>JADMIO010928621.1_pt1 | contig 30578 bp, 25 predicted proteins | sample 8958161 | NCBI WGS metagenome assembly JADMIO01 (sample SAMN16585339, study PRJNA669376) | soil metagenome | isolation source: Crop rotation soil | place: USA: Cullars Rotation, Alabama | collected 2011 | reverse complement strand
GCCGCGACTTCAAGTCACGTGAATTCCAAGCTTCGGATCCCACTGTGCTGGAAAGGGCGATTGCCGTGGTCATCGCCGTGCAGGCCTGGCCGCACCCGGCAGCGGTCCCGACTACCGCGGACGTCCTGACGATCAGCGATGGCACGGACACCTTCACTGACATCACATCTCCGGGCGAGGTCGTCGCGGTCTCGTCGGTCGACACATCCGATACCGATCGCCGCATCGCCTTCTGGCAGGCGCGCATCGCCGCCAACCCGCGCGACGACATCTCGTGGACCTATCTGGGCGACCTATTCGAGATCAAGGGCCGCCAGACGGGCGACATTGCCAACTACATCAGCGCGCGTGACGCGTATTCGAAGGCGCTCGACATCGCGCCCGCATCGGCCGCCGCAGCGATCGGTGCCTCGCGCATCGCCGCGACGCTGCACGACTTCTTGGGCGCGCAAGCCGGCGCGACCCAGGTCCTCGACGGCAACCCCAATGCGACCGGCGCGCTCGCGATCATCTTTGACGCGTCGCTCGAGCTGGGCGAGCTGGATACCGCGCAGCATGCGCTGACGCTGCTCCAGAACCGCTCGCAGACGCCGGCGGTCACCGGCCGCGCGGCACGGCTCGACTTCATCCGCGGCGACACAGCTTCGGCTTTGACGCTCTCAGCTCAGGCGGTCACCGATTCAGTCAACGCGGGCGACCCGCCGACAAGCCTCGCGTTCTACAACTTCGCCCACGCCGAATACGCGCTGTTCGCGGGCGACCTTGATGGCGCAAGTGCGTCGTATGAAGCGGCTTTGACGGCTCTACCGGGCTACCCGCTGGCGCTCTACGGCGAAGGCCGCGTGGCTTTTGCTGGTGGCGATACCGCACGCGCAATCGCGCTGCTCGAGGCGGCCACAGCCGCGCTGCCGCGGCCGGACATGGTGGCCTTCCTGGGCGACCTATACGCGGCGAGCGGCCGCCAAGAGGACGCGCAGAAGCAGTACGACACCGTCGAGTTCATCCATGGCCTGGCGGCACAGGGCGGTGCCAAGGTCTACGACCGCGAGTACGTCAACTTCCTCGCCGATCACGGCCGCGATCTCGCGACCGCGGTAGACCTCGCGACCTCGGAGCTCGCGGCGCGCAAGGACGTCTATGGCTACGACGCGCTCGCGTGGGCGCAGCATGCCGCCGGCGACAACGCGTCAGCACTGACCAATGCGCGCCTCTCCCTGGCGAGCGGCACGCAGGACGCGCGGCTACTGATTCATGCCGGGCTGATCGAGCTGGCCAACGGCCTCGCCGCCGACGGTCAGGCGCACATCACGGCTGGCCTCGCTCTGAATCCCTCGTTTTCGCCACTGGTCGTTGCAGCGGCCAAGGCTGCGGTCGGGCAATGAGCAACCGCAAACCCGTCGTCGCGTTCCTCCTCTCCCTGGCGGCACTGGCACTCGTCGTCCCGGCGGCGAGTGCCCACCCGCTCGGCAACTTCACGATCAATCACTACAACGGCATCCGCGTCGAAGCCGACGCCGTGGTCATCGATCACGTCACCGACTTCGCGGAGATCCCCACCTTCGGCGAGAAGCAGTCGATGGACGTCAACGGCGACGGGACCATCAGCGCTACTGAAGCCACCGACTACCAGCACGCAGCCTGCAGCGGCCTGGCCTCCACGCTGACGCTGACCGCGGATGGTCATGTCCTGGCGCTGAAGCCGATCGCCACCGGACTTCATTTCGCCCTCGGCGCGGGGAGCGAGGTCATGCGTCTCGTCTGCGTTCTGCGCGCCCCCTTGACGCTCAGCGCGTCCGGCGCGACCTTCACTTTCAGCGACACATCCTTTGCCGAGCGCCGCGGCTGGCACGAGATCGTCGTTCAGGGTGACGCGACCACGATCAACGCCAGCAATGCGTCCGCGACCGGCGTGTCGAACCGCCTCACGTCATATCCGTCCGAGCTGCTGTCCGTGCCGCTCAACGAGCAAAATGCGGCTTTCAGCGCGCGGCTCGGTGGCGCGGCGTTGCCGCCTATGACCTTCCCCGATTCGACGCTCATCAACTCGGTCGCGCCCGTCGAACCGCCGTCGAACACAGCGCCTGCTGCCGCTGTCCCGAACGGGGCGACCGATCTGGGCACCGACGTCACGGCGCTGTTCCAGGCGCCCGACCTGACGCCGCCGGTGGTCCTGTTGTCGCTCCTCGTGGCGGCGGCGCTGGGCGCGATCCACGCGCTGTCCCCGGGCCATGGCAAGACCGTGATGGCCGCGTACCTCGTCGGGTCGCGCGGCAATACGCGCCAGGCGCTGGGCCTGGGCTTGACCGTGACCGTGTCGCACACGATCGGCGTGCTCGCACTGGGGCTGCTGAGCCTGTCCGCGACCGCGTTCCTGCCGCCCGAGCGGCTGTATCCAATCTTGTCCCTCGCGTCCGGGGCGATCGTCGTGGTCATCGGCGGCTACCTGCTAATTACCCGTGTCCGGGCGTGGCGCGCCGAATCGCGCGAACGTCACCACGATCACGCTCACCCCCATCCGCGACGCTCCATCGTCGATCGGACCGATCGGCCCGACGGCTGGCACGAGCACGACGGTGTCGGCCACACCCATCTCCCGCAGCAGGGCATGGGTCGGCGTGGGCTGTTCGCCCTTGGTTTGTCGGGCGGGATGATCCCATCGGTGTCGGCCCTGTTGGTGCTGATCGGCTCGATCTCCATCGGTCGGCCGGTCTGGGGCATCGTGCTGACGATTGCCTTCGGCATCGGCATGGCAACGGTGCTCGTCGGAGTCGGAATCGCCCTCGTCCACGCGCGCAAACTGGTCGAGCGCATCCCTGCCACAGCGCGCCTCAACCTGGGTCAGCGCGTGCCGGTGCTCACCGCGGCGGTGGTCCTGGTCGCGGGACTGCTGATCGCGGGAGAGGGTTTGCTCGCCATTACCGGGTGACATGCGGCCCATGCGGTCGGGCCTCTCGGTTCTATCGGCCAGCGTCTTAAAGAGGGACCTTCTAACTGGAGAAATGGGCTCCAGAAAGAAGGCGTGTCATGCGACTTGCGGCTTCAACAATGGCGGCGGCCCTTCTGATCCTGTCCGCGGTGATGCCCGCCAGCGCGGCGAGCGGCCCAACGCTGGTGAAGGACATCAACCCCACGGGAGCGTCGAACCCCGCAGGTTTGACCGTGGTCGGCAGCACGCTCTTTTTTGCCGCGAATGACGGCATCCACGGCACCGAGCTGTGGAAGAGCGATGGCACGGCGGCTGGAACCCAGATGGTAAGGAACATCCGCGCGGGCGCCAAAGGCTCCTTCCCAGAGAGCCTGGTCAACGTCAACGGCAAGCTGTTCTTCACCGCGGTCGACGGGGTCCATGGGCGCGAGCTTTGGAAGAGCAACGGCACAACGGCCGGCACCAAGATGGTCAAGAACATCATGCCCGACCCGCCGGCGCCATATACGAGCGACGGTCTTTTTGTCCACGGGCGACTGACGCCAATCGGCAGCAAGGTCATCTTCTTCAACGAACCGCTGTACGGCGACGAACCAGCGCTGTGGGTCAGCGACGGAACTTCCGCTGGGACACGCCTGCTGATGCCCTATGGCGTATGGCTGCCGGGCTTTTCCGGGGCGGATAGCTGGTGGCGCGATTCAATGACAGATATCGGAGTGGCCAGCGGCAGGTTCTATTTCGTTGCGCAGGACGAGCTTGTGGCCGGTTACCGGCTTTGGGTCAGTGACGGCACGAAGGCAGGAACGCGCGTTGTTCCTGGCTCACCCAGCGCGGACCAGATGAGCATCTTCCCGGCGAACGGCAACAGGATCTACTTCTATGCCGACGGTCGGGTGTGGCGCAGCGACGGCACCGCCACGGGCACGAAGGCGCTGACCAAGGTGGGCGCCGTCCAGCATGCCCCGGAGACGGCAGTGCTGATGAGCAGCGTTCTGTATTTTGGGGAGAGCGGCCCAGACGGAGCGCTATGGCGAACTGGTGGCTCCGCGTTGAGCACCAAACAGGTCTTTGGCGGCGCCGTTGCATGGCTGGCGACTGCGGGCGGCCAAGTATTCTGGTCGAGCCACAGTTGGCTCGAGGCGAGTGACGGGACCGCCGCCGGAACACAGGATCTCCAGGTCTTCTCCGGCGGTTGGCCGACGGGTCTGGTGGGCGTCGCCGGCAAGCTGTGCTTCCAGGGCTATGACCCTGACCCGCAGCTGTGGGTCAGTGACGGAACGGGCGCTGGCACCAAGATGGTTAAGTCCTTCGCCAGCCTGGTCGACCCGGGCGTCGCCCTGGGCACTCGATTCATGTTCGCGGCGAACGATGCCAGCCACGGCACCGAGTTGTGGAGCTACACCCCCTAGCCGGGCGCGACCTCAGCCGGGCTCGACCTCAGCCGGGCTCGACCTCAGCCGGTCGTGCGCCGGATGCGCGGCGCCGCGGAATCGGGATAGAGACGGACACGGCGATAGGGCTCGCGGCCGCGCGAATGCGAGATGAGATTCGCCCGCTCAGCGGCCTGATGCTGCAGACGGCGGATGTACGCATTCTGCGGTGACAGCTCGACCGGCTTGGCCTGCTCGTTGACCAGGCCAATTGCCTCCTCGACTTCGCGCAAGGCGGCGTCGCGCGGGTCGACTTCGAGCGAGTAGATCGATGTCAGCGCTGACTCCATCTGGACCATCGTGTTCGACTTCAACACGAAAATGGGCACGCCGCGCTCTTCGGCGTCGCGCAACGCCGGTGGCTTCTGCTTGTAGTAGTTGCGCAGGGTGATGACCACATCCGACTCATCGGCATCGCGCACAAGCATCACCGGCAACCCGAGCTCACGGACGGCCTGCTCAAGGCGCTTGTTGCTGATGCCGAATCCCAGGACGCGCAGAGTGGGCAGTGTCGTCTCGCCGCTCGCCGGCAGCAGAGTCGGTCGGCGCTCGCCGGTGTCCTCTTCGTCGCCATCGCCATAAAGGTCGATCAGCTCGCCTTCGAGTTCGGCCTCTTCATCGTCATCGGCATCGTTGGCTGGGACTGTCTCTTCGGCGCGCAGTCGCGTGATTGCCCGCGCGGCTGAGTCGCGCCACTCCCTTTGTCGCTCGAGCTCTCTTGTGTCGCGGGCCCGCTGGTCGCTTAGCGGGGTGCCGCGCTCAAGAGGACCGCGATCGGCTACCTCGCCTTGGAGAAAAGGGTCGCCGCCACTGGCGCCTCCGTTGGGCCGGCCGCGCCAGCCGCCACTCGCGCCTGGACGATATCCCGGCCGGTAGCCGCGCTGATCGGGCTGCTCGAAGGGCCGTGCATCGGGGCGCCAACCCGGCTCTCTGCCCCAGCCGCCACCGAAGGACGCGCTGCCTTGGCCAACAAGGCCGCCAAAACGCTCGCCCGGCATCTGGCTCTGCGGGCCGGGCCTGGGCCGTGCCTGTGATCGGTGCACTCCGCCGTCATCACGCCAACGCAGCTCCGGTGCCACCGGGTCGCCGCGCAACATCGAATCGACCGTGTCGGCAACGTCGGGATGAACCATGACCCTGTCGCGCGACTGGATCTCGACGACGACATCGAAAGTCGGCGGCGCCTTTCGTTCCAGGACGCTCTTCTGAGTTCGTCGCCGGCGCGCTTCCTCGTCGCCAAGCGTGACGCTCTGGATGCCGCCAATGAGGTCGCTCAGCGTGGGGTTGAGCATCAGGTTGTCGAGGTTGTTGCCGTGTGCCGTGCCGATAAGCTGGACGCCGCGCTCGGCGATGGTCCGCGCCGCACTCGCTTCGAGCTCCGTGCCGATCTCGTCGATGACGATGACCTGGGGCATGTGATTCTCGACGGCCTCGATCATCACGCCGTGCTGCTGCTGTGGCGTGCGCACCTGCATGCGCCGCGCCCGGCCGATACCCGGATGCGGGATATCGCCGTCGCCGGCGATCTCGTTCGACGTGTCAACAACGACGACGCGCTTGTCGAGCTCGTCGGCCAACACGCGCGCCGCTTCACGCAGCATCGTGGTCTTGCCGATGCCCGGGCGGCCCATGATCAGGACGCTCTTACCCGACTCGACCAGGTCCTTGATGATCTCGATCGTGCCGAACACGGCGCGACCGATGCGCGCCGTCAGACCAACGATCTTGCCGCTCCGATTCCGAATGGCGGAAATGCGATGCAGCGTTCGCTCGATGCCGGCGCGGTTGTCCTCGCCGAACGAGCCGATGTGGTCGACGACGTACTGGATGTCTTCCTCAGTGATCTCGCGCTCGAGCAGCATCTCTTCGCCGCCGCCACCAAAGCGTGCCTCGGGCGGGCGGCCCAGGTCCATCACGACCTCGATCAGGTCGCGTTCGGCCGGCAGGGCGCGGAGCTTGTTGGCTATCTCAGGCGGCAGCGCTATGAGCAGCGCTTCCAGGTCGGGTCGTTCGTTCATCTGATGCCCACAGGGACTAGAGCTGGTTCCTTCACGCGTTGGGCTACCTCCCGCATCAGCAGCGATACCACGGCGAGGTTGCTGAATCCATTCTCCGCCAGACGGCGATCTAACGGGGACTCGTAGGTTCTGACGGCCGACACGACGCCACGGTCGGCGCGCTGGGGACGGGCACGACGGACGGCCGATAAACCAAAGGCGATCAGGTCGGACGGGTCATGATCTGGTCGGCTGATGACGCGAAGGTAATCGGGCTGGTCGGACTTCGCTGCCCCGATCTGACAAAACGCGTCCAGATTTTGTCCATTGGCCGCCGTCTGGACAAATGCCTCCACGTCCGCGAACCGGAGGAGCGGCGTGAGCGCCGAACGCGGCACGCGCCAGTGGTTGCCCTGCCGCTCCCAATCGATGAGGCGGTAACCCTCCAGTCGCGCCACCGGCGCTGGGGTCGCGGCGCGGTAGAGCAGGTCGAGCTCATTGGCGTCCAGCGACTGCGCTGGGCGGATGCCCTTGGCGCTGGCCGTGGCTGCAGTCAGCTGATCTGTGCCGGGTTGGTTGGTCGGTCGGTACATGAGCCGTTCTTCGCCGTAGCGCGCGAAGCCTGCCTGCATGAAGAGCTCGACATTGCCGCCCGTGTCCGCACAGGCGACGTGGAAACGCTGCGCGCCGCGTTTGGTGGCATCGCGCAGTGCCTGCTGGATCAGGCGGAAGCGAATGTCCCCAGCGGTGCCGGAGTCGATCGCGTCAAGCTCAACGATCGTGTACTCGTTGCGGATGCTCTCGTGCTCCACCCTGGCCAAGCCGGTGACGTGACCGCGATCGTCGTAAACGTAGAGCTGGTCCGTGGGCAGGAACGCGCCAAGCGGCAGGCGGAAAATCGTGAACGCCGTGATCTGACTGCCGCTGAGCGGTAGGCCCAATGTGCGCATCCGCGAACTGCCGGCCGAGTCGGCCGCGTTGTCTGGCGCGCCGTCAGCGGTGCCGTCAGCGCTGTGTGCCAGTCGCGACAGCTCGCTCAGCGCGGCCAGGTCGGTCAGCCGCGCCACGCGCACACGACCGCCGCGCCCTTGCGTCGCGCGGCCGCGCTGGATCAACTGGTTCGCGACCGCCTGATCGGGTGCGGCCGGCGCGCCGAGCCTTCGCCCGGCTCGGTGTATTCCGCGGCCATGGTCGCGACGAGTCTGTGGAAACGCGTCTCGCCGGCGAGCTCAGGGTGGAACGCCGTGGCGATGACGTTGCCATCTCTCACCGCGACTACGCGGCCGTCGTCGAGCTGTGCCAGGACGTCGACACCCTCGCCCACGCGTTCGACGATCGGCGCGCGGATGAACACGGCGTGGACGGGCTTGTCGCCGAGGATGGGTACTGGCAGGTCTTCTTCGAAAGAGTCGAGCTGGCGGCCAAAGGCGTTGCGCTTGACGGTGATGTCGAGTAGCGGAAACACCGGCGGGTCGCCATCGCTGATCTCGTCGCTCAACAGGATCATGCCGGCGCACGTGCCGAACATCGGTGCGCCACGCTGAGCGAGATCGAGGATGGGCTGGCGCAGACCCCAGTTGTCGATCAGCTTCCGGATCGCGGTGCTCTCGCCGCCGGGCAAGATCAGGCCACTCAGGCCCTCGAGGTCCTGCGGCAGCCGCACGGGTACCGCGTCCACGCCAATTTCGCGCAGAACAGCAAGGTGTTCCGCGAAAGCGCCCTGGACCGCAAGCACGCCGATGCGCACCGGCGCTGTGTGCTTCTCCACGGAGCTACCAGCCGCGGACGGCGAGACGCTCGGTGTCCGGGATGGTCTTGAGCTCGATGCCCTTCATGGGATTGCCCAGGCCCTTGGAGACGTCGGCGATGATCCCTGGGTTGTCGAAGTGGGTAGTCGCCTGAACGATCGCCCGGGCAAATCGGGCCGGATCCTCGCTCTTGAAGATGCCGCTGCCGACGAATACGCCTTCCGCGCCGAGATGCATCGCCAGCGCTGCGTCGGCCGGGGTCGAGATGCCGCCGGCAACGAAATTGACCACCGGCAGCTTGCCGTTCTTAGCAACATCCTGGACCAGCTCGAGCGGTGCCCTTAGTTCTTTCGCGGCGACAAACAACTCCTCCTGGCGCATGTTCCGGAGCGAGCGGATGCCGCTGTGGACGGCGCGGATGTGGCGGACCGCCTCGACGATGTTGCCGGTGCCGGCCTCGCCCTTGGTGCGGATCATGGCCGCGCCCTCACTGATGCGGCGCAGTGCCTCGCCCAGGTCGCGGCAGCCGCACACGAAGGGCACCTTGAACTGGTGCTTGTCGATGTGGTGCTCCTCGTCGGCCGGCGTCAGGACCTCTGACTCGTCGATGTAGTCGACGCCCAGCGCCTCCAGGACCTGCGCCTCGACGAAGTGGCCGATGCGCGCCTTGGCCATGACGGGGATGCTGACCGACTCCATGATCTGCGTGATCAGCAGCGGGTCGCTCATGCGCGCCACGCCGCCGGCCGCGCGGATATCCGCTGGGACGCGCTCAAGCGCCATGACGGCTACGGCGCCGGCGTCCTCGGCGATCTTGGCGTGCTCAGCGGTGACGACGTCCATGATCACGCCGCCCTTGAGCATCTGGGCGAGACCCTTCTTGGTCGTCCAGGTCGACTTCTCTTCGCTCACGCTGCTCGTGGAACCTCAGATGCGTGCGGCCAACGTGCCGCTGGGTGCGGATTATCTCACTCGAGTCGTGCTATTCCCTCGCAGGGCCTGTTCATGGCACCATTGCGTACTCGCCGTGGGGGCGTGTCGTGGGACCCGCAGGTCCTGAGGGGGACTCCAGGAAATCGCACCGCTTATGACAGCGCAGCGTCGCGGGCTACTCGCTTCCCTACTCGGTATCGGCCTGGTGTTGGCCACTGTCGCTATCGTGCTGGCGACGAGCTTGAGCGTCTCACCGGGCTCACGCGCCAGAGATGACGGGGCCAGCGTGCCGAATCCCAAGCAGTTCACCGTTAGCGGCGACTTGTGGGACGGGGCGCCCACACCTTTCAGCGCTGCACAGGCTTACTGGGATCTGCCGGGCAACCCGCCCACCAGCCCCGACCCCGACTATGCAATGGCGTCGTCGGGATCAACAGCGGTCACAAATGACGGGGTCTTCAGCTTCGTCGTCGACGTTCCTTGGTACGACCACAATGTCGAGACCGTCCGGCCCGGCGCCCACAAAGTGACGGTCTGCGCAAACCACGGATCCATTGCGGCCATTACGGAGTGTGTCACCCACAAGTTCACCGTCTTGGGGGGCACGGCTGTTCTCAGTAAGTCAACCGGCCATAGGGGCGACGTCATCACGATTTCCGGCAGTCGCTGGGTGCCCGAACCTGTCGATGAGGCCATCCGAATCATCTGGGATCCGAACGGTCCGACCGAGACGGACCTGCTAGGCGGCGACGAATACGGATCGTCAACATGGGCCAAGACTGTCACGATCCCGAGCGCCCCTGCCGGCACCTACAACATCCGCATCTGCAACGTCGCATACAACGGGCCTGACGCTGGTGGCTGCGCCACAGCCGACACCGTAGTCAGGCAGTTCACGATCCCGGCGCCAAAGCTCATCCTCAACAAGAACAGCGGACCTGCCGGCCAGCCATTCACGTACCAGGGCCAAGACTTCCTGGCGAACACGACTGTGAAGATTTACTTCGGCCCGAAGGGGGCCGCAGTTCCGGGCGGAGCCGGCGTGCAAGAAATCACACCCGGCGGCGCAGCGAGCGATTCTGACGGTAGCTTTGGCAAGTTTTCCTATACGCCGACTGATGCCCCAGGCGATTACACCCTCACGGCCTGCACTACACAGAGGTTCGTGATCTGTAGCCCTACTGACCGAGCCAATGCGCCGTACACAATCACGGCGCCGGCGACGCCGACGCCCACCAAGACGCCTTCACCGACTCCAACGAAGGCGCCGACCGCCACGCCGACCGCGAGTCCGACGCACAGTCCCACCGCGTCACCGACCGCGACACCGACTCTTTCGCCCAGCCCCGCAGCCACGGCCACGTCGACGATCTCGCCCAGCCCGACACCATCGGCGGCTCCCACCACAGCGCCGCCGACAGTGACGCCGACAGCTCCGCCGACGACTCCGCCGACCTCAGCCCCAACTGCTGCGCCAACGCCGGCACCTACACCCAGCCCGAGCCCCAAGGTCCTGTCGTGGCCCGAGCATCTGCAGTCACCGGGCTCAACGAGCGGCGGCATCGATCTGGGCGGCCTTGCCGGTTTGAGCCTCCTTGCGCTGCTCATCGCGTTCCTGGTGCCCTTCCCTGGGACGCTCTTCAACAAGACGGTCGAGGAAAACTACGACGAAATCCAGGGCTGGATCGCGGGATGGCGGCGGCGCTGGAATTCGCTCGTCGATCGCCTGGCCAGAGGGCCGCTTGGGCCTGTGCGCAGAGGGATCAGTCGGGCCTTCAATGGTCGGTTCGGTGTGTGGATCTTTCTGGGTCTGTCGGCCCTGGTTTACGGCTTCCTGAGCCCCACGTTCGGCCTCGACCCGATGTCGCTTGCGCTGTTCCTGGGACTGCTCGTCGGCCTCGTGTTCATCACCGCTGCTTTCGACCTGCCGCTGCGCATCTATCACGGCCGCACCTCACGGGCGCATGACCGCGGCGTGCTTCACGCCCTGTGGTGGACGCTCGTCGTCGCCGTGATCTGCGTCGTCATCTCGCGGCTGGCCAACTTCCAGCCGGGCTACCTCTACGGCTTGGTGGTCTCGATCGTGTTCGTGACCGAGATCAGCAAACGCGACCAGGGCGTGGGCACGTGGCTGGCTGCGGTCTGGTTGCTCGGCCTGTCATTCATTGCGTGGGTGGCGCTGTCGCTCGTCCGCCAGAACACGTTCGATCCGTGGCTCGAGCTGTTCCTCCAGACAGTGCTGGTGACGTTCGTCGTGGCCGGCATCGAGACGCTTGCCGTGGGCCTCTTGCCGATGCGCTTCCTGCCCGGCCACCCGCTGTTCCAGTGGCGGCGCGGCATGTGGTTCGTCGTCTTTACCCTGTCGGTGATGGGCTACCTGCTCATCCTGATTGACCCGGCGAACGGTTATCTGTCCGATAACTCGAAGACACCGACCATCATCGGCATCATCTTCCTGGTCGGCTTCGGCATCGTGTCGTTCGGCACATGGGCCTACTTCCGTTATCGCCCCGCAAAGGTCGGCGGCGATCGACCTGGGGAAGCGCCCGCCGCCTGAGCGGCCCGTCGCCGGGTTAGCCGGCGTTCATGGTCCGCCGGTGGCCATGCGCTGAACGCATGACCGGTCCGGCCAAGTCCGGGCTGTGAGCCTGGCCCCGAGCTCACCCGCAGTTCCATGCGGCGGCCGCATTGAATGATCGCTCAGAGGCTCAGCCAGGGTGGCTTCGAGCCATTCAACGGACCAGTCATGCGCTGAACGCATGAACCGGTTGTCGCGTCAGTTAGCCGGCGAGCCAGCCGATAGAGACGTTCTGCCAGACGATCTCGTCGAGATGCCAGACCTGCGGGCCGTCCGGTGTGGTCACAGTCCAGGTGATGTCCTGAACCACAGCGTCGGCGTGAGCCGCTGGCCGCTGCGCGCCGCCGTCCGGTCGCACGGACGTCTCGGCGGCGCCAGCAGTAACGTCGGTCGATTTAGTCTCGCCCTGACCGGGCTCGAGCACGTCGTTGCAGTACAAGGTGTTGAGGCCGCTGCCCGACACGATCCGGATATGCAGGTTGGCATCGGGCAATTGCGCGACCTGGTGGAAACCGCCGGCGTTCCAGGCATTTGCCGCCGCGCCTGACCACTCGAAGGTAATCGCCGTCGTGCCATCCGGAGTCGCCGCCCAGAAGTAGGCGTCGCCGCAGCCGCCGCGCACCGAGAACTGCGCGCCGCTCAGCTCGTTTGCGGCAGGCGACGGTGACGGTGCCGGCGTAGTGGCAGCGGGCGAGGACAAGTGAGTCGGCGTGGGCGCGAGCGATGGTGAAGGTGCGGGAGAGCCGCAAGCCGTCGCGATCGTGAGTGTCAAACCAAGAAGCGAGAGGACGGGTCGGTGCATGTCGTGCGAGACGCTCGTGACTGCAAGCAGGTTTCGTGGGCTAACTCTGTTTGGCCAGGTCCTCGGGAGTTATCTCGCCCGCAACCAGCTTGGCCATCATGTCCGCAAGTTCGCTCGAGCTGGGGCCAATCGCCGTCGGATCCCACTCATAAACCCGCAATGACGAGCCTTTGGTTGCGACGGCGTCAAAACGGGGCTTGGCGACGCGAAGCATCTTCTCGGCGTTGTCAGACTTCCTGCCGTAAATCGCAAACTCAAGGTGGCCTGAGCCGCTCGAAAACGGGCCTTGCGCGGCCACGAAACCGTTCTCGCTCAGCGCGTCGACAAGCCTGGTGAGAATGGCCGACAGCCCTTCCACCTCAAGGTCCGTCGCGCGATGTTTCGTGTCGGCGAACCGCCATTCGCCGTCAAGTTTTGGCCACACCGGAGACTCGGGATCGTTGTACTGATCGTCGAGGCCGCGAATGATTCCGAGCATCGACTCGTGATTGGTGGTCAGTGCGGCGGAGTAAGTCGAAGGAGTGATGGGTTCGAAGCTTTGTATCGTGTCGTTGGGACCCGCCGGGCGGAAGGTCGCGCCCTCTTGCACAATCGAGTTGGCGGCTATCAACCTGGAAAGCGCCCCATTGATCTCGTCGAGAGTCAGGACGATGCGCTGGCGATAGTCCACCTCATTGACGATGTCTTCGATCGTCACCGGCCCGCCGCCGGCTCCAACGATTGCCGCCAGAACATCCTGATCCCAGTCGCCTGCCACGAACGTGATTATCGGCTGGAGCCGCCTAATATCGCCGCGTGGCGGTGCTGACGACGCGCGTTGACGCGAACAGTGAAGAGGCGCGCAAGAACAGCGCGGCCATGAGCGCGCTCGTCGACGAGCTGCGCCAGAAGACGGCCGCGGTCTCAGAGCGCGGCGCGGCCGGCGACGAAAGATCAATCGCGCGCCATCGCGAGCGCGGCAAACTCCCGGTCAGAGAACGCATCGAGCACCTGCTCGATCCGGGCGCGCCTTTTCTGGAGCTGAGCCCACTGGCGGCCATCGGCATGTACGACGATGACGCGCCGGGCGCGGGCATCGTCACCGGCATCGGCCGGGTGAGCGGAGTGGACACGGTCATCGTCGCTAACGACGCGACGGTGAAGGGTGGGACGTACTACCCGATGACCGTGAAGAAGCATCTCCGTGCCCAGGAGATCGCGCTCCAGAATCGACTGCCGTGCATCTATCTCGTTGACAGCGGCGGCGCCTTCCTGCCGCTCCAGGACGAGGTCTTTCCGGACCGCGACCACTTCGGTCGCATCTTCTACAACCAGGCCCGTATGTCCGCGCAGGGCATCCCGCAGGTCGCGCTGGTGATGGGCAGCTCAACCGCCGGCGGCGCGTATGTCCCAGCGATGTCCGACGAGACGGTCATCGTCCGCGGCACGGGCACGATCTTCCTGGGTGGCCCGCCGCTCGTTAAGGCCGCAACCGGTGAAGAGGTCAGCGCGGAAGACCTGGGTGGCGCGAGCGTCCACGCCCGCATCTCCGGTGTGGCCGACCACGAGGCGCTCGACGACGAGCACGCCCTGGCGCTCGGTCGGCAGATCATGGCCAGCCTTAACTGGAAAAAGCCCGACCTCCCCTGGGATCGACTCCCCGCCCGACAACCAGCAGTCAACCCATCGGACCTCTATTCCGTTATCTCGGCCGACCTCCGCGTCGGCTACGACGTCCACGAGGTCATCGCCCGCCTCGTGGATGGATCGGAGTTCCATGAGTTCAAGTCGGGCTATGGCGAGACGCTGGTGTGTGGCTTCGCCCACTTGGATGGCTATCCAATCGGCATCCTCGCCAACAACGGCGTCCTGTTTTCGCAGTCGGCGCTAAAGGGCGCGCACTTCATTGAGCTCGCCTGCCAGCGCAAGATCCCGCTGGTCTTCCTGCAGAACATCACCGGCTTCATGGTCGGTCGGGAGTACGAAAGCGGTGGCATCGCCAAGGACGGCGCCAAGCTGGTCACCGCGGTCGCCAGCGCGGAAGTGCCCAAGTTCACAGTGGTAGTCGGTGGCTCATTTGGCGCGGGCAACTACGGCATGGCCGGCCGGGCGTATTCGCCGCGGGGCCTGTGGATGTGGCCCAACGCGCGCATCAGCGTCATGGGCGGCGAGCAGGCGGCGATGGTGCTGGCGATGGTCGGCACGTTCAAGAACGATCGCGAACGCGAGGCATATCGGGCCGAGATCCGCGCGAAATACGAGGCCGAGGGCAATCCCTATCACTCGACCGCGCGACTCTGGGACGACGGCGTGATCGACCCGGCGCAGACGCGCGATGTCCTCGCCATTGCCCTGGCGGCCAGCCTCAACGCCCCGATTCCGGACACGAAATTCGGCGTCTTCCGGATGTGAGCGGGTCGTGAGGCGAACCGCGGCCGTGGGGCCGATTGCCTGTTTCGCGGCGCTGGGCATCTTCTGGGGCTCCTGGGCGGCGCTCATCCCCCAGGTCAAGGCGCAGACCGGCTCGTCTGACGGCGAGCTGGGCTTCGCCATGCTGATCAGCGGCACGGGGGCGATCCTGGCGATGCTCGTGGTCGGGCGGCTGTGGCAGCGCTTCGGCTGGAACCTGCTGCCGGTGACCGGGCTGTGGTTCGCGATCGCGGGCATCGGCCTGGCCCTCGCCAACTCCACGCCGACCCTAGCGTTGGCGCTGTTCTTCATCGGCGGCGGCAGCGGCGCGCTCGATGTGGCGATGAATGCGGCAGTGAGCGACGTCGAGGTATCGAGTGGCGCGCGACTGATGTACGGCGCGCACGCGCTCTTCTCGCTGGCCGTCTTGATCGCAAGTGTCTCGACCGGCTTCGCGCGTCAGGCCGGTGCCACGCCGCTGCTCATCCTGGGGACAGTGGCGGTGATCATTGCCGCGGTGGCGCTGTCAACGATCGGCAGCGCACGTAGAAGCTACCGACGACCCGCCGCGCGGCCGAGTCCCAACGTTGGTGCCGCGAACAGCCGAGCTGTGGCCTTCCTCACCGGCCTCGGTGCGTTGGCGCTGCTGTGCGCCCTGGGCTACCTGATCGAAGACGCAACGCAGAACTGGAGCGCCCTCCACCTCGAACGCGACCTCGGCGCGACCCCCGCGCTGAGCGGCGCCGCGCCTGGCGTCTACGCCGCGGCGATGTTCCTGGGGCGCGGCAGCGGCCATCGGCTCGGCGTCATGTTCAGTGAGCGCGCACTGTTCTCGGGCGGAGCGCTCCTCGCCGCCGCGGGCATCGCGCTCCTTGCAGTCGCGTCCACGCCCATCGTTGCCCTGGTCGGGCTCGCCGGCGCCGGCGCGGGGATCGCCATGGTCGCGCCCGCGCTGTACGGCCGCGCCGGCCGGGAGGCTGCCGCCAACGACCGTGGCAAGGCGATCGCCCGGCTCACCGTTTTCGGCTACACCGGGTTCGTCGTCGGCCCGGCGCTGATCGGCTTCATCTCGCAAGCCTCGAGCCTGCCCACCGCCATCGGTTCCCTGGCGCTGCTTTCAGTGGTGCTGGCAGTTGGTGGCTGGCTGGTCCTGCGCGGCCAGCCTGAGGGCACGTACGAAGAAGACGAAGAGTTGCTCAAGGCCGGCCGCGCCTGAAGTAACCCAGACCGAACAGGGTCCAGAGTTACCGAGCCTCAGATACCTCTTCGAGTTGGCCACTGCGAAACGCAAACGTAGTAACGGTCAATTCCCGGATCGCCGGCTTCCCTTCCTTTTGATGTCGGAAGGTCACCCTCCAGAGCCCGTATGGCGCCGCGATGTCTCGCGCCACGTAGTACAGGAACACAGTTCCGTCGAACGGTTCCATGCGTGCCCACGCCGTGTGCACCAGCTGCAGCCAAGTCGGATCGTCGACCCAAGGCTGCGTCGCGAGGTGCGTCAGTGGCCTCATGCGCGGACGATCGTCAAGGCGGCTCGCAATCATTTCCGTCGAATCGAGCGATCCGCGAAAGCGCACCGTGAAATGTTTCTTTGCCTGCTCACTCGCAACAGAAAGCAGCACGATGGGAGTCTGATACTCCGCGGGGTGCGGCCCTTCAAGTCGAAGTACGACGTTGCGCAGTTGGCACTTAAGGTCGGGTACGTTGAGGCTGCTACGGACCAATTCGATCGCGCGATCGCAGCACCGGCCAATCTCGGACCCGCTCAAAGCAAGACTGCGCAGGTCGCTGCGGTCCGGAAGCCACGGTGAGTCGCTTCGATCAATAGTCGCTACGCCATCATCCGGGACTCCCTGTCCGATGCTCGCATCGTCTCCCTGGTCCGCGGCTGCTTGAAGTCGTGCCAACTCGCGCTTCGACGTCGTTGTGGCCGCGCTCAAGATCTCGTACACGAGCAGCGCCGTCTGGGCTGAGTGTTCCCCGGCATAGACCAGGCGCCGCCGTTCTCGATTGAGCGCCCGCACTCGGTAGAGCAACCATGCCGCAGCGAGCACGAGGAATACAACGATCAGCACCAGTGCCAACGTGAGCGAACCTGTGATGTAGGCCACCACGGCAGGGCCAGCCGCGATCACCACTACTGCGACCCCAACGATGTCTGCGGAGACGCCCAATGTCTCGCGGATCCGGTGCCGCATGCCGCTGTCTAAGTTCACGCTCGGCATTATCGGCCAGCAAGAAATAGTGATTTGTCGCGTTCGGTCTGGAACCGCTTCGCAGGCCCGAGTAATCGACCCAGCGCATCGGGGTTCGAGACGATCGGGCCAAAGGACGCACAAGACCCGATATCGTCCGCGGCATGAATTTCAAGCGGTTCGACCATCGCTACCAGTTGCGCTTTATCGCCGGTGAGCGCGCCATCGCGACTCTGCTCGATTTCTGCCGCAAGGAAGGCATCGGCTACGCCGCGCTGACGGGACTCGGGGCGGTCAGCAGCGTCGACCTGGCGTACTTCCATGACGACACGCGCGAATACGAGACCCACCCGATTGCCGAGCAGCTCGAGGTCATCGGCCTGACCGGCAACATCACGATCAAGGACGGCGCGCCGTTCGCCCACGTTCACGCCACATTCGGCGACAAGAACCTCAGCGTTCGCGGCGGCCACATCATGGAGATGGTCGTCAAGCCCAACCTCGAGATCTGGCTGACGCGCGGCACAGAAGACATCGTGCGGCTGCCCGACGAAGAAAGCGGCCTGTACCTGATGTCCCTGCCGGAGAAGGCATGAGCGAACCCGCGGGCCGCGTTCTGTCGGTCAACGTCTCATCAGGGGGCGTGCCCAAGATGCCCGTCGAGCATGCCTGGGTGGGCGAGCTCGGACTCGAGGGCGACAAGCACCGCGAAGACACGGTCCACGGCGGACCGCACCGGGCGGTGTGCCTCTTCGGCATCGAGGTAATCGAACGCCTCCAGAGCGAAGGGCATCCCGTCGAGCCGGGGAGCGTCGGCGAGAACCTGACGACCAGTGGCATTGAGTGGTCGCTGCTGCCGGTGGGCACGCGGGCGCGCGTCGGCGAGCACCTGGAGCTGGAAATCTCCTCATCGACCACGCCCTGCGCGACCCAGGTGCGCAACTTCAGCGACGGCAACTTCAATCGCATCCGGATCGAGATGCACCCATCGGATTCGCGTATGTACGCCCGAGTGATCCGCGCGGGCGAGGTCAAGCCGGGCGATCCGATAACGCTGACCCCACCGCGGCCCGACTCACGCGCGGAGGACGAGCTTGTGATGAAGGCGCTCGACCGGGCCGAAACCAAGTCGAGCGTAGCCGCGTGGCGCGCGGCCCAGGAGGCGGGCTTTGCCATCGACTTCGTCGAGGACGGCGAGCTCGCGATGGCGTCATCGCCCCAGCTGCCCGGCCCGGCGTTCAACCATGCGTCGGGTCTGGCGCGGCTGCCCAACCTGTTGAGCCGCGCGACCGATTTCTACGATCGCCATGGCACGACGGGCTATCTCTGGATGACCCAAGACGAGCCGTGGCCGGGAGCCAAGCGCGAGATGGAAGGCAGCGTCTATGGCGCATCGCCGGAGGCGGTGGAGGACATCCCGCCACCGGCTGGTGTCGTGATCAGGCGCCTGGGCGCGGACGAGGCGGGGCTGTACACGAGCGTCCGTTCAAAGGAATTTGCGCCCGGCGGCCTGAAACCCGGCGCGCCGAACCCGTGGCCGCAGGTATACGAGAACCTGGCGAAACGCCGTGCTCGGCAGCTCTTCGTGGCGGAGCTGGATGGCAAGCCGGTTGCCAACGCATCGCTCCACGTCGTGGGCGCCACGGGCTGGATGCGCGGCGTACTGGTTGAGCCAGAGGTTCGCGGCCGCGGCATCCAGAGGGCGCTTATCTCGTTTCGCGCGCGCGCTGCGCTCGAGAGCGGCTGCGACCTCGTGGGCGCGCAGGCCGAACCGGACGGCGTGTCCGCGCGCAATCTCGAACGGTGCGGCTTGCGCCTGATCGGCAGGCGGGACAACTACGTCTACGTGCCGGGGTCTGCGCCGCGGTGAGCGAGGATCTGCGGGTCGAGCGAACCGGACCGAGCGGCGTTATCGCCCGGGTCACCCTGACACGGCCCGACGTTCACAACGCCTTCAACGCCGAGCTGATCGGCGAGTTGCGCATGACGTTCAAACGCCTTTCGGACGAGCTTCCGGACAAGCTGCGCGGCGTCGTCCTGGCCGGCGACGGTGCGTCGTTCTGTGCCGGCGCGGACGTGACCTGGATGCGGGCGTCACTTGGTTTATCCAAGGAACAGAACGAGCAGGACGCGATGGTCATGGCTGAGATGTTCGACGCGATCGACCGCTGTCCCGCGCCAGTCATCGCGCGAGTCCAGGGCGCGGCACTGGGCGGCGGCATGGGCCTCTGCGCCGTGAGCGACCTCGTCATCGCCGAGGCGGGCGCGAAGTTCGGCTTCACGGAGACGCGCCTGGGCATCCTGCCCGCGGTCATCTCACCGTTTGTCATCGCCAAGATCGGCGAGTCACACGCCCGGGCATTGTTCCCCAGCGGCCGGCGCTTCGACGCGACGCGCGCGCTGCGAATAGGCCTGGTACACGAGGTGGTTGAGGGTGATGGCGCACTCGATGCGGCGGTCGACAACGCTGTGGCGGATCTGCTGGCGGCCGGCCCCACCGCCGCCCGCGCCGCCAAGGCGATCGTGCGCGAGGTGCGCGGCCTGCCGCACGAGTCGACGCGCTGGCATACTGCGCGGCGGATAGCCGGACAACGCACCAGCGCCGAAGGTCAGGAAGGCCTCAAGGCCTTTCTTGAGAAGCGCGAGCCCGGCTGGCGCGGCAATTCAGACTGACGCGGAACGCTGACACGTAACGCGACAAACGCGACAATCTACGCTGTGAGGGACGCAATCGGTCCGGGGGAAGCGGCAAAACGCCTGGGCGTATCCACGAGAACCGTCCAGCGCTGGCTCCGCGAAGGCCGTCTGCCGCAGGTCAAAGTCGGGTCGCACGTCAAGGTGCTAGCCAGCGCGCTGCCGTCTGCAGCAGGCGAGATGGAGACGTCGCCGGCCGCCCGCAGGATCGGTCGGCTGCTCGTTGCCAACCGCGGCGAGCTGGTAGTCCGCATTGCCCGCACCTGCCGCCAACTCGGCATCACATCGCTGGGTCTCGTCGCCGAAGACCAGGCGCGCGCCTGGTGGACGAGCGGCGTCGATGAGCTCGTGCCGCTCAACGGCTCGTACCTCGACGGTCCCGCGGTTATCGCCGCGGCCCTTGCCGCCCGCGCCGATGCAATCCACCCGGGCTACGGCTTCCTCGCCGAAAACGCCGATTTCGCCGAACAGGTCATCGCCGCGGGCATCATCTGGATTGGGCCGCCGCCGGAGGCGATGCGGGCACTCGGCGACAAGGCCGCCGCGCGCCAGGTCGCCGCGAGCATCAACGTGCCAACGCTCCCCGGCTATGACGGCGACGACCAATCGGACGCCCGACTCTCCCGCGAAGCCAAGCGCATCGGCTTTCCCGTTCTGGTCAAACCGAGTGCGGGCGGTGGCGGCAAGGGCATGCACGTCGTGTCCGCTGCAGGCGAGATGAGCGACACGCTGGCGCAGGCGCGGCGTGAGGCCAAATCGTCGTTCGCCGACGACCGCCTGATCCTCGAGCGCTATCTGGAGCGGCCGCGTCACGTCGAAGTGCAGCTGCTCGCGGATACTCACGGCAATGTCGTCCACCTGGGCGAACGCGAATGCTCCCTCCAGCGCCGCCATCAAAAGGTGATCGAGGAATCGCCGTCACCCGCGGTCAACGCGAAGCTGCGCAAACAGCTCGGTGATGCAGCCATCCGGCTCGCGCGCGAAGCCGGGTACGTCGGCGCGGGCACGGTCGAGTTCCTGCTTGCACCCGGCGGCGAGTTCTACTTCCTGGAGCTGAACGCACGACTGCAGGTGGAGCACCCCGTCACTGAGCTGGTCACCGGGCGCGACCTTGTCGCAGACCAGATTGCGATAGCGGAGGGCCGACCACTCGGCTTCAGCCAAAGCGACGTTTCGCTGACCGGCCACGCGGTTGAGGCACGTCTCTATGCCGAAGACCCGTGGCACGACTTCCTACCCGCGACAGGCGAGGTCCTCGCCGTCAACTGGCCGCGCGGCGAGGGCGTACGCATCGACGCCGGAATTGGCGCGGGCGATGTCATCGGCACGCGTTACGACCCGCTGCTCGCCAAGTTGATCGTCCGCGCCGACACGCGGCGTGAGGCATTCGCGCGACTGGCGCAGGCCCTCGACGAGACGAGGGTCATCGGCGTGACCACGAACCGCGGTTTTCTGGAGTGGCTGGCAACGAACAAGGACGTGGTCCTCGGCCAAACGTTCACGCCGCTCATCGACGAGGAGTGGCGGCCCTCAGAAGAGCTCCCGCAAGAAGTCTGGCCGGCGGCGGCTGCCATTCTTGCTCAACACATGGGCGGCGAGTCGGTCGGCTTCCGGCTCAATGCCCGACCGCGGCTACGAATCCAGATCGGCCGAGAGGTCAGGTCGGTCGAGGTGCCGCAGCCGGCGGCAACTGTTGCTTGGGCTACCAGCGGAGATTCGGTCGTCCTCGATTTCGACGGCCAGGCAGTCGCTGCGCAGCTGGCGCCCGCACCCACGGTTGAGGGGGCCGTCCGCGAAGCCAGCCACGCCGGCAGTGCCGCGCAATCCATCACCGCACCGATGCCAGGCACCGTGCTCGCCGTCAAAGTCGCTGAGGGCGACGCGGTGGAAGCCGGTCAGGCGCTGGTCGTCCTCGAAGCGATGAAAATGGAGAACAACGTGCCCGCGCCTGCGGCCGGGCGTGTAGGCCGCGTCCTCGTCACGGCTGGCCAGCAAGTGCAACGAGCCGAAACGCTCGTCGAACTGGCCTAGACAGCGGCTGACCTAGACTCGAAGCCAATGGCACTTCCCCAGAGCGTCCGCATCTACGAGGTCGGTCCGCGCGACGGCCTCCAGAACGAAGCGACGCCCATCTCGACGCAGGACAAGCTCAGATACATCGAGCTGCTGCGCGAGGCGGGCCTTAAGGAGATCGAGGCGACGTCGTTCGTGTCGCCCAAGGCGATCCCCCAATTGGCCGATGCGGACGAGCTGATGCGCGCCCTGACCGCCACCCCATCCGATGGCGTTGTCTACCCCGTGCTCGTGCCCAACGAGCGCGGCATGGATAGGGCAATCGCCGCGGGCGCGAACGCGCTCGCCGTGTTTACGGCGGCAAGCGACGAGTTCACACAGCGCAACATCGGCATGACGATCGACGAGTCATTGGCCGCCTTTGCGCCAGTCGTGACGCGCGCCGCCGATCTGGGTTGGTGGCGTCGCGCGTATGTCTCGACCGCGTTCGGCTGCCCGTTCACCGGCCATGTGGACATCGCCAAGGTGGTTGACGTCGCGTTGCGACTCGACGACCTCGGCGTCGACGAGATCTGCATCGGCGACACGATCGGCGTCGGCGTGCCCGGCCAGGTACACGCCATCACGGCGGCGCTGGTCAGTGCCGGCTTGTCGCTCGACAACATCGCCTACCACTTCCACGACACCCGCGGTACGGCGCTCGCCAATGTCGTGGCCGGGCTCGAAGACGGCATTGCCTGCTTCGACGCCTCGACCGGTGGCACCGGCGGTTGTCCGTACGCGCCCGGCGCCGCCGGCAACCTCGCCACTGAGGATCTGGTTTATCTGCTCGACGGTCTGGGCATCGGCCACGGCGTCGATCTGGCCAAGGTCATCAAAGCCGCCCGATTCAGCGCTCAGGCACTCGGCAAACCGCTTGCCAGCAAGGTCGGCCAGGCCGGCGGCTGGGATGCAGCGACAGGCCAGCGGATATTGCCCGCCTGAGACTGCTACCCGACTCCTGACCAGACCTGCTGCAGGACCTTGAGCCGCGGCTGGCACGCGCCGCCACCGGCGTGGATGGAGCAATTCGGGTCGTCGCTCACGGTGGCCAGGACCACATGGGCGCCGTTGCCCACCAGGTGCGAGTCAAGCGCGATGAAATCGGTGCGAACGTCGCCCATCCCCTGTTGCAAAGGGACGTCGGAGATCGTTGGCGTGGGACAAAGCGGCGTCCCGCGACCGGTCGAGCGGCAGATGCGCGACAGGTACCAGCCGCCGACGAGCACCGTCCGGCCCACCGGCAACAGCAGCGCGTCGCGCACGCGGTACACCGACTGGCCGCTGATCCCGGTTGGGATGCCATCCGCATAGGTCAGCCCGTCACCAGAGCGCGAGATGACTCCGGCCAGCAGCTGGACCGTGAACGGCGGCTTTGTCGGGGCAACGGTGGCGGTGAGCGTCGGGGCGATAGCGACCGCAGTGGGCGGGTTAGTCGGTGTCGGTAAGTCGGCTCCACCCAGGCGGGTGACCGCCACCAGGCCGACTATCAGCGCGACGACCGCAACGGCTGGTAGCTTCCACGCGCTCCGGGTTCGGGTCGAGTAAAGCTGTGGCCGACCCGGTTCGAGGTCCATGCGCGCCATTGTGCTCTCCCTGAGCCCACGCTCGATTTTGCTATATTCGAAGGGTCGATCGGTCGAGTCCCGGCCGGCGTCAGGGAGAAATGGATAGCGTCGTACTCCTGCTCAACTCCGACTACGAGCCGCTCAACGTCTGTAACCTGCGGCGCGCCTTCCGCCTCGTGTTCGGAGAAAAAGCCGAAGTAATCCAGTACGACCACACCGAGGTCCGCACCGCAACCGCGGTCTTCCACGCCCCGTCGGTCATCCGCCTCCACCACCGGATCAAGCGGCCGCGCCCGCGCGTGCGCCTGAGCCGGCGCGAAGTCTTCATCCGGGACAAGCACACCTGCCAGTACTGCGGGGTCACCTCGCATGACCTGACGCTCGACCATGTGATCCCGCGCCATCGTGGCGGCGCGCACACCTGGGACAACCTCGTGACCGCGTGCAAGCACTGCAACCACCGCAAGGGCGGCAAGTTGCTGGACGAGGCGCGCATGCGCCTCCAGCACCCGCCCTACGAACCGCGCTGCGACGTCTACACGCTGTTCACGCCATACCTGTCGGACCCGCGCAACGAGGCGTGGCGGGACTACCTGTTCCTCGGCCACAACTAAGAATGCTGCCGGTCAAGGCACCGGCCGAGGTCATGGCCGTGCTGCAGTCCCTGCGGGACGCCGGCCACACGGCATATCTCGTCGGTGGTGGGGTGCGCGATGCCTTGTTGGGCCGGCCAGTTACCGACTGGGATGTAGCGACAGACGCACTGCCCGAACGCCTGCTGTCGCTCTTCCCCACAGGCGGGTATGACAACCGCTTCGGCACGGTCCAGGTGCCGAGCGGCGGCTTGAAGCTCGAGGTGACGACCTTTCGGCGCGATCACCAGTACGCCGACCATCGCCGACCGGATTCCGTGACTTTCACGGACTCCCTCGAAGAGGACCTCGCCCGGCGCGACTTTACGGTCAATGCCATCGCCTGGGGGCGCGACGGCATCGTCGATCCGACTGGCGGCATGGCCGACTTAGAGAGCGGCCTGTTGCGCTCCGTGGGCGACCCAGCCACCCGGTTCGATGAGGACGCGCTGCGCCTCCTGCGCGCGGCACGGCTGGCCGCGCAGCTGAACTTTGCGATCGAGCCGCTGACCCTGGCCGCGATGAGCCAGACCGCCGCGACCGTCCAATACGTGTCGCAGGAGCGCATCGGCGAGGAGCTGCGCAAGATCCTTCACGCGGCCCAGCCATCAGCGGCGTTGCGCATCCTGGCTGACACCGGGGTGCTGCGATTTGCATTGCCGGAACTGGACGCGCAGCGCGGCGTGCCGCAGGACAAAGTCCCGGGCATGGACCTGTGGGGCCACTGCCTGGCCGCGACCGACGCCGCCGCCCAACTGGATCCCGCCAGTCCCCGGCTGCGTCTCGCGGCCCTGGTTCACGACATCGGCAAACCCGGCACCCTCGCTGACGGCCACTTCATTGGCCACGACACCGAGGGCGCGCGCCTTGCGGAGTTGATGCTCGCCCGGCTGGCTTTCCCGCGACGTGAAGTTGAGGCAGTGGCCGACCTCGTGCGTTTCCACATGTTCAGCTACGAATCGCGCTGGTCGGGCGCAGCCGTGCGCCGCTTCATCAAGCGCGTCGGCCGCGACCTGGTTAGCGATCAGCTCAACCTGCGCGCCGCTGACAACATTGGCAGCGGCCTGCCCGCCGGTGCCGGCAACCTCGAAGAGTTGCGCAGCCGGATCGCAAAGGAGCTGTCGTCAGGCGCGCCGCTGACTCTGCGTGAGCTTGCCGTCCACGGCGACGATCTAACCGAAGCGCTCGACCTTGCACCCGGGCCGGTAGTCGGCCAGTTGCTCGATCACCTGCTCCAGTGGGTGCTCGACGACCCGTCGCGCAACACTCGAACAGCCTTGATCGACGAGGCTCGCGCCCAAGTAGCCCTCGTCTCGCGACAATGAGCGCCTCATGATCGAAGCACTCCTCCAGGCTGAGCGTCTGCTCGTACACGGCATGGTCGACCAGGCCGAGCAGATCTACCAGAACGCCATCGCCCAGGATCCGCGCAACGCGATCGCCGTGGTCGGGCTCGCGCGCGTTGCGCTCGAGCGTGGCCAGGAACGCGTCGCGTATGAACGGGCGCGCGAGGCCCTCCAGCTGGACCCCGAGAACATGGCCGCGCAACGGCTCGTGCAGCGCCTCGCCGAGGTCTTCGCTGAGCGCGAGCGCCCGCATTCACCCGCGCCCACACCCGAACCACCGCGGGCATCCGAGCAGTACATCTTCAACCGCAACCCGTCGATGGCCGATCACGCCGCGGCCGAGGAGCGACGGCACCCGGCCGACTCCCCGCCAGAGCCCGAGCAACCGCCCCAGCCAGAGCGAAAGACCGGCCTGTTCCGTCGGATACTGGATTCGTGAGGGTTCTCGTCACCGGCGGCGCCGGGTACGTCGGCAGCACCACGGCTGAGCGACTCATCGCGGCGGGCCACGAGGTGGTCATCTACGACTCGCTGCTGCGCGGCCACCGGGGAGCCGTTCCAGCGCAGGCCACCCTGGTCGTCGGCGACATCGGCGACGCCACGGGCTTGGAAAAGGCACTGCGCGACAACCAGATCGAAGCAGTCCTGCACTGCGGTGGATTGGCCCTGGTGGGAGAGTCGGTGGCGGAGCCTGATCGCTATTTCGAAGTCAACGTGGTGACCGGGCCGAAGATGCTCGACGCAATGCGCGCTGCCGGCGTGAAGCGGATCGTCTTCTCGTCGAGCGCGGCGGTCTACGGCGAGCCACTGCACACGCCGATCGACGAGGACCACCGCCTGAGGCCGGTCAATCCGTACGGCGAAACCAAGCGCGCCTTTGAAGGGATGCTCGACTGGTACAGCCGCGCCTATGGCATCGGTGCGATGTCACTGCGCTACTTCAATGTCGCCGGCGCGACCGAGGAGCGCGGCGAAGACCACCGGCCGGAGACGCATCTGATACCGAACATCCTCGCCGCGTTCAGTGGTGGCGCGCCACTCAAGGTCTTCGGCACCGACTACGAAACCAGAGACGGCACCTGCATCCGCGACTACATCCACGTGGACGATCTGGCCGACGCACATGCGGCAGCCCTCGCGCACACGGCGAACATTGCCGGCGAGCACGTGCCCTGCAATCTGGGCTCGGGATCGGGCTTCAGCGTGCTGGAAGTGCTGGAGGCGGCTCGGCTGGTAGTCGGTAAAGAAGTCCCGCATGAGATCACGGGCCGACGGGCGGGCGATCCGCCGGTTCTCGTGGCGAGCAATGAGAAGGCGCGCGCGGTGCTCGGCTGGGAGCCGCGCCACGGCACGCTGGCCGAGATGATTGGCTCTGCCTGGGCGTGGCGGCAGCGCCATCCGAGGGGCTACGAGTAAAGTCTGGCGATGCCTGGCAAGCCCGCGCCCGTCGTCATCCCAGCGAACCCGACCGACTGGCGGCCGATGAAGGTCCGCCATGGCCGTTTCGTGCCGCAGATCGTGGATCCGCTGGTCGAGCCGTTGTGGAGCGGCACGCGCGTGATCGTCCATTTCCGCGAGTCGACCGTGCGCGATCAGTGGGGCGACATCGTCGTCCTTGACGAGTTCGGCGATGACGCGCTCGACGATGCGCCGATGGCCCTCGACTTCCTGCGCCGGAGCGTCGCTGCGACCGAAGCCGTCATCGATGGCGTCATCACGAGCCAGGCGACAAGCGGTGGTGAGGGACTGGCGATCGTGCTCTCCGGTCGGACCAAGCCCATCCAGCGCATGTTCATCGGCGGTCCCGCATCCGATGTGACGTTCGAACCGCCCAAGGACACGCGCCATAAGGGCGAGCCCGCCTTTGTCGCGGTCGACCTGTTGAGCGTTGATGGCCAGCAGCTTTTCGACGTGCCGCTGCTCGAGCGCAAGCGAATTCTCGAGGGCGTCGTCGCTGAATCTGAGCTGGTGCGGTTGTCCCCGGTCGTGCGGCCGCCGCTCCGCCAATGGTTCGCGTCGTGGCGCGCGGCGGGTTTCAAGGGCCTGATCATCAAGTCGTCGAATAGCCGCTACGAGCCGGGCGGAATGACCGCTTCCTGGGCAACCGTCGAGCGGATGCCGCGCGTCTGAGCGTGGCCCGGGCCTGATCAATGGCGCGTGATTGGCCGCTCGTCGTGCGTCGCGCGCGCGAGAGCGATCGCGACGCGGTTTTGAGTTTCGCGACCAACACCTGGGATGGCTGGGACTACATCCCGCACGCCTGGCCGGTGTGGTTGGCCGCGAAGGACGGCGTCGTCCTCGTTGGTTGCCGTCCCGAAACAGACGTGCCCGTCGCCATCACCCGCGTCGCCATGGTCTCACCCACCGAGGCGTGGTGGGAAGGCATCCGCGTCGACCCAGGGGTGCGCGGCATGGAAGTCGCCGCGGACCTGCAGGTGGCCGAGCTGCACTGGTCCGCCGCGCTGGGCGCCTCCGTGATCCGTTACGCAACGTCGGCCCGCAACGAAGGCTCGCACCGACTTGGCGCCCGGCACGGGCTCGACCTCCTGTTGGCATACTGCAACTACTGGTGGTCCCCACTCGGCGACGAGGATCCGCATGATCCGTCGGCTTTCGACGCTGAAGTGCGCGCCGCGTCCTCTGCTATGCGAGAGCGAGTCCTGGACAGACTCGCGGCCGAGGGTCTGATCGCACCGGTCGGCGAGACCCACGTCTTATGGGACATCCTCCGATCCTCGCCCGATTTCATTGCCGCACAGCGGCTCTATGAGCCACGGCCGTGGGCGCTGGGCGAGCTGACCGCGGAGCGTTTCGAACGCCACGTTGAGCGCGGCGAGGTGATCTCCATGTCCGACGGCGCCGGCGCCACGGCAATCTTGCTGCGCGAGCAGCTGGCCGGTGAGGACTCGTCACTCCGCTTGGCGCTGCTCGTGGGCGAGATCGAGCCAGCCCTGCGCTTGGTCGGCGCCGTCAAGACCGCAGCCGGCAAGCGCACGCTGCGTTTCCGGCTCCCCGAGTCTCAGCCAATCACAGCGAACACCCACGACCGACTAACCGCCGCGGGCTACAACTCGGGCGAATGGAGCCTGCACATCCTGGGCCGAGAGATCGACGCCGACCACCCGCTCCCTGATGTCGACGCCGACCGCGTGGTCCTGGCCGAAGAGCCGGCGAACGTCGTCGAGCCGCTGAGCTTCTGATGGTCACTGCCAAGGCGAAGCCGAAGCGGCGGGCGAAGCCCGACCCGGTCAAGAGCTGGGTCAAGCGTCTCGATAAGCAGCGCCCCAACCTCATGAACGACACGCTCGACGCGCTACGCACGATGTACGGCCAGCCCGAATGGCACCGCGTCTACGACCCCACGAGCGAGTTGATCCTGACGATGCTTTCGGCGAACTCGGCCGACATCAACGCGGAAAAGGCGTTCGACCTGTTGTGCCAGCACTGGCCTTCGCCACACAAGGCCGCGGGTGACGGCACGCCCCGATTCCGCAAAGGCTGGGGCGGCGTCGGCATCAAGGAAGCGGCGGCCGATTGGGCCGCGGTCGAGTTCGCCGACATTGCTGAGCTGACCGACGTCATTCGACCCGGCGGCCTCGCGAACCAGAAGGCACCACGCATCCAGGCCGCCCTGCGCCACATCCGCGAGCAGCGCGGCGATTACTCGCTCGAGTTCCTGGCCGACCTGACGCCGGCCGACGCGCTCGCCTGGCTCACGCAGGTCAACGGCATCGGCCGCAAGACCGCGTCAGTGGTGTTGCTGTTCTCGTTCGGCTACCCGCTGATGCCCGTTGATCGGCACATCGAGCGTGTGGCGATGCGCATCGGTCTGATCCCCAAGAAGATCGCCAATGCGGAGCAAATGCATGACATGCTCCAGATGCAGCTGACGGAAGGCAATGTTCACGAGGCGCATGTCAACCTGATCACCCACGGCCGCGAAACGTGCCACGCGCAGCGGCCTGAGCACGAACGCTGCCTGATCGCGGACCGCTGCCGGTTCTACAACCCGAAGGCGCCCTAGCGCCACCTCAGGACACGCATGAGATTCGGGTAGTCGTCCGTCAGAGAAGGTCCGTAATCCGGAGCGTACGACCATCCCCTGTCAGCGAAATCGGCGTCCGCGTTACCGGTATCCGATACGGCCAGCCAGAGCGACGCGGTTGCGGCGTTGTTCGTGATCTGTGCCGCATCAGGGGCGAACGCGCGCATCCGGGGCAGAAGTGCCAGGTTGTTGAGCGTCGGGCCAACCGCGGATGCCAGGTCGTAATAACGGTTCGACAGGTTGAAGACGAGCACGCCCCCAGGCCGGAGGACACGCAGGTAGTCAAGGATGGCCTCTGACGTCAGCAGGTGCGGCGGCACACTGTCCGACGAGAACGCGTCGAGCACCAGCAGATCGAATGTGCCAGCTGGCTGAGCTGCCAGCGACAGCCGGCCATCGCCCAGCACGATGCTCGTCTGGGCAGGTGAGTCGGTCAGGTAGCTGAAGTACGCCGGGTCGGACGCAAGCTGAACCACGAGGGGATCGATTTCGAAGAACGTGATGTGGTCGGTCGCACGACCGTAGGCAGCGACGACCCCGGCACCAAGGCCGACAACACCGATGTTGGCGGAGTCGGTACGAGTGTGCAGATCGGCGATGACATCACTGAGCGGCGACCCTTGCACGTAATAGCTCGTTGGGTCGACCGATCGCGCGTCGGTGAACTGGACCCCGTGCAGGGTCGAGCCTGAATAGAGCAAATGCTGGCCGTTGACGTCGACGACCCTGCTGACGCCGAAAAAAGATCGGCCGACGAACAGGTCAGTTGCCCCGGGCATTGCGGTCAGGACGGCGAGAGCCGTGACCATCGCCGCCACAGTCGTCGCCACGAGGATGCGCGGCGTCATGGAAAACGCGACCACAAGACCGCCGAGCGTCAGCAGGGCGACGACGCGTGGGTCGGCCACCCCGATCAGGAGAACGATCAGGCCACCGACTACGAGGAAGGGCGCAAGGCGGGCGACCAGCTCGCGCATTGCGGTCGACGGGTGACGCACGACATCAGTCAGCGTCTGTTTGTTGGCGATCGCAAAGGCGACCAGCGCCGCGACGAGCAACGCGGGGTATTCATAGATGTCGGGCAGGAGCATCGGCGCGGCCACGCCAACCAGGGCCGTGGCAATCACGCCGGCGAGTGACAGCAGCAGATAGAAGTGCGTGAGCTGGCCCGCTTCGGGGCGCGCCAGGGCGAGGCGGCCGTGGACTGCTGTCGCGAGCACCGCGAACGAGCCGAGGACGATGAC
>JADMIO011184645.1_pt1 | contig 30580 bp, 25 predicted proteins | sample 8958161 | NCBI WGS metagenome assembly JADMIO01 (sample SAMN16585339, study PRJNA669376) | soil metagenome | isolation source: Crop rotation soil | place: USA: Cullars Rotation, Alabama | collected 2011 | reverse complement strand
GCCGCGACTTCAAGTCACGTGAATTCCAAGCTTCGGATCCCACTGTGCTGGAAAGGAGTCCAGGAGTTTCACATCGACTAACTTCGTATCGATTGGACACAGCGTCAGAGTTTCAAATTCGTAATAGGGCATTCCGTTGTCGCCGCGAAATCCGTTTTCCCTGACAAGCACCAGATTCTCCAGCCGAATGCCATATTCACCCGGCTTGTAATAGCCAGGCTCATTACTGAATATGTTGCCGGATTCGATCGGCAGGCCAGTGTCTTTCGCGGTGCTGATACTGCGTGGACCTTCATGCACGTTTAAATACGAGCCGACGCCGTGGCCGGTGCCGTGGTTGTAATTCAGCCCGATTTCCCACAGCGCGGTTCGTGCCAGCACATCGAGCTGCCCGCCGGTGACTCCCTGAGGGAACCGCACGCGGCCCAGCCGAATGTGACCCTGTAGGACCCTGGTGAAACGGTCCTTCTGTTCAGCCGTGGCTTTCTTTCCGAGTAAGACCGTGCGCGTGATATCGGTGGTGCCGTCGAGATACTGCGCTCCGGAATCGACAAGATAAATTCCGGCGGGGCGCAGCCGAACATCGGTTTGTGGTGTGACGGAGTAATGAATGATAGCGCCGTGATCGGCATAGCCTGAAATGGTGCGAAAACTCAGCCCGCGGAAATGATCGCCGGCGCTGCGAAATTCCTCGAGCTTGTCCGCAGCCGAAATTTCGGAAATCGACTGCTTCGAAACGCTCTCGTCCAACCAACAGAGAAAGCGGCACATTGCCAGGCCATCGCGCAGATGGGCATCGCGCATGCCCTGAATTTCAGTTTTGTTTTTCCGCGCTTTCATCAGCGTCACCGGGCTCGTATCGTTGATGATGTCTGCGCCCGATAGCAGATCCGCCGCCCATCGGCTGACTGAAGCATCGTCGACCCATACGCGTTTCTGTTTGCCGCCAAGGTTTCTCAAGGCCTCAGCCACCTGATCGTAAGGTCGGATCTGCACCTGTTTACTAAGGTTTCGGCCGACAGCAGCGGGGATCTTCCTTGGATCGACGAAAAGAGTTGCTGAACTGGTATCGACAAGAGCGTAGGCAATAAGCACCGGATTGAACGGCACGTCGCTGCCTCGCAAATTGAAAAGCCAGGCCACACCATCGAGCGCGGAAATGAAGTGTGCGTCGGCCCGCCGCTGCTTCATCGCCTTTCGAACGCGCGCCAGTTTGGCGGCAACGCTCTCGCCGGCAAAGCGAGTGGGAAGCGCGCTGACGGCGTTTGAGGGCAGGGGTGGCCGGTCCGCCCAAATGGCGTCGATGAGATTCGGCGAAAAACTTCGCAGCGTTCCTCCCGCCGACTGTACCGCCAGTTCAAGTTCGTTGGCTCGCCGCATCGAAACCGTCTGCGGATCGAATCCCAACACCTGCCCGTTGCCGAGGTTTTTCTGCAGGAACTCCGCCAGCGTCGGAACGCCGGGCTGGCCCATACGAAATAATGAAATGCCGCTTCCGGACAATTGATTTTCGGCTTGCAGGTAGTAGCGCCCGTCGGCCCATAGGCCGGCTGCGCGAAGCGTAATCAGAACGTCGCCCATCGATCCGGTGAAGCCGCTGATCCAGGCGCGCCGCTGCCAGCAATCCGGCACGTATTCACTTTGATGAGGATCCGAACTGGGAACGAGGAACGCGGCAATGCCTGCCGCACGCATCTTTGCCCGCAGTGCCTGAACCCGGTCTTTTACTGTCTGCATGTGTTCACTCCGCAGTGTCCAAATATACACGGAATTGGGAGATGGCTCTTTTCCGGAATCCAAGTTGCTATGAGTGATGCATGATTCGAAAACTCAAATCCGGAGAATTCCGGCTATATTCACGCAAGAAAGATCCTAAAACCAACCGTCGCCGCAATCTGGGGACGTTTAAGTCGCGCGAGGCTGCGGTCCAGCACGAACGCCAGGTGCAATTCTTCAAGCGCGCCGGCTAGCGCCCCGTTTCAAAATGGTTCGGGAATAGGACGCAATCATGTGGTTTTGCCGCATCGCCGCGCTGCTCCTCCTGCTTTCCACGTTTTTTTCGCGCGAGGCGCTGGGATATTCCGTACTGACGCACGAGGAGATTGTGGATCTGGCATGGAAAGATTCGCTGGTTCCGAATCTTCTCCAACGCTTCCGGAATCTCAGCGAAGACGATCTGCGTGAAGCGCACGCCTATGCGTACGGAGGCGCCGTCATTCAGGATTTAGGGTATTACCCGTTCGGCAATAAGCAATTTACCAATCTCACACACTACGTCCGCAGCGGTGACTTCGTCGTGGAGATGCTGAAGCAAAGCACCAACGCCAATGAATTCGCATTTGCGATGGGCGCACTGGCTCACTACGCCTCCGACGTGTCCGGCCATCCCGCCGTCAATCGAGCGGTTGCCTTGTTATACCCAAAACTACGGGCGAAATTTGGCGACAGCGTCACCTTTGCAGACGATAAGTCCGCACACCTCAAGACGGAATTTGGCTTTGACGTCGCTCAGGTGGCGAAGAATCGTTACGCAGCGCAGAGTTATCACGATTTCATTGGATTCAAAGTATCCAAGCCGCTGCTCGTGCGTACATTTCCGATTGTCTATGGGCAAAAACTTGAAGACCTGATGCCCCAGCTTGACCTTGCCCTTGGGACTTATCGCTACGGCGTGAGCAGTTTCATTCCGTCCCTGACCAAAATTGCAATCGAACTGCATAAGGACGATATCCCGGCGGATCGCGGCACGCCCGCAGAAAAGCTGCTGCTTTATCGTCTGTCGCGTTCTGAGTATGAAAAGGAATGGGGAAAAGACTATTCCCGTCCCGGCTTCTTCACGCGCTTCTTCAGCTTTTTGATTCGCCTGATCCCGCGCATTGGGCCGTTTAAGCGCATGACAATTCGGCCGCCCACGCCGGAAACCGAGGAACTCTATGTGCGCAGCGTGAACGCCACCATCGATTATTACAAATCCTTATTGGCTCAGGCGCAAAGGAGCAACTTTACATTGCCGGATCGCGATCTCGACAGCGGCCAGCAAACTCGACCTCATGAATACTCCCTGGCGGACGAAACCTACGACCACCTGCTGCTGGAACTTGAACGAAAGAAGTTCGAGTCTGTCTCCACGGCGCTTCGACAGGACCTGCTGAATTTCTATGCTTCGGGCAACAGCAGGAATCCGCCAACGAGTCGAAAGGAACGATCAAGACGCGCCAAAATCGACAAGGCTCTCGAGGCGCTTCGAAGCATGCGCTGACCCGGCCGTCAGATGCCAGGCCAGAGGCAGATCACTTGCTCTTATTCGGTCCAGGAGCAGAAAGGAGCAAGTTATGAAAACCGCTTACAAAGCATTGCTGGGGACCTGGCTGCTGCTGGCCGCGTCCATCCTGTTGGGAAAAGTCACGACAGATTACGACCATGAGACGGACTTCTCCCGCTATCACACATTCCAGTGGATCCGGGAGCCGCAAACGAAAAACCCACTGATGAGAGACCGCGTTCGCGACGCCATCAATTCCGAGTTGATTCGCAAGAACTTTTCGATGGTGGCATCGGGGGGCGACCTTGGCGTCGCTGCCAACGGCGCCACCCAGGAAAAACACACCCTGCAGACCTTTTACGATGGCTGGGACGGAGGGTGGCTGTGGAATCGCAGGTTCGGTGGCCCCATCGGGCCGGCGATTGCCACAACGACGATCGATACTTATGAAGTGGGTACGCTGGTAGTCGACCTGTTTGATTCCAAGACCCGGCAACTCGTCTGGCGCGCCACGGCGACCGGAACGATCCATGACGATCCCGAGAAAAACATCAAGAAGTTGAACGACGCTGTAGAGGACATGTTCAAAAAATTCCCGCCAAAGGAATCTCATAAAGGGTAATTTCCCGTGAATATTGGCTCTGAGATTCCGACAAGCAGCAATCAAATGCCACCGCTGATACGGCTGGCGCAGCGGCCCGGGCGTAAGACCAATACGACGTAACAGCCGGCTTTTGGCAGCCCGTGTGCCCAAAGAGAGCAGACCGCAGTTACCAACGATTGGAGGCAACCATGTGTGACTATTCACTTCACGGAATCACGAATCGGTTGGCGAGGGAAGGCGAAGTTCTCACCATCTACCGGTTTAGTACGGGGTCGAAAGGACTATCGTCACCACCCCAGCTCAACGCGGCGATTAAGTCCGGACGGTTGATTTCTTTCATAACCTCAAAGCTGACACTCGCATCGGAAGAATGCGCCGTCTGCATCCCGGATGGTGCACGTCTTGTGCTGAAGGGAATTCCCGACTCCTACCAGCAGGCTTATGGCCTGGCGGAAACCGAACAGGTTACTTTCCGCCAACTCTCGGCCGAAGCGCTGGAATATCGCGATGCCGTGGAGTTTCACAACGGCCGGCGGCTCCGCCTGCAGCAACTGGAAGTCGGCCAGATGGTCGAGGTGATTTCATTGCCGTCAATGGAGGAAACAGCCGAAACCGAGCAGATTCGTGCGCATCAGTTGATCTGATAAGCCAGTCCGGTTGACTTGGTGACCGTCATGCATAGTAAAATGACTATCGAGTCATTTTACTGAATGCCGGTACATAAGCGCACGCGTAAGGAAGTTCTGTCGGAGTTTCGCTGCAACGAACTGCTCGTTGCGGCGCGCGCCATCTTTGCCAGGAAAGGCTTTCACGAAGCCACCATCGATGAGATTGCCGAGGCGGCCGAAGTCGCCAAGGGTACGGTATACCTGTACTTCAAATCGAAGCGGGATCTGTACCTCGAGGCACTCCGCCACGGCATCGCATCGCTGAACGGAGAACTGACCCGAAAAGCAGTCGAACCTGGTCACTTTCGCGACAAGCTGCGCACCCTCACGGCCACAAAATTGGCGTTCTTCGAGGAGAACCGTGAGTTTTTCAACATCTATTATTCCGAACTCGGCAAGCTGCCCAGCCATCCCGCCGGACTCGATCTGGTAAAAGATCTCTATTTTGCACAAGCCAAAATTTTCGCTCAGCTGCTTGAGGACGGGCTGCGCCGCCGCGAGATCCGCAAAATTCACATCGAAAAAGCGGCATTTGCTCTCGCTGATTTGACCCGCGATGCGACAACGCAGCGCGTTCTTGGATTTTCCAAAGGAAACATAGAGGGCGATATCGACTTCGTCGTCGATTTTATCTGGAAAGGGTTGGCGCGATGAAGATAAGCCGGGAAGCGCTCGCAGTTTGCGTTGGATTGTTGATATTGCCGATCTCTGGCTTTGGCCAGGAGAAAAACTCGCGCACACTTCCCATGATGACCGGAGGCAATTCACTGCGCGATAGTGTCGCGACCGGTACCGTCACGTCAGAGCCCATTCCGCTGGGCCTGCTCGACGCGGTTCACCGCGGATTGAAAAACAATCTCGCGGTCATCACGGGAAATCTGGATTCGCGCATCGCTGAAGCTGCCCGACTGAAAGACCTGGCGGAACTGCGGCCGAAAATCGATGGTCACTTGTCTGCAGCCCAGCAACAGGTCAATCTGGCGGCCTTCGGTTTCACCGGTTTTCCCGGCGTACCCCAGGTCATCGGACCTTTTGCCCTTGTCGATGCCCGCGCGTCATTTTCACAGACGCTGATCGATTTACAGCGTACCCATAACCTGCGCGAAGCGACGGAAAACGAAAAGGCCATCGCTCTGGGCAACGAGAACACGCGGGAATTCGTGGTGCTCACCGTTATGGAACTCTACTTTGAAGCGGTCTCGGCGGCCAGTCGCGTCCGTGCGGTGGAAGCCCAGGTCGCTACAGCCGAATCGTTGAATACGCGCGCTGCGGACCTGAAATCCTCCGGTCTGATTCCGGGTATCGATGTGTTGCGAGCTCAGGTCGAGCTGCAGTCCGTTCAACAACGCCTGATTCAAGCCCGCAATGATTTTGCGCGGCAAAAACTGAGCCTGGCGAGGGCCATCGGTTTGCCCCTCGCCCAGGAATTCAATCTGGTCGACGCTTTGCCGGGAGGCGCGACGCCAGATACTCCTCTGAATGAAATGCTGGAGCGTGCCTATGAAAATCGAGCGGACGCCAAGGCGGCCAACGCCCGGATACGCGCTGCCGAGGAGGCCGTCAAGGCGGCTCGCGCCGAGAATTTACCGACGCTTCAGGTCGATGGCAACTATGGAGCCATTGGCAGTCAGCCATTCAAGACTCATGGGACTTATGCCATTGCCGGAACAGTTCAGTTTCCCATCTTCAATTCCAAAGCGAAGAACAACACCATGGAAAAGGACGCTCTTCTGCAACAACGCCGAGCGGAAGTGGAAAGTCTCCACGGCCGCATCGAATTGGAAGTGCGCGCCGCGTTGCTGGAACTGCAATCCGCTGAACAGCAATACATCGTGGCACAGAGTGCGCTGGCGCTGGTGCGCCAACAGCTGGAACAGGCGCAGGACCGCTTCGCCGCCGGTGTCACAAACAATCTCGAAGTCGTCCAGTCGCAGGAAGCTCAGGCGCTGGCCGATGAAAACGTCATCAGAAGTCTCTACACGCTGAATGCTGCCCGCGCGGCACTGGCCCATGCCACCGGCGTCACAGAGAAATCGGTGGAAGAAGTATTCGGAGGAAATAGAAGGCCATGAAACGAGGCCGCATTGTTCTTGTCATCGTTCTGATTGTTCTGGCCGGCGGCGGTTATTGGCTGTGGCGTAGCTTTTCCGGTTCGGAGTCCACCGATGACGCTCAGGTCGATGGCCACGTCTATGCCGTGAATGCCCGCGTCGGCGGTACCGTTATCGCCGTCAATGTGCATGAAAACCAGCAGGTCAAAGCCGGCGAAATCCTGCTTCAAATCGACGATCGGGATTTCCGCAATACCCTGGCCAAAGCGGCAGCCGATCTTGGTGTCGCCCAGGCCGGCTATCAGGAGGCGCGCTCCGAATTGCCGGTGACCACAACCGGGACCGAAGGGCGCACGGCACATCTGGAAGCGGCACTGGCGCAGGCAAAGACGGGCGTGGAGTCGGCGCAAAAGGATTACGAAGTGGCGCAGTCCCGCTACAACGTTGCGGTAGCGCGTTCGCGTGAAGTGCAAACCACTCTGGAAAAAACCGGCCGCGACCTGGAACGCCTCAAAGGGCTCATCGCCAAGGATGAAATCTCCCAGCAGCAATTTGATGCTGCAGTGTCCGCCAATGATGCGGCAAAAGCCGCCGCCGAATCGGCGAAGGCGGCGATGGCTGAAGCGCAGAGCAACATGACATCCGCCCAGTCGCGGGTGACCCAGGCCCGAAGCGCGGTTGCCGTTGCGGAAACGGATTTGAACTCATCCAAATCCGCACCCGAAGAGATTGCCGTGACGAAAGCACGCATTGACACGGCTTCATCGCGCGTGGCGCAGGCCAGAGCTGCGGTGGAACAGGTGAAGACCTCCATCGAATACGCCGTCGTGCGGGCTCCGGTATCCGGAGTGGTGACGCGGAAAAACGTGGAGCCCGGTCAGGTGGTGCAGCCGGGTCAGGCGCTTCTGGCCGTCGTTCCGTTGGAAGATGTCTGGGTAACGGCCAACTTCAAGGAAACCCAGTTGAAGGATATCCGCATCGGACAGGAAGCCGAAGTGCACATCGATGCCTATGGCGGCGCGCCGTTCAAAGCGCATGTGGACAGCATCTCCGCTGCAACAGGCGCGCGCTTCAGCCTGTTACCGGCGGAAAACGCCTCGGGGAACTTTGTCAAAGTTGTGCAGCGCATTCCGATAAAACTGGTGTTTGATCCCGGCAATGACTCTTCGCGCGTGCTGCGGCCAGGAATGTCCGCAGTGGTTAAAGTGATAACCGGTCCAAAGACGAAGTGAGACACGTATGACCAGCGAACCTCAGGCGGTAACAGAGCACCCAACAGTAAACCCCTGGTTGGTGGCCGTCTCCGTCATGTTCGCAACATTTCTAGAAGTTCTCGATACGACGATTGTAAATGTGTCCTTGCCGCACATTGCAGGAAGCTTGTCTGCGACGCCCGAAGAGGCGACATGGGCGCTGACTTCCTATCTTGTCGCAAACGCGATCGTGCTTCCATTAACGGGCTGGCTCGCCTCCTTCTTCGGCCGTAAACGGCTGTTGACCATCGCTGTTGCCGGCTTCACCGCAACTTCGTTCCTGTGCGGCCTCGCACCCACGTTGCCTTTGCTGGTTCTCTTTCGTTTACTGCAGGGTCTCACCGGCGGTGTACTGCAACCCATGTCGCAGGCCATCATGCTCGAAGCATTTCCAGTGGAAAAACGCGGTCGCGCCATGGCCTTCTGGGCGCTGGGAATCGTCGTGGCGCCGATATTTGGTCCGGTACTGGGCGGCTGGCTGACGGACAACTACAGCTGGCGTTGGGTGTTTTATGTCAATCTCCCCATCGGCATCATTTCCGTTTTGATGACGCGCGCGTTTATTTTCGATCCGGCTTATTTAAAAAACCTGAAACGAAAAGTGGACGGCATTGGCATCGGGCTGCTCGCACTTGGCATTGGAGCGCTGCAGTTCCTGCTGGATAAGGGGCAAACCGAAGACTGGTTCGATTCCAATCTGATCCGCACGCTGGCTGTGGTTTCGGGAACCGCATTGTTGCTCTTTATTATTCATGCGCTGACGGCGAAGGAACCCGTTCTGGATCTCCGCGTGTTGCAGGATCGCACCTACAGCACCGGCGTTTTTCTGATGACGGTTTTGGGATTCGTGCTGTTCGGCAGCCTGGTGATGCTGCCGATGTTTCTGCAAACAGTTTTAGGATATCCCGCGATTCAGGCGGGAATTGCCATGGCTCCTCGAGGCATCGGCTCGTTCCTGGCAATGCCGCTGATCGGTTATCTGATGGGAAAAATCGATCCACGCAAAATGGTGATGACCGGCCTGATGATCGGTGGCGTCACCCTGTTCATGCTTTCCAATATCAACCTGAACGCCGGGTACTGGGATATTTTCTGGCCTCAGCTCATTCAGGGATCCGCCATGGGATTGCTTTTTGTGCCGTTGAGCACCCTGTCCATGGCATCCATCCCACGCGAAAAAATCGGCAATGCCACCAGCCTGTTCAACCTTATGCGCAATCTCGGCGGCGGTGTGGGAATTGCCTTTGTGGCGACATCGGTGTCCCGCAGCACCACGGCGCACAGCGCGATTCTTACCGAACGCTTGAATGCGTATTCGCCACAGACGCAAACAGCGCTGGCAGGCGCTCGTTCGCTGTTTATGGCCCGCGGCTCCGATTGGATAACGGCGACGAATCAGGCGTATGCCGCTTTATTGGGAATGGTGCATCGTCAGGCTTCCATGATTGCGTTTGTCGATATTGTGCGCTTGCTCGCTGCGATTTTTCTGCTGGTTATTCCCCTCGTGTTTATCATGAAACGGCCGGCGAAGGCGGCAACTCCGCCCCCGGGCGCTCATTGAGCGTGTTACTCTAAGCGGTGATGAAGCCAGTGCGCGTACCGGACCTGCGGGCAATGAAAGCCCAGGGCACCAAGATAGCCGTGCTCACGGCATATGACGCCGGAATGGCGCGAATACTGGATCGCGCCGGCATCGATATTGTCCTGGTTGGCGATTCGGTGGGAATGGTCGTTCTCGGCTATGACACCACGATTCCCGTTACCCTGGACATGATGGTTCATCACACGCAGGCTGTGTCACGCGGCGTCGAACACGCTTTGGTGGTGGCGGACCTGCCCTTTCTCTCCTATCAGGTTTCGACGGAAGAGGCGATGCGCAACAGCGGCCGATTGATTCAGGAAGGTGGCGCTGCTGCGGTGAAACTCGAAGGCGGCCGACGGGTTGCTGAAGTTGTTCACCGCCTGACGGAGAGCGGTATTCCGGTGATGGGACACCTCGGGCTTACACCGCAGTCCGTACATGTCCTCGGCGGTTTTCGCCAGCAGGCTCGAGACGAGGCGTCCGCCTGCGCCCTGATGTCCGATGCAAAAGCGTTACAGGACGCCGGCGCCTTTGCCGTTGTGCTGGAATCGATACCTGCGGAATTGGCGAAACAAGTGACAGCGAGTTTGGAAATCCCCACTATCGGCATCGGTGCAGGTCCATATTGTGACGGTCAGGTGCTGGTCAGCCATGATGCGTTCGGCCTGAACAACGGATCCACGCCGCCTTTTGTACGCCAATTCGGGCAACTCGGCGATGCGATGACTGCTGCGGCGCGAGCCTATATCGAAGAGGTGCGTTCCAGCAAATTCCCCGAAAGGATCAAGGATTCCAATTCGTGATCCCGCCTCTTGTCGCTTCCGTCACTGAGCTTCGCCGGCAGCTCGATACTGTCCGTCAATCCGGGAAACGTATTGGCCTGGTACCCACGATGGGCGCGTTGCATGCGGGCCATGCGGCAAACCTTTCGCGTGCACGCGCGGAATGCGATTTTGTCGTCGCCAGCATTTTCGTCAACCCTCTGCAGTTTGGTCCGGCAGAAGACTACTCGCGTTATCCCCGTCCTCTGGATAAGGACCTTGCATTGTGCGGCGACAACGGTGTGAATCTCGTGTTCGCACCATCCACAGCGGAAATGTATGCAACCCCACAACTGGCCTTTGTCGAAGTGACAAAGGTCGCCGATCATCTCTGTGGCGCATTCCGTCCCGGACACTTTCGCGGCGTCGCCACTGTCGTGTTGAAACTCTTCAATGTCGTGCAGCCCGACGCGGCATATTTTGGAGAAAAGGATTACCAGCAGCTTTGCGTCATCCGGCGCATGGCTGCGGATTTGAATCTGCGGCTGAGCATTATTCCGGTCCAGACCGTGCGCGAATCCGATGGGCTGGCACTCAGCTCGCGCAATGTCTATCTCGAACCGGCACAGCGGGCGGCCGCACCTTTGCTTTATCGAGCGCTGACGCTGGCGCGATCGCTGGTGGAGTCGGGCGAATCGAAGGCCTCAAATGTAAAGGCTGCAGCAATGCAGTTGTTGGCCAGTGAACCGCAAATTCGTGTGCAATATTTCGAAGTCGTCGAGCCGGTCGATGTGCAACCGGTCGAAGTCATTTCCGGCGAAGTGCGCATTGCCGCGGCGCTTTGGCTCGGGAAAACGCGATTGATCGACAACATTGCGGCCGTGAGACGCTGACGATGCCGGAATTGCCGGAAGTCGAAACCGTCCGGCGCGGATTGCTGTCCGCGTTCGAAGGCCATCGTTTCCGGCGTGTCGAAGCACGCCGAAGCGACCTGCGCATTCCATTTCCCCTCAATTTCGCCGGCCGGCTTGAGGGCCGACGTGTTCTCCAGCTGAAGCGGCGCGCGAAATATATTCTTGCCGAGTTGGACAATGGTGAAACTTTGGTGATCCATCTGGGCATGAGCGGCAGGATTCGTCTTTTCAATTCAAAAGATTCCGCCAATCTGGGGCCGCACGACCACGTGTATATGGAGACGGATGCACCGGCAGCGATTGTTTTCACAGACCATCGCCGTTTCGGGTTGATGACGTTGATTCATACGGCGTCCATCCATTCACACCCTTTGTTCAAGGATTTGGGAATGGAGCCGCTGCTCGACAGCTTTTCGGCGGATTGGCTGAAGCGCGCTTTGCACGGCAAGAAAACTCCCATCAAATCGGCGCTGCTGGATCAGCGGGTTGTCGCCGGCCTGGGAAATATTTATGTGTGCGAAGCCTTGTGGCGAGCGGGCATTTCGCCGAGGCGCAGGGCGGCCCGCATCCGTTTTGCGGAGGTTGCACGGCTGGCGCCGGCGATCCAGGCTGTACTGCGGGAAGCCATCGAGGCGGGCGGCTCGTCGCTGCGTGACCATCGTCAAACGAATGGGGAACTTGGTTATTTTCAAAAGAGCTTCGCGGCCTACGACCGAGAAGGTGAGCCGTGCGGTCGAGCCGGCTGTCATGGCGTGATTCGCCGCATCGTGCAAAGCGGCCGATCGACCTTTTATTGCCGGACGTGTCAGAAGTAGAATCCGGCGTACTGCCATGGCGACTTTAAAAACACGCTGCTGCATTGTGGGCGGCGGTCCGGCCGGGATGGTGATGGGACTGCTGCTGTCGCGTGCCGGCGTGCCGGTGATTGTGCTGGAGAAGCACGCGGATTTCCTGCGCGATTTTCGCGGCGATACGGTTCATCCTTCAACGCTTCAGGTGCTGCACGAACTTGGAATTCTGGATGAATTTCTCCGCCGCCCGCATCAAAAGGTTTCCGGCGTGCGCGTGCAGTTTGAAAATGAATCGGCGACGATTGCCGATCTGTCTCACCTTTCGACAGTATGCCGTTTTATCGCGTTCATGCCGCAATGGGAGTTCCTGGATTTCATCGCCGGCAAGGCCCGCCTTCATACGGAATTCGCGTTGAAGATGCAGGCAGAAGCCATGGATCTGATTTTTGCAGGGGATCGTGTTGCCGGAGTGCGGGCAAGTGCACCCGAAGGACCAATCGAAATATACGCCGACCTCGTGGTGGCTGCAGACGGACGGCAATCCATATTACGCAGCATTGCAAAATTGCCGGTGCGCGAATTCGGTTCGCCGATGGATGTCCTGTGGTTTCGGATTTCACGGCGAAGCGGAGATGGGGAGGAAGTGTTTGCCCGCATTTCCCGCGGCAGAATTATGGTGATGCTGAATCGCGGCGATTACTGGCAGTGTGCGTATTTGATTCGCAAGGGCGACTTTGAACGCATTCGACAGCGCGGCATCGACTCATTTCGAAACGATGTGGCAATCGCTGCTGGTTTTCTCAGCGACCGTTTGCAGGAAATCTCAGATTGGGAAAATATCCGGCTGTTGACGGTGAAAGTCGATCATCTGCAACAGTGGTGCCGGCCAGGCTTTTTGTGCATCGGTGATGCGGCGCACGCGATGTCGCCAATCGGTGGAGTGGGTATCAATATCGCAATTCAGGATGCCGTTGCCGCCGCGAACCTGCTGATTTCTCCTTTACGCAAAGGCAGCCTTTCATTGCAGGATCTGCAGCAGGTCCAGCGCAGACGATCGCTGCCTGCGCGAGCGACGCAGTTCATTCAGGTTGCGATGCAGAACCGCATGATTGCCAACATTATCGGTTCGGAGAAACCGGCAAGACTGCCGTTTGTGCTGCGCCTTTTGGATCGCTGGCCGTTGCTCCGCCGCATTCCTGCGTACCTGGTCGGAATCGGCTTCCGCCCGGAGCATGTTCGGTAGCCGTGTGAAAAATGACGCCCATGGAAAAGAGGACGCGAGCCCGATAGGGCGAAGCAAGGAATAGGGGTGCTGGCCAACAAATTAATTTATTGACCAACACCACCCCGTCTGTGCGGCTTTAATGTTGCTTCGCGCCATTTTATTCATGCGCACAGCCACCCCTCCTCAGCAGAGCTCTGCTGAGGAGGGGACTGTCTCCTTTCCGCCTTTCCCCTTGCCTGCCATTGTTTTCACAGCTCCTGTGGCCGCGCAAAGTCCCGAGGGGTGCATTGACCGTTAACCGGCGTATCGCATATAGTCCGCCGATGCGGCGCTTATCCATTCTCCTCATGTTGATCGTGTCGCTCCTGGCTCTATCCGTTTTCACAATTCATGCCGCATCGACAATCCGTATCACTGTCGGTGCGGATGGTAGCTTCTCTCCGGCTATTGTTCACATTCGTGTTGGCGACACCATCGAGTGGAAATTCAGCACCCGATTTCAATCCGTCGTCGCCGCGTCTGCGCCGCCGTCGAGTGCTGAAATGTGCCCGGCGCCGCGCGCGATGGCTGCAAATGATCCGCTCAGTTTCGCGGGACCTGCCCCGTTTGCGCCTTCCGGCATTTATTCCCTCGGACCTTTGGAAGATCGTGGGCTGAGCGTGCAGCGGGGAGCTTGTCCGAATGGCCAATCGCGCGTGAGCGTTAATGGCATCTCGCTTTGCCTGGGGCCTCCACTCACGACGATGGAACAAACCTGGGCCGATCCCAACAACACTGGAGTTTTCGTGCGCTTGCTGTGGAATCGGGTTCAGACCGCGCCAGGAACTGCCGACTCCAGTTTCGATTTTACAGACCTCGACCGTGAGATTACCCAGGCAGTGCGGCACGGCAAGTACTACAGCCTTTCGATCAAAGCCGGAAATGACGGCACGCCGGACTGGATTTTCTCCACAGATCCCGGCGGGCGCGCGCGGCCCAACAATGGCGGCGGTGTGACGCGCCTTGTGCTGCAGGACTCCGGAAGCAATCCGGATGAACGCGGCGGTCGGGAGTGCGGCCCCCGGATGACACTGGGCAATCCGACCGAGGCGACGTATCAGAAGCATTACTTCGATATGCTGACGAAAGTCGCGGAGCATATTCGTTCGCGCGCGGATTGGTTTCGTGCACTGGCGATCATCAAGCCGGCCGGCGCGAACCTGTTTTCACATGAGAATCGGCTGCCCAAGCGCTGCGCATCCGGATGTATTTGCAACACCCAGGTGTTTGCACAGAATGGCTACACTCCGTCGAAGCTTTACGATTTCTATCGCCGGCAATTCACGTTGCTGAAGAAAGAATTCCCCGGAAAAGCCATTAGCTATCAGTTGATACAAGACGGTTTTCCGCTCGTTAATGATTCTGGCGGATGGGAAAAAGCCGACGGAAACTCTTCGAATGGCAAGCCGCTGCCTGGCGGTGTCGAACAGACGGAACACATTATCGAACTGGGAAAACAGATGCTCGGCTCGTTATTCTTGGTGCAGCATAATGGGCTTCAGGTGTATCGCGGCGACTGTGCCGAAACAGGCCGCGCCGGTGGTGGCGGAGGGGGACGGCGAGGCGGCCGCGCTGCGATTGCAGCCAACCGGGGACTGGGTTGTCCGAACCGTTGGGTTCTGGAATCTGGCGCCGATGGAAAGATTCTGACAGGATTTCAGACGCAGAATCTTTCCGATATTGTGATGCCCGCGGACGTGGATCTGGCGTTGAAAAACGCTTATGAGAATTCCGATGGAACGTTCGTTGAACTTTATGAAGCGCCGTTATGGTTGTCTGTGAACACGAACGGTGGAGTTCTGCCGAGCAGGAAAACGATTGCCCAATGGGGCGACATGTTCACCGACCGCCGGCGCAAAAAATTCGCGTCGTTCGGTGATCCGTTTCCGCCGGCATTCAGGAAAACCTTCAGCGGTGTTGCTGCCGGGACAGTTTATTATTTTGATCCTGCTTCATGCCGAACCCGCCCATCTGTCGGCACCATAGTCATTGACAAGTAATAGCGCGGTCGATTTAGCTGTGATAAAAAGGCAGGCGAGCGGAACGGGGACAGTCCCCTCCTCAGCAGAGGAGGGGTGGCTGTGCGCACGAATAAAATGTCGCGAAGCAACCTTAGAGCCGCACAGACGGGGTGGTGTGGGTCCATGAAAGCACCTTTCCCATCGCCTGCCCACTCTACCGTTTGTCGACAACAACTCTGCCTTCCTTGAGCACGACCTTCGTCTTCAGCATGTTCCAATATCCTTCCAGCGGATTTCCGTCGAGAAGAATGATATCCGCCAGTTTGCCGGGTTCGAGTGTGCCCAGTTGGTCGCCCATTTGAATATAGGAAGCTGTGTTGGGTCCCATCATCTTGATGATGTCCTTCATCGAAAACATCGGATTGATGGTCTTCAATTCATGGTCCAGTCCTGCGAGCGGATCGTATGTCGTGTCGGTGCAGTAACCCAGCACCGCGCCGGCGTCCCAGGCCGTGCGGGCATTCACAGGCATATACCCGGCTTCTTCGCCAAGCCGTACTCCATCCACAATGGAATCGGGCCACGGTCTGCCATCGCGAAAGCGAGCATTGTTGTCGTCGGCAAAGACTCCGAATACAGGAGTGCCAAAGCCCACAGTACCGAGAATTTTCGCACCGGATGCAGCCAGTTTCTTTGCCGCCTCCTTGCTCATGAAGTCCTTGTTTGGCAAGTGCACCAGCAGCTTGACACCGGCATCCAACGCCGCAAGCATGGCCGGTGTGCTGACAGCATGCACCTGAACCATCACGCCAGCTTTTTGCGCTTCATCGACAATGGCGCGCAGAACGTTGATTTCCTGTTCGCTGGGGCCTGGAACAGGCGTCAGTGCAATTTCGCCAGTGAACTTGATCCCCAACGCCGCCATTTTGCGGATTTCAGCGCGCGCATTCTCCGGCGTGTTATTCGCCAATCGAATCGTGCCGGAAGGAATGATGCGCGGGCCATTGATCTGGCCGCTATTGATGTGATCGCGCAGTGTGATGTTGCCTTCAGCGGGTCCGCCGCCGGAAAGAATCGTGGTATATCCGGCTTCCAGCTGCGCCTGCATCTGGGCTTTTTCATTCGCACTCGTGTTGATATGGCGATGCGCATCGATGAATCCGGGCATCGCGGACATGCCTTTGGCATCAATGACGGCGCCGGCAGTCGCGGCCGGAGCGCCAGCCGTTACAGATACAATTTTGCCGCCGCGTACAACAATGGCGCCGCGTTCAATGACTGTGCCGTTGGCAACAATAACGCGCGCGTTGATGATTGTGGCATCCTGCGCTGCAAGAGGAAGAGCCAGCGAAAACAAAAGGCAAACTGAAAGGGCAATGGCGTGTCGTCTCATGCGGGACATTCTAACTTGAAATGTTCTCTGACCCGTGACCGATGTCGCCTCAGCAGAGCCATGATCGTGAACTTACGTGCGACGCGGGGGTGGCTCCCCGATGTGGAACATCGATTACGAAAATACGGATATTCCATATCGGCGATTGACGATTCCAGATTGCCGCTGCACGGGTAGTGGGTCATTTTGAAAATTGCGGGCCCTGTGTCGCTGCGGTCTATGGAAATTGCTACGGGAGTGACAATTGCCCTCCTGAGTCAGGAGGACAGCGTCATAGCGCGGCGAGCGCTATGACGCGACGGGTGGTTCCCCACAACGATAAGTGAGGGCATGGGATAAAACGTTCGATGCCGCTGCCCTCCTGACTCGGCGGGCTATTGTCACTCCCCAACGATTTCATAGACCGCAGCGACGGTGCCCGCAATATTCAAATGACCCACTATCGCTGTCCGAAAGCGCAGAATGACAGCTCCTGGCGCTCCGCATTCGAAGGTCTATTATTCAAGGCCGGTCACCGGGATATCACCCGGATGCTCAATACTGATCTTCAACGGAAACTCCCGCTTCTCACCGGGTTTGAGCGTGACACGCCATACCAGCCTGCCGTCTTCTTCGCGCGTTACTTCCTTTGGATTCGCTATCGTGCCGATTTCCTTTTCCTGCGGCGTCAGCACTTTCACGTTGATCTTTTCGTCGCGCGCAATGGGTGTGGGCTCTTTGAAGACTACCTTTTCTGCAGTCGGTTTGTTATTTGTCAGCGTCACGAGAAACTCGTAGGTGACTTTCTTCGACTTGCTGCCAAACCCGGTCTCTTCGCTAAACCGATTCACCAATCTCCGCTTCACCGAAATGCCTTCGTCGGCGCCCAGGGCAAGTTCGAATTTTTCTCCGGGCATCACGGTTTTTAATTGGCTGGCAGCGATGAACGTCTCATCGAAAAATGTGTTCATCGGTCCCGCCAGCATTGGATAGTCACCTGTATTGTTGGCAAAGGCGCTAAGAAAAGCCGCCTCCATTACTTTCGGTGTGGACTGATACTGCAGTGTTGCCGCGAAGCGCGCGTCCTTGATCGCCACCCGCTGACTGACACTGTTACCGGGAATTGTTACAGGAACGGGAATTTTAAAGGTTGCGCTTGTTATGCTGGTTTCAACGTTCGCTGCCAGTGTCGCCGCTTCTGCTTCGGCTGGAGGCACAGCCAGTGCGTCTTTCTTCGAGCCTGAATTTCGAGTTGTAATTTGTACCTGACCATTGGCACGGCCAAGTTCTGTGTCTACTGGCGCGCCGATTATTCTAATTTCGCCAACGAGATCGGGATTGATGACAGTGGCTGTCGACGCTGCCGACGCAAAACCTGGAGCCACCAGTCGCGGCCGATAGACATCCGCAATCCAGGGTCTCAGTTCGGGCGCTCCACCCCCGAGATTTGGGCGTGCCGTAGACAGCGTCATCGCGACATTGTTCCAGTCTTCGCCGGTGCCATTCTTCACGATACCGAAATACGACAGATCCACGGCACGGTCGGCGCTGCGCAGGCGGGCGTCGTATGCCGGCGTCCAACCCGCGTTCGGCAAGGCATATCGAAGAGCCACGTCGAGCCGGCCGGGGGAAGCCAGCGCCACGCGCACCTGAACTGTCTTGGAACGCCGTCCGATCGCGCCGCGCAATTCATTAAGTTCACGTTCATGCGCGGTTTGTTGCGATTGAATGTCCTCGCGTTTGCCATCGATCGATTGCTGTTCGCCGGCAATCCTGCCAAGCGTCTCATCGCTGTAGCTGAACAGCTTTTGCCACTCATCCAGAGTCGGACGTGCCGCGGGACCACCGGCATTGCTCCCTGTGCTAACCGCGGTGGATGACTGCAGCATGCGTTGCACGAACCCGCGCTGCTCGTCGAGAATTCTGCTGCGATCGTCGAGCGCGCGCCGCTGCTTCTGCAGCAGCTTGATTTGGTCTTCGATCTTTTTTACGCGTTCATTGACAGGTTCGTCAGCAAAGCTGCTTTTCGAAGTGACATCCAGAATGGACGCACCGCGAATTCCGAATCCGGATGCCTGCAGCGACTGATCCACCAGGGCGTACGGCAGATTCTCAAAAATCACAGTGTGCTCGCCGGCGGTGAGTTCCTGGCTCATTGTGCGCGTCACAATGGCGCGGTCGGCATACACCGTGACGGCAGTGATGCGGGAGTCGAGTCCATCCGCGTTCAGGCTGATGGATAGCATGAACAGAAGTGTAGTCAGCAGAGAGCCTGCAAATAGACGTCTCAATATAGTCATGGTTTCCCCCTCAAATTGGAAATGGCACGATCGTTGCGCTATTGGACTGCGTCAACTGAAAAATGGCGCCGTTAAGGGTTAGTAACCGGAACTTTTGTCGACGATGTTTAACAGCGGTGTACCGGCCTGAAAGCGGGCGAGATTATCGATGAAGCAGCCGAATGCCGGTCCCAGAAAGCCGTCGACCCGGTCAGCGGTGTGCGGCGATACCAGAACATTGGGCAAGTTCCAGAATTCATGGTCAGGCGGAAGCGGTTCGGTAGTAAACACATCCAGGGCGGCGCCGCGAATCGTCCCGCTTTTTAAAGCCTGAAGCAATGCCGGTTCATCAATGACGGGTCCACGGCCCACGTTGATCAACACTGCCGAAGGCTTCATGACAGCGAGCTCGGGCGCGCCGATTATGCCCCGGGTTTCCGGCGTTAACGGCGTTGCGAGCAACAGGTAATCGCTGGCCTGCAGCAGATCCTTTCGCTCATTGACCGCGAAAGTCCGATCGACCAACGTATCCGCGTCAAACAAAGCAGGGCGTCGTCTCAATGCAGCGATCTTCATGCCGAAGCCGCGGGCTCGCTGTGCCGCGGCGCTGCCGATTGCACCATACCCAATAATGCCGAGAGTGCGATCTTCCAGCATGGACCCAAATACAGGCTTCCACATGGCCTGCTGCTGTTGACGAATAACCTTACCGAGATCAAATGCGAAGTGAAGCATCACTGCAGTCACCCAATCCGCCAATGGCCAGCGAAACACTCCGCGGCCATTCGTGAGCGGAGCCGGATGCCGCCGCACTTCATCGCCGATGATGCTTTCGACGCCGGTCCACAGCGAATGAATCCAGCGGGCACGAGTGGCAAACGGCAGCGCGGAACGAAAGGCGGCAGCATTGGAACCGGCAAAAAGCAGAACGTCAGCGGAAGGAGCATGAGACCGCATGGACGGCTCATCGGTAGCGACAACCCATTGTAGATTTTGAAGCTGTGATGTCAGTGGCGTAACAAAACCCTCTGAGTCCGCGGCAATGAGTAACGAAAGTGGAGGCATGATTGATGAGTTTACGCTGATACTTTACCGTCTCGCATCTCTATCACTCGATCGTAGTGACCTAGCGATTCCCGCCGGTGCGCAATGGTCAGGACTGTCTTATCTCGAAGCGCAGTCCTTAGTACTTCACTGATGCGGGCGTCGGTCTCCGGATCCAGGCCGCTGGTTGGCTCATCCATCAGAACAATGGGCCGGTCTGCCGCGATAACCCGAGCCAGGCAAACCAGCTGACGCTCGCCAACAGAAAGGTTCTGTCCACCTTCCTGAATTACATCATCCAGTTGAATCTTCAACCCCACTGCCGTCAATGCGCTCTGCAGCGCAGAATCGCTCAAAGCGCCAATCCGGTCGAGATTGCTTCGCACCGTCCCGGCAAACAAATATGGGGATTGCGGCACGACACCGAATTGACGACGCAATGTCTGCACGTCCATTTTGTAAATCGAATGGCCAGAGATACGAATGTCTCCCGCTTGTACATACACCATGCGCATCAATGCCTGTAGCACGCTTGTTTTTCCCGAGCCTGTTCGTCCAACCAGAGCGGTTTTGCTGCGCGGCGGAATATAAAAATTCAACTTGTGCAAAATCACCGGCGTATCGGCCCGATAAGACATGGAGTAGTTCACGAACTCGATGCCATCCTCATGTTTGGCCAAAACCTGATCCCGTTCCGGCCTGCCTTCCTCAGAGTATTCCGCCGGCAGATCGACGAATTCAAACACACGCCGCAGATGAGGACTGGAACGCGACACCAGGCTGGTGGCGAAGTCCAACCAGTTGATGCTGCCAGTCACTCCGAACAGCGCGGATATAATGACGCCCGCCAGCGCGGCGCCGATGCGTCCATTGAACAAAGCAGCAGCAGTGAACAATAAAACGCTGAGCGAGAAAAATTCGGCGGCGATGCGGACCCAGAAGGTTGCCCAAATTTCAATTTGGAACGTCAACGCCGATGCCTGCAGATATCGGCGAAAACTGCCGGTCATGCGCCGCATCAGTTGAGACGTCCGGCCGTAGAGCAGAAACACTTCACGGCCCTCAATCAAATCGTTTTTACGGCTGAGCACTTGACCGGTCGCAATGGCAGCAAAGCTCCGCGCATGAGAAAGCATCGCCTGACGGTTGGACTGAATGTAAACAAATATTCCAAGCAATGGAAAGATCAGTAATGCGGCCCATGGATTTCCCAGTCCGGCAATAACACCAACGCTGAGCAATTCCACGGTCACGTTGAACAAATCGCCGACAAAGACAATCGTCGTGCCGCGCACTTCCTCGTAATCGCGAATCAGCCGGTTGATCAGACTGCCGGAAGCATTTTCATCGAAAAACGTGGTGCGCGTACCGGCCAGTCCTTGCACCATGGCGGCATGCAGCCGCTGGCTGGACCACATCGCCGTGATCTCGAACAAAGCCCAGGCCCCTATTCTCAGGACAATGGCCAGAGCGGCTATCCACACCAGCAGATCGAGTGTAAATCCAGCTTCTCCGCTGGCGAAGTTGCCGGAATACCAACGAAATACGGAAGGAGCCGAAGAAGAAACAACAATGGTTGTGAGAATCAATGGCAATATCGCTAAAAAGAAACGAAATCCTTTGAACAATCGCCAGTGCAACGCGACAATGCCGGTGGACTGGGCGATCCGTTCCTCTTTGATGAAGCGGGCTGTGGATCGTTGGTCAGCCATGCGCGCTTCCAGGTTCATAGGCCCGTAGGACGCGAGTAAGGTGAGATCTCGAATCATTTGCCAGTACTTGAGGATTACCACGCTCGACAATAACGCCATCCTTCATCACGACGACTTGTTCCAATCGCATCAATCCTGCAGTGCGATGCGTCACCAGAACAAAGCCGGAGTTGCGTGCCAATAGTCGTTCCATTAACGCGTTTTCCGTTCGGGTATCCACGGCGCTCATCGTATCGTCGAGCACCAGATAGCTACGGCGAGAGTGGAACGCACGCGCCAGATTCAGGCGCTGACGCTGGCCGCCGCTGAGGTTGATGCCGCTTTCCCCAATCTCTTCGCGCAGGCCGCCGGGCAACAGGGCAAGATCGGCTTCCAGTTCCGCCCAGTAGGCGGCAAGTGCAATATCGTTCTCTCTATTGTCGGCGGGATCTGCAGAGAGCGAGATATTGCTTTCAAACAAATCGTTGGAGACGAACGCTTCCTGAGGCACATATGCAATATGTCGGCGATACGCTTCGTATGCAGATCTTGACCACAAATCATGCACCTCCCCGTTATTGAAGTGAATCCGGATATTCCCATCCGTTGGAGGGATGTCGCCACACAACAATCGCAGCAGCGTCGTCTTGCCGCAACCCACCTCCCCAACAATCGCGAGTTGACGATCCAGTTCAACCTCAATGGAAAGATCGCGAATTGCAGTTTTGCCGCCGGGATAATGAAACGTCACACGCTCGAATATCATGCGTACCGGAGTTGCATCCAACGAAACAGGGGTTCCCGGCTTCCGGTGATCTTCCTGTTCTTCCTCTGCCAGCAACCGGGCGATGCGCGTTATTGCCGGCGACGCCAGGCCCATCAGGCGGATCGTGTTGGGCACATTGGCGAGATATCCATTCATGAACGTGAGCAGCCACAACGAACCGAAGAAAGCCATCAGGTCGAGCGGATACTGCTGCCGGCGCGCAATCAAAATTACGCCGGCAGTAGAGACCATCCACCAGGCGCCGCTCAGTCCGTAGATGAGGCAAGCGATGAAATGCTGGATGACATAGATCGAGATGTACCGCTTGAGACCTGAAGCGACATCGCGCTGAAACACCGCGTCCCACGATAAATAACGAATCAAGCGAATGTTCTTGACCCACTCGCCGGCAAGGGAAGTCAGCGCGTCAAGTTCCGCCTGACTCTTCAGTTGAAAGTGCGCACTGATGGCGTTCAGACCCAGCGTGATGGGAATGATTCCCATCATGATCGCCAGTCCGAAAAATCCGGCGCGGCCAGAAAAGTGGACCAGGAGTGGACCAATGACGAGCAATGCCGTCACTGCCGGAATCAAACCGCGGGCAATGTTATCCATGAACAGTCCGATGTTGCGCACGTCGGAGGTGATCAGCGTTTTGAGATTGCCGGAAGATTGACGCGATGCCGCCGCGGCACTCAGTCGCAGTAACTTACGCGATACCAGTCCGACCAGATGTGCTTCAGCACCGATTCCGATCCACGAACGCGCACGGCTGATGGAAACGTTGATCGTATGCGCAGCACAACTCATCAGGAAGAACAGAAGTGAAAACATCACCATGGGGCGGAAGTCCTGGCCGGATTTCAGGATCCGCATGGCGGCAAGCGACGAGACGGCGGTGCACACGGCAGCCAGCAACGAAATCAGAGTTACCTTAAATAAAAGACTTCGAATGGAGCGGAAGGTACTGCGCCATAGCGCCAGCCGTGAGAAACCTCGAACAGCGGCGTTGTCCTGAAAACTGGCGAGGCATTGTTCAATGCTGCCTGGAATGGCAACCGCCGGGGCCGATGTTTCCGCCAACAGCGCCTGTCGTTGGCGCGCAAATGAGGGCCGGAGTCTCAGTTGGAACATGTCCGCCGAAAATATCATCGTGCGGTTCGAATCAGGTCCTCCGGCGCCTTTGACGACACAGAAAAATGGCAGATCGCTAGACCGTGCCCAAGATAACCCACTACAATGGATTACCGTCCCAGACGCATATGCCCACATTTCAATTCCTTCCACCGCAATACGATTCGCCCGACGGCATCGTCGCGATTGGCGGCAAGCTGGATCCCCAAACCATCATCTCGGCATATCGCGCGGGAGTCTTCCCATGGCCCATTGACGGATTGCCCCTCACATGGTTTTGCCCGCCTCAACGTGGAATTCTGGAATTGTCACATTTGAAAGTTCCTCGCAGCCTGACCAAAGAACGGGCGCGCTCGAGGTGGCAGATCACCATCGACAAAGATTGTCCTGCTGTCATTCGTGCCTGCGCAGCGATGAAGCGGCAAGGAGAGGACGGTACCTGGATTATTCCGGAAATGATTCAAAGCTATTGCACGCTGCACCGCATGGGCATCGTCCACAGCGTTGAAGTGTGGGACAACGACGAACTCATCGGCGGCCTGTATGGCGTAGAAGTGGATGGTGTGTTCTCCGGCGAGAGCATGTTTCATCGAAAGTCGGGTGCATCGAAATTAGCGCTGCTTCATTTAATAGATCACGTGCGTGCTCGCGGTGCGGAGTGGATCGACACACAGACCGAATCGCCCTTGATGTCGTTGCTGGGGGGACGCGCCATTCCACGTGAAAGATATTTGCGCCTGTTGGCGGAAACCCAGGCGAGGAAGCTGAAATTGTTCGGCGGCGACTCGCGTGTTGGATAGCGCAGCGCTGTGACGCGTGCACTCAAACCGGAACCCGCAGGGACGGCTAAGGGGCTGGAATCCACTTCACCGTAACTTCCGTCCTGGAGCCTTCCTGAAGATGTAATTGCTGTCCTCGCGATTCATCAAGCTTCAGACGTTCCGGATCAAAGTAACCGAACGGTTCAATGGATTCCCATGAATAGATTTTGTAATCTCCCGGGGGCAACCCCTTGATGGAGAATCGGCCATTCGCATCGGTGTTCACCGCGCGGAAAAGATCATATCGTTCGCGGTGCTGATCGGGGACCAGTACGGCTTGAACGAGCCGCACCGGCTGCTGCTTTTCGTCGACAATGCTGCCACTGACTTCCGCGGGTTGCAGGCTCAACACGACCTCCAATGTGTCGGACGCGCTCGCGACATTCATGGGTTTATTCAGCGCGTCAACACCGCCAAGGCGAACTTCGCGAAGATAGTAATTTGTTGGAAATGGATTCAGGGTAAGGCGGTATTCGCCGGGTTTCAGTTTGTCGAATTGGATACTGCCGTCTGCAGCAACGGGGGCTGTAAAGCCTAATGTGTCGTTGTCGATAGTACCGTTCACCGACGGCCTCAGTTGAATTCGCAGGGATCGGAGATCCGCCGGGGAAGTGATCCCATCGATACGCAGCTTTCCAGTCAATGTAATTGTAGGAACAATCGAAACGACGATTCCGCGGACATCCGAATTCGAGACACTGACGGGTGTTCGACCCGTCGCTGAATTTCCAAGAACAAAGCCGGCTGTATAGCTGTCCTGCGACCCGGTATCCGTGCGCAAATTGGATAACGGAACACTCGACTCGATGACGCCCTGTGTCGAAGTTCCCCGCACCAGGACTTGCATGGTCACGTTGGCCTGCACGTTGTAATCGCCGGCAGGAACGTTCTGGAATTCAAATTCACCCGTATCCGGAGAGTACCGGGTGCTCCTCGGGATTGCATTATTGCCACCGCTCAGATTGCGGAAAATCAGAGACAGGGTTACGCTGACAGGTGGTTTTCCAGTCGTGGTATCAATGACGCGGCCGCTGATGCGAAATGACTTTTGCAGCGACACGACGAAATCCGCGTTCACCTGAGCGTCGGCGGCAACTTCGAGGGAGCCGGCAGAAGTAATATCGGACACTCCGGGATAATACGTCACGGCATACCACTCCTCCGGGTTGTTCGACAGTGTCGAGGCCTGTCCGGTGGGTACAACTCGTCCTCTGGCTGCGGTCTCCGACGGTTCTGTGCCGGCGGCGAGAAGGTAGTGGCCAGGGGTTAGCCAAAATAAACGATACTGACCGCGATCGTCAGTGCGTGTATTGCCGACAACCTGAATGGTGCGTTGTCCGACCGCATTAAATGCCGTTTGCAATAGTCGAACCGGTACATCGACCGCAGGCCTACCGTTGGCGGTCCGAATCAAACCTGAAATCGATGATGTCGCGACCATGCGAACAACGATGTTCGTGCTGGCTTGGGTCGCGTCGAGAATCAAGGTGGAGCCGGGTCCGCTCGGCGAACGTTGACCATACTCCCGGCGGACAAACCCGGCGGCCGTCGCCGTCACACGATACGCTCCGGCTTCCAGATCCGGCACGATGAAGCGGCCCTGTTCGTCTGCCGTCACCGCAAGAATACCTGCGGCCTGCTGCGTTCCCGCCAGAAATCCCTGCGCATACGCTTCGCGATCTGCCGCGATCAAACCAGTAGGGGAATTGAAAGCCGCAAACCCTCGATCGGGCGTCACGGTGATGTGCGCTCCCGGAATCGCTTCGCCGGAGCTGGTATTGACCACCGTTCCCTCAATGCGGACTCTGTTTTTCGCCTGCTCTGCCGGTGTCGCTGCCTGCGACGCCGCAGGCGCCAACGACACGAGCGTCGAGGCAATCAAAGATAACGGCCCTGCAGAATCCTGTTTTGGCACAACGGCAACTTTTTGGGACGGCGCGCTGGCGGGATGTAATGCATTTTGCGCATGCACGCCGCGTGTTTGCCACATCAATGCGACAAACACGGTAAGCATAAACATGGCCGCAGTTGCCGCCTCGCGCCAGTCGCGGCCCGCCGGAGCCCAGCCAAAAATCCGCCGTATCCTCGCTTTCAGGCTGCCGCGCGAAGCCGTCATCGCCAGCTGAGGAATGGACGACCGGCTGTGTTCCAGTTTCATTAACGCTTTCGCGTAAACAGCAGGATCGCCGCACATCGCAACGGCGAGATCGTCGCACACATGCTCGCGTTCCGTGCGAATGCGCCGCGACAGCCACCATACCGCGGGATGGTAAAAAAGAAGCGACTCCACGCACTGCTGCAGCACGTTCACAAAGAAATCATGACGGGCGACGTGCGCCAGCTCATGAGCAAGCACCGCTCGTAGTTGGCCCTCATCCAATCCGGTGAGCGCGCGGACCGGCAGCAATACAACCGGCCTCATCCAGCCAATCACGGCCGGGCCATCGATGGACTCGCTCAGCCGCAGGAATACCGGACGCGATAGAGCAAGTTGAAATTTCAAAGACTCCATCATCGCCGTGACAAACTCGGGAAGAAGATCCGAAGTTTCCCTCAGGAGACGTCGCGTCAAACGCCAGCCGGCGGCGATTCGCAGCGAACTCATGGCAACGCCGGCAATCCATAACCAGAGAACCCATATCGTCCAGTTACTCGAAGCAGTAACCATGACGGGACGCGCCACGGCCTTGGCGACCGCCGCGGGATCCAATACTGCCGCCAGACGCAGTAACAACGCACGCGACACCGTCTCCGCCTGGGCATAAAAAGCAAAAGTCGCCCCGGGCGCCGCGATCATGCCTGCCAGCGAGAATATGGCGACGGCGTAACGCATCCGTGCAGAATGACGACGAAGCAGCTGTAGCAGACCTGCTGTTATTGCCGCTATCAAAGCGCCTTGCCAGACGAAGTGCATCAGCGTCCACGCCGCGCGGTCTGCCAATTGTGAGAATGCGAATGTCGAAGTCATCGCCTTTTGCCTTTCTCGAATTCGTCGATCATCTGACGGATCTCCGCCAGGTCCTTTTTTGAAACTTTGCCGGTACCGAGCGCCTCCATCAGCATGCCGCGCGCGGAGCCGCCAAACACACGGTCCAGCAGGTGCGTGGTCATTTGACGCTGCACATGGGCGCGAGCCACCGCAGCCCGATAGACGTGCGAACGCTCGGACTCGTCTCGCAGAACCAGGCCTTTTTCAGTCATCACCTGGAGTTGTTTCAGCGTTGTGGTGTACTGCGATTGCTTTATTTCGGCGAGCCGGTCATGCACCTGGCGCACCGTTGCCGGTCCGTGCTGCCAAAGGACGTGAAGGATCTCCATTTCAGCGTCTGTCGGTTTCGGGGTTTTCATGTACGACGACAGTACTACGATAAGTGTCGTATGTCAAGGCATGCGGGCGACCTCAATGCTGGTTATGTTTTGCTGTTTTGCTCTCTTAACGTTCGCGAGGGTTTCGCTTTGGTCATTTGACAGTCGGACTTCGGGGAAACAGAGCCACCGCCTCTTCCAGCGATTGCAAAACCTGAGCGGCCAGCGCACGGATCTCCGGTGGAGGAGAAATAAGATCCGGCACGAGCATTGGCAGCATGCCTGCGGCGTGCGCGGATCGAATACCGTTGGGGGAATCTTCAAAAACCAAACAGTGGAAAGGTTCGACCCGCAGCCGAGTCGCGGCGGTGAGAAATATTTCCGGGTGCGGCTTGCCCTGGGAAACTTCGTCGCCGCCGACAAGCGCATCGAAATGCGATAAAACCTGAACTTTTTCCAGCAGATGGAGTGCGCCCTGCCGCCGCGTGGATGTCGCCACGGCTTTCGGCAAGCCGAGCGCGTTGAGGGTCTCCAGTAGGGTCAGAAGGCCGGGCTTGTGCGGCACGCCGAGCCGGCCGATATGATCATCGGCATATTGCCGCCAGCGGTCGCGGATTTGGATGTATGGAAATGTCGCGCCGAAGTGGCGATAAAACAGCTGTTCGGTATCCCGGGAATTCAGGCCGACGGATTGCAGATAGACGTATTCCAGACCGGAGACACCGAAGTCCTGTGCGGCTTTGAAAAAATGTTCACGATGCAGGCGCTCGGTGTCCAGCATCAAGCCATCCATGTCGAAGATGACCGCGTGAATTTCGCGACTGTGTATGGTCGGCATACACCATTATCGCAAAAACACTTCGTGCCTGATATTAAACAAACAAGTGTAGTAGAAATGCACACAACGATAGGAGGTTTTGATGAACTTGCCCCGTCTGACGAAACTCGAGTTGCAGATCATGGAGGCACTGTGGAGCCTTGGCGCTGTATCTATCCGTGAGATTCAGGAGTTCTTTCCACTTCGCAAGCGGCCGGCCTACACCACGATTCAGACGACGGTCTATCGAATGGAAGCCAAAAAGGCCGTCCGGAGAGTTCGCAAGATCAGCAATGCACACATCTTTGAAGCCTGCGTGCCGCGCAATGCCGTACAGCACCGCCTGATCGACGAACTGATGGATTTTCTGGGTGGCAGGATCCAGCCGGTAATGTCCCACCTGGTGGAGTCCGGCAAGCTGACACCTGAAGACGTCGAGGAAGCGGAACAAATCCTGCGCAAGGCCCGTGGCAGGACTCCGCGGAAAGGATAATGTGATGAGTGGTTTTTTCTTCGCCATTTTGAATCATCTCTGGCAGTCCACTGTGTTTCTGGTAGCGATTTGCGCCGCCATGCCACTGTTCCGCCGTTGCCGTGCTGCAGTTCGGTATCGATTGTGGTTGGTGGCCTCGGTGAAATTCCTGGTGCCTTTTTCGTTATTGTTCACATTGGGTAGCCGCATCGATTGGCCCACGCCAACCAGCACTCCCGCGACGTCCCTGGCCTTGGTTGTCCGCAATGGTGGCCAGACGTTTGCCGAACCTTTGAATTTTGTTTTGCAGTCGCCGGCGCGATTCGAAGGCCAGGGCAACAGCAATTTCATGCCGTTGGTGTTTTTAATCTGGCTGGGCGGAACGGTGATTGTTACCTGGCTTTATTTATCGAGATGGAGTCGCGTCTGGCGCATGAAGCGTCAGGCATTGCCGCTATCGACTGTATCCAGTAGCTGTCGCCTTCCTGTCCTGACTACAAGTGAAAACATCGAGCCCGGCGTTTTCGGTATTCGCGAGCCGGTGCTGTTGATGCCGAAAACCGTCAGCGAAGTTCTGACTCCCGTCCAATTGGACAGCGTCATTGCGCATGAACTTGCACACGTACAGCGCCGGGACAACCTGTGTTCCGTCGTCCCCTGCGTCGTTCAAGCGATATTTTGGTTTCACCCTGTGACGTGGTGGCTCGGCGACAAACTGATACATGAACGGGAATCGGCCTGTGACGAAGCCGTGCTGCGGCAGGGATTCGATCCTGTCGAGTATGCCGAAGCGATATTGAAGGTATGTCGAACTTATCTTGAAGCCCCCGCCTGTGTCGCGGGAGTTGGTGGAGGAAAAATGAAATCGCGAATTGAGGGAATCCTGAATTTCAAAGAAAAACGCAATCTGCCGCCGGCAGTCCGCGCAGTGATGGGCCTGGTTCTGATCACAAGTTTGGCGATTCCTGTGCTTCTTGGAGCGGTGAAGGAGCCGCCTGTGCTGAAGGCCCCGGTGATTCCCGCGATTCCGTCGGAGGCGGCGAAATCGGCCGCGCCGGTCTATGCGCGCCCTGCGGTACAGTCGCCGGCGGATAGTTCGAAGTGGCCGGAAGAAGTCTCCTTCATCATTTCCCGTCAAGAGCGGGAAGCATTCCAGAGCCGGATGAAGGAGGACGAACGGCAGGAGTTTATCCGAAATTTCTGGCTGGTGCGCGATCCCACGCCGGGTACTCCGGTGAATGAATTTCGCGAAGAATACGAGCTCCGGGTTGTTTATGCTCGCGATCATTTCACATCAGGAAAGCCCGGCGATCAGACGGATAGAGGAAGGATGTACATTCTCAATGGCCAGCCAGATGAGATTGAAAGCCATCCGGCTGGTGGAATTTATACTCGTCCTGGCGATGGTGAATTCAAAACATTTCCGTTTGAAACCTGGCGTTATCGGCACATTGATGGGAAAGGGGACAATCTGATCTATGAATTCGTCGATTTCGGGAATGGGGAATACGTGCTTCAGTTCGATCCTTCGGCAAAGGAGAAGTAAGCAAATTTAAAAGCGCGCGTGGTCTATGAAGCTGTGAAAAAAATGCAGGCGAGTAGACAGGGGGGGGACTGTCCCCTCCTCAGCAGAGGAGGGGTGGCCGCGACACGAATAAAATATTGCGCAGCATCCTTATTGGAGCGGACGGGGTGGTGCTGATCAATAAATAGATTTTCTTGACCAACACCACCCCGTCTGTGCGGCTCTAAGGTTGCTTCGCGACA
>JADMIO010845995.1_pt1 | contig 30581 bp, 8 predicted proteins | sample 8958161 | NCBI WGS metagenome assembly JADMIO01 (sample SAMN16585339, study PRJNA669376) | soil metagenome | isolation source: Crop rotation soil | place: USA: Cullars Rotation, Alabama | collected 2011 | reverse complement strand
CTTTCCCCGAAGAAGGGCTCGCGCCCGGCGAGCTCTCCCTACCCGGTACCCCGCTCATCCTGACCCGCACCGGCGCGGTCTACTCCCGGGAAAACCTGCCCGACAGCGCCATATTCGTCGGCCCCCCGCTCGTGTCCCGCCGCTTCGGATTGATCGCGCCCCGCGCGTCCGATCGCGCCGCCCGAAGGCGCTCGCAGCTCGCCGCCCGGCAGCTGGGCCGAGCGCTGCAGGTCGTGGACGCCGCGTGGCCCGAGGCCGGCGCCGAGATCCGCGACCGCACCAGGCTGATCCTGCCGCTCGACGAGCCGGGGCTCGTCTCCTACTCGCTGGTCCACCGACCCGGGGTAACGTTCATCAACCTGCGACGGAAGAGCCTGCTCGACCTCGCCGACGACTTGCTGCACGAGACCGCGCATCACCGGCTGCACGCGATCGAGCACGTGACCCCCCTGTTCCCGCGACGCAGAGCAATGGGGGACGAAGTGCGCTACTGGTCCCCCTGGCGAAGAGCGCAGCGGCCGGTGCGCGGGATCTATCACGCGGCGTACACCTTTGCGTTCCGCGCGGAGCTGTTTCGCCGGATCGGCGGGCTGCTTCAGAGTGAAGGAAAGGCCGGCCCGCTGCGCATTACGCCTCTCCTGATAAGACAAATCCGACGGGAGTCGCAGCGTGAGCGACGCCTCGTTGCGCGCGCTGTGACCGACCTTCGCGATGCGTCGAATCGCGGCCTCGTGACCGCTCCAGGTCGTCGATTGCTCGATCGAATCTCGCACTCGAGCGAATTCGCGATATAGAAACGTGGCACAATCCGACCATAAAAAAGACCGATAGAGATTGAATTAGATCTTGACGGTCTCGTAAGACCACTGTACAAGAAGCGACAACCCGGACAGTAATTGGGTTTCGGCAGGTTTGGGGGGTTCCGATTTCGTGCTCGTCCCGGCTACGACTATCTACATCACACGCACGCGTAGCACGCTAAAACTGTGTCCCTTTTTCGAGCTCAGGAGGCGGTAATGCGCACAGGTAATCTTGGAGACAAAGGCGGCGTTCGGCCGTCACTCCTTCTCGTAGTTCTGGCCGTCTGTTGCATCGGAGTACTGACCGCCGCCTCCGCGGATCGCCCGGCGAGCCTGCTGCGCCTGGCGTCCCCGGCAGTTGCGGATCGCGCGGACAGCGCGGAACGGAACCGGCCGGCAGTCGCTCTCGAGACGGTCGTTGCCCCCTCCCCGGTCTCGGACGACGAGGTGAGCGGAAACGCATCCGCGTTCGATCGAGTTGACCGACCCGATTCCAGCGCCCTTGACGTCAAGGGCGCGTTCGCGGCCGAGCCCTTGGATCCTACCAATGCGATGATCCCGGCCCAGGCCCCGGCGAAACTGGCTGCGGAGATCGAAGAGCGCTCAGACTCGACGCCCTCACCGAATGCCATTACAGCGGTGACCTATGCGTTCACGGCGTCCAGCGGTGCGTCGCTGGAAGACATGTCGTCGGGCACGACGGTCCTCATGAACGCAGACGCCGACGACTTCGCTTCGGCCGTCACGCCCATCGGTTTTGACTTCTGGTATGACGGTGTTCGCCAGACGCAATTCTCCATCAACGCGAACGGCCTCATGCGGCTGGGTGTTGCAGCCGTGTCCACGGCGTTCTCCAACGCGCTCACCGCCACGGCCAACCAGCCGCAGATCGCCCCGTACTGGGACGATCTGTGGGTCGGAAACAACGGCAAGGTTCACTACAAGGTCGTCGGCTCGGCTCCGAGCCGCAAACTGGTTGTCGAATGGACGGGGATGCAGGTTCCGCGTGTCGCTGCGGCAACCGCCGGCGCCGCAACCTTCCAGGCTTGGCTCTACGAGTCCACCGGAATGATCGAGTTCGTGTACGGGCCCGGAATGGCGGTCAACACCGCGAATAGCGGCGCTTCCGTCGGCCTCGCCACGGCTGCCGCATCGTTCGCCAGCGTCACCGTGACCACCAATACCGTGTCGTACGCAACGGCAAACGATACCAACACGGCCGCGATCCCCGCCGGCACGAAGTACACCTTCACGCCCAATACGCCCTCTGCGCCGGGCGCTCTGTCGTTCACGGCCAACGGCTTGAACACGATGACGCTCAACTGGGCGGATACGAATTCGAATGAAGTCGGCTATGCGATTTACCGCTCGGTGGACGGCGTCAGCTACGACTTCATTCGCCAGACGGCCGCCAATGCCATTACCTCCGTGGAAACTGGCTTGGCTTCGAACACGACCTGGTTCTGGCGTGTCGTCGCCGTGACCGAGGGCGGTGTGAGCGCCGCTTCCTCGGGCAGTTCCGCGACGACGACCGGAACGGTCAGCGGGACGATCAGCGTAGGACCAACGGGCACCTTCACTACGATCGCCGCGGCTGTGGCCAACATCAACACCAACGGTCTGGCCGGAAACGTGATCATCGAACTGCAGGCCGCCTACGTGAGCTCGGTGGAAACTTTCCCGCTCGTGATCAACACTCTGGGTTCGCCTTCGAACACGATCACGATCCGTCCGGAAACTGGTGCCACGGCGTTGAGCATCACCAGCGCGAATACCACTGCAACGCTGGATCTGAACACCGCGACGAACGTCACGATCGACGGCCGTGCCGGCGGTGCGGGCGGATCGCAGTTGACCGTCAGCGATACCGCGACCGCGGGTATCGCAGTGCGCTTCATCAACGGCGCATCGCGGAACACGATCAAATTCGTCACGATGACCGGTGCAAGCACCTCGACCACCGGCGGCGTCGTCGTCTTCAGCACGACGAACGGGGTGACCGGCAACAACAACAACACGATCGACTCGTGCGATATCGCCAACGCCGGCATCTTGAATCCGGTGAACGGCATCACCTCGATCGGGACGGCCAGCACCGCGCTGGTCAACACCGCCAACACGATCTCGAACAACAACATCTCCAACTTCTTCAGCGCCACGGCCGCCACCAACGGGATCTTGGTGACGACGAACACCAATCTGAGCAACATCGGCTGGACCATCTCGAACAACCGGCTCTTCCAGACCGCAACGCGCACCTACACCACTGGTAATACTCACCGTGGGATGCTAATTAGCGGCGGTAGCGGTCATACCATCAGCGGCAACACGATCGGCTTTGCCAATTCCGCGGGAACCGGCACTTACACCATGACCGGCACCGTCGCTACGACTCTGATCCCGATCCAGATGCAGGTGGGAGACGGCGTTAACACGATCTCGGGCAACACCATCGCCGGTATCAGCTTGCAGGGCACGACAGGCTCTTTGAACGGCATTGTCGTAACATCCGGTACCGTCAACATCACCGGGAACACGATTGGTAGCGGGACGGGCAACGGCTCGCTCAGCCTCACCGACGTGACGACCAGCGGTGGGTTCATCGTCGGCCTTAATATCCAAGGGACGGCGACCGCAACGGTCACGATGTCCAACAACGTCGTCGGGTCGATGACGGCAGCGGGCTCGCCGGCCACGATCAACCCGAACATCAACGTGATCCAGGTCACCGGCGGTCAGCCGGTCATCACCGGCAACTCGATCGGAAGCGCGTCCACGACGAACAGCATCCAGATCACCACCGCCGGCACGAGCGCGACGGGACAGCAGATCCTCGGCATGCTCATCGCGTCGACGATGCCGACCACGATTTCGAATAACACCGTCGCCAACCTCACCAACTCCGGCACCGGAACGGCCCATGTGCTTCGCGGCATCCAGATCCAGAACAACACCGGTACAACCGGTGCCGGCGCCGGAACTGCGACGATTCAGCTGAACAACGTCCACGACCTGACCGTGGCCAATGCCAACACGACGACGTTCGGCGGAGTTGCGGGCATCCTGCACGCTGGGACGTCCCCGTTCGGGGCCAGCGTCGATCAGAACACCGTTACGGCGATCATCGCTGCGAACGCCGGCGCGGTTGCCACCTTCCCCCAGGGGATCGGCTATTCGAACCCCTCGAACGGAACCATTACCCGCAACAAGGTTTGCGACATTCGGAATGCTTCCACGGGAGTTTCCGCGACTGCGCCTCCGATGGCCGTGGGCATCCTGGTCCAGGCCGCGCTGGGGACAGGCGTGACCGTGTCGAACAACATGGTCTCGCTGGGTGATTCGCAGAGCACCAACACCGAGTTCGTTGGCATCATGAACAACTTCACGAACGCCGGGATGAGGACGTACTTCAACTCGGTCAACATCACCGGAACCGCGGCAGCGGGCGCGTTGCCCACCTACGGTTTCTTGCGCGGGGACAACACGGCGGCATCGGCGATCACGTCGCCGGTCGACATCAAGAACAACATCCTCCACAACGCGCGCACCGGCGGTACCGGCAAGCATTACGCCATTGGTAACGTCAACTCGTCGCCCGCGACGGGATGGGGCGCGAACGCTTCGAACAACAACGTCCTGAACAGCCCCAACCCTGCGATCGTCGGCATCTGGGGGCTCACTCTGGATCGCGACTTCCCGCAGTGGCAGTCCTCCTCGGCCGGAGACGGCGCCAGCTTCTCGGGGATCCCAGTGGTGTTTGTGGGACCCTGCGATCTGCACCTCAACTTTGGTCTCACGGGAACGCCGATCGAATCGCACGGCGTGGCGATCGGCGGACTGACAATCGACTACGACGGACAGACGCGCCCCGGGCCTCCCGGATCGGTGAACGGCGGCGGCACCGCGCCGGACATCGGCGCGGACGAGTTCGACGGTGTGCCCGGCTGCAACAACGCTTCCGACTGCAATGACGGAAACGCCTGCACGACCGACGCGTGCGTGTCGGGAACTTGCTCCAACACCAATAACAGCGATGCATGCGCCACCGATAACAACCCGTGCACCGACGACGTCTGCTCGGGCGGACTCTGCACGCACCAGCCCAACACTGCGCCCTGCGAAGACAACAATACGTGCACGGTGGGAACGACCTGCAGCGGCGGCATCTGCGGTGTGATCGATAACAGCGCGACCTGCACCGATAACGACATCTGCACACTCGGGGATGTCTGCACCAACGGCGTCTGCGTGCCTGGTCCGGCGCCTGCCGTGGTCAACTTCTGCAACACGGGCACGATCACGATTCCGAGCAGCGGAAACGCGAGTCCGTTCCCGGCGACGGCGCTCGTCTCGGGCTTGGGGCCGTACACCTGCAAGGTTACGGCGCGGCTCACGTCGCTCTCGCACACGTTCCCCCGCGACCTGGACGTCGTGATCGGCGCGCCGGGAACGACCAACACCTCGATTCTCATGTCGGATACCGGCGGCGGGAACTCGACCGTGCTGGCGCCGCCGACCTTGACGTTCGACGACGCGGCGGCGACTTCGCTGACCACCGGCCCTCTGGTCACCGGTACCTTCAAGCCGACCAACCTCGACGATGCCGAGGGTGCGGATCCGACGACGATTCCGCCGCTCAACGCATCGCTCGCGGTGTTCCGGACCTTCAATCCGAACGGCACCTGGCGGCTGAACGTCACGGACGACACGACCGGGGACTCCGGCACGATCTCCGGTTGGTGCGTCGGCGTGGCGGCGGTTTGCGTGACGCCGGCCGATTGCAACGACTCGAACGACTGCACCGACGACGCCTGCAATAACGGGGCTTGCTCCCACACCCCGCATGTCGGGACTTGCGACGACGGCAATGCCTGCACGACCGGTGACACTTGCTCCGGCACGACCTGCGTGGGAACGCCGCCGGCTTGCGATGACGGCAACGCCTGCACCGACGACGGATACGACGGTACGTGCCAGTGCACGCATGTCACGCACAGCTGTGCCGATACCAACTCCTGCACCGTGGATCTTTGCGATCCCGGCACGGGCTGCTTCTTCGTCAACGCCTGCACCGAGTTCTGCAACGCGGCTCCCATTGTCGCCAATGACAGCAACGGCGGCACGCCGCCCACCAACGCGACTCCGTTCCCGTCAACGATCCTCGTTTCGGGCGTGACGGGTAACTTCTCGCTGGCGGGAGTCAAGCTCAACGGGATCACGCACACTTTCCCCTCGGATCTGGACGTCCGGCTGGCGGCGCCCGGAACCGCGAATACCTCCTTCGTGATTTCGGACGTGGGTGGCGGTGGCGATGTCACGAACGTCAACCTGTTGCTCGATCCGACGGCGGCCAACTCGTTGACGACGGCCACCCTCGTGTCGGGGACCTTCAAGCCGACGAACATCGTTGATTCCTCGGCGGGCGGTGATCCCACCACGGTGCCGGCGAACAACACATCATTCGCGGTGTTCGACGGCTCGAACCCGAACGGAACTTGGTCTCTGTTTGTCACGGACGACGCGGACCAGGACTCCGGAACGATCAGCGGCGGCTGGTGCCTCGAGATCAAGAGCACCTGCAACACCAACGCCGACTGCAGTGACAACAACGACTGCACCACCGACGTGTGCATGAACAACATCTGCACGCACACCGCGGCAACGGTCGTGACTCCGAACAACTTGAACGGCTGGGCGTTCATCAACGACAACGACGGCAGCGCCGGCACCGGGACGTTCGTCTCGGGTCCCGGAACGCCTCCGCTGCGCTCGGGTAGCGCGCGTCTGGCACTCGACAGCAGCTCGACCGATCGCCAGCTCCTCACGACGCTCGACTACGCGGGCACTCGGCTCGACCAGATCACCGCGCTGCAGTACAGCACGTACCGCAGCTCGATGGACGCCGGGAACAACCTGGCGATCACGCTCCAGTTCGACATGGACTTCGATCTGTCGGACGGCAACACGGCGTTCCAGGGCCGGTTGGTGTTCGAGCCTTACCTGACGAGCGGTGGCGGCTCTGTTCCGCAGAACACCTGGCAGACATGGTCGCCGCTCAACGGCAGGTGGTACGCGACTCGCGCTCCGTTCAGCGGCACCTGCTCTCAGGGCAGTCCGTGCACATGGGCGCAGGTCCTGAGCAACTGGCCGAACGCCGGCCTGCGGGTCGGGGTCGGAGCGTTGCACTTCAAGTCGGGTGCGCCCTGGCCGGACTTCGACGGCAACGTGGACGCGTTCACGATCGGCGTGGGCGGAAGCAACGACACGTGGGACTTCGAGCTCGCGGCTCCGTGCAGCGACGGTCTCTTCTGCACCGTGAACGACACCTGCAACGCGGGGGTGTGCGGTGGTTCGGCGCGCGATTGTTCCGGCGCCGGCGACCAGTGCAATACAGGCGTCTGCGACGAAAACGCCGATGCCTGCGTGCCGTCGCCTTCCAACGAGGGCGGCACCTGCAGCGACGGCCTGTTCTGTACGGTCGGAGAGACGTGCACCGCGGGCGTCTGCGGTGGCGGCACGGCTCGCGACTGCTCTGGCTCTTCGGATCAGTGCAACACCGGAACGTGTAACGAGACCAGCGACGCTTGCGAAGCGGTTCCGTCGAACGAAGGCGGCACCTGCAGCGACGGCCTCTTCTGCACCGTCGGCGACGTCTGCACCGCGGGTATCTGCGCGGGAACGGCGCGCGACTGCTCGGCCCAGACCGATCAGTGCAACACCGGCACCTGTAACGAAGGAAGCGATGCCTGCGAAGCGGTGCCCAGCAACCAGGGCGGCACCTGCAGCGACGGCCTCTTCTGCACCGTCGGCGAGACCTGTAACGCCGGCGCCTGCGGTGGCGGCACGCCGCGCGACTGCTCGGCCTACACCGATCAGTGCAACGTCGGCACCTGCGACGAAGGCAGCGACTCCTGCGGCCCGGTTCCCGTCACCGACGGAACCAGCTGTCAGGACGGTCTCTTCTGCACCTCGGGCGACACCTGCCAGGCAGGACTCTGCACGGCGGGCGGACCGAGGAATTGCTCGGCCAGCTCGGACGTGACGGTGGACTTCGAGAGCCCGACCTACTCACCCGGACCGATCGGCGGTCAGGACGGATGGGTCAGCGCGAATGCCTGCGCCACGTACGATCACCAGGTGGACAGCTCGTTCGGAACCGCCGGCTTCGGTAGCCAGAGCCTGCGGATCTCGAACGCGGTGACCAGCGGCTGCTTCGACGGGACGTTCTCCAAGCCGCTCGCCAACGATGTGGGCGAGAAGACGGCGGACAACGGCGGCGCGTCGGGCGGCACCCGTCAGGGTCACTTCGAGGCTCAGTGGAGCTTTGCCTCCACGGTGCCCGGTGCCGAGCAGCCCGGACTTTCGGTCGTCGCCAGCCCCGATCAGGGAACCGGCGCCCGGATGAGCTGGATCCAGATGACCGATACCCCCGGTGGTATCGACGTCAACTTCTTCGATTACCAGGACGCCGCGCCGTTCGGTTCCGACGGCAACCATGCCGACGGTTGCGGAGCGGGCGACGACTTCGTCTTCACCCCGATCGCGGTCGGTCTCAACCGCGCGGTGCCGCACACGATCAAGATCACGCTGGACACGCTCGAGGGTCCGCACAACGACGTGGTCCGGGTCTACGTGGACAACGCGCTGGTTCACACCGGCACGAGCTGGGAAGACTACTTCCGCTGGTGCGACGAGTCGCTCCCGTCTGGCGTGAGCCGCACGGTGGACTCGATCATGTTCCGCACCGGTGGAACGGCGGCGCCTGCGACCGCCGGCCAGGGCTTCGTGATCGACAACTTCTCGAGCAAGAGCGGCCTCACCACGGATACCTGCACCGCGGCCGTGTGCGACGAGAACGCCGACCAGTGCGTCGTGGCTCCCGCGAACGAGGGCGGGGCCTGCGAAGACGGACTGTTCTGCACGATCAACGACGCGTGCGCCTCCGGCGTCTGCGCGCCGGGGACGCCGCGTAGCTGCGACGACTCCAACGCCTGCACCACCGACTCGTGCAACGAGAACACCGACGCGTGCGACCACCCGGTCCACACCTGCGACGACGCCAACGCGTGCACGGTCGATTCGTGCAACCCGCTGGGAGCCGGCGACGGATGCGTCTACGACGCGCCCGCGGCCAACGGCTTCGCCTGCGGCAGCAACAGCGACTCGGCTTGCGACAACCCCGACAGCTGCTTCGGCGGGGCCTGCCAGCCGAACAACGAGGCGAACGGAACTCCGTGCTCCGACGCCAACTCCACCACCTGCGGTGACGCGTGCAACGCCGGAACCTGCGGCGGTACGCCGGTGGCCGAGCCCGCGCCGATCAACAACAGCGTCCGGGTGAACAAGACCCCGACCAACTCGACGATCACCTGGAGCGACGCGCCCGGCGGCTACGACGTCTACCGCGGATCGAAGTCGACCGGTTCGGCCTGGTCCTACAACCAGAACTGCATGGGTGAGGTGCCCAGCGGCCAGTCGAGCGCGACCGACACGAACAACCCCACCCTCGGGTCGTTCTACTACTACCTCGTGACCCGCAAGGACCAGTGCCGCGAGTCTTCGCTCGGCACGAACTCCAGCGGCGCAACGCGGCCGAACAACAGCCCGTGCTCGTTCCCCGATCAGGATCTGGACGGCATCAACGACGTGTACGACAACTGCCCGAGTCGTGCGAACGCCAGCCAGGCCGATCAGGACAACGACTCGTACGGTGACGCCTGCGACAACTGCCAGGTGGTTTCCAATCCGAAGCAGGTGGACGCGGACGGAGACGGGATCGGCGATGTCTGCGATCCCGACATCGACAACGACGCGATACTCAACGGAGCGGACAACTGTCCCTCGATCGCCAACCCCGGTCAGGAGGACTCGGACTTCGACGGGATCGGCGACGCCTGCGACGACTAGCAAGTAGCTCCACTCCCCGGCGGCTCGTGGCTCCGGGGTGACTGACGGATTGGCAGGGGGCCGAGCGGCACACACCGCTCGGCCTTTTGCTATTCAGAGGCCGGTTCTGCGACGATCAGCAGCGATGCTTCCTCCCGCGAAGACCGGCGACGGCCGTTCCGGCCCGCCGCCCGACTGGCGCCTGGTGGCCGGGCCGCGCCTGATCCTGGCCGCGGCCGGGCTCGTGGTCGTCTTTCTCGTCCCCGAGCAGCCCGACCGCTGGGTCGCGCTCACCTACACCGCGCTCGTGCTGCACACGCTCTACGCCGCGACCGTCTACCTGCTGCTGCATTTCCGGACCGGGCTGGGGAACTGGATCGACGAGCGCGCGCACTGGCTCGACCTGATGTGGTACACGGTGCTGATCACGCTGAGCAGCGGCACGAACAGCATCTTCTTCTTCGGGTACATGTTCGCGATCCTGGTGGCGTCGTTTCGCTGGGGCTTCGCGTCGGGGATCCGGGTGACCCTGGCGTCGGTCCTGCTCTTCGCGACGTTCGGCTATCTCGGTGCGCCCAACCCGACCGAGCTGGATCATCAGCGCTTCCTGATCCGGCCTGTCTTCCTGCTGACGATCGGGTACATCACGGCGTCGCGCGGGGGGCTCGAGCTGTCGCTGCAGCGGCGGCTGCGGTTCTTGAAGGACGTGAGCACGGTGTCGAACCCGCGCTTCGGGATCGACCGGACGATCGGGACCCTGATGCACCGGCTGCTGGCGCTCTACGAGGCCGACTCGTGCGCGCTCGTGGTGCACGACGAGCCCGCGGGCACCTACCGGCTGCGCCGGGTCCGCGCGAGCGAGCCCGAGGGGCCGGTGCCCGACACGGCGCTGCCGGAGCCGCTCGGCCGGCTGTTCCTGGCCTTTCCGCAGGACCGGGCGGTGGGGTACGCCGACGAGCGTCACGCCCGGACCTGGAGGGTCGGCACGTCGTTCGACGAGCGCGGCGCGCCGCGGCGCGATCCGCCGGCGATGCCGCCCGAATCGTGCGCCGCGATCGCCGAGGCGCTGGATGCCACCTCGTTCGTGTCGATCTTCCTCGGCCTGCGCCATCAGGGGGACGGCCGGCTCTACCTCGGCTTTCGCAGCAAGCGCGCCTTCCAGGAATCGGACGTCGAGTTCCTGGCCCAGGTGGTGGACCACGTCTTCCCGCTGATCGAGAACATCCGGCTGGTGGACCAGCTCGCCTCGAGCGCGGCGCGCGAGGAGCGCCGCAAGATCGCGCGCGACATCCACGACAGCGTGATCCAGCCCTACGTCGGGCTGCGCTTCGGGCTCAGCGCGTTGCGCCAGCGCCTCGCCGATCGGGGCGAGGACGCCGGCGCCGAGGTCGAGCGTCTGATCGGGATGGCCGACAGCGGGATCGAGGACCTGCGCCGCCAGGTGTTCACGATCAAGGAGGGGGAGACCGAGGGCGGCAGCCTGATCCCCGCGGTTTCACGCTTCGCGGCGCGCTTTTCCGAGGTGACCGGGATCGCGGTCGAGGTCGAGGCCGACGGGGACGTCCCCGTGAACGACCGCGTGGCCGGCGAGGCGTTCCAGATGGTCGCCGAGGGGCTGAGCAACGTGCGCCGCCACACCCACGCCGCGCGAGCGTTCATCAGGCTGGCGTGCCGCGACGGGCGCCTGCGGATCGAGATCGAGGACGAGGGCCGCGGCGAGCCGGCGGTCGGCTTCACGCCGCGGTCGATCTCCGAGCGCGCGCGGGCGCTGGGAGGGCGGGCCGAGGTGCTCGCGCGCCCCGGCGGCGGGACGACCGTGCGGGTCGAAATCCCTTTGTAGAACGGGCGCTTTCGTTGCAGGATACGGGCAGGAGAGCCGCCCGTGGTGCCTTCCGTGGATCCCGTCCGGGTCCTGCTCGTGGACGATCACGACATCGTTCGCCAGGGCCTGCAGATGCTGGTGGACAGCCAGCCCGACCTTCGCGTCGTGGGCGAGGCGCGCGACGCGGCCGGGGCCCGGGCCCTCGCCACCAGCCAGCGTCCGCACGTGATCGTGCTCGACCTCGATCTCGGCAGCCACAACGGGCTCGACCTGATCGAGCCGCTGCTCGAGGCGGTCCCCGAGGCTCGCATCCTCGTGCTCACCGGCGTGCGCGACACCGAGGCCCATCGGCGCGCGTTTCATCTCGGGGCGACCGGGCTGGTCGAGAAGGAATCCGCCGGCGACGTCCTGGTCAAGGCGATCCGCAAGGTCTCGGCCGGGGAGGTGTGGCTCGATCGCGCGACGACGGCCCAGGTGTTCGCGGAGATGTCGCACAAGGACGCTTCTCCGCGTCCCGCTCCCGAGGCCGGCAAGATCGCCAAGCTGACCGCGCGCGAGCGCGGCGTCACCGAGCTGATCGGCGAGGGGCTCAACAACAAGCGCATCGCCGAGCGCCTGTCGATCTCCGAGGTGACCGTCCGCCACCACCTGACGTCCATCTTCGCCAAGCTCGGCGTCAACGACCGCCTCGAGCTCGCCGTCTACGCCTACCGCCACGGAATCGCCAAGCCCCCGGAATAAGGGGTCAGGTACCTTTTCGCGGTGAAAAGGGGTCTGACCCCTTTTCCCTTTTCGTTGTCGGGCGGATCGGTTCACCGTATCTACTAGGTTGGTGCGTTGGCCCGGAAGGCGCCGGTGTGTGCTCGAGTGGGCCCGAAAGGATCGGATGCGGGTGCCACGGTTCGGGGCCGCCACCGCCTTGCTCTTGGTCTGCAGCCTGGGTCTCGCGCACGCCGCGGGCCACAAGGCCGCGAAACCGCGGAACGCCGCCACTCCGGGGCGCGCGACCGGGATCGCCAGATCCGCGGACGCCGCCGGCTCGGACGTCGAGCCGTCCGCCACGATCGTCGAATCCCGGAACGAGCGCGGTGACACGGTCTACACCGTGTCGGCGGCGCGCTTCGACATCTCGCCCCCCCTGCTCGAGATGGCCACCAAGGGCGCGGCCGAGACCATCAAGCACGAAGAGGAGGAGGAAGAGCCCTCGAACCCGCTGCTCCCCCCATGGCGGCGGATCTCCTCCGATCGGCGCGACCCCGTCGTCCAGCCCGCGGTCGAGCCCGTCGATTCCCTCGTGCAGGGCGGGCTCCCCGCCCTGGCCCCCGCCACCGGGTTCAACTTCGCCGGGATCGGGATCAACGGGGGGAGCCCGTCGGACGCGAACGGCTCGGTCGGCAACGGGCAGTTCGTCGAGACGGTGAACGCGCGCTACCAGGTCTGGTCGCTCGACCGCGGCACCGGCGTGGCGACGTCGATCCTGGGCCCCGCGAGCATCAACACGCTCTGGGCGGGCTTCGGCGGCCCCTGCCAGACCCAGAACAGCGGCGACCCGGTCGTGCTCTTCGACAAGGTCGCCCAGCGCTGGCTGATCTCGCAGTTCACCTCGAGCCTGAGCGGCGGCTCGTACTTCCAGTGCGTCGCCGTCTCCACGACCGCCAATGCCGTCGGCAGCTACGCGCGCTGGGCGTTCGCGGTGCCGTCGGGGCGCTTCGGCGACTACCCGCACTTCGGCGTCTGGACCGACGCGTACTACATGACCGCGCACGCCTTCACATCCACCTCTGGCACCTACGTCGCCGGGATCTTCGCCGCCATGGATCGTCCGAAGATGCTGGCCGGCAATCCGGCCGCGACCTGGCAGGTGATCCTCGACCCCTCCGAAGGCGGGCACATGGCCGCCGACCTCGACGGCTTCGCCCCGCCCCCGACCGGCGCGCCCGGGATCTTCCTGTCGGCCCATCCGTCGTCGATGTTCATCTACCGGATGAAGGTGGACTTCGTCACCCCCGCCAACACCGTCAAGACCTTCCAGGCCGCCATGCCGATCGCGTCCTGGAGCGGCGCGTGCCTGCAGGCGGCGACGCCGGGCGCGTGCATCCCCCAGCCCGGGTCGTCCACGGTGCTCAGCTCGATCGGCGACCGGCTGATGTTCCGCGCGGCCTACCGCAACTACATCGACCACGAGACGATCGCGATCGCCCACTCGGTCGATCCCTCGGTCGCCGGCGTCGTGTCGGGCGTGCGCTGGTACGACTTCCGCCTCTCGGGGATCCCCGACGCCACCTGCCCGTCCTACCCGTGCACCCGTCAGCAGGGGACGCTCGCCGACGTCGCCAACGGGCGGAGCCGCTGGGTCCCGTCGATCGCGATGGACGCGGCCGAGAACGTCCTGCTCGGCTACAGCACCAGCGGCAAGACGAACATGACCGAGAACCACACGATCCGTTACACCGGCCGCGCGAAAGACGACCCGCTCGGGACGATGACCGCGCCCGAGGTCACGATCGGCACCGGGATTCGCAACAACACCTCCAACAACCGGTGGGGCGATTACACCAGCATGAGCGTCGATCCCTTCGACGACTGCACGTTCTGGTACGTGGACCAGTACATCCCGACGGCCACCTCGAGCTGGGGGACGCGGATCGCCTCGGCCGCATGGCCGGCCGGGAGCGGCCCGGGCCAATGCTCGGCGAGCACCTGCGATCCCGCGGCCCGGCCCGCGGCGGCGCCCACGATCGGGTCGGCGACCCCGACCGGCGCGAACCAGATCGTCGTGAGCTGGACCGGCATCGCGCCCACTCCCGGCGCCTACGCCATCGAGCGCGCGAGCGGCGCGTGCGGCAGCGAGGGGCTCTACCAGCCGCTCAGCGCCGTTCCCGGCGGCGACTCGACCTTCACCGACACGAGCGTCCAGGGCGGGCTGACCTACTCGTACCGCGTGATCGCCGCGGCCGATGGCGCGGGCAGGTGCCAGGCGCTCGCCGCGAGCGACTGCGTTAGCGCGACCGCGAGCGGCTCGTGCAACCTGAAGCCGGTCTTCACGGGGGCGGCCAGCGGCACCAGCGCGGACACGCCAAGCTGCGGCGTGTCGGTCCACTGGGCCGCCGCGACGTCGAGCTGCCCGCTTTCGCCGAACATCCGCTACAACGTTTTCCGCGGGACCACACCCGACTTCGTTCCGGCTCCGGGCAACCGCATCGCCACCTGCGTCCCCGGGCCGACTTCGTACCTCGACGCCGGCGTGGCGAGCGGCACGACCTACTACTACGTGGTGCGGGCCGAGGACGACAGCAGCGGCAACGGCGGCGCGTGCGGCGACGGAAACGAGGAAGCGAACACCGTAGTCGTCTCGGGGACCGCCTACGGACCCGGCACGCAGGGGACGCCCGGCACGTGGTCCGACGGCGGCGGCGACGGCACGGCCTTCCTGCGCTTGAACGTCGCGGGGGCGGGGGACACTCCCGACCAGGCCTGGCGCTTCGTCACGACGGCCGCCGACCCGGGCGCCAATCACACCGCGGCCGGCTCGTACGCGTATCGCAACGCCGGCCCGGCCGGCGCGAGCACCTACCGCCCCGACGTCTGCGCGGAGATGCAGACCCCTCCGTTGATCGCCGGCGCGGCGACCACGACCTTGCAGTACTGGGAGCGGCATCTTCTCGAGTACCACTGGGACGGTGTCGCCGTGGAGTACTCGCGCAACGGCGGCCCGTGGACCGACGTTCCGGCGCCGAGCAACTCGCCGCTGGGAGGATGCGCCGCCACCGACGCCATCACCGGCTGGGAGACGCTCAGCTGCACCGGCGCGCCCCCCGCCAACGCCTGCGGCTACCCGGCCACCAAGAGCGCGTACAACGGCCCGCTGGCGAGCGGGACGTCGTGCACGAACTGGGCGACCGCGTCCACCGCGACCCTCTACGCCCACCGCTGTCATCCCATCACCGGCCTCACCGCGGGGGACACGATCCAGTTCCGCTGGCGCTTCTCCTCGGACGTCGCCGCCGAGTTCGGCGGCTTCTACCTCGACGACATCGCCGTCACCAGCATCCGCCTCCCCAACTCCTGCACCACCAACCCCTGCGCAAGCGAAGGGGACGGGTCCATTTGTGGGGATTTGGGGACAGCTTGTGTGAACCAGGATGCTTGCATCGCGGGGGTCTGCCACGACAACGGCTTCAAGGATGCGGGGACCGCGTGCGGCTCGGCAGACACCAACGCCTGCGACGCATCGGACTCCTGCGACGGCGCGGGTCTCTGTCAGCCGAACCACGTCGCCGACGGAACGAGCTGCGGCGATGCCGCCACGGCGTGCGTGAACCAGGACACGTGCCTCGCCGGCGCCTGCCAGGACAACGGCTTCGCGGGCGCGGGCACCGCCTGCGGCTCCGCCTCGAACGGACCCTGCGACAACCCGGACTCGTGCGACGGCGCCGGCGGGTGTCTGGCGAACACCATCGCCGACGGCACGAGCTGCAGCGACGCCGATGCGACCACGTGCGAGGACGCGTGCGCGGGTGGTGTCTGCTCCGGGACACCGACCCCGCAGCCCGACGAGATCAACGCCAGCGTCCGGTTCGCCAGCGACAAGGCGACGATCGTCTGGGCCGACCCCGGCGGCCGGTACAACGTCTATCGCGGGACAAACGGGCTGGGGCCGTGGAGCTACGACCAGACCTGCTTCAGCTCCGACCAGCTTGCCGAGGAGGCGGAGGACGGGTCGTCTCCGGACAGCGGCGGGTTCTTCTACTACCTGGTCTCGCGCAGGACCGCCTGCCGCGAGTCGGAGATCGGCAGGGACGGCGCAGCGGCGCCGGTGCCCAACGACCATCCGTGCGCGCCGTAGCCGTCGGGTTCGATTGCAGGCTCGAAGAGGGGGAAATCGATGAGCGCTCGCCGGAATCGCCCTGCCCGTGGTGTTTGGGGACTCGTTCTCGCCTGTCTGGCGTGGTCCGTCGCGCCCGCGGCCGAGCATCCCGCCCCGGCCGCCGAGGGCCGGAGCTGGCTCGGGTTGAGCGCCACGAGCGAGGGAGTCGTCGCCGCGCCGCTTGCCTTCGAGGGCAAGCCCTGGTCGCTGGACCTGCGCATCTCGAGCGTGACGGTCCAGGGTCACACGACGACGCTGGGCGCCGCCCAGCCGTCGGCATCGGACAACGAAATCTCGTACGACTTCGGCGCCGCGACCGTCCGTTACCTGAACGAGCGTGACGGGCTGAAGCAGATCATCCGCCTTCCGCTCCCCGGCCAGCTCGAGCCGCTCCCCGGCACGACGAAGATCGCGATCGACGTGACGATCGGAAGCGACCTGAGCCCGCGTGCCGACGGATACTTCGTCGACCTTCTTGCCTCCGACGGGCGCCAAGCCCTGCGATACGGCGGCATCCGTGCGACCGACGCCACCGGCGCCGTCTTCCCCGGCACGATCGAGCCGGTCCCCGCGACCGAGACCGCACCCGCGGGAGCGCGCATCCTCCTGGAGCTGACCGACGCGGTCTTCCCCATCGAGGTCGAAGCCACGCTCACGCACCCCGCCCGGCTCGAGGTCGCCCAGCCCCCCGACGGCTCGAAGGAGATCGTCGGAAAGCCGGTGACCCTCGGCGCCGGCATCACGCGGACCGTCGCCGAGATCATGGAGCTCGAGCGCGCGACTCCGGCGCTGCAGCTGACCGCCCCGCGCGAGACCCACCACGAGTACGAGCTCGAGGAGGAGCGGGACGAAGACGAGGAGGCGCCGCCAGCTTCCGAATCGTTCGCGCCGCCCGATCCGTGGACGCCGGCGGAGCGGGCCGCTTTGCTCGGTCCGCCTGCGCTTCCCCAGGCGGTCGGGACGAGCTTCACTGGCGTCTCGATCTCCGAGGCACCGTACATCCCCCCCGACAGCATGGGCGCCGTCGGCCCCACCCAGATCGTGGTTCACACGAATGGACGCATCAAGACGTTCACCAAGGCGGGCATTGCGGACGGCGCGCTCAACGCGGCGGACACCGCGTTCTGGGGCTCGGTGGCGGCGGGGATCAGCGATCCACAGGTTCGCTACGACCGGTTGAGCGGGCGCTGGATCTTCCTCGCGATCACGGTCGCGGAAAGCGTGAACAACAAGATCGTCCTCGCGGTCAGCTCCGGGCCGACGATCTCGAGCCAGGCCAGCTTCACGTTCTACTCCTTCAGCGTCGGCAGCGCGGCCGCCGCGGATGCCACGAACTTCTGCGACTACCCCGGCTTCGGCATCGACGCGAACGCGATCTACACGGGCTGCAACATGTTCAACCCGAGTTTCCGCTGGACGAGCGCGTACGTCATCCGCAAGTCGAGCGTGCTGAGCGGCGGACCGATCGTGGTGACGGGATTCGCAAACATCGCGACCACCAGTGTGGCCGGTCCGTATTCACCCCGCGGCGTGGACAACGACGATCCGACCTGGACCGAGGGCTACATCATCGGCAGCGATCCTAGCGGCGCCAGCCGGCTCAACATCCGCAGGGTCTCGAATCCGGGGGGAACCCCCACTCTGGGTGCGAACGTCCAGCTGGCGGTGACGAACACCAACTTGAGTCCGCAGCGCGCATCGGGATCCACGACCCAGATCAACGTCTCCGATCCCCGATTGTTCGCAGCGTCCATCCGCAAGAACAAGCTCACCGGCGCGACGACGCTGTGGACGGCGAATTCCGTCGAAACGACCGCAGCCTGTGCGCCCTCGACCACCGGAAATACTCGCCGGCTCGGTGCCCGCTGGTTCGAGATCGGCACTCTCACAACGACGCCGACGATCCTCCAGCAGGGAATCCTTTGCACCACCGGCCCAGGTGGCGCAGCGATCAACAGCGAGCGCGGATTCATGTACCCGACTGCAATCGCGACCGGCCAGGGCCACCTGGCGCTCGCCGCGAGCTACGCGTCGAACACGGAGTTCGCCGGGATCGCATCCGCGGGACGGCTGAGAACGGACCCCTCCGGCGGCACGCGCGCTCCCGAGACCATCGTTCAAGCCGGCCTGGCGGCGTACACGCTTCTCGATAACTCGAACCGCAACCGCTGGGGCGACTACTCCTCCACCCAGGTCGATCCCAACGACGACCAGACCGTCTGGACGTTCCAGGAGTACGCCGACACGACCGCATGCGGGTTCGGCAGTTGCTGGGCGGTGCGCGCCGTCCAGCTCAAGGCGCCGCCGCCGCCGGCGATCGCGAGCGCGACCGCCGTGTGCGCCGGGCTCGCCTCCGCGACCTCGACCGTCACCGGATCGGATGCCTGCGCGAACCCCACCTGCACCAATGGCCTCTGCACCGGCGGTGGAGCGTGCCCCGAGTTCTTCGATCCCGGGCCCGACACGGGAGGGCCCGGCTACGCGAGCCACATCGCCGCGACCGTCGCGGGCGGCGTGACCGTGAACCCGTTCCCCGCGACGGGCATCGTGATTCCGGGGAGTCCGTCCACGACGCGCGTGCTGCAGTCCACCCTCTCGCTGAACACGACGGCGGCAGCCGGTGGGACGCAATCCCTCACGATCGTCAACCCCGACGGCCAGACCAGCGCCGGCTCGATCCTCGTCGTGGGCGCGACGCCGACCAACGGCGGCCCGATCTGCGCCGGGCAGACCCTGCAGCTGAACGCTGCGACCGTTCCCGGCGCGACGTACGCCTGGACGGGACCCGACGGCTTCGCGTCCGCGCTGCAGAACCCGTTCATTCCCAATGCGACCACGGCGGCATCCGGCACGTACAGTCTGTCGGTCACCGTCGCGGGCGTATGCACCTCACCCCTCGCGACGACGATGGCGACCGTCAGCGCGGGTCCGGCCGCGCCCGCGACCTCCAACAACGGCCCGATCTGCAACGGCGCGACGCTGCAGCTGAATGCTTCGACGGTCCCCGGAGCGACCTACAGCTGGACGGGACCCAACGGCTTCGTCTCGAGCCTCCAGAATCCGACGATCCCCAGCGCAACGGCCGCGGCGACGGGAACCTACAACGTGACCGTGACGTCGGGCGGATGCACCTCGTCCGCCGGAACCACCAGCGCGACGGTGATCGCGACCAACGGCGCGTGCGGCTCGTCCTCCAGCAGCGCCTGCGACAACCCCGACACCTGCAACGGCGCCGGCGTCTGCCAGAGCAACCACGTAGGGGACGGGTCCATTTGTGGGGATCTGGGGACAGCTTGTGTGAACCAGGATCTTTGCGTGGCCGGGGTCTGCCAGGACAACGGCTTCAAGGCATCGGGCACCGCGTGCGGCTCGTCCTCGAGCGGCCCCTGCGACAACGCCGACACGTGCAACGGTGCCGGCGTGTGTCAGACCAACAACGTGGGCGACGGCACGCTCTGCGGTGACGCCGGCAGCGCTTGCGTCAACCAGGACCTGTGCGTCGCCGGCGTCTGTCAGGACAACGGCTTCGCGGGAGTGGGCACCGCGTGCGGCTCGTCCTCCACCGGCCCATGCGACGGCGCCGACACGTGCAACGGCGCCGGCGTGTGTCAGACCAACAATGCGAGCGACGGCACGCTCTGCGGCGACGCCGGCAGCGCGTGCGTCAACCAGGACCTGTGCATCGCGGGCGTGTGCCAGGACAACGGCTTCGCGGGAGCCGGCACGGCGTGCGGCTCGTCCTCCACCGGCCCATGCGACAACCCCGACACGTGCGACGGCTCCGGAGGGTGTCAGACCAACAACGTAGCCGACGGCACGAACTGCGGCGATGCCGGCACGGCGTGCGTGAACCAGGACACCTGCCTCGCCGGTGCCTGCCAAGACAACGGCTTCGCGGGAGCCGGCACGGCGTGCGGCTCGTCCTCCACCGGCTCATGCGACAACCCCGATACGTGCGACGGCTCCGGAGGGTGTCAGACCAACAACGTGGCCGACGGCACGAACTGCGGCGATGCCGGCACGGCGTGCGTGAACCAGGACACCTGCCTCGCCGGTGCCTGCCAAGACAACGGCTTCGCGGGAGCCGGAACGGCGTGCGGCTCGTCCTCCACCGGCCCATGCGACAACGCCGACACGTGCGACGGCTCCGGAGCGTGCCAGACCAACAACGTGGGCGACGGCACCCTCTGCGGCGACGCCGCCAGCGCCTGCGTCAACCAGGACCTGTGCATCGCGGGCACCTGCCAGGACAACGGCTTCAAGGACGCGGGGGCCGCGTGCGGCTCAGCATCGAGCAACGCCTGCGACGCGGCGGACACCTGCGATGGCGCGGGGCTCTGTCAGCCGAACAACGTCGCCAACGGTACGAACTGCGGCGATGCCGGCACGGCTTGCGTGCATCAAGACACGTGCCTCGACGGAGCGTGTCACGACAACGGCTTCGCGGGCGCGGGCACGGCGTGCGGCTCCTCCTCGACCGGCCCATGCGACAACGCCGACACGTGCAACGGCGCCGGCGTGTGCCAGACCAACAACGTCGGCGACGGAACCCTGTGCGGTGACGCCGGCAGCGCCTGTGTCCACCAGGACTTCTGCGTCGCCGGCGCCTGCCAGGACAACGGCTTCGCAAGCGCCGGCACGGCCTGCGGCTCGTCCTCGACCGGCCCGTGCGATAACGCAGACGCCTGCAACGGCGCCGGCGCGTGCCTCGCGAATCACGTGACCGACGGAACGACCTGCAGCGACGCCGACCCGACCACGTGCAACGACGCCTGCGCCGGCGGGATCTGCGCGGGGACACCGACCGCGGAGCCGAGCGAGATCAACGCCAGCGTCCGGATCGGCGGCGACAAGGCCACGATCTCGTGGACCGACCCGGGCGGCCCGTACAACGTCTACCGCGGATCGAACGGGGCCGGTGCGTGGAGCTACAACCAGACCTGCTTCAGCCCGAACCAGGCGGGATCGACGGCGTCCGACCCGTCGACCCCGGCGAGCGGCACCTTCATCTATTACCTGATCTCGCGCCGGGACAGCTGCCGCGAGTCCGTTCTCGGCACCGACAGCAGCAACACCCCCGACCCCAACACCAGCCCCTGTCCGTAGAAAAGGGGTCAGGTACCTTTTCGCCGCGAAAAGGTACCTGACCCCTTTTCGCTTGACTCCCATCCTGCGGCGACGTAACTACGGGGGGGGCTCGTAGTCGCGGAGGGGGGTTCCGATGAAGCCGTTGGTCCGACTGGGGCTGGGTTGCGTGTGTCTGCTGCTCGTCGGCCTCGCCTGTCCGGTCCGAGCCGCGGAATCGGAGGATGCCCAGGAGATCGTCGGCACCCCCGAGACCGGCGCGAAGGGGATCACCGAGTCCGTCTCGGCGATCATGGCCCGCGACAAGGTCGCGCCGCGGCGGCTGGTGGAAGGGGTGGACGAATCCGAGCGGGAGATTTCGCGAACCCGTCCGCACCCCGCTCTGCCGAACCCCAAGGGCGCGCCGCTCGCGCAGTGGCCGCCAGCCGAGTTCATCGAGCCGTCCCTGGACGAGATCCTCAGCCCCCAGGTCGTCGGGACGAGCTTCCGCGCGGTGAACATCGCAGAATCCTCCGCGATCCCCCCCGACAGCATGGGGGACGTCGGCCCGACCCAGATCCTCGTGCACGTCAACGGCCGGATCAAGGTGTTCGACAAGGCCGGGACGCTCGGCGCGCTCAACGCGCTCGACACGACCTTCTGGAACTCGGTCCGGAACGCCCGGCCCGTCACCGACCCCCAGATCCGCTACGACCGCCTGTCCGGACGCTGGATCCTCACGGCGGTGAACATCCCGGCCGGGACCGGCGCCAACAACCGCGTGATGATCGCGGTCCAGACCACCCCGGGCACGATCACCGCGACGAGCAACTTCACCTTCTACCAGTTCACCGTCAGCATGGGGGGCGGGACGCCGTCGGACGCGAACAGCTTCTGCGACTACCCCAGCCTCGGGGTGGACGGCAACGCGCTCTACATCGGCTGCAACATGTTCGTCTTCTCCGGAACGACGAACGTCAACATCTGGACGACCGGCTTCGTCGTGCGCAAGTCGAGCATCATCCCCGCCCCGGGGACGCTCGTCGTGACCGCGTTCCGCAACCTGATCGGCAACGGAACCGGGAGCGGGGCCACCAGCGGCACCTGCGGGATCCTCTCCGACTGCAACACCGCCCCCTGCAGCACCAACGCCGGCCCCTACTCCCCGCGCGGCGTGGACAACGACGACGGCTCCGCGACCGAGGGCTATTTCCTCGGGGTGGACATCTGCTTCTTCAGCCGGCTGACCGCGAGGCGCGTGAGCAATCCCGGCGGGACGCCGACCATCTCGGGGAACATCGCGATCGACACCCCGCTGGTGACGAGCGCTCCGATCCTGCAGCCCGCGTCCGGGTCCACCACCAACATCGACACCGGGGACGATCGTCTCTACACCGCCGCCATCCACAAGAACAAGATCAGCGGCGCGTCCACGCTGTGGACGGCCCAGCACATCGAGGTGAACAGCTCCTGTGTCGCGACGGCGGGCGGCGGCCGGAACGGGGCCCGCTGGTACGAGCTGGGCAGCATGACCTCGACGCCGGCCGTGGTGCAATCCGGAACCCTCTGCGACCCCGCGGCCTCCAACCCGAGGGGCTTCATCTATCCCAGCATCGCGGAGACCGGACAGGGGCACATGGGGCTCGGCATCACGACCGCGGCCGCGAACCAGTTCGCCGGCGTGGCGGTGGCCGGGCGCCTTCGCACCGACGCGGCCGGCTCGACCCAGGCCGCGACCGTCGTCATGAATGGGCTTGCCTCGTACACGCTCAACGACGGCGCCAGCCCTCCCAGGAATCGGTGGGGGGACTACTCCTTCACCGACGTGGACCCGACCGACGACATGACGCTCTGGACGTTCCAGGAGTACGCCGACGCCGCGTGCGGGTTCACCGGCGGATGCTGGGCGGTGCGCGCCGTGCAGCTGCGCGCCGCTCCTCCCGCCACCCCCGCGAACGCGACGCCCGCGAGCGTGTGCGCCGGGCTCCCCTCGGTCAACGTCGCGATCACCGGGACCTCCTCGGGAGGCTCGGAGTTCTTCGACCCCGGCCCCGATCCCGGCGGCCCCGGTTACGCCAACCACATCTCGGCGTCCGTGACCGGCGGGGTCACGGTGAACAGCGTCACGTTCACCGATCCGACCCACATCACGCTGAACCTCAACACCAGCGCCGCGACCCTGGGCGCGAAGAACGTCACCGCGACCAACCCGGATGCGCAGGCGGCCACCGGCAACGGGATCCTGACGATCAGCGCCGGCCCCTCGACGCCGGCTCCGTCGAACAACGGTCCGATCTGCGCCGGTGCCACGCTCCAGCTCTCGACAGCGACGGTGCCCGGGGCGACCTATGCCTGGACCGGTCCCAACGGATTCGCGTCCTCGGCGCAGAATCCCACGATCCCCGCGGCGACCCCCGCGGCATCGGGGACCTACAACGTGACCGTCACCTCCGGCGGATGCACCTCCGCCGCCGGGAGCACCAGCGCGACGGTGATCGCCACCAACGGCGCATGCGGCTCCGCGTCGAGCGGCCCCTGCGACAACCCCGACACCTGCCGATCCGGAGTCTGCCAGCCGAACAACCTCGGGGACGGGTCCAATTGTGGGGATTCGGGGACAGCTTGCGTCAACCAGGACGTGTGCGTCGCGGGCGTGTGCCAGGACAACGGCTTCGCGGGAGCGGGCACGGCGTGCGGCTCGTCGTCGAGCGGCCCGTGCGACAACGCCGACACCTGCAACGGCTCGGGCGTGTGCCAAACGAACCATGTCGGGGACGGAACGCTGTGCGGTGACGCCGGCAGCGCCTGCGTCAACCAGGACCTGTGCATCGCGGGCGTGTGTCAGGACAACGGCTTCGCGGGAGCGGGCACCGCGTGCGGCTCGTCCTCGAGCGGCCCGTGCGACAACGCCGACACCTGCAACGGCTCGGGCGTGTGTCAAACGAATCACGTGGGGGATGGGACCCTGTGCGGTGACCCCGGCAGCGCCTGCGTCAACCAGGACCTGTGCGTCGCGGGGGTGTGCCAGGACAACGGCTTCGCCGGCGCGGGCACCGCGTGCGGCTCGTCCTCGAGCGGTCCGTGCGACAACGCCGACACCTGCAACGGAGCGGGGGTGTGTCAGACGAACACCCTCGGGGACGGGTCCAATTGTGGGGATTCGGGGACAGCTTGTGTGAATCAGGACGTGTGCGTCGCGGGAGTGTGCCAGGACAACGGCTTCGCCGGTGCGGGCACAGCGTGCGGCTCGTCCTCGACCGGCCCATGCGACAACGCCGACACGTGCAACGGCTCCGGCGTGTGCCAGACCAACAACGTCGGCGATGGAACCCTGTGCGGTGACGCCGGCAGCGCCTGCGTCAACCAGGACCTGTGCATCGCGGGGGTGTGCCAGGACAACGGATTCGCCGGGGCCGGCACAGCCTGCGGCTCACCCTCGACCGGCCCCTGTGACAACGCCGACACCTGCGACGGCTCAGGAGTGTGCCAGGCGAACCACCTCGGGGACGGGTCCAATTGTGGGGATTCGGGGACAGCTTGTGTCAACCAGGACGTGTGCATCGCCGGCGCCTGCCAGGACAACGGCTTCGCGGGCGCGGGCACGGCCTGCGGCTCGTCCTCGACCGGCCCGTGCGACAACGCCGACACGTGCAACGGTGCCGGCGTGTGCCAGACCAACAACGTCGGCGACGGAACCCTGTGCGGTGACGCCGGCAGCGCCTGTGTCCACCAGGACTTCTGCGTCGCCGGCGCCTGCCAGGACAACGGCTTCGCAAGCGCCGGCACGGCCTGCGGCTCGTCCTCGACCGGCCCGTGCGATAACGCAGACGCCTGCAACGGCGCCGGCGCGTGCCTCGCGAATCACGTGACCGACGGAACGACCTGCAGCGACGCCGACCCGACCACGTGCAACGACGCCTGCGCCGGCGGGATCTGCGCGGGGACACCGACCGCGGAGCCGAGCGAGATCAACGCCAGCGTCCGGATCGGCGGCGACAAGGCCACGATCTCGTGGACCGACCCGGGCGGCCCGTACAACGTCTACCGCGGATCGAACGGGGCCGGTGCGTGGAGCTACAACCAGACCTGCTTCAGCCCGAACCAGGCGGGATCGACGGCGTCCGACCCGTCGACCCCGGCGAGCGGCACCTTCATCTATTACCTGATCTCGCGCCGGGACAGCTGCCGCGAGTCCGTTCTCGGCACCGACAGCAGCAACACCCCCGACCCCAACACCAGCCCCTGTCCGTAGAAAAGGAAAAGGGGTCAGGTACCTTTTCGCCGCGAAAAGGTACCTGACCCCTTTACCGCATCCAGGTCGGCGATGCGGTCGCGGATGCGGAGTGCTTGCTGCTCGATGAGCTCCGCCTTGGCGCGCACCGGCTCCGACAAGTCCGGGCGGGCGCGGAGCAGGGCCACGTGCCCGAGCAGGCCCATCAGAATGTTGTTGACGTCGTGCTTCACGCCCGATGCGATCTCGACCGCGCGAGCCAGCGCGTCGTCGTCGCTCACGGAGGCGTACCCGATCCGCGGCGCTCGAGCAGCGCGGCGCCGATCCCGTGGCGCCCGAGCGCGCGCAAGATGTCGCCCACGATCGCCGCGCGCGACACGCGCGACATGTGCAGCAGCTCGATCCGCGGGTCGTGACGCACGCGCTTGACGAAGCCGACCCCGTGCACCGCCACGGTCGCGAGCAGCGGGTTCGGGCCGGCGATCAAGCGCTCGACCGCCTCGCGAAACGCCGGCGAGAAGCTCTCCATCTTCCCGACCTCGTCGAGCACCACGAGCGTCGCCGGGTCCGTGGGGCGCAGCGAGCCGAGCCCGATGTCCTCGAGCGCCGCGACGTCCACACCGTAGGGTCCCAGCCGGAACGGACCCCCGATGTCCACGTGCGCGAGCCGGAAGATCCCTCCGTCGAGAGTGCGGCCCTGGAATCCCACCCGCGATCCATCCTTGACGATCGCCTCGGTCAGGAAGCCGGTCATGGGAACGGTGCCCGAGAGTCGCTGCACCACGCGAGACATCGCCGTGGACTTGCCGCAGCCGGGATCGCCCGTCACGAAGAGCTTGGGCTGGGTGGCAGGGGAGACAGGAATCGAACCTGCAACCCCCGGTTTTGGAGACCGGTGCTCTGCCAATTGAGCTACTCCCCTAGCGGTCTGCCACCGAGGCCGGGAGAGTGTACAACCTGCGCCCTCGCCGCTTCAAGCGAGGCGAGCCGATGCCGCCTCCACGACGCCGGCATCCATGCAAAACGCGGACGCGCTCGCTCGCCCCGCCGACAATCGCGATAGCCCTCAAACACGCGCGCACATCGAAAACGATTCGGTATTTTGACCCTACCCGCCCGCAAGACCCAGCCGTATAGATGCCCACGGGGGCGCACTACCGCCGCGAATTCCCGCGAATGTATCGAGCGGCCCGTAGGTTCCGCATTTGAGAGACATCCGCTTTCAGGCGCGCATCGGCGCGCTCTGGAGATGCGTCGGGCTGCTCGCCCTCGCAGCGGGTTTCCTCTACGCGTCGGCCCGCCCGGCCATGGCGGCGATCGCTCTCGACCACCTCTCCACCGTGAAGGGCGACACCGCGAGCCTGAGCTGGACCCACACCGTGGGCAGCGGCTCGAACCGACTCCTGCTGGTCGGCACCGCGAGCCACGACGGCGACAAGCCGGTGATCGCCGTGACGTACGGCGGGACCGCGCTGACGCAGCTGGGCTTCCAGAACGGCCCCGACGCGGACAACCGGGTCTCGCTCTGGTACATGGTGGCGCCGCCGGTCGGCACCGCGACCGTCGTGGCGACGCTCGTCACGCAGAAGCCCATCGTGGCCGGCGCGGGCTCGTTCACCGGCGTGAATCAGGCCGCCCCGTTCGGACCCTTCGCTTCGGCCAGCGGCGCGACCGCCACCCCTTCGGTCGTCGTGAGCAGCGCACCGGGCGAGCTCGTCATCGACGCGATCGCCGCCAGCGGCGACGCCGACGGCGTGCCGGGATCCGGACAGTTCGGGTTCTGGATCGACGCGACCGCGAACGGCAACGGCCAGATCAGCGGCGGCGCCAGCAGTAAGCCCGGAGCGGCATCCACGACCATGTCCTGGCGACTCGGAGGAGCCCGGCCCTGGGCCGTCGGAGCGGTCGGGCTCAGGCCGGTGGGAGCCGCCACGGCCGACCTGTCGATCACCAAGACCGACGGCGTCGACACCTACACCCCAGGCGCCCCGGTCACGTACACGATCGTCGTCGGCAACGCGGGGCCCTCGCCCGTGACCGGCGCGACCGTGTCGGATTCCGTGACGGGATTGCCGCAGGTCGCGAGCGCGAGCTGGACCTGCGTCGGCGCTGGCGGAGCGACGTGCACGGGGGGTCCCGTCGCCGGCAACGTGAGCAGCCCGGCGAGCCTGCCCGTCGGGGGGACCGCGACCTACTCGCTCGTCGTCACGACCAGGTCGGACGCGACGGGCAACCTCGTCAACACCGCGAGCGTGGCGGCTCCGACCGGCACGACCGACCCGACGCCCGCGAACAACTCCGCGAGTGACACGGACGCCCAGGGCCCACCCAGCGCCGACCTGTCCATCACCAAGACCGACAGCGTGACGAGCTACACGCCGGGCGCGAGCGTGACCTACACGATCGTCGTCTCCAACGCCGGCCCTTCGGCGGTCAGCGGCGCCACCGTGACCGATGCCGTGACCGGGTTGCCCCAGGTCGCCGGCGCGAGCTGGACCTGCGTCCCGTCCGGCGGCGCTTCGTGCAGCGCCGGACCGGTCACGGGGGACATCAACGATACCGTCGCGCTCCCGGTCGGGGGGACCGCCCGGTACTCGCTGGTCGTCACGACGCGGCCGAGCGCGACCGGCGACCTGGTCAACACCGCCGGCGTCGCCCTGCCCGCCGGCGGAACCGACCCCGCGCCCGCCAACAACAGCGCGACCGACACCGACACCCAGGGCGCGCTCCGCGCCAACCTCGCCCTCACCAAGACCGACGGCGCGCTCAGCTACACCCCGGGCGCCGCCGTGACCTACACGATCGTCGTGAGCAACGCCGGGCCGTCCTCCGTGACCGGAGCGACCGTGACCGACTCCGTGACGGGATTGCCGCAGGTGGCGGGCGCGAGCTGGACCTGCGTGAGCGCGGGCGGCGCGTCGTGCACGGCCGGCCCGGTCACGGGGAACCTCAGCGACGCGGCCGACGTGCCCGTCGGAGGCACCGCGACCTACTCGCTGGTCGTCACGACCCGGCCCAACGCGACCGGCAACCTCGTGAACACCGCCAGCGTCACGGTTCCGCCCGGGGTCACCGACCCCACCGGCAGCAACAACGCCGCGACCGACACCGATTCGCGCGGGGCGCTCAGCGCCGACCTCGTCATCACGAAGACGGACGGAGTGACGAGCTACACGCCCGGCGGCACCGTCACCTACACCATCGTCGCGAGCAACGCCGGCCCGTCATCCGTCAACGGCGCGACCGTGACCGATTCCATCACCGGGCTGCCGCAAGTCTCCGGCGCGAGCTGGACCTGCGTCGCCGCCGGCGGCGCCGCGTGCACCGCCGGACCCGTCTCCGGGAACCTGAGCAACACGATCAGCCTCCCCGTCGGCGGGACCGCGACCTACACCCTCGTCGCGACCCTCGCCGCCAACGCAACGGGGAACCTGACCAACACCGCCAGCATCGCCGCCCCCGCTACCGCGAGCGATCCCGTCTCGACCAACAACTCCGCGACCGACACCGATACGCGCGCCGTGCCGACCGCCGACCTGTCGATCTCCAAGACCGACGGTGTCGAGAGCTACACCCCGGGCGCAGCGGTCACGTACACGATCGTCGTGGGCAATGCCGGCCCATCGCCCGTCACCGGCGCCACCGTGACCGACTCGGTGACGGGGTTGCCGCAGGTCGCGAGCGCGAGCTGGACCTGCGTCGCGGCGGGCGGAGCTTTGTGCGCGGCCGGTCCGGTCGCCGGGAACTTGAGCGACACCATCAACGTTCCCGTGGGCGGCACGGCGACGTACTCGCTGGTCGTCACGACCCGGCCCGGGGCGACGGGGAATCTCGTCAACACCGCGAGTGTCGCCGTGCCTGCAGGCACCACCGATCCCACGGCGGGGAACAACACGGCCGGTGACACGGACACGCAGGGCGCGCCGGCGGCGGATCTGTCGATCACGAAGACCGACGGTGCGGCGAGCTACACGCCGGGTGGGAGCGTGACCTACACGATCGTCGTGGGGAACACGGGTCCTTCGGCCGTGACCGGTGCGAGCGTCACCGACTCGGTGGTCGGATTGCCCCAGGTCGCGAGCGCGAGCTGGACCTGCGTCGCGGCGGGCGGGGCTTCGTGTGCGGCGGGTCCGATCGCCGGGAACGTAAGCGACACCGTGAACGTACCGGTCGGAGGGACGGCCACGTACTCGCTAGTGGTCACGACCCGCAGCAACGCGACCGGGAATCTGGTCAACACCGCCAGCGTCGCTGTGCCGGCGGGCGCGACCGATCCCACGCCGGGTAACAACACAGCGAGCGATACGGATACGCAGGGTGCGGCCACCGCAGATGTCTCGATCACAAAGTCGGACGGTGTGGCGAGCTACACGCCGGGCGGCTCGGTGACCTACACGATCGTGGTGGGCAACGCGGGACCTTCGGCGGTGACCGGTGCGAGCGTCGCCGACTCCGTGGTTGGATTGCCCCAGGTCGCGAGCGCGAGCTGGACCTGCGTCGCGGCGGGCGGCGCTTCGTGTGCGGCGGGTCCGGTCGCGGGGAACGTAAGCGACACCGTGAATATACCGGTCGGAGGGACGGCCACGTACTCGCTAGTGGTCACGACCCGCAGCAACGCGACCGGGAATCTGGTCAACACCGCCAGCGTCGCAGTGCCGACCGGCGCGACCGATCCCACGCCGGGTAACAACACAGCCAGCGACACGGATACGCAGGGTGCGGGAACAGCGGATCTGTCGATCACGAAGACCGACGGTGTGGCGAGCTACACGCCGGGTGGGAGCGTGACCTACACGATCGTCGTGGGGAACTCGGGTCCCTCGGCGGTCACCGGCGCGAGCGTCACCGACTCCGTGGTCGGATTGCCCCAGATCGCGAGCGCGAGCTGGACCTGCGTCGCGGCGGGCGGCG
>JADMIO010845994.1_pt1 | contig 30592 bp, 29 predicted proteins | sample 8958161 | NCBI WGS metagenome assembly JADMIO01 (sample SAMN16585339, study PRJNA669376) | soil metagenome | isolation source: Crop rotation soil | place: USA: Cullars Rotation, Alabama | collected 2011 | reverse complement strand
CTTTCCCGGGGGTCCGCCAGCGCCACCGCGGGCCGCGCGGGGTCCGCGCGCGGAGCCTCCAGGGCGGCCAGCGCATTGAGGCTGGGGACGAAGACGATCCCATGGTCCTCCACCAGGAACCTCCCCTGCCGTCGCAGGGCGGCGAACGGCAGGTTCCCCAACACGCCGTCGGTCACCACGTAGATCGGCTGCCCGGCCTCCGGCAGAGCACCCGCCGGCAGGAGGATCTCGCCCAACCGGGTGGCGAGAGAGACGTCGTCCGGGTGGCCCAGGAAGCGGTCCGCGAGATCCCGGACCTCGGCCGTCGGAGCCGCCAGCTTCCACAACCGGAGCCGCCGCTCCCCCACGGTGATCAGCCACAGCTCGTCTCCGGCTTCGAAATAGAGGAGACCGTTGCGGTCCCGCAGGGCGCTCAGAACGCGATCGATCGGTTGCAGGGCCGCCACCGGCGACTCGCTCATCGCGGGAAGCAACGACTCCAGGCCTGCCATGCGTTCGCTCGAGGCGTCGGGCGACCAGGCCTTGCCGGCCGGCGTCGATTCGGAGGGGGCGGAGGTGGTGTGCAGGAACGCGTCGAGGAAGGTCCTCGCCTGGGCCCGTTCCATGGTGGCGAGGCTCGCCGCGGCACGGCCCGAGCGGGCCTGCAGGCGGAACAACGCCTCGAAAGGCCGCCGCTCCTCCTCCAGGAGCCAAGCCTTGAGCTCGTCGAAGGCCAGGCCCCGGCGCATCTCCTCGAGAACGGCGATCGATCTCTCGTAGGCCGCTTCGGCAGCGTGGAGATCGCCCCGGGCCTCCGCGATCCGCCCTTGCTGATAGGCGACCTTCCAGCCCCATTCGGCGTCGAGGTCCGCGTGCAGGACCGGCGCGAGGTCCTCCGCAGCCTCCGCCAGATGCCCACGGGCCTGGTCCACCCAGGAGCGATAGAAGAACAGGGAGGGCGGCGGCTTCCGGCCGGGCTCCAGATGCTCCCACGCCTGCCTGAGATAGAGGGCCGCCCGCTCGACGTCGTCGCCGTCGAGGCTGACCTCGGTCAGGTCCATGAGGATTCCGCGGGAGAATTCGGCGTCGTTGCCGGCGTCCAGGCTCAGCGCCTGCTCGAAGTCGTGCCGGGCGAGCCCCAACCGGCGCTCGGCCGCCAGGACGGTGCCGCGGTTGTTGAGAAAGTGGGCCCGCTCGACGCGCTCCTGCTCTGGAATCAGCCCATCGGCCCTCTCCAGAGCCTGCTGCGCTCCGGCGAGGTCCCCGACCTCGAACAGCGAGGTGTAGAGGGCCTCAGCGGCGCGCGCCTCGCGCTCGCGGTCTCCCCCTCTGGCGGCTTCCTGGACCGCCTCGCTCGCGATCAGAAAGGTCTGCCGGTAGCTGGAGCGGTGCCACGAAAGAAGAAAGAGCCGATAGAGGACGTCGGCGGCGTGGCCGTGATCCCCCGCGGCGCGGCAGACGGCCAGATCGTGGCGATAGGCCTGCTCCGCCGCCGCGGCCTCTCCGCGCTGCTGATCGACGGCCCCCACCACGGCCCACACGCCGGGAGCGACCTTGCCGGCCTTCTCCAGGCGGTCCGCCCAGGCCAGCACCTCCCGCTCCTGTCCAAGGAAGTAGTGAGCGCGGACCACCGCCGCTCCCGCCCGCGGATCGCCGCTCGCCGCGAAGGCCGCCGCGCACTGCCGGACCGCCGTCGGATACCGCTGCGCCGAGACCAGGTCGAGACAGCCCTGGACACCGTTCTGCCGGCAGCCCGAGAGGAGGGCGGCGAGCCCCAGGGCCCAGCACAGAGCGCACTGCCGGAACATGGCCCTCAATGATGGCACAGGCGCGCAGCCGGGAGGTCTCGTCTCTAGAATTGGGACTCCACGCCGTACGTGGCAACGTCCAGAGCGAACGCCATACCCTGCCAATCCGGATCGTTCGAGTCATGGCGGTTCCGATTGTCATGCGCGATGCGCCGAAACTGGAGGAGCGCCTCCGGGTCTCCGAGCTCCGAGGTGCTCACGCCCAGATGCTCTTCGAACAATGCCGCACGCAGGGCCCGGACGGAGGTCGGATCGCGATAAGCCGCATTGAGTTCACCGTTCCCGAACAACGAATATCGATGCAGGTTGCACGAGCCCACAGATGCCCACTCGTCGTCGACGAGGATGAGCTTGGAGTGCACGTAAACCGGCGGCCGGGCGCGAGCAGCGCGGTGCCGGAGGTGATGACGAGGGGCTTGTCCGAGCCCTCCAGCGCCTTCGCCATCTCCTCCACCGCTCGCCGATCGACTTCAACACTGGCCGCGTATTGAGAGAAGTCGTGGATGAAGGCCAGGTGGATCACGCCATCGCATGCCTGAACGCCGGCGACGAGGCTCGCGAGGTCCACCAGATCGCCGCGATGGACCCCGACCCCCGCCCGCGCCAACTTGCCGGCGCCCTCGTCGTTGCGCGCCAGCCCGAGCACCTCGTGCCCGGCCGCCAGCAACTCCCGCACCACCGCTGAACCGATGAAACCCGTAGCTCCCGTCACAAAGACACGCATGAAGGCCTCCTTGCTGGTCGTGGCAGGCCGCGGCGCCCGTCGTGGAAGGGTCACAACGCTCCTACAAATTTGCGCACCGTCTCTTCAATCGGTTCGATGTCTGCCTTGTCGTCAAGCGGCGCGTAGATGTCACCGCCTAAGTCCGCCGGCATTTTCGCTCCGTTTTCCAAGACGATCAAGACACGTTCTTTACCCTTGGCATGAACGAAATATCCGGCTTCGAAAACGACGTTGTCCCGCGGGACGGCCTTGTAGGCCTGGGTTTCATTGGTGATCGGGTCGTCCTTCGTGAAGAGAAAAATGCCTGCGCTACAACGGGCGGCGGCCTCTTCGATCTGCTGGAGGACAAAACGGCTCGGGGAAAAATCAGTCCTCCAATCGAGCACTGTGACATTCAGATCCCTTTCGAGCAGGCGCTTCAGATTCTGCGCGGTTCCCTTTGAACTGCCAGAATAACCGAGGAACACGTCGCGTCGTCTGGACAATTCGTTTTTCCAATATTGGAAGGTGATACGAAAATCGTCCGTGGCCAGCCAAGCCCGCCCCACCTCTTGAGGGAAGAACCTCATGTAGACCCCATAGCTTGGGTCGAACACCACACGCTGGAGAATGTCTTCCTGGCCGACCACGAGCATCGGCAGGCCGAGCGTGTACGCTATAGCGCCCTCGTATTGGCAGAATTCAGTAGCTAGCTTGATTTCACTGCCGTCAGGCGTGGAAAACACCCAACGCGGCAAACCGATGATCGCGGCTCCAATACACTTCCTCATGACCATGTCGGCATCCTGCCGACTCCATGCCTTACCCGAAGCCAACCCCGGCATCCCCTTGGGATTTGTAAAAATTTCGGGTACATAACCCAAACGCTCGATCTCTTCAACGATACCCCATTTCAATTCATTCTGCTTTAGGTTCAGCCATTGGTCAGCGGGCATGCTCACGAAGATTCGGCGCGTCACTGCCATGCGAAACATTCCTCCTCGCCTTGATTGTACTCTGAACCGGTCGGGTAGGCGCGAAAAACCTTTATCCATTGCCGATTCATCCACTGAGGTGTGAGTCATCGACGACCGGTCGAGGTGCTGTCCTTTCCGCCCAGCCACAGCCACGTGACAATCGTCAAGGCGACGAGGATCAGCATACTGCCGAGAAAACTCAACAACGAGACGACCGGATCGACCGCTGCCTTCTGCGACAGGAACCTCGTCAGGAGCAGGGCAACGAAGAGGCCGCCCCACGCCCAGAGGATCAAGATCTTTCCCCAGTGCCAGCGCTGGATTTTCATGCCTACCCTCCAGCACACCCACGCAGCTCGGCGCTGAGAGGTCCCGCAGCGATCTGGAGCTTCACCGCGCAGCCAAATCCGATCATACTCTGCCGGGCACCCTCGAGCAGGCGCATCCAGAGACTCGGCGGGGCCGCCTCGGCCATCGCCTTGTCGACCCGCCCCTGCAACAGGAGCTGATCGGTCAGTGTGGTCAGAAGCTTTGCAAGATCGGCTGGCGGCAGGCCTCCCAACTCGAAGATCGCACGCTCGGTGGGAAACGCGGCCACATCGGGATACGCGTTCGTCACGACGAGGTAAGGTCCTTGACTGGGTGCACGACCGAGCGCGCGGCAGAACTCTGCACTTCGAGCCACATCGACGTTCTCAGCAAACCGCGGATCGCCCACTCTCATCGGGCGCTTCCAGAACCACACCGCAAGGTTGTCGCCGCCAATTGCATCGCCAAACGACTTGAACCGATGGTACAGATTCGCGAGCTCCGCGTTCTTTTCGGGCGCCACCCAGTCGGGATTGCAGACGAGAAACAGCGACCAGGTCTTGTAGGCATCACGAGGAATCTGCGCAGTGGGACTTACCATCTCGGCCGCGGCCTGAGGGTGACCATCCGACGGGTTGGCGGTGCCGACCAACAGCAGCACCGCAAAAGGAATTGCAGATCGCATCGCCGGCCTCCAGACGGTTTTGTGAATGACCCGGGGCAACTTTCGCTATGGAGATTATAGCAGGCACCTCTTCCTCGTGGACCCGGTACAATCGGCGGTCTATGGCATTCCAGGACGACCGACTCGACAAGTGGAGAGATCCGACATGAGACATCACCGGCTGGCGCTCAGCTTTCTTTCGTTCCTCTTCCTGGCGGGGCCGGGGGGCCGGGAGCTCGCGGCCCAGCCCACGCCCATCGGTCCCGAGACGCGGGTCGATACCCTGCGGGGCGATCAGTACCCCAAGTGCCCCCTGATCGGCGTCGCGCCCGACCGGTCGTTCGAGATCTCCTGGGGCTACAACGGCGACCTGCCGTCGGAGATCAAGGCCCGCCACTACAACGCCGGCAGCTCGCCGACCGATCCCGAGGAGGTGCTGGTCGCGGCTCTGGACTATTACCCGGTCACCCTTTCCGTGACCCCGGTCTCGACCGGTTTCCGGGTGCTCATGGAGGTGATCGACGACCTCGGCGCGCCGTCGAGGTTCTTCCGGCGCCGGATCGATCCGGGTGGCACGCCGGCCGGGGCGCCGCGGCCGGTCGGCATCGTGGGCACCACACACTGGGTCTCCTCGGGCCCGGGCGACACGGTCTTCGCCGGCCACTACGACTCCACGCTGCACCGCCTGAGCCTGCAGAAGATCGATCCGCTGGGAGTGCCGACGGGGACCGTCTACGTTCTCAACAGCCGGCCGATCGGTTTCCTGGCGCGGCCCCAGATCGCGGCCCTCTCGGACGGCGGCTGGGTCGCGGTCTTCATGGGCAACAGCCTCGCGAGTCCGGGCTCGCCCGCGCGGGAGGTGCTCCGGGCGCGGCGGTTCAACGCGGCCGGCGTTCCCACGGGCCCGGATTTCGACGTCAACAGCGACCCCACGGGCCCGGCGGAAGAGTGGCTGTTCCTGGCTGACTTCGTGGTCGCGGGCGGGCCGGCGGGCCGGTTCGCGGTGGCCTGGACGGTCTACAACTTCTCGCGCGACGCGATCCGTTTCCGGTCGTTCACCGGCGCCGGGGCTCCGGTCGCCCCGGACCGGACCGTCTCGACCGAGGAGCTCCTGTCCGGCACCTCCTCCGTGGCGTTCGACAACGCCGGCAGGGCCCTCGTGATGTGGGGGACGACGCTGCCGATTCCGTCGTTCCCCCACACGCTCAAGGCCCGTCTCCTGCGGCCGAACGGCACGCCCCTGGGCTCGATCTTCTCCCCGCAGTCCGCCGCGAGCGGAGCCTTCGACGAGCCGTTGTGCGGCAGCGTGGCCTGGAGCGGGACATCCTGGCTGATCACCTGGGCGGCCCAGAAGAGGGACGGGGGCCCGAGCGCAGTGTTCCTGCGCCGGTACCACTGACCCCGGGGAGCCAAAGGTGTCAGAATGAGATGGCCCGCCGGTTCTCGGCCGCGCGGTAAACCAGATTCAAATCAAACGGAGGAAAGCCAATGCAGTCGAAGATCCTGATCGTCCTGCTGCTCGCCGTTGTATGTCTGGCGACAGCCGCCAATGCCGCTCCGACCAACGTCGCCACCGTCCGGGGCACGGTACTATCCAACGAGCCGGATTGCCTCACTTGCAGCCCCGGTCCCCATGGCTGCTATATATCGATGCAAACCGGAGGTGATCCGTTCAATGTCGCGCTCCCCGCAGGGGTCGACGAGGATGATTGCGCCTCGCTCGAGGAGGACGACTGCGTCCAGGTCACCGGAGAAGTCGTCAACGTCCTCCTCGTCAGCGGATTCTCCATGTCATCGATTCAGCTCGCCGGCAGTATGTGGATCAACGCCGGCGCCTCGGCCTGCGAGTAAAGCCCCCAGCGCTTCTCCACCCGCCACTGCATCCCTTCCCCTCGGCGGCGAAAGACCGAGGGGACGGGATTCGCGATTGAGCGACCCTCACTTCCCCTGGATGAACTCCCCGATGTCTTTCGACAGCTGCTCGAGCGAACCCTGGTTGAGGTACATCATGTGCCCCGCCGGGTAGCTCCGGATCGTCACCCGCGCCGGGTCGATGCCGCTGTGATGCAGCATGTAGGCGTTGGCGAAGTAGGCCGTCGCCAGGTCGTAATAACCGTTGGCGGTGAACACGCGCAGCGCCTCGTTGTCCTTGGTGCCCTGCGCCAGGTCGCCGGTGACGTCGACGAACCCGGCGAAGGCGCCGTTCGCGTCCTTCTGCCGTTTCCAGCTCTGGTTGGCCTGGCCGTTCTGGGGCAGGTAGGGCTCCTGGATGTCGGCGCCGAGATCATTGTGCAGGTACTGGTGGAAGAGCGAGACGTAGATCGGACCCGTCTTGGCGTCGAACGGATCGCTGTTGGGGAATGCCGCTGCGTTGTCGAGCTCCTTCTGCGCGTAACGGCTGTCGAGGAAGCCTATGGCCTTCCCTTCGTCGCGTAGCAGCTCCTTGGCGAAGCGGGGCGCGTAGAGGCGCAGGTTGCTGTTGAGGATGTACTGCTTGGACACGCCCGTGTAGCGGTGCAGCTTGTCGGCGATCTGCCCCTTCTCCGCCTGCGAGAGCGAGTCGCCGCGGAATAGGGCCTGCAGGTACTCGCCGGAGGCGAACTGCTCGACCTCAGTGAGCAGCGCCTGCAGGCTCGGCCAGGAATCCGGGAGCTTCTTGTGGTACCACGCCGTCGCGGCGAGCGTCGGCAGGTGCGTGACATAGGTGAGATCGTTGCCGTTGGTGTTGAAGGGCAGGGCCCCCATGTTGATCGCCGGCGAGATGAGGATCACGCCGTTGAGGCCGATGTTCATCTGCCCCTGGAGCCGCGGTACGAGCATCGAGCCGCGGATGCCGCCGTAGCTCTCGCCGAGGACGTACTTGGGCGAGTTCCAGCGGTCGTGCACGGTGAGGAAGGCGCGGATGAAGTCGGCGACGGAGTCGGCGTCCTCGTCGTAGCCCCAGAAGTCGGCGTCCTTCTTCTCGCCGAGCGCGCGGCTGAAGCCGGTGCCGATCGGGTCGACCTCGACGAGGTCGGTGAAGCGCAGCAGGCTCGACGGGTTGTCCTTGAGCCGGTAGGGCGGCGCGCCCGGGTCCTGCGCGTCGCTCGGGATGTCGATGCGCTTGGGGCCGACGAAACCGAGGTGCAGCCAGACCGAGGCGGAGCCCGGCCCGCCGTTGAAGAAGAACGTGATCGGCCGGTCCTCCTGCCGCTTCACACCCTCCGCGATGTAGGAGATCGTGAAGAAGCGCGCCGTGGGCTTGCCGTCGCGATCCCTGAGGTCGATGTCCTCCGCCGTGGCGGTGTAGGGGATGTCCACCCCGCCGGCGGTGAAGCGGTGTCGGGTCATGAACTTGCGGGGTGGGGGTGGGGCTGGCGCCGCCTTCTCCCCGCCCTTGTCGCCCGGCGCTTTGTCGCCCTTGGCGGCGTCGTCAGCACGGACAGCGGCGGTGGTCGAGACGAACAGGGTCAAAAGGATGACGAGCGTCGCGTGGCGCATGCGCAGGATCTCTCTCATGGTGAGCCACATACGCGTGGAACGGGCGGAAGTTTCAGGGTTCCGCCGGGCGGCGCCCGGAGCCCGTATTCCTGCACGGTGGGATCGGACATCAACTTCCTCCCGGTGCCTTCTGTCGGTTGGCCATCCGGCGCAACGTCAAGGCGGAGAAGACAACGGCCGGAGGCGCGGCCGCGAGGGCGAAAACGGCGGCGATCTGATCCCGTGAGTACCACCAGTAGATCGCGGCAAAGATTGCGACCGTGGTGCAGAACACCATCATGAGGTGCACGATGGCGTTGGGATTCTCACGGAAAAGGAAGCCCAGGAAGAGCGAGGCGAGTCCAAGGATGCCGACGACCGCCAGAGTCTTCGGCGACAGGTCATGGGTGACCGCTATGTAGAAGAGGCCGCCCACGAAGGACAGGGCGAGCAGCAGGAAAATCTTCGCGATCTCCATGAGATATGGGTCGCCCTCAGGGCTTGGCTTCGACCGCTACGTCCATCTTCATCAGCACGGGGCCGAGCTTCCCCGGTTTGACCCGATCGCAGGCTCCGGCGTCGACTTCGACGGATTCGGCCCGATAGCGAAACCCTTGAGCGGTGGAGTCATGCATCCGGGAGGCGCGGATGGCCTCCAGCAGCTCCGCCGGGACGGAGAGATTGGAGCCAGTGAGGAAGCGTTCCACCTCCTTGGCGAGCGCCTCGAGCGCCGACTCCCGGTCGGCCGCACACCAGACGCTGACCGAAAAGACCACCTTCGGTTCGCCGGCAGCGTTGGCCAACAGCGCATCGAGGGCCGGCGCATGGCCAAGGCCCTTGCCCGCAAGCTGGCGCTCAATGTTGCACATGTAGAGCCGCTTGCCCATGCGCATCTCCGCCTTGGCGTGGGGGTCCAGCTGGAGCTGATCCGGCGACACGCCCCAACCCTGCTTCTGGAGCTCCGCGCAGAGCTTGGGGAGCCGGTCCGACATCTGCTGAGCCGGACTGTCCTTGGCCGCCGCCGGCACCGCCATCAGGGCTGCGGCCAGGAAGCCCGCTGCACAACCGCCACGAAGGTGACATCTCATATCCAGGTCCCTCCAGAGATCGCAATTCGACTGGAGTCGGAATCGTAGCATAGCGTGCGCGAGGCTCCGCGCGGGGGCGGCCCGGATCCTGTGGGGGGCTTTCCTACGGCGTCGACCCGGACAGAGGGCGAGGGGCAAGACTGCCAGCCCAAAAAATGAGATACTTCCCGGTAAGACAACTCAATTGGAGAGTCTCCGATGCTGGAACACCTCGGCGATGGCCTGGGGGTGCCTCTGCTGCTTGCCGCGGCCGGTGGCGGGCCGGCTCCTGTCCATTCGGCAGACAACGCTGCCCCGTTTTTCAAGGATCTGCCCAAGGTCTATGTGCCCCAGACGATCGGCATGTTCGGGGAGGACTCGCTCATCCGGCTCCACGCGGTGTCGGACCTGTTGATCGGGTTGGCCTGTTGCAGCATTCCGGTCGCGCTGGCCCTGCTGGCGCGCAAGCACCGCGATCTCGTGTTCCGCGGCATGTTCTGGATGCTCGCGGTCTTCATCCTTGCCTGTGGCGCCACCCATTTTTTCAGCCTCGCGGCTCTCTGGGCGCCGCTGTACCGGTTGGAGGGCCTGGTCAAGCTGGTGACCGCTCTGCTGTCGGTCCTGGCCGCCGTCGCCCTTTGGCGCTCTCTGCCCCAAATCCTGACGTTCCCCACCCCCGAGCAGGTGCTCCGCGCCAGCGAGGTCGCCTGGCAGGAGACGTTCGAGAGCGCGGAGGTCGGCATTGCCCACACGGCGCCGGACGGACGCTGGCTGCGCTTCAACGACGCCGTGTGCCGGATCACCGGCTACTCGCGCGCGGAGCTCGAAGCGACCACCTTCCAGGCGATCACCCACCCCGACGACATCGCGCCGGGAGCCGCCTTGAAGGCGCAGCTTGCTGCCGGCGAGATCCCGGCCTTCTCGCTCGAGAAGCGCTATCTCCGCAAGGACGGCACGATCGTCTGGGTCAACCTCACCGTCTCCGTCCACCGGGTACGCCTGCCCCGCGAGGAGTCCTACTTCATTGCCATGATCCAGGACATTACGGCGAGGAAGAAGGCCGAGGAGGGGAGACGCGAGGCCGAGGCGCTGTTCCGCACGCTGACCGAGGGGATGCCCAGCATGGCTTGGGTGAGGCGTCACGACGGCCCGTATGAGTATCTCAATCCGCAATGGCACGCCTATACCGGATGGACGGCGGAGGATCTCGCGGCGCACGGCCACTTCGAGCTGATCCATCCGGAGGACCTCCCGAAGATGATCGAGGTGCACCAGGCCTCGGTCCTCGGCGGCGAGGGGCACTTCATCGAGTTCCGCCACCGCCGGCACGACGGCGCCTGGCGCTGGACCGAGAGCCGCGTGGCGCCGGTCCGGGATGAGCAGGGAAATGTCCTGCGCTGGGTGGGCACCCTGACCGACGTTCACGACCAGCGGCAGGAGCGCGAGCGCCTGCTCGAAAACGAGCGCGCGGCCCGCAACGAAGCCGAGGAGGCCAGCCGGCTCAAAGACGAGTTCCTGGCCATCGTCTCGCACGAGCTGCGGACGCCGTTGAGCGCCATCCTCGGCTGGAGCCAGCTCCTGCTCGTCCCCAAGATCGCAGAGGCGGAGCTGCAGAGAGGATTGGAGACGATCCGCCGCAGCGCCCGCTTGCAGACGCAGATGATCGACGACCTGCTCGACATGAGCCGGATCATCACGGGCAAGATCCGGCTGGACGTCCAGACCGTCGACCTGACCCAGATCCTGGAGAAGGCTCTCGATTCCGTGCGTCCTGCCGCCATGGCCAAGGGAGTGCAGATCGAAGAGATGATCCATCCTGCCCTCCCGCCGGCCAAGGGCGACCCCAGCCGCTTGCAGCAGATCCTCTGGAACCTCCTCAGCAACGCGATCCGGTTCACCCCCCAGGGCGGCAAGATGCTGGTGGCGTCGGAGCGTGTGGGCTCGCATCTGGAGGTCACGGTCAGCGACACCGGCGAGGGGATCGATCCCGAGTTCCTCCCGTACGTCTTCGATCGCTTCCGCCAGCAGGACGCCTCGACGACCCGCACGCACGGCGGTCTCGGCCTCGGCCTCTCGATCGTGAAGAACCTGGTCGAGCTGCACGGCGGCGAGGTCCGCGCGTCGAGCGCCGGGCTGAGAAAAGGCTCGACGTTCATCGTTCAGCTTCCCCTCGGCCTCGCCGACCTGGCCGCGGGAGCGGAAACCCCGAGAGGCGTCGACGCGGTCCTGTTCGAGGAACCGGGCGATCCATCGCTCGCAGGCCTCGAGATCCTCGTCGTGGACGACGAGCCCGATACCCGCGAGGTCCTGCAGAGGCTCCTCCAGTCGGGCGGCGCGCAGGTTCTGCTCGCGGCCTCGGCGCGCGAAGCGCTGGCGCTCTTGCAGCAGGAAAAACCGCACCTCCTGATCAGCGACATCGGCATGCCGCACGAGGACGGCTATTGGTTGATCCAGCAGGTGCGCGCCCTCGCTCCCGAGGATGGAGGTGCCATCCCGGCGGTGGCCCTCACCGCTCTGGCTCGCGCCGAGGACCGCCTCCGCGCCCTCCGCGCCGGCTTCCAGACGCACACCGCCAAACCGGTCGAGACCGCGGAGCTGATCTATGTCGCGGCCGGCCTGGCCGGTCGCACGGCGAGACCACGGCGGGCCTAGCTGGCGACTCGCTTGCTTTCGGAGAGTTCTTGTTTTACTATATGCTTCGCATCAGTAGTCCGACGCTCGCAGCGTCAGACGGTCTGAGGCCTTCCACCTTTCCTAGGAGGATCGACGATGGCGAGCAATCTCGATGACCTGGTCAGGACCCTTGACAACCTCGATCTGTCCCAGCTGACAGTCGGGGATCTGAGGACGGTGAAGAATCCCGTGCTTGCGGATGCCATCAGGAAGATGATCGATCTGTCGATGGTGCCCGACATCGCATCCGCCGGACACACGTCGCACTCCAACCATCTGTCGCACTTCAACCATCTGTCCCACGGGTCATCGATCGCCGAGCTTCCGGTGACCGACTCGGGCACGGGCCAGCGGTAAGGGTTCGCATGCGTACCACGTCCATCGTGCCGGCCGTCCAGGCGTCTACCTCCTCGGCGAGCGCTTGAGGTCGCGGCCGGCCTTTCGGGGCTATGTTGACGCCAGGCATCGATCCGCTGCCGTTCCACATCTTCCTGTGGAAGATTGCCAGCCGGTGCAACATCAATTGCAGCTACTGCTACATCTATAACCTCGACGACACGACGTGGCGCGACCAGCCTCACTTCATGTCGGAGAAGGTTGCGCAGCAGGCCGCCACTCGCATGCTCGAGCACTGTCGTGCTCACGGCAAGACGGATGCCGTGGTGACGTTTCATGGCGGAGAACCGTTGCTCGGGGGTGTCAGGCACCTCGACATGCTGACGTCGACGGTGCGCCGGACCCTCACCGATGGCGGCGTCGACGTCCTGATCGGCATGCAGTCCAACGGGCTGCTGTTCACACCCGAGATCGGCGACCTGATGCTGGAACGGTCCGTCGGGATCGGCATCAGCCTCGATGGCCCGCCCGAGGTGAACGACGTGCACCGGGTCGATCATCGCGGACGGCCGACGTCCGAGCGGCTCGAGAAAGCGCTGGACGTGCTCCTGTCGGAGCGGTACCGGAGTCTCTTCCGCGGCTTTCTCTGCGTGATCAATCCGGATAGCGATCCGGTGGCCGTGACAAAATACTTCCTCAACTACAAAAATCTGCGGGTCGATTTCCTGCTTCCGGACAACAATTACGCCAATCCGCCGGCCGGCAAGCGGGACGACCCGGACGCGACGCCGTACGGCGACTGGCTGATCCGGAGCTTCGACTACTGGTTCTCCCACAGCCCGCGGAGCAACGTGAGGATCTTCAGCTCGCTCATCAAGATGCTGCTCGGCGGACAGTCGGAGGTCGAAGCGCTCGGCGTGGGCCCCGTGGACCTGATCGTCGTCGAGACCAACGGCGACATCGAGGCGGTCGATACGCTCAAGTCGAGCTTTCACGGCGCAGCGAAGCTCGGCTACAACATCTTCAAGCACGACTTCGACACCGTGGCGCGGCATCAGGCGGTTCAGAGCCGGCAGTCGGGCGTCGGCGCGCTCTGTGGCACGTGCCAGGCCTGTCCGGTCGCTCGCGTGTGCGGCGGCGGATACCTGCCGCACCGGTTCTCGAAAGTCAATGGCTTCGACAATCCGTCGGTCTATTGCGCCGACCTCTTGAAGCTCATCGAGCACATCGCGAGAACGCTCGTCCGCGAGCTGGGTATCACGCACCTGCTGGCGCAGGACGCCGTGTGAGCGGGAGGACCGTCATGCACGCATTGGAGCCAGGCCAGTTCGAACGGGCGGTGAACGGACAGCAACGGCTGCTCGTGACCCGGTGTGCCCTGTTGCCGGAGCTGCTCAGGAAGGCCGGCAACGGAGACCGCGCAGCGGGGAAGTTCGAGGCGCTGCTCGAAGCCGTGGCCGGCCTGAGTGCCGACGCGCTGCTGGTCGAGGCCACGCCGTTCTTCTGGCTGAACGTCAGCCGCTGTGTCTCCGAGGTGCTCAACGATGGCGACAACGTGGACGAGCTGGCGGAGTTCGTGCTCGTGGCCGCGTTCGACTCGTTGTTCGACCACCTGCCCGACGGGACGGCGGTCGAGTTCGGAGACGATCATGGGTGCGACCTCGTGCTCCCGAAGCTCGGTGTTCGCGCGCCCGCGTCCATGCTCCCGATCACGCTGCGCCGTGCCGGGATCGACTCGCTCGCGGTGACGACCAGGGACGGCGTCGTCGACGTCCCGGTGCGCACGCCGCACCTGCCTTCGCCCTTCAGCAACCCCAGGATCGCCATCTCCGATACGGCCTTCGCCTGCATCCTGCTGGCGCCGGGTCTCAGCCTGGTCGATCCGCTCAGCGCGCTGGCGTGCGTGCCCGAGTCGTCCGACGTCACGCCCTTCCGGGCGATGCTCGGCGAGGCGCTCGCGTGGATCGCGTCGGTGGACCCGGACCTGTCGGGCCAGATGGAGCGCACGATCCAGTGGTATGTGCCGATTCAGACCCACGATCCCAGCGTCCACCGTTCGTTCACGGTGGACGGACTGACGGGAGTCACGTTCCTGTCCGAGTCGATCCACTACACACTGCTGGCCGAAGCGATGGTCCACGAGTTCTATCACGCGGTGCTGCATATCGTCGGCGAGACGGAGGACATGTTCGGGTCGGTCGATCCCAACGAAAAGTTCTATTCGCCGTGGCGGGACGACCCGCGGCCGCTCAGCGGGCTGCTGCACGCGGTCTACGTGTTCTCCGGCGTGGTGGATTTCTATGCCCGTGCGCTCGACCATCCCCGCAAGCCGGAACCCATCGACCTCGTCGAGCAGCGGCTGGTCAAGCTTCACCAGCAATTGCGCCTAGGCCTGGCGCAGATCCCCAGGGATCGCCTTCCGGAAGCCGCCCGCCGCATCGTCGGTGCCATCGAGGACCGGTTGCAGGCTCACGCTCCGGTCAGCCCGAACAGCGCCATCACGGAGCTGCTGGAGTCGCACCTGCGGAACTGGTCGGAGCGGAATCCGGACCTGGCGCTCGCGCGGGTGACCCCGTGACGATCGTCGAGGAGCGCCAGGCCCACCGCGAGCGGGCTGCGCGAGTCGTCGGTCTGTACGAGAAGCTCCTGGTCCTGCGCCTGGTTCACCTGGCGCAGAGCCTGGGCTCCGAAGTGCCGGAACGGCCGGAGCGGGCCCGCTTCGTCGATCGCTGGTCCAGCCTCGAGCGGATGAATCCGGAGGGCCTGCAGCGCGCGGCACGAGACCCGCACCTGACGGCATGGGTGGCCACCGGCGAAGAGCTGATTCGCAACGGCATCTATCAGCGGTATCCGGACGCGCATCCGAAGCGCCATCTCGATGGCTTCGGGCGCCTTCTTCTGTCGTGGGCGCAGCAGCTGCCCGACGGATCGCACGGACAGGTCGAGCTCGCCGGACAGCCGGCCGTCGATCTGATGTTCGGCGATGTGGTGCTGCTCGGACCCTTCCGCGACGCCCATCGCACGCTGTCGTGGCGCACCCGCGGCGGCGTCCTGCGGGTCGGGTGGTCGGATGCGGAGCCGATTGTCGAGGCGAGTCTCGGCGCGGCGGACGCGGTCGAGCTGGCGCGCGACGACTGGCAGTGCTTCCGCAAGCCGCGGGGGGCCACGATTCCGATCGATGTGTGGACATGGCCGCGTCTCGACAACGACCGGCCGCCCGTGGACCCCGATGGGCTCCGGGACGCGCTGGAGCAGGCGTGGGCCGGTGTCCCCAGTGCGCTCCAGCCTCTCATCCACTCCACGTGCCGCGCGGTGACGGCGGGTGCCTCGGGCGGACGCTGGATCGCAGGGCTTCTCTCGCTTCGCGAAGGCGCGACGCCCGGATCGAGAGAGCTCCTCGAGCTCGCGTGCTTCGATCTCGTCAGCCGTCTCGTGTACATCCAATCCGCATCCGAGGCGCTGGACCTTCCGAAGCCGGTCCTCGTCGAGCTCGCGCGGCGCATGGCGGCGCGGTGGCTCGGTGAGGACGCGGAAGCCGGATTCGATCCGGAAACCAAGGGCCGGTGGGGGGCGCTGCTGTCCGCGCTCCGCGAAACCGGAGCCGGCCGGACTCTGTTCGAAGAGATCGACGAGGTCGGAGCGGCGGTGCAGCTCTCGGACGCCCCACCTGTGCCACCGGCGCCCGACGCTCCCCACCTGCTGCTGCCGCTCAGCGACGCGGCCGCTGCACAGATGCCACAGCGGCTGCAGTTGAAGAAGACGCGCGAGCGGGGAGCCTCGAATGTGAACGACTTCACCGCCCTCAACGGCCTGTCCTACCTCTCCGAGCCCGCCCTCCGCGAGGTCCTCGAGCAGGCGCTCGGCGCGGCCGGCGAATCGGAAGGCGCGGCCTATCTGGCCGCCGCGGCGGCCTACGTGCTGGGCGAGTTCCCGCTCTGCGTCCAGACGCTCGCGCGATGCATCCGCTTCGATCCCGACGTCGAGGAGTACTGGCATCTGCTGGCGTTCGCCCTCAGATTCCTGAAGCGGTACGGGGAGTTCGACCGGATCCTGTTCGACGGCGACCGGAGCGCGGACCTTCTGGAGAGGCTGGAGCCGGCGCTCGCCTCAACGTCATGAGCCGCTCGATCGGCTGGACTCCGGGCCTGGTGCAGGCCATGGACGACCTCGCGAACCTGCGGTTCGCGGGCCTGCAGGTGGCGCAGTACGTCGCCGTGCTCTCCGGCGTGCGCCGATCGCTCGACGACTGGGTCCCGGGGCCGCAGTTCGAGACCTACCGGCGGCTGATCGGCCAGTTGGGGCTGGCGCTCGAGATCGACTGCGCCTTCCTGCCGATCCCCGACCTCGATCGGGTCGTCGGCCTCGAGTACGCGCCGACGACGCGGTTCACCGGGCGGCCGTATTCGCCCGAGGTGCACGCCGATCCGCACGCGTCGGTGCACGTGGTCGTCGCGGGAAAGGCCGAGTGGGCCGCCGACACGCTCGCGGCCGGCTGGTACCCGCTCGTGCTCGACAATCGCGTAACGTACAAGCCGCGGGTCGACTTCCGCCGCCTGGGGCTGGCGTTCGGCTATCCGGAGTGCTGCGTCCGCTTCTTCCTGGAGCACAACGACTGGCCGCGCCAGAACACGATGGCCGAATCAGCGCGCGCGTCCCGCGTCCTGTCGTGGAAGGCGAACTGCGTGCCGAAGAACACGCCGTGGATGCTGATCTTCCACATGCCGTGCGCCTTCGACTGTCCGGCAACGATGGCGTACTCCGAGGCGCTGCTGAAGGAGATCGCCGGCTACAAACCGCAGCTTGCCGCGGAGATCGAGGCCTTCCTCAGGCAGACGTTTCTCGTCACCACCGAGAAGCTGTGCTTCCGGCTGGTCGACGCGTCGCCGGCCGGACCGGATCGGGTGCGATACCAGCGGGTCGAGACCCTGCACCGGAACATGAGCGGGCGCGATCCGCGCGACGAGCGGTACCTGCGGGCCTTCGCGGCGGGGCACGAGGTCAGCATCTCCGACGGCACGATCTTCGTCTGGGAGAACGGCACGTTGCGCGACGCCGTCGCCACCCACTGCGACGATGGCGTGGCGGAGGTGCCGCTGCTGCTGCGGTTCGAGTGACTGGAGGCCAGGCCATGATCGACAAACTGGAAGCACGGCGATGGCTGGTCGACGAACTGCGGCTGATCGCGCCGCCACAGCACTTCATGACGCGAAAGATGAGCCTCGAGCAGTGGCGCGCGAACTCGCTGCTTCTCGAGCAGCGCCCCGAGAACCCGCTGCACCTGTACGTTCACGTGCCGTTCTGCGAAGAGCACTGCTCGTTCTGCATGTATTTCGACAAGGGCGCGCGGCAGGGCAGCGCGCGCGTGCAGGCCTACGCGGACTATCTGGCCGGGCTGCTCCAGCACCTGGAAGCGGAGCTGGGGCGGCGGGAAATTCGCGCCCTGTACGTCGGCGGCGGCACGGCCTCGATCCTGACGATCGCACAGATTCAGGCGCTGTTCTCCCGCATCATGCCGCACCTGCACCCCGATGCCGAGGCGACCTACGAGATGTCCCCGCGATCGTCGACGCCGGACAAGCTCGCGGCGCTCCGGGACCTGGGCTTCAACCGGTTTTCGTTCGGCCTTCAGACCTTCAGCGAGCGGCTGCTCCGGTCGATGCATCGCGCGCCCGCCACCGTCGAACAGATGCGCACGCTGCTCGAATCCGCCATGGCGTGCGGTGAAGTGAACGTGGATCTGATGGTCGGGGTCGAGAACGAGGGCCCGGACGATCTCTACGAGAGCGCCGAACTGCTCTTTGCGTTGCGTCCGCACTGCGTATCGGTGTACCGGGAGTCGCGGCCGGGACTCGGACGGACGGACCTGGCAAACGGCGTCGGCGAGTTCCTCCGGCAGGTCGTGCAGCCGCGTGTCGCGAGGACGGCGGAGCTGGCGCGGGCGCACGGCTACCGTGTGCCCGACGATCTCGCCGGCGAACATACGCGATTCATCGACGCATCGTGGACGCCCCGGGCCGTGCCGGCCGAATGCCGGTACCGGACGCGCTATGATCCGCATCACGAGACGACGCTGGTGGCCGTCGGTCCCAACACGTTCTCGTTCTGCGGTGGGAAGATCTACGTCGTGAACCAATCGTTGCAAGACCGCGAGATCGCCAAGAGCGACCTCGCCAAGGTCTACTTCGCCACCCCAGGCGACATGGGCGCGGCGATTGCCGTCAATCTGCTCTACAACGGACGCCGGGATGTCGAATTCGACATGTTCCGGAAAGCCGTCGGCGTCGGCATGGACGATCTCTTCGGAGAGGAGATGCTGTTCCTCGAGCGAGAGGGACTCGTCCAGCGGTCGGCCGACCGGGTCCAGCGCACGTGCGACGACCCCGGCCGGTGGGCCTACAGCGACAAGATCCTCTACCCCGAGCGATGGGTCCGGTACACGCAAAAGCACGGGTTCTGAGACGAAGCTCCCCTGGTACCTATTCCCGCACCGAACACCAGGCATGGAGCAGTCCAGCCTGAAAGAACTGCGGGTCTGCCCCCGATCGCGCCGCCCGGAAGCTCGCCTGGCTGAACCATGAGGCCTTGCGGCGAGAGCTGACCGGCATGGGGCTCACCGACGAGAGCGAACGGGCGCTCTCGCCGGCGACTCCCCAAGTGGAAAGCTCCCTGACGCACCACAGCGGCGGCGAAACGGGGCACTTGAAAAGGCCGGAATTCAATGCTCCTCGTCCGGAGACGGATCTCCTGGCTCAGGACCGGGAGGTGGAGAGATGACGCAGAGATTGACCGCTTATCGGACCCCGAGCTTACGAGAGATGCATTCAGAGGCCTGAGCGGGCGCCAGCTCCCCGACGAGGTGCAAGGCATGTGTCCACAGACCTCACACCTCATCGGGTCCAGGCCGGTAAGGCTCTGTGGCCCCCTTCAGTTGTGCTACCATGTGCTACATGAGAAGCACGGAGAGGAAGGTTCAGCGAGTCGGTGTTCGCGAGCTCCGCCAGAACCTCAGCCGTTACCTGCGGCTCGTCGCGGAGGGGGAGCGTTTCGAGGTGACGGAGCACAACCTCCCCGTCGCCGTTCTGGGGCCGCTGCCCAGCCACAGCTCGCCGCTGGACCGGTTGATCGCCGAAGGCCGCATCGTGCCGGCTCGTCTCGATCTTACCGAGTTGGGTCCGCCGCCGGAGCAGCCCCGCGAAATGACGATCTCGGAAGCACTCGCGGCGCAGCGCGAGGAACGCTGACCCGATGGGCGGCGAGCTCCTCTATTTGGACTCCTCGGCTCTGGTCAAGCTGGTGCTGCCCGAGGCAGAAAGCGAAGCCTTGCTCGCGAGCCTCTCGGCCTGGCCGGTCCGTGTCACCAGCGAGCTCGCCCGCGTCGAGGTGGTGCGCGCCACCCGCCGCGCCACGGCGCAACCTGGGGCCGAGCAGCGTGCAGAGGAGGTCTTGGCGGGTCTCCATCTGCTCAAGGTGGACGACGACATCTTCAGCGCAGCCGCCCGGCTGGAGCCACGGAGCCTGCGGTCTCTGGACGCCATTCACCTGGCCTCGGCCCTCTCACTGGGAGCCGATCTGGGGGCGATCGTGATCTATGACTCCAACCTGTCTGCGGCTGCGAAAGGTCACGGGCTTCAGGTTCTGGCACCTGGCTCTAACGGCAAGCCGTCGTTCCCCTCCGCGGGATGACACACCAACAGGAACATTGCGGCCCGGGAAGTCCTCGTAATAAGTGTCGGGGTGGAGGTAGGCTCGACGACGTGCGGGTCATTTCTTCCTTCTCCCATATTCCTCCAAGCACTTATCCAAGGAATTGCCCTCGTTGTAAATGCAACTGCAGAAGCGCTCACAGGCCTCGGGGCGAGCATTATTGGCGCATCCGTTCGTGCACTCCAGCGGAGAATTGCCAGGGCGGATGTCGTACACAAAGTTGTTGATGACGATGACTGCAACGACGACTGCGACAACGCATCCCCAAAATACCCAGGGAAACTTGCCGGACATCTTCTGATTTGGCGTCGTACCGACGTCGCTCGACGATGCAAGAGGCAGAACGTATTTCAACCGCGCATAGTCCCACCACAACAAATACAAGTTTGCCAACAGCATGAGCGTAGCGATGCGAGTGCCTTCAAAGCGGGTGGCATAGGTCAAAACACAGATGTTGAAGATAATTGGCAGATAGAGAAGCGCTCCCAGCAACGCCGTCCTTGGAATGAGCAACAGCAGCGCCGCGGTCAGCTGGCTCACGCCGATGAACGTGTAGTAAAAGCCGGTAAGGTGTAACGCGTCAAAATAGTGGCCCAGTGGATGATTCGAGGGTAACGCGGTAAACCGCTCTCCCATGACTTTTACGATGCCAGAAGGGATAAATCCCAGGGCCAATGCGACGCGGCAGAAGACGGCGAAGTAGCGCAACCATTGGTTCCCCTTGCATTCATCGTAGAAGTGGTCAAGGTTGGCAAGTAGCTTCGAGCGCTTGGCGAGGCAAGAACCAGTCTGCTGGTCAGAGGCTTCAATCTTCATCTTCATCTTCATCATGAATCCACCGAAATCGCCCACCGGCTCGCAGGACCCGGACCAGGTCGGCGGCGGCCGGACCGGTCGGCCGGACGCCGCAGAGGTGAGCCGCGAGCCGCAACGGGGGAAGGCTCGGCCGCACCGGCAGGGCGCGCATCCTCCCGTTCCGCAGCTCCTCGGCGACGGCATAGTCCGGCAGCACTCCCAGGGCCAGCCGATCCGCCAGCACGCTCCGTTTCACCGCATCGATCGTGCCGCTCGCCTCCAGGCGAGGCCCCGGCAGGCCGTCGGCGTGGAAGAAGCCGTGGAGCAGGGCGTGGAAGTCGCCCGAGGAATCGCTCATGAAGATGCGGAACGGCGCCAGCCGGGCCCGCGGCACCGGCCCGTTCCCCGATGGTACCAGCGGATGCTCAGCGCCGCAGAACAGCACCAGCCGCACGTCGGCCAGCGGCAGCCCACCCTCCCCCGCCTCCGCCGCAGCGAGCAGAAAGCCGACGTCGTACCGCCCTTGCGCCAAGCCGTCGCGCACCGCCTGACAGGTCGCCACGGTCACGCTGAAGCGGGTGCCCGGCCACCGTTGCCGCAACACCGCCAGGGGCTCCGGCAGCAGGTAGGTGCTCACCGACTCGTTCGCCACGATGTCGACGGTCGCCCGCGCCTCGCGGGTGACGGCGGCCACCGCCGTCTGGGCGTCTTCCAGGGCGGCCAGCACGCGCCGGGCGTAGGGCAGCAGCGCGCGGCCGGCGGCGGTGAGATCGCTGCCGCGGGCGCCGCGCCGCCGCGCCACGGCCGGCGTGCCGAGGGTGCGGTCGAGAGCGGACATCGCCTCGGAGACCGTCGACTGGGCCATCCCGAGAGCCTGCGCCGCCGCCGTCATGCTTCCGGAATCCACCAGCGCCACCAGGGCGCGCAGATGCCGGATCTCGAGCCCCGCCCAGCCGCTCCGCTCCGGGATCGGCCGGGCTTCCGCCGCCGGCGCCTCGGCCGGCGCTGGGCGTGCCTGCTTTGCGCTCATCGGCGGCTCCGATCGGTGTTATCGCTGGTTGGGAGAGATCCGCCCGCTCCGCCATGCTGCGGTCGTCTCGGAAGGAACGGGAGCCCAGCGCTCCCGCCATGGTAACCGATCGCAGACTCATTCCAGGAGGCCGCTGATGAAGGCTCTGATCGTCGTCGACGTCCAGAACGAATTCTCACCACAGGGACACCGCCCCGTTCCCAACCACGCGGCCGCCCTCGCCGCGATCCGCGAGCGGATCGAGGAGGCGCGGCGCGAGGCGAGGCCGATCGCTTGGGTCCGCCACCACAACCGGCCGCATGAATGGCCGGCGTTCGCACCCGGCTCCTGGGGGGCGGAGCTCTCGCCCGGCCTCGGACCCCAGACGGATGCCGGACCCGAGAGGCTCTTCGAGAAGGACGTCTTCGGGGCGTTCAGCGGCACCGCCCTGGAGACGTGGCTCCAGTCGCTCGGCGTGCGCGCTGTCCTGGTCGTCGGGTTCTACGCCCACATGTGCGTCTCCACCACCACGCGGGAAGCTCTGGTGCGCGGCTACGACGTGGAGATCGATCCCGAGGCGACCGGCGCCCGCGACCTGGAGGACGAGGCGCTCGGTCGCCAGACCGCCGACGAGGTGCGCCGCTCGGCCTTCCTGCACCTGACGAACATGGGTGCGGTACTGTCCCAGTCTCGGCAGGTGCCAGCCGATTCGCCAGCGGGAGCCTACCCCGAGGCCACGACTTACAAATCTTGTTAATTTTCTTGTATACGACTACCATGGCTCCCGTACGCCTATCGTCGGAAAGGAGCCGCCATGAAGCTGAAGAAGCAGAGGAAACTGTCCCTGTCCCGAGAGACCGTCCGTGCCCTGGACTCCTTCCATCTCGGAAAGGTGGTGGGTGGCCTCACAGCCACAACGTGTTACGAAGATGGGACGTGTGGAACCTTCGGCACCTGCGATTATTCCTGCGGAGGAACGTGCGACGCGACCTGCAACGGCACTTGCTGCGATTGCACCTGTACCTGCTGCGCCTGCTGAAGGTGCCTTCTCCAGGGCGGACCCGACCTTCTCATGCGACATAAGTCCGGAGAGGCACCGCTTGCGGAGCGTCGAGTCCGCGGAAGGGCGTTGTAACCGCGCGGCATCGCGAACCCAAGCTGGTACGCCCGGATCAGCGATTCGAGCACCAGTATCCGGTGCGCACCTCGCCGCCGCGCACATAGCGGGTGATCAGCGCGCCGCCGGGTGAGGCGGCACGCCAATCGCGGCGCGCCAGCGCCTGGTGACGGACAGGATGATCAGCGCGAGGGTGGCCCCGAGCAAAGCGAACGACATGTCCTTCTGAGCGTCCCACATGTCGCCCTGCTGGCCGTTGTATGCATCTGCATCTGGACCAGCGAGCGCCATGGAGAGTCCCCACTCGACGAGCTCGTAGAGCATGCTGAAGGCAAGCACGAACTCCCACGCGGTGTAGTAGGCAAACCGCCGTGGCACTCGAAGGTAACGCACACAGACCTCCCACACCGGCCGAACCCAGAGCAGCCCGAAGGAGAAGTGCACAACGCGGTCGAAGTGGTTGCGTCTAAAGTGGAAACGCTCCGTAAGCGAGAAGCCAAAGAGACGTTGTGCCCATAGGTCGTAAGGGACGTAGGAGTAGATATAGCGAGCGGCGAGCACGTGGAGAAACAGAAAGGCTCCCAGACAGAGTAGGGCTGCGCTCGAGAGAGGAAATCGCCGGATTGCGAAGGGCCAGGCAACCAGAACGGCAACCGTGGGGATGTGCTGAAGGTACATCTGGTCTGGATACGGCGCATGAATCCAGCTCAAGGCCATTGCTGTCGCGATGGAGAGCCACAGGAAGACCTGGAGCCGAGAGCTGGTTTCCATTCTGGCGAGCTTCGAAGCCACCACTGTCATCCCTCGTCCGCCCAACGCTCTGGCCCTTAATTCCACTTTGTCAGATTTGGCACTCTCAGTCGGTTGGATTTCGTGGCAATGATTATACAGTAGAGACCCACCGAGGTACACAAGGTCCTCGCTCCACGGCTGAGCCGAGGTCGGCTCGACCTATCGATAGCCAGGCCGACCTATTGATAGGTCGGCTCGACCTACCGATATCTAGGCTGACCTATGGATAGGCGGCTCGACCTATCGGTATCCAGGCCGACCTATGGATAGGTCGACTTGACCTACCGATATCCAGGCCGACCTATGGATAGGTCGACTCGACCTATCGATATCCAGAACGGCGGGAGGAGGGCCCTCCCGCCGTGCGGGGAACGAGGTGCTGGGGACCGGCCGCTCAGAACTGCGACCAGAGGAACTGGTTCGTGACCTCGTGGTGGAACTGCACCTCAGAGGCCTTGATGAGGGTGCCCAGGGCCTTGGGGCAGCGTTCGGCCTGGGCAAGCTTGAGCTCGGCGTACTTGGCGTGCACCTCCTCCCCCATCGCCTCCTGCATGAACCGGCTCCCCTTGAACAGCCGGATGGCGTCGTAGATGTTGTCCGGCAGGAAGCGGGTGCGCGGCCGCTTGTCCCCCTCCTCCTCGTTCTGGGGACCTTCGAGCCCGGTCTTGAGCAGGGCGTAGATCGCGAGGTACGGGTTGGAGTCGGGAGCGATGGAGCGCACCTCGACGCGGGCCGAGCGCTCGTTGCCCAAGGGGATGCGCACCATCGAGCCGCGGTCGATGGCCGAGGCCTTGATCTGGTTGGGCGCCTCGAAGTGGGGGTCGAGGCGGCGGTAGGAGTTGACGCTCGAGTTGAGCACCAGGCAGAGGTCCGAGGCGCTGGCCAGGATGCGGCCGATGAAGTCCCAGCCGGCGGCCGAGAGACCGTCCTTGCCGTCCTTCTCGTAGAAGAGATTGGTCGACTGGCGGGTCACCGAGAGGTTGGTGTGCATGCCCGAACCGTTGATGCCGGTCACCGGCTTGGGCAGGAAGCACGCCGTCATCCCCAGGCGCGCCGCGACCTGCCGGGAGAGCAGCTTGTAGAGCTGCACCTGGTCGGCGGCCACCGAGGCCTCGGTGTAGCCGTAGTTCATCTCGAACTGCGAGGGCGCCACCTCCGGGTGGTCCTTCTCGTTGGCGAAGCCCATGGCACGCTGCACCTCGGCGGCGGTGTCGATGAACTGCCGCAGGGCGTCGCCCGGCAGCGAGTGGTAATAGCCGCCCGTGGAGATGAACTCGAAGCAGCCGGTCTCGTGGTAGGCACGCTCCGCGTCGCGCCCGCGGAAGAGGAAGCCCTCGATCTCGTTGGCGGCGTGGGCGACCATGCCGTCCTGGTTGTACAGCTTGTCGGCGTACCCCTTGAGCAGGGCCCGCATGTCGGCGCTGTACGGGTTGCCGTCGCGCTCGCGGACCTCACCGAAGGCCAGCACCTTGCCGGGGCCGAAGATGTCCGACGGCAGCCAGTAGAAGGCCGGCCAGTCGATCGCCAGCCGCAGGTCCGACTCCTGCTGCCGCGAGAAGCCGCGGATCGACGAGCCGTCGAAGGTCAGATTGTCCGCCGCCTTGAGCAGGAACTTCTTGTCATAGTCCAGCATGTGCAGCCGGCCTTCGAGGTCGGTGAAGCACACGGTGACCGCCTTGATGCGCTTCTCGTCGTTGAGATAGCGCATCCGCTGTTCGCGGACCACGTCGGCGGGCCGGCGGGCCAGCCGCTCCTCCTTGGCCTCGAGGTTCATCTCCTCCAACTGGTCGTAGGGGATCTCCAGAAAGTCGCGCAGCCCCGGATGCGAGGCGCGGGGCGCCGGCCGCGCCATCTCCTCCAGCTTCTCCGGGGTCATGGCGGCGAGCGCCTCGGCTCGGCTCGGTTCTGTTGGGTGCATGGTTTCTCTCCTTGGGTTGGGGTGCTGCCTCTTAGGCTAGATTCTACACGAACTAGGCTAGTCGTCAAGGTCTTTAGGCTAAGCACGCGCCGATGTAAGATAATTGTCGACTTGGTTCTGCTATGCGCCTTGCCTAGCCGACGGCATCAGGGGCCCTGGACCGTCGCGCAGACGGGTCGGCGACGATGTGCTAACGTCTTTCTCGGTATGGATCTCCACCGACTCGCAGAGGAAAGGAGCGTCGCGTACCACAGCGCCATCGCCGAGCGCCTGCGGGAACGTCCGGAGATTCTCGAAATGGCCCGCCAGCGCGTTGAGGGATGGTTAACGTCTCGTGAAGGCGCGCGATTCTATGCCGGGAAGTGGGCGGAGGTCCTGAGGGGTGACACCGCCTCGATCGCGGCTTTCCTGGTCGAACGCAGCGAGCTGGCGACAGAGCTCCGCCAGTCGAGTCCTTTCGCCGGGGCGCTGGGGCCCCGGGAGCGTTGGAAGATCTGGCGCGAGACGCGGGGAGCGCTTCCTGCAAGGACCATGACCCGAGACCAGCTCGAGCATCTCATCCGCGCTGCCGCGGTCATCGCCGACGACGACACAATCGTGGTCATCGGCAGCCAGGCAGTCCTGGGGCAATTCCCGGACGCTCCGGAGCCCATGCGTGTCTCCGAGGAGGCCGTCCTCTTTCCACTGCATCATCCCGAGCGCGCCGATCTCATCGAGGGCGCGGATCCGGGAGAGCTGCTCCGGCGTCTGGGAACTGTGGCGGTCGCCCCGGAGGTTCGGGAGAAAGCCCACGCTACGATTGAGAGGGTCTTCCGGGGAGGCAGGTCGTGAGGCTTTTTGAGCTGCGCTTGGTGAGGCGGCCGCCCCGGAAGACATAACCTCAGTCGCTCTTGTTCTTTTCGTCCCAGAGCATCGGCTCCCACAGCTCCACCTTGTTCCCCTCCGGGTCCATGATCCACGCGAACTTCCCGTTTTCATGCGATTCGGGGCCGCTGATGACCTCGACTCCGTCCGCACGGAGCTGCGCGATCATCTCGTCGAGATCGTCAACCCGGTAGTTGATCATGAAAGGGGAGTCACTGGGGCTGAACCACTGACTTTCTTTTTTCGCGATGCTCCATACGGTGAGGCCCTTGTCCTCGGCCTTGTCATCCGGCCATCTCAGAATAGCGCCGCCAAAGCTCTTCTCCAATGGTATGCTCAGGTGCTTCTGATACCAAGCGGCAAGCGCCGTGCTGTCGTCTCTACTTTTGAAAAACACCCCGCCGATTCCTGTAACCCTAGCCATCGTTACCTCCCATTCCGTGAATTGCCGATGCCTTCAGCCGACCAACCGTTCTATGCGATCTAGTTTTCCACCTGTTTTTCTTTCCGGCTCATCACCCTCGCAGGCTCTTCGCGTAGGGCTTGAGAAAGCGTGAGCTTTCCCAGTACTCACGAAGGATCACAGCATGATCGGGCGGCATGAGTTGATCGATGCCGGAGCCTCGCCACGCGGCAGCGATTTTCTGAAGTGCGTCTCGCATCACCGAGAGCGTTCGTTCCTCACTCATGGACGACTTTACCGCAAGCCTTGCAAAAACGTCCTCATCTATCTGGAGAAGGTTTTTCCTGCCGCTGAGCTTCAGGGCCAGGGTCCGCGGCACGTCGCTCCAGGCAATCGTACAGACCTGATCATAAAGCGGGGACAAGCTGGCATTTATGCCATCGTCATAAATCAAGGACCAGTTCTTCAGATGAGCATCCGTGTTGCCACTGGTGACCATGAAGACAAGGCGCCGGACGAATTCGAAATAGGCTTCTTCGCTGACAATCTGCCGGACCAGCAACGCACATTGCTCGTAGGAGATCTGGTCGTATTTGAGACGGGGTGGAAGACTGACCACTTGAGCGAAGTCCTCTTGATGAATCCGCCTGGCACCGTCGCGGTCGTACCGACGGATGACCAGCAAGTTCGTCTCCGGGATCGCATAGGATTGCAACGCCGGAGCGAGGGTCGAGCTCGGCTGGACGTAGCACTCGGGGACCTCGAAACCCGCACCCCGTGCCCATTCGAGGACGGCAAACTCGTTCTCCACGAGATGCGGAAAACGCGCTGAATCCAGCTTGACGATCCATTCCCCCCGTTGGTTGTGGACCGGCAGCGCCAGTTTCTCGGCCTCACGGAGGACGGAGAACTTCAACTGCACGCCGGCGAGGGAGAACCGGAGGAAACCCTCCTCAGCCTCCTCTTCAGGCAGACTGCCATTCGAATCCGCTGCCCCGTTCTCCAAAAGATTTTCCACCTCTTCTGCGGCTATTATCTCTACCGCTCCTGGGAGGTCACGCCCGACGGCCTCCAAGAGCGACATATCGTCGCCAGGCGCAATCCCCAAGCTCGTTTCAACGAGGTCGCGTAACGGCCCTTCCGGCACGAGATTCGCGAAAAACGAAGGCAGCTCATTCCTCTTACCCCGATAGATTTTCTCCAAATCATCCTCGAATGACTGGCTGAGGACCGGGCGGCAAGACAACTGCCTATACTCGGCCAGAAACCGGAAGGAGGCTCGTCCCGCGTCGCCCTCGGAGAGATAGCCGACCACGACTTCGCCGAGCGAGACGCGGAAGGATCTCAACCTTCAGCTCCGACCTGCTGGAGAAGGTAGGAAATCGAGGGGCGGTCCGAGCGGGACCAGGCGGCGAGCCTCTCGCCGAGACGGTTGACCGCCTCCTCAATGACAGCACCCCGTTCTTGGATGAACCGTTCCGTATCCCGACGCTCAAGCGCAGTCATGGCGGCGGGCGTCAATCCGTGGGAGCGCAGGACAGCCGAATCCTTCTCTTCTCTCTCCCCCAATATCCCCTCCATTGCCGCCCAAAAATCAAATCTGACGAGCTCCTTTCGAGCCGATCCCGAGCCTGGTAGCAGGACGCGATTGGCCGGACTGCTACCGAGCCGTCCATCCGTCGGGAGAATCCGCCGGAAGGCGGCCACGTCCGATGTCTCGATCAGAGCCGCCACATCGATCGGCGCTCCATCCTTGAGGTTCCGTGGCCGGAGCGACGCCAATCCGAGCAAGGCCAGGCGAGTATCCGCCGCCCGGGTGTCGAAACGGGCGGGAAGGGAGTAGGAAGCCCGGCGCTCTCTTGGAACCAGGGACAGCAGACGCTGAACGCTTTCTTCCTCGTCGTCGTCCCGAACGGCATCCACCCCATGCCGGAGCAGCGTCCGTTCGTCGAAGAAGCTGGTGCTGAGCAAGGTCCGCCACGTCCATCGCGTCAGCAGGTCGAGGGTTCGCGCGTTGGGCTCGGGGTAGAGGCCGAAGAACCGGGTCAGCACGACCAGGGGTATGGAACGGGGCAGCAGCCGGAGATGGGCGATCTCGGCATGGCGGCGGAAGAACGACAGGACACCTCGGATCGCCGGAAGAGCATCCTGGACGGCATCGGTAAAGATCTTGGAATCCCGGCGGTAATGCTCGGAGAGGTTCCGGGTGACGTCCAGCCCCTTGTACGCGGTGAGACAGGAAAGGAGTTGCTCCTTTTCCGGCCGTCCCATTCCGAGCGCCTGGAGCTCGTCCGCGAGCTCGCCCAGTGTCGAGGGGTGCGCTTCGCGGCGTCCGAAGAGGGCGTCGTAGACCTCGTCCCACTCGAGCCTCTGCCCGAACTTGTTGATCCGATAGAAGATGTCCCGGAGGAGCTGTTCATCTTTCGTCTCGACGATATAGACAGGGATCTGGTACTGCCGGATGCGGGTGCCGGCTTGAAAAAGCGTGGTCCGAAGGGCGGCGTCTCCGCCGTGGCTCCACTGGAACACCCACTCACTTAACACGGAAGCGTCCAGCATCTCGGCGACCGGCACCCACGTCGAGGGGACGACTCCCACCTTGGGGGGCGCCTTGAATTCCTGACTCTCGACATCGAAGTAGGCCACCCAGGGGTCGTCCGGGGTGGTCGGAAGCGGCCGCGGACGCGAAAGTCCCACCGTCAGCGCGGTCAGGCGCTGCTGACCGTCGACCACCCAGAGGGCCTCATGGGTTTCCGGGCCATCGATCGTCAAAGGCCCGACCCTTATCTGGGCGCCTGGGGCCACCCCCTTCTGCAACAGAAACGATCCGATCGGATATCCTCGATAAACGCTGTCAAAGAGGGCGAGGACATCCTCCGAGCTCCAGCGCAACCCCCGCTGAAAGCTCGGGATCCTCACCAGGCCCCGCCACACGAGACTGACCAGATCCTCGACTGTCTCGGTATCGGCTTCCAGCCTCAGACTCTGACGCAAAGGATCGGCGCTCATGATCTTGGCTAAGCGGAGGCCCCCTGATACCGCTCGCGGATGCTCCCCTGCCCCAGCAGCCCTTCGATCGAAGTCACCAGCGCCGGGACGAGCTCGATCTTCAGGTTGTCCGGCGTGGCGATGCGGACGGTGCGGTCGGCGACCTGCATCTCCAGGGTGACGGGGACGTCGCCCGGGTGCTCGGTGAGGAGGTCGCGCAGCTTGAGCATCTGGGTGGTGGAGAGCCGAGGATCGAGCCGCAGGTCGACCCCGGCGAGCGGCCGGCCGGCGATCTGCTTGAGCGGGGTGATCTCCTCGACCGTCACCTCGGTATCGGTCCCCCGCTCGCGCACCTGCCCTTTCACCAGCACCACCGCCTCGTCTGCGAGCAGATGTCCGAACTGCTGGAGCTGGTTGGCGAACAGGGTCACGGGCATGCTCCCCTCCAGATCCTCCAGCACGAAGCGGCCCATGAAGCGGCCGGCGTTGGCGCCGCTCTTGATCTTCACCCGGTTGAAGCCGGTGATCATGCCGCCCAGGATGACCGGGCCTTCCGGCACCCCCTCCTTGAGCGAGGCGGTGGTGTGGGTGACGCTCCGCTCCAGGGCCTCCTGGTATTCGGAGAGCGGATTGCCGGTGAGGAAGAAGCCGAGGGCCTCCTTCTCGTTGCGCATCCGCTCGCGCTCGGGCCAGGGCTTCACCGAGGCGTCCGGCACCGGTTCCATGGACTCGCCGGCGCTGACCATGGCGCCGAACAGGCTGTGCTGCCCCACCTCGCGCTCCTGCCGGCGGCGCTGGGCATAGTCGAGCAGGCCGTCGAGCGCGTTCAGGAGCGCCGCGCGGTGCACACCGTGCTCGTCGAAGGCCCCGGCCTTGACCAGCGACTCGAAGACCTTGCGGTTGACCGTCCGCAGGTCGACCTCGGTGGCGAGGTGGGCCAGGCTGCGGAACCGCCCTACCCGGCGTCGGGCGCTTTCCAGCACAGTGGGATCCGAAGCTTGGAATTCACGTGACTTGAAGTCGCGGC
>JADMIO011283424.1_pt1 | contig 30600 bp, 18 predicted proteins | sample 8958161 | NCBI WGS metagenome assembly JADMIO01 (sample SAMN16585339, study PRJNA669376) | soil metagenome | isolation source: Crop rotation soil | place: USA: Cullars Rotation, Alabama | collected 2011 | reverse complement strand
GAAGGGGCAGCAAGGCACGGTCGACGGCACCGTCGGCGGCGTTCTTGCGCTCGGCTCCGCCGCGAATCCTTACCCCATCGACGTACGCGCGGTGATCGGCCCGACGCGGGCGCACGTGCAGGGGGCGCTCGTCGATCCGCTGCACCTGAAGAGTGAGGACGTGCGCTTCGAGCTCGAAGGCGCCGACATGGCGCAGCTTTTCCCGCTGATCGGCGTACCGTTCCCGCCGACGCCGCCCTACAAGCTGAGCGGACATCTCACGCATACGGGCGAAGTGTGGACGTTTCGCAAGTTCGCCGGGCGCGTGGGCACCAGCGATCTCGCGGGCGATTTTCAGGTCGACCGCGCGCAGAAGCCCCAGCTCATCACGGCGGACCTGGTTTCGAAGAATCTCGAAATGAAAGACCTCGGTGGTTTCATCGGCGCCGATCGCGGCGATGCGAAAGCGAGCCCGAAGCCGCCGCCGGCCGACCGCGTGCTGCCGCAGGAGCCCTTCAGCCTGGAGAAGCTTCGCGTCGCGAACGCGGACGTCAAATTCCGTGGCGAGCGCGTGATTACCGAAAAGCTCCCGTTCGAGAAGATGACCGTGACGCTCAAGATCAAAGACGGCGTGCTTACATTCGCGCCGCTGAATTTCGGCGTCGCGGGCGGCAACGTCGTCTCGCAGATCCGGATGGACGCGCGCGAGGCGGTGATCAGGACGCACGCCGACGTCGCGGTCAAACAACTGCGGCTCGAAAAGCTTTTTCCCACGTTCCGCATGACGCGCGCGAACGCGGGCGTCATCACGGGACGGTCAAAGCTCGACACGACCGGGAACTCCATTGCAAAGATGCTCGGGGGCGCCAGAGGCGACGCCGCGCTCGTGATGGAGGGTGGCTCGGTAAGCGAGCTCCTGGTGCGGCTCGTCAATCTGGATGTGGCCCACGCACTGCCCGTGCTGCTCACCGGTGACAAGGAGCTGCCCGTGCGGTGCATGGTCGTTCACCTCAAGGGCCAGGACGGGAATTTCAGGGCGGAGACGCTCGTGCTCGACACCGGCAAAGCCGTCGTGACCGGGACCGGGGCGATTGATTTCGCCCGCGAAATGCTCGATCTCAAGCTCGTATCGAAATCGAAAGGCCTGAGCCTCGCCGCGCTGCGCGGGCCGATCTTCATCAAAGGCACGTTCAAGGATCCGAAAGCAGGGCCGGACCTGAAGGAAGCTGCGGTGCGCACGGTTGCGGCCGTCGCGCTGGGCTGGTTCACGGGCGGGCTCGGCGCGCTGATCCCGCTGGTGGACCTGGGCGGCGCGAAAGACAGCGACTGCGCGGCGCTGATTCATGAAGCGCGACCGCAACCCGCGCAGAAGGTCAGCAGCGCGGTCGCGCGCTGACCGGCATTCGAAGTTCTCTCACCACAAGGAGCATCACCATGGGCATCATCTGGACAATACTCATCGGGTTCGTCGTCGGGATCGTCGCCAAGATGTTGACGCCGGGGCGGGATCCGGCAGGCTTTCTCATCACCGTCGCGATCGGTATCGCCGGGTCACTGATCGCCACGTTCGGCGGCCAGGCGCTGGGCCTCTATAGCGCGGGCCAGGCCGCGGGCTTCATCGGCTCCGTCATCGGCGCGATCATCCTTCTCGTCGTCTATAACCTGATCCGGCGCAAAGGGTAAGCGTTCCCCGTTACGGCGGGTCGCGATCGCCGGCGCCGAGCGCGCGCTGCATAATGACGCTGTCGATCCACCTGCCGAATTTGTAGCCGACCGACGGCAGCATTCCGACGCGCTCGAATCCGAGCCGGCGATGGAGCGCGATCGACCCGGCGTTGCCGCTGTCGCCGATCACCGCCAGCATCTGCCGCCAAGGGCCGCCCTCGCAGCGCGCGATGAGCTCGCCCAGGAGCGCCGTGCCGATGCCGCGGCCGCCCTGTCCCTCGGCGAGATAGACCGAGTCTTCGATCGTGTAGCGATACGCCGAGCGCGCACGGTACGTATTTGCATACGCGTAGCCGAGGACTTCGCCGTTCTTTTCCGCGACGAGGTAAGGAAGCTTCAGAGCCTTCACCGCCTGCCGTCGCGCATGGATCTCCTCGACCGGCGGCGCGACTTCCTCGAACGATGCGAGCCCGTGAAGCACGTGCTGCGCGTAGATCGCCTGGACTGCGCCCATGTCGCTGTCGTGCGCGTCGCGGATGAGGATGTTGTGCGGCTCGATCACCTTCGCCGTCCGGATGGCCTTGATGATGCGATAGCGGCCGTCGCGAATCTCCGCGGCTGTGACGATGCCCGTGACGGCGCTGCCACCGTCGAGACCGAGCCGGCCGTATCTGAACTCATGGGGATCGGCTTCGTGAGTCAGCGGGAAATGCTTGTAGGGCGGCGTGTGACCGTGCACGACGAGCGTATCGCCGAAGCCGTCTTTCCAGTCGAGGAAACCTTTGTTGATCCACGCCCAGCGCGCGCCGGTGAAATCGGTCCAGTGCGTCGCGAGGCATTCCGTTTCCGGCACGCGCGGGTCCAGCCCGGCGTGGACAAACAGCGTGTTTCCGATCCGCACGTGCGGCTGCATGGCTTCGAGGCGATCCCGCACCGAAGGGCTCAGCGCTTCGAGGAGAGATGCGGTGGGCTCGCTGTCGGGGCTGCCGGCTCGCGCGCGTAGCTCGTCGAAGGTGTTCCGGCCACCGCTCAACTGAGCGAACCACGTTGCACGCGCCTTGGCGGCGTGCGGGCCTTCTCCGAGTCCGAGAAGCATCATGATCTCGTGATTGCCGATTACGCGGTCGATGCGCTCGACGCCGTGGCGCTCCGCATCCTCCGCCCAGATCTCCAGCGCCCGGATGTTTTCCGGGCCGCGATCGATCATGTCGCCGAGATAGATGAGCCGGCACGGGCCCGGCGCTTCGCGCGCGAGCTCGCGGATCGTCGCGAGCAGCATCTCGAGCTCGGCGGCGCAGCCGTGCACGTCGCCGACGGCGAAGACCGTCTCGCCTTCGAGCCGGAACGGCGCTTCTTTCCAGTCAGCGACGTGGACCAATCCCGCGTACCTCGAAGCTCACCCGGTCGAGCTCCTTTCCGTCCCGTGCCTTGAGCACGATTTCGCGTTTCCCCGGCGCGGGCAGCCACATGACCGGCCGGTCCGCACGCGCTTCGCGGCCATCCATGAGAACGAGCCTGGCCCCTTTAGGCGCGCCGCGTGTTTTGACGATCAGGCGCTGCCGGTCGCGCGGTATGTCGGGGTCGATCGCGTAGATCGCGCCGTTCGACGGGGCTTCGATGTACGCGCGCGGCGCCTGCCCCGGGATCGCGACGATCTTCGCGCGCTCCGTGCCGGCGATGAACCACTCGTCGCGGGCGGGCTCGAGGGCTCCCGCGTAGTCGATGCGCTGTCGCACGACGCCGTCGGGCGCGCGCGGCGCCTCGGGCAGGCCGTCTTCGTGCAGGAAATCCACCACTTCGCGCCACACCGGCGCTGCGCCATCGACGCCCGAGACGTTACGCATCGGAGCGCCGGAGAAATTCCCGACCCACGCGCCGACCGTGTAGCGCGTAGTGAAGCCGACGGCCCAGTTGTCGCGCATCTCCTTGCTGGTGCCGGTCTTGACCGATGCGCGGTAACGCGTCGCGAGCGGGCTCGCGAGCCCGAAGGTCAGCGCGCGTGCGGCGGAGTCGGCGAGGATGTCGGAGACGATGTAGGCCGCGCGGGGGTCGATGGCTTCGCCGCCGCCATTCGCGAGCGTGCGATAGGCATTCGCGAGATCGATCAGCGTGACCTCCGCCGATCCGAGCGCGAGCGCGTAGCCGTAGTGATCGGCGTCGCGGGTGAGCGTGGAGAACCCGAGGCGCTTCAGCTTCTCGTAGAACGCGTCGTACCCCGTCAGCGCAAGCGTGCGGACCGCCGGGACGTTGAGCGAGGAGGCGAGCGCCTGCCTGAGCGACACCTGGCCCCTGAACGAGTGATCGTAGTTCTGCGGGACGTAGAGGCCGGTCGGGAGCGTTACCGCGAGCGGCGAATCGTCGAGTATCGAAGCGGCGGTGAGTAGACGCCGCTCGATCGCCAGCGCGTAAAGGAAAGGCTTCAGCGCGGAGCCCGGCTGACGCGGCGCGACGACGCCGTCGACCGCCTGCGCGCGCGAGAGGCCGCCGCTCGAGCCGACCCACGCGAGCGGCTCGCCGGTCGCGTTGTCGAGCACCACGAGCGCGCCGTCTTCGACACCGCGGCCTTCGAGCTCGCGGAGATGGCGCGTGAGCGATTCGAGCGCGAAGCGCTGGACGCGCGCATCGAGCGTGCTCTTGAGACGCTCGCCGGGGTGCTTGAGCAGCCGTTGCGCGAGATGCGGCGCGGCGCCTTCGAGATCGTCGCGCATCGCGCGCGGGCGAAGGCCGGCGGCCGCGAGGCCCTGCGCGAGCAGGCAGTCGCGCTCCACGCCGTTCAGGAGGGCGCACGCACGCTTCGCGACGCGCGAAGCCGCTGCGTTCGGCGCGCGCACGAGGGACGCGAGGAGCGCGCTCTCGACGCGGTCGAGCCCGCCCGGGCGCTTCCCGAAGAGCACGCGCGAAGCGGCATCGACGCCTTCGAGCTCTCCGCGGAACGGCGTCAGGTTCAACCACGCTTCGAGGATCTGCTGCTTGCTCCAGCGCCGCTCGATGGCGAGCGCCTGGCGGATCTGGCGCCACTTCTCAATGATGCCGCGGCGACCGCTCAATTCGAGCTCCGGATGGAGATGGGCCGCAAGCTGCATGGTGATCGTGCTTCCGCCGCGGTGCTCGCGGGCGGCGGTTTGCCTCAACGCCGCGCCGAGGGCGAGCCAGTCAACGCCTGCGTGCTCGTGGAAGCGGCGGTCTTCAGAGGCGAGTGCCGCTTCAGTCAGCGCCGGTGAAATGTCGCCGAGCGCCGTCCAGTCGCCGCGGCGGCGATCGTGGTCTATGCGGACGCGTGACAACGGCTCGCCACGGCGGTCGAGGAGCCAGGCGTCGGAGGAGGTCCAGGTGGAGTGGACGGAGTCGAAGGAGGTCACGGGGTAGGGGGCGAGAGAGAGCGAGGCCGCCGCGACGACCAGTACCATCGTCATTCCCGCGAAAGCGGGAATCCATAGAGCGCGATAGATTCCCGATAGCTCGGCTATCGCCGTCGGGAATGACGATTTCGTGCGCGCGCGCCAGCCGTTCACGGCTTTACCGCCACCGTCTCGTTCGGCACTTCGCCAAACATCTCCGGCGCATAGAGCGCCTCCACGCGCGTCGCGGGCAGGTCGAAGCGCCCCGGGTTGTTGAGCCGCACCGTGTACTCGAGCTTGAACCGCCCCTTCGGCACGAACGCGTAGTAGGCGCGATACGCCTCCTGCGTGCGCTCGATGTAGGTCGGCCACGCCCAGCCTTCGCGCTTCTCGCCTTGCGTGAGCGAGGCGGCGTCGCGGCCGAGGCCCGAGCCGAGGATCTGCGCGCCGCTCGGGATCGGATCGTCGACGACGACCCACGTCATGTCGCTCTGCGCGTCGATCTCGAGCGTCACGCGGTAGACGTCGCCGCGCGACCAGCCGCTCCTGTCCTTCTGCTCCACCACGCTGACGCTGCGCTTGATTGCGTAGCCGGTGAAGAGCGGCGCCTTGAGCGGGATGGCTGCCCGCGACTGGACGATCGCCCACGGCGCGCCGGCGCCTTTGTGCGCGACCGAGAGCGTCTCGCGGCCCTTCGGCCATTCGAAATCACGCGTCTGCGGCGCACGGGTCACGCTCACGGGCAACGATTTATCGCCGACGGAGACCGCCGTGGTGCCGCTCGCCTGCGTCTTCTCGAAAGCCTTCCCGAATTGCGCAAGTGCCACGGTGCCCCAGGCATTCGCAGTCGTGGTGTTCCACGTGCCGCGCTTCTGCCGCGACAGCGATCCGCGCACGAGACGGCCGACGTCTTCGCGCCACTCCGGCTGGTCGAGCACCGCGATCAACCCGCGGTTCGCGTTGACGTCGCCGGAGATCATGAGCCACCACAGCGCGTCGTTGCGCTCGGTCGAGAACGTCATCACCGTGCCCTGGAAGTTGAGGCGGCTGCGGAGGAGTCCCAGCGCGTCCTTCAGGCGCTCGTTTCGCTGCGGGACTGCGTCGACGCGCTTCAGAATTCCGATCCAGTCGATCAGCGCCGAGGTCGGCCACAGCGCCGGATCGATCGAGAGCGGCTCGAGCATCGCCGGCTTCGCGCGCTTGTGACGCGACAGCGCCTCGATCGCCGCGAGCTTCCGTATCGTCAGGTCGGCGGTGGGAAGCGCGCTGCCGCGGACGACCTTCCCGGTGACGAAACCTTCGAGCCCGCCCAGCATTTTCGAGAGCGCTTCCGCAGGCCACTCGCGTCCCGCCTCGTCGGCGATCTGCACGAGGTAGGTCGTGAGGACGTCGCTGCCCTCGATCACGTTGATCGGGAAATAGCGCGCGAGGCCGTCGCGGTCGAGATAGTTCGGGAGGCTCGCGCCCACGCCGTTCCAGAGTGCGTTGTCGCCAAGCCCGATGGCCTTCGACGCGCGCTGCTCGAGGCAGATATAGGGATAGCGCATGAAGTACTCGCGCACCGCGGTCAGATCGCCGCCGATCGAGCCCATCACGTCGACGCGGACGCCGCCGCGCCCGGGTATCGCGTCGGCCGGGCGCTCCACCGGGAATTCGAGCGGCTTGTCGAGCTGGGCGAGCGTCGCCTGGTACACGCGTACGGGATGCACTTCCTTCACGAGCTGCGTCGTGCGGAGCCGGTCGCGTGCACTGCCTGCGCTGGTTGCGTCGACGTCCCAATAAAGGCGCTCAACGCCGATCGGGGCTTTGACCGGCAGCGAGATCACTTTCGCTTCGTTCGCCGCGAGGGCGACGGACTGCTCACCTTTCGCGAAAGTCCTGGCCTGCGCGTCGTCCTGCTTGTCGCGGACCGCCCAGTTGAAGCGCGCGGTCACGGGCTGCGCCGTCGTGTTCCGCAGCGTGAACATCGCCGCGTAGTCGTCCTGCTCGCGCACGATCGGGGAAAGCCCCGAGAAGAGCATCAGGTCCTGCGTCGTGCGAATCGATGCGACGCCATGGCCGAACTTCGCCGTGCCGGCGTTCGCCACCGCGACGACGCGGAAGCTCGTGAGCGAGTCGTTGAGCGGGATTGCCAGCGAGGCGCGGCCCTGGGCGTCGAGCTGCACGCGGCCTTTCCAGAGGAGCAGCGTATCGAAGAGCTCGCGCGCGCCGGCGCGCCCGCCGCCGCCGCCGTGGGTGACGGCCTTCTTGCCGAAGTGGCGCTTGCCGATCACCTGTCCCTGCGCAGTCGAGGTCCACACCTCAACCGGCCGCTCGCCGAGCATGCCTTCGAGGATGTTCCACGACTCGTTGTCCATGAGCTCAAGGAGGCCTTCATCGACCGCAGCGAGCGCGATCTCGCCGTTCGCCGCCGGCTTGCCCGCCATGTCGGCGACCTCGATCGCGACACGCGCGGTGTCGCGCACCCTGAAGACTTCGCGCTCCGGGGTGACCTTCACATTGAGCGCGTAATCGCGGCGGCCGACCTTGATCTCCGCGAGGCCGAGCTTGTACGAGGGCTTCGTGAGATCGACGAGCGCGGTCGGACGCGTGTCGCGCTCGACCGGGACGTCGTCGATGAAGCCGAGCCAGTGCGCCACGCGATAGAAGATGGTCTTCAGCCACGCATACGGTCCCGGCACCTCGGGATCGACGCGTCCGCGGATCGCCAGCGCGGAGACGAAAACGTTCGGACCGTAGTTGCCGGCGATGGGGATCTCGATCACCGGCGATTTCGCGTCGAGCTGCACGACTTGCTTCGAGAGCACGCCTTCGCGCTCGACCGTCACCAGCACGGTCGCCTCGCGGAACGGCATCCGGACCTGGAACTTCGCGGTCTCGCCGGGCTCGTAGCGCTTCTTCTCGGGGATGAGATCGATGCGGTCGTTATTGACGGGCTCGAACCACCAGTCGTCGGCGCCGCGGACCCACACGCTCGCGTTCGCGGTTGCTTCGCGGCCGGCATCGTCCTTGGCGCGCGCGACGAGGATCACCTCGCCGGTCGTGCGCGGCTTCACCGTGCAGAACGTGAGACCGCGCTCGTCGGTCGTGCCCGAGCAGCCGGAGCCGATGCGCTTCGTCTCGGTCGTCGAGTCGTACGCGTAGAAGCCGCCGACGAGGCGCCGCCGGCTCGAATACGTTTTCCTTTCATACACATCGACGCTGACCGAGCGGCCCGCCAGCGGTTTCCCCGCGGTATCGACGGCGATCACCTGCGCACGCACCGCGCTCTTGGTGGCCGCCCAGCCTTCGGGCCTGATGCCGACGTAGAGGCCCGCGGTGTGCAGCGGCACGCGCGTGGCGACGGCGAGGATCTCGCCGTTGGGATCGCTGTATTCCATCTCGGCGACGAGGCTCGACGGCCGGTCGATCGCGGGGAGTTTGTCGACGGTCACTTTCGCCGTCCCCGCGGCGTCGAGCGTGAGCGAGCGCGTGGAAGTGGAGCCCGCCTGCGGTCCCGGCTCCGAGCTCTCGTCCTCGTCGAACGTGCCGAAGAGATCCTCGGCCCGGCCCGCGACGATGCCTTCCTTTATGGGGCGCCCCCCGAACTGGAACGCGTCGAGATCGCGGAAGCTCACCGCGCGCTCCTCGATGCGCGACCGGACCTTCACCGGCAGATGCGCGGCGCCGCCGCCCGCGAGATAGTTGACCGCCGCGTCGAGCTTCACCTCGGCAGGCTTGATCACCGGCTCCTTCGGGGCCGCGAGCGCCGCGCGCATGAGCGGCACGCGAAAGGCCTCAACGCGGAACTGTCCGCTCGATTCCTGCGTAAGCCGAGATTTCCAGTTGATGCGGTAGTAGCCGAGCTTGGCCTCTTTCGGGATCGCCCACGTGCTCTCGGCGATGCCCTGCTCGTCGAAGCGCATCTTCACCGTCATTTTCTGGCCGCTGCCGAGATGCTCGATGTCGAAGCTTTGCGGGAGATCGTTCGCCTGCGGCAGGCCGAAGCCCGATCCCGTCGGCACGCGCGCGAGGTGCTTCATGCTCACCGTCTCCCCGGCGCGGAAGAGCGCGCGATCGAAGATCGTATGGATCGTGATCGGGGCCACGCTGCGGCGGGCCGGGCGCAGATTGAAATCCCACGGGCTGATGCCGTCGCGCCAGTCGGAGTACGTGAACGAGACATCGTCGCCGAGGCGTGCGAAGACCGTCAGCGCGCGGCGGTAATCGCCGCCGCAGCTCTTGATCGAGTCTTCCGCCGGCAGCTTGTCGGCTGCGTCGGCGATGCCCTGTGCGTCGGTGGAGCCTTCGAACCAGACGTGGCCGGTGCAATCCATCACGGTCACGCGCGCGTTCGCGACGGGCTTGCCGCGGTCGAGCGCGGTCACCCACACGAGCGAGCTTTCGCGGCCGTGCTTCAGATGCACTGAGAGGTTCGTCACGAGCACGCTCGTGGAGACGTAGTACGGCTTGTCCTCGCCGTGCAGCGCACGGCCCAGGCGCGGGCTCGTGAGCTCGACCACATAGAAGCCCGGCTTTTTCAGCGGGATGCCGATCACCTCCATCGTGCGATCGCTCGAACCGCGCGGCAGCTCGAAGGCCTGCGCGCGGTCACCCGGCTCGATCGCGCTGACTGTGCCTTCGCGGAACTCGTCGTCCTTGTTATTGCGTGCACGCTTCACGTAGCCGCGCGTCCAGAAATCCTGGTAGCGGCGCATGATCTGCGTCTCGTCGCTCACGCGAACCGAGCGGCCGCCGATCGCCTTCGTGCCGGCGGTCGCGACATCGACGCTCTTCCCGGCGATCGTGGGCTCGACGTTGCGCACCGTGACCGGCAGCACCGGATCGGCGTTGAGCTCGAGGATCCCGAAGCGTCCCGGAAACTTGGCGAGCGGCGGCGCCTCGTCGGTGCCGGTCGAAAGCGGGAACTGCGATTTGTTCTCGGGCTCGCGTCCCGCGTCGTCCTTGAAGCCGCGCGGAAGCTCGACGGTGAACTTCGCTTTCTCGGGGAAGGGTGGCTTGAACTCGACTGCATTGACCGTCTTCACATGCGGCTCGAGAGTCGGCTTGAGCGTCGGGCCCTTGTCGCTCTTGATCCGGATGTCGGCCGCGAGCTCGCGCGAGACCTGCGCGTTGAACTCGATGCGGATCGGCGTCACCGGCAGGCACGCGGCGTCCTTGTTCGCACGCTCGCAGGTGAGCTTCACGACGAAGGCCTTGCGCACGTCGAAAGCGAGCTTCTGGGGCGCCGAGCGCGGGATGCCGCTCGTCGTCTTCACGCCGGTCCCCAGCACGACCTGCACCTTCGCGCCGGCGGGGAGACGCTGCGCGCAGCGCACGCCGAAGACCGGGAGGTCGCGCCAGCGCTTGTCCTCGATCTTGAACTGCGCGAGCGGAATCATCTCGCGACCGCTCTTCACATAGACGCGAAAGAGGTTGTAGACCTGATTGCGGTTCGCCTCGAGGATCTCCTTTGTCTCTTTGTCGGAGAGGAGCTTCAGCGGAATGCGCTCGTTCACGCCCGCGGCCTCGCACCACGCATCGGAGAGGCTGCCCGGGTCGGGCTTCGAATCGAGCGCGAGGAGGAAAACCTGTTCCTCGTCGATGTCGTCGCCTTCGCTCGGCAGCGAGTTGATGATGGCGGGCCCGCCGGTATGGAAGGTGAACGTCGATTTCGCGTCGCTCCTCAGAACGAACGTGCAGCGCTGGCCGCCGGGAAGATCGCTTTCGAAGTCGTAGACCCAGTTCCGCGTATCCGCCCAGCGCCCGCGGCCTTTGAGGCGCTCGGCGTCGCCTTCGCATTTCACGTCGAACGGATCGGCGAGACGCGGATCGCCGAATGCGACCATCGGCTCGCTGAAGCGTGCCATGACCTGGCGCACGTTCTTCGCTTCGCCCTGCGGTGCGAAAACGTCGATGCGCGGCGATGCGCCCGAGGCGGCATAGGCCAGCCCCGCCGCGAGCATGAGCGCTGCTGCCAGGAAAATGGGGTCAGATCCAGATTTCCGTGCGGCTCGAAATGTGGATCTGACCCCGATTTTCATGTGTGTTCTTTCAGGAAGTTCGCGATCCAGCGCGCAACGACATTATTTTGCGTCGGATCGTTCACGTGTGCGAGCGCGTCGTTGGCGACGTCCTCGCCGATACGTGACTTGCGGTCCCGGAGCAGCGCCTCGACGTAGGCGGCCGGGAATTCGGGATGGCCTTCGATCCCGAGCATCGTTTCGCCGACGCGGAACATTGCCACGTCGCAGTGCGCGGCCTGCGCGAGCACCGTGCTGTGCGGCGGCAGCTTCTGGACCTGATCGGAATGCATGTACTGGATCTTCGCGTGGGCCGCGGGCGGGTCCATCCACGGCTCGGGCTTCACGACTTCCATGTCGTGGACGCCGACGCCCCAGCCTTGCGTCGCTTTCTCCACCTTGCCGCCGAGTGCCTCAGCGAGGACCTGGTGCCCGAAGCAGATGCCGATGAAAGGCTTCTTCTCTTTTTGCAGCGTCTGGACGAAGCCCTTCAGCTTGTGGATCCACGCTCGGTCTTCATACACGGAGTAGCGAGAGCCGGTGCAGATGTATGCGTCGCATGCGTCCGCAGATTCCGGAAGCTCGCCGTTGACGATGTCGAACCAGGTGAATTGCGCGTCGGGGATTTGCGGCGCGAGGAGCCGCTGGAACATCTCGCGGTAGGTGCCGCCGTATTGGCGGAAGCGTTCGGGAACGTCGTCGCAGCCGAGAAGACCGATGTTCATTCGAGAATGAAAAGGGGCCAGGCTCGAATTGCTGAATAATCGAGCCTGGCCCCTTTTTCCGGTTGCGCGCTATTTGTCCTTCGCCGTATGCCTCGGGAAATGCATCTTCCCCATGAGGCGTTTGAGTCTCAGGATCTGCTTGCAGTACGTGCACGTCGCCGTCACGTGCCCGCTCGCGGACTGTTTTGGTTTGTTACGAGCGCTGGCAGGGCGGCGGCTCCCTTCACACAGTTTGTTCACGGCGTCTTTCTTCCTCCAGTTTCCACGCGACGTAGCCGTTCGCGGCTGCATCGGCGGTACAGTCTTTCAATGTCTGAAAACCCAGGTGCGACTTTTCTTTCGTGCCATCGGCGTGGGTCGCGGTCCAGTACCAGATTCCGCCTTCACCGATGTTGAACTGCCACTGACTTCTTCTTTCGGATGCTGACATCAAACATCTCCTCGTGCTCTGCGCTTCTTACAGTTTGAGCCGCAGATGAAATGACTTGGGCCGCGTGAACGCTTCCAGCCCGAGCTTTGAAAGCGTGCACCCCCGCCCTGAATCCTTGATACCGGTCCAGGCGAGCGTCGGATCGAGATAATCGCACCGATTCATATAGCACGTCCCGGTATCAATGCGCTCACCGATCCGCAGCGCTGCGTCAAGATCGCTCGTCCAGATCGATGCCGTCAAGCCGTAGCGGCTGTCGTTCATGAGCGCGATCGCTTCCTCGTCGTCGTCGACCGGCATGATGCCAATCGCGGGCCCGAACGTCTCCTCCTTCATGATCCGCATGTCGTGATTCACGCCAGCTAATACCTGTGGCGCGACATAAGGCGTGCCGGCCTTGTCCGCCGGGAAAGCGGACGGCGAGATCAGCGCCTTCGCGCCTTTCCCCACCGCTTCAGCAACTTGCGCGCGCACATTCTCGGCTGCTTCGGTGCGCACCATCGGGCCGAGCGTCGTCGCCGGGTCGAGTGGATTGCCGAGCCGATATTTCTTTGTAAGTTCCACGAAGCCTTCCACGAAGCGATCGAAGACGTTGCGCTGTACGTAGATACGCTCGACCGCGCAGCACGACTGCCCTGCGTTGAAAAAGGCGCCGTCGACGAGGTTTTCGATCGTTGCATCGAGCTGCGCGTCGCCCCGCACGTAAGCCGGATCCTTGCCGCCAAGCTCCATGCCGGTGCCGACGAAACGCCCGGCTGCGGCCTGCTGGATCGCGTGGCCGCCGGGAACCGAGCCGGTGAAGGCGACGTAACCGATGCGCTCGTCGCGCACGAGCCTCGATACCTGGTCGTGATCGATGTGCAGGCACTGGAAGACACCGTCGGGAAGCCGCGCGGCCTTGAAGGCTTCGGCATAGCGCTCGGCCACGAGTGGCGTCTGCTGCGCCATCTTGAGAATGACCGCGTTGCCGGCGAGGAGGGCGGGCACCACCGCATTCACGGACGTGAGCCAGGGGTAATTCCACGGCGCGATGGCGAGCACGACGCCATGCGACACACGGCGGATGAAGCGCTGAAAGTTCTGCTTGGGCGCTATCGCGATATCGGCGAGTGCCGCCGGCGCTGCGCTGGCGAGATATGCCACGCGCTCCTGGAAGCCGCGGCGGATCTCGAGCGGCGTGTGCGCGATCGGCCGCCCCATCTGGCGCGTGAGCTCATCGGCCAGGATGTCCGCGCGATTGACGCACCAGCCCGCCATGACCGTGCAGATCGCAGCGCGCTCGCTCACGGAAACCGCGCTCCATTCTTTCTGCGCTGTGACCGCGCGCGCGATCGCTTTTTCGACGGACTCGTCCGACGCGAGCGGGCGTTCGACGTAAACCGAGCCGTCGATCGGGCTCACGGTGCGCTGGACGCGCTCGCTCATTCGGGCGTTACGTATGCGGCGGTGAGCCCGCCGTCCACGAGAAACTCGGTGCCCGTCACGTAGGACGACTCGTCGGAGGCGAGAAAGAGTGCGCCATAGGCAATCTCCTTCGCTTCGCCGAAGCGTCCCATCGGCAGGTGCACGAGACGGCGCTGCTTTTTCGCGTCCGTGTCGAGGAAGTCCATCAGGAGCTTCGTCTTGAGCGGCCCGGGGCAGAGCGCATTCACACGGATGTTCTCGCGCGCGTGCAGCACCGCCAGCTCGCGTGTGAGCGCAAGCACCGCGCCCTTGCTCGCCGTGTAGGCGATCTGCGGTGTCGCGGCGCCCATGAGCGCGACGAACGATGCGGTGTTGATGACGGAGCCGCCGCCGGCACGCTTGATCGCGGGAATGCCGTGCTTGCACCCGAGGAAGACACCCTTCGCGTTGATGTTCATCGTGAGGTCCCACACCGCTTCCGACGTGGTGACCGCGTTGTCATCGTCGCCGTGCATGATGCCGGCGTTATTGAAGAGGACGTTGAGCTTCCCGAACTCGCGCTCGGCCGCGTCGACCATGGCTTTACAGTCGGCGTCCTTCGAGACGTCGGCCTTGGTGAACGCAGCGCGGCCGCCGGCCTTCTTGATGAGGTCGACCGTTTCGCGTCCGCCGGATTCGTTCATGTCGACGACGAGAATCGCCGCGCCTTCGGATGCAAAGAGGAGGGCGGATTCGCGGCCGATGCCGGCGCCGGCGCCGGTGATGAGCGCGACTTTGTTTTCGAGACGCATGGTTTTAATCTAACACAGTGAACCGACGCCGATTCATCTTTGCGAGCGTGGCAGCGGGCATTTGCGCCTCGCTGCGATCGCTTTACGCCACGGCGCAAACGAAGCCGCTGCGCTTCGCGGACATGCACAGCCATCTCGGCATCAGCGGGCCGCCGGGCGTCGACGTGCGCGATTCGATGACGCGGCATGGCGTGCTGGTGATTGCGCGCAAGATCGTGGCGGATTTTCCGGTGCTGACCCACACGAAACGGGGCATCCAGCAGTCGCGGCAGGCGGCGCCGGGCGAGCTCGCGACACGCTTCGATCGATTGTTCGAGCGCTTGCGGGAAGAAAGCCGCTCGCAGAACCTCATCAACATCGAAAGTGCCGCCGCACTGGACCGCGTGATTTCCGAGAACACCCCCGGCGTTGTGCTCGCTTCCGAGGGCGCCGATTTTCTCGAGGGAGACGTCACGCGCCTTGCCCGGTATCGCGAGCGCGGCCTTGCGCACCTTCAGCTCGTGCACTACCGCCAGAACGAGATGGGGGACATCTCGACCGACCGGCCGCAGTACGAAGGCCTCAGCGCGATGGGCAAGACGCTCGTGCGCGAATGCAATCGCCTCGGCATCCTCATCGACGTGGCCCACGCGACCTCGAACGGCATCGCGCAGGCGCTGGAGATTTCGACGAAGCCGATGATTTACTCGCACGGCCCCGTGACCAGTGCGGAACCGAGCTGGATGCAATCGGCCGGCCGCGCACGAGCGATACACCTTCCGATCGCGCAAAAGGTTGCGAAGGCCGGCGGCGTGGTCGGCCTCTGGCCGTACGCTGCGCAATTCAGCTCGCTCGATGCTTATGCCGCCCGGTTACTCGAGCTCGTCGAGGCGCTCGGCTCCGACCATGTGGGCGTCGGCAGCGACATGCTCGGGCTGCCGTCGAGCGTGATCATGAGCTACGCGGAATTCGCGGGGCTCGAGGAGATACTCGCCAAGCGCGGGCTGAAGAGTGACGATGTTTCGAAAGTGCTTGGGAGGAATTACCTGCGCGTGCTGCGCGGTGCGCTCGGTAACTAAATAGGGGACGGACCGCGGTTTTAAAAAAGTGGTCTGTCCCCTGTTTCAGGGAGAACCTTAAGATTGCCATAAGAATTCCTTAATTGTTTTTAGAGTCTGCTCGTCGGCGGTCACGCCCGGAATAGGTTATGGACGCGTGTGCGCTTGAGTCGAAAGCCAGCCAGGGTGACGTGCCCGCACTGATGAGGCGGCTACGATGTGCGGAGTCCCAAACACAACGGAACTCTCTCCTAGCGCCGCGATATCATTTCTGATAGAAAATCAAATCTCTCTCTTCCATCTTGAGGAGACGACATGTCAGACGTGAGCCTCCAGCGTCGTCGATTTATCGGCGCGCATACTTTTCTGGCGGCCGACGCCACGGCTCTCGGGGCTTCCGCGGCAGACCAAACGGAAGCCCGTAGCCCGGAGCCTACCCGTGAAGAGACCACCCAGTTGCTTCGTCATGCGAGTGCGCTCGCCGTCTTTCCCAAATCGGACAGTCCGCCAAAGCGCGGTCTGGATGTCGTCTGGGCTTTTTCGTGCAGTGACACGATGAAGGCGTATGACCGTTATATAAAACCGCTCCTCCGCGGCCGGCTTTCACCCGATACGGTAGCGGTTCTTCATCTGATCGCCCGGAGCGACGAAGATCTTCCCGGCGTCATTGAATTGAGACGGGTTCCGCCGGAGAGCTATGCCCGGGCGGTGATCGCAGTTCTCGAGGAGGGCAGCAAACGAAGGCGCTTTTTGCCCACGTCCGACGTTATATCGATCGCGCGTCAATTCAGTTCCGCTTCCGACATCACATTCAACGAGAACCTTGCACATAATTGTGCGATAGCGGCCAACGCATACCTCAAGTCCATCGGTGTCGGAGAAACGCCTGCTGCATATATCGATAAACAAAGCATCCGTTTCTGGGACATTTCGAAAGCCATCGTATGAGGAGCGACAACATGAATGAAACTGATCAAACGCGTCGCAAGGTCGTATTTGGAATCGGGTCTGCCGCCACCTTGTCCGTCATTTACGCAATCCCCGCGTGTGGCTGAGGGGTTAGTTCCATGCATGCCGTGATGCATGCAGGTCCAGTGCGCAGCTTCTGGAAGGGCGCCGCAATCGCGGTTGGATCAGTGGTGGCAGGTTTCGGACTGGTAGCAACTGGCGCAGGTGCGCCTGTCGGCATGACTGTGGTCGCACTGGGTTTGCCGAAGGGCATTAATGCAATGCACGCGGCCGTCATGGAGCTGGGTATGTCGACCTGCGTATCCGAGCCGCAGCAATAAAACGTCATCAATTAACCTGGAGGACCAAAGTGAAGGCGCTTCGTATTTTCTTCGGTTTGATCGCTCTCGTTGCGTTGTCGCAGTCGGCGATAGCCCAGTCAACAACACCAGACGTGTATTTCGTATATTTCGGGACCTCCGGTTGTCCATATTGCCGTGGATGGAAGACTTTCGATCTGCCAAAGCTGAAGGAGTCTGAGGCTTTTAAGAAGGCGCGATTCGTCGAAATCGAAAAGGGAATAAAAGCTGACATTCCATCGTCGTCGAGCTTTCCTCCGGAGATCGCGCCGTACCGCGATGCCGTTGCGCAAAGGTTCAACGGTAAGATCGGATCTCCGATGTTTGCGATTGTCGCGGGCGACAAGGTACCGTGGGTGTGGCGCGGCGTTCCGCCGAATGCCACGGTGATTGCAGAGCTGGAAAAAGCCGAGCAGCGGTAGGCCGCTAGATTCGTTCGAAATACCGCTTTCGCTCCCAATCCGTCACCGCGAAGTTGTAAGCGTTCTGCTCGGTGCGGAAGAAGTGCGTGTAGTGCTCGACGACATCGGCGCCGAACGCGCGCTTGGCAAACTCGCTCGACGCGAACTTGTCCGTCGCCTCCGCCAGCGTATACGGCACGCGCTGGATATTGCGCGCCGCATACACGTCACCGCTGAAATGATCCGGCGGCTCGATCTTGTTCGTGATGCCGTCGAGACCCGATGCCAGTGACGCGGCGAATGCGAGATAGGGATTCACGTCGGCGCCCGGGATGCGGCATTCGATGCGAAGGCTCTGGCCCTCACCGACGACACGGAAGCCTGCCGTGCGGTTGTCGTAGCTCCAGGCGAGCCGCGTTGGCGCCCACGAGCCGTCGACGTAGCGCTTGTAGGAATTGATCGTCGGCGCGTAGAAGGGCATCACTTCGGGCACGTGCGCGATCCAGCCGCCCAGGAACCAGCGGAAGATGTTCGAGCACTTCACTGGCCCCAGCGTCTGCGTGCCGGGGAAGACGTTGAGCCCCTCGCCCCAGAGACTGAAGTGAATGTGGCAGCTCGAGCCCGCGTAACGCGAGTCGAACTTCGCCATGAAAGTGACGGAGAGGCCCATCTCGTCGGCGATCTCCTTCATGCACTGCTTGAAGATGACGTGCCGGTCGGCGGCCTCGAGCGCTTCGGCGTAGCGCACGTTCACTTCGTGCTGGCCCGGTCCCCATTCGCCCTTCGAGTTCTCCACCGGCACGCCGGAATTCTTGAGATGGCGCCGCACGGAGCCGTGATAGTCCTCGGTGCGCGTGCCCTGGAGGACGTGATAGTCCTCGAGATACCAGCCGCCGTGCGCGAGATCGCGATAGCCTTTTTCGTTCGCCTCGCGGTAGTTCGTGCGGAAGAGATAGTGCTCGAGCTCAGAGGCGGCGAAGCTCTCGAAGCCCATCTCGTGCGCGACGTCGATCTGCTTCCGCAGGATCGAGCGCGGCCCCACGTTGACGAGCTCGTCCGACTTCTCGTCGCGCAGGTCGCAGATCACGAACGCGCTGCGGTCGAGCCAGCTCGCCTGCCGCAGCGTCGCCATGTCGGGAATGAGATGGAAGTCCCCATAGCCGAGCTCCCAGTTTGCGTACTTGTAGCCTGGGACCGGTTCCATCTCCATGTCTACGGTGATGAGATAGTTACACGCGTGCGCGCCGCCCTTGGTGATGTCCTCGACGAACATCTCGGCATCGAAACGCTTGCCGAGGAGGCGCCCGTAATGATCGGTGAACGCGACGACGACGGTGTCGATCTGCTCGTGTTCGACGGCGTTTTTGAGCGCGTCGAGGGTGAGGAAGCCTTTGGGGGTTGGGCCGGTCAACGAGGAATCTCCGAGTCGACCTTACGATAGCAGGAATCGTGCGGGCGCAAATGGATGCGCTGCCGGCCTTACAGAAGATCTTCGAGCGGCGCCCCGGTCAGCTTGTGCACGTGCAGCACCATGCGCTTCGACACCGTGCCGCGCACGATCCAGTTGTTCGCCTGAGACCAGCTCACCTGCTCGCGGCTTGCTGCCGACAGGTCACGCGCAAACTGGGCGACCGAGCCGTGACGCTTAATAAGCGCTTTGAGTTTTCGCTGGCGCGGCGTGAGCCGCTTTTGTTTTTGTTTGCGTTTTGCCATGCCGCTACTTGCGCGACAAAGCGTATCGGCGCGACCGCTGAAGGGACTGTACGCTTGGGTACCTTTTGCGGAATGATCGGGAGCAGTTTCAGGTAAATCTGCCTGCCCGGTTGATCTCATCATCGCCTCCTGGTCCGCGTATTCGGAATATGCATCTTGAGCACTCGGCCTGAGCTCGAAACCTTTCGAATGGACCTGCCGCGAGCGTCCGCCCAGGCGATCGCCCGTTGATCGGTCATTCTTAGCCCGAACGCATGCCACATGGTGCGGCCGTTTTCATCCGTAAGCAGAATCTGCCACTGATCGTACTGTCGTTTCCCATCTGGATCTGTTGTACCTCCGGCCACGGCGATCCTTGATGTGTTTAGATGGCGCATTTCTACTAGTCGCTAAAGCCCAGGGCGCGCTTCCGCGCACGCGCGAGATCCGCTTCAACGCGTTCTCTGAGCAATTCCCGGAATCTCGCGCGCTTGGCTTCAGACCATGACCGGAGGATTCGCGGAACGTGGACCCACTGCGCTGGCCGCCCTTCGAGCTGCTCAACCGTTGCGACGATCAAGGCACCCATGGGCGAAGCCGGAGGCGTTCGAAACTCGAGGACTTTCGCGTTCGTCGGTTTGAGGGGCGCAGCGCCACGGTCTGGCGAAGGGCGTTGGTCGAGCGGCGGCATGTAGTACACCCCCCGGACCTTGCTGGTGCTCACGGCGTTTTCCTCAGCGAAGAAACGCCCCGATTGTCAGCACCGCACGGTCACGAAGCAAATCTATCGTTTTGAGAGATTTTCGGAAGGCGCGATCAAACCGGATTTTGAGCGAGGAATGCGTGTACGTCGTGTATACGTTGGCACTGCATGATGCCCTCGAAGAGACCTCGCGCCCGCTCCTCATCCCAGACGAGCTTTGATATTTCGAAGAACTTGTCCCGCAGCGCCTGCTCGTTGTGCGGATTCATCGGGTCGCCGCGCGTGTAGTCCGCCTTTGCGGTGACGCGCGTGCCGTCGCGTAGACGCACCGAGACCTCACACGCCTGCTTGTGCGGATAGGCCGCGGTGTGTTGTGGGTTCTCGCAGATGTCGACTTTCTGAGCGAGCTCGTGAATGAGCGGGTTGGCAAACGCCTTCTCATCGAAGTTGGTGACGTGCGCCTTGCCATGAAAGATCAGCGACGCGACGGCGAAGGGCAGCGAGAACTGCGTGCCGAAGGGCGTCGTCGGCTTTTTGTTGTGCAGGAGCGTCGAAGCGAGATAGGTGACGAAGCCGATGTGCTCGATCTGGCGGGGATGGAGCGGGCGCTTCGCCAGGATGTCCTCGATCAGGTCGAGCGCGGGATGGATCGAGCGGCCGACCGGGTGCATCTTGATGAAGCCCTGGGTAATCACGAACTCCGAGCCGAGTCCGGCGATCACCCGGTCGGGATCGAACGCGTCTCCATAGATATTGCCGTAGATCGACTGCACGCCATCGCGCTCGCCGGTCATGCCCGACTGCACCATGTCGAGCGCGAGAAGGCCGAGATACCCGGTGAGCCCGCTGTATGCCCGGCCCACGGTTGCGCCTTCGAGCACGGCCTTGCGGCTGCTCGCTACACCGAGCGTCGCGCTGACGTTGATCAGCTCGCGCATCGCGTCGGCATCGAGCTTCATGAGCTTCCCGGCAGCGACGGCGGCCCCGATCGTTCCGAAGGTCCCGCTCGAATGAAACGCGAGCTTTCGGTTGGTGGCGCGGTTGATGCGCGAGCACGCCTCGTATCCCATGACGATCGCGAGGAGGAGATTCGCGCCTGAGTCGTGATGGTGCTCCGCCATCGCCAGCGCTGCGGGGATCACCTGGCTCGCGGGCAGGCCGTTGGCGTGCGCATTCTGCTCGGCCATCTCGGGCCATGCGCCCGCGGTGCCATTGAGAAGGGCGGCGATATTCGGCGAGGTCCTGAGAGCGAAGCCGATCGCCGAAGCCTCTCCCTGCGCGCCACTCGCGAGTTGCTTCGCCGCGAACGCTTTCATTTCAGGCACCTTCGCGCCAACCGCGATGAGCGGCAGGGTGTCGGCGATCAGCCACCGTGCGCGATCGATCACCTCCGGCGGTAGATCGTCGAGCTTGGTATCGGCGACGTACTCCGACAGGACGCGCAGGTACTGCATGTAAAGCGGCCCGTCAGGCGTCGGGCTTGGCGCCGGAGCTCTTGACGATCTTCGCGAACTTGTCGATCTCGCGTGCGAGGAATGCGGCGAACTCGGCCGGCGAGCTCCCGACGGGCTCGGCCCCTTCGCGCTGCATGAAGGCCTTCACGTCGGGATGCTGGAGACTCTTCACGACCTCGCCATGAATGCGATTCACGATGGCGGCCGGAGTCCCCGCCGGCGCGAAGAATCCGTACCAGTTATCGATGTCGAAGCCCGGATAGATCGAATCGAGCGTCGGCACGTCGGGCAACGCCGAGGACTTGCGCTTGCTCGTCACGGCCACCGGGCGAAGCTTCCCGCTGCGCAGATAGGACTGCGATACCAGCACGGCGGCAAACCCGAGCTCCACCTCGCCGCTCACCTGCCCGGTCATCTGACCGCCCGCGCCCTTGTAAGGCACGTGCGTCAACCGCATGCCCGACACCTGCTGCAAGAGGACGCCCGCAAGATGACTCGTCGTCCCGTTGCCGCCGGATGCGTAAGTGAGCCCGCTGGGCGTGCTCTTCGACAACGCCACGAGCTCCTTCACGCTGCGTGCGGGAATCGACGGATGCATCGTCAGCACGACGGGCGACGAGACGATCTGCGTGATCGCGATCAAATCCCGGCGCGCGTCGTACGGGAGCTTCGGATAGAGCGTCACGTTGACCGCGAGCGATGCGGTCGAAAGCATGAGCGTGTAGCCGTCCGGCGCGCTCTTCGCCGTGAGATCGGCGCCGATGTTGCCGCCCGCGCCCGCGCGATTGTCGACCGTGACCGGCTGGCCCATCGATGCCTGGAAGCGCTGTGCGAGCAGGCGGGCGAGGAGGTCCGTTCCGCCGCCGGGGGAGAAGGGCAGGATGATGCGGATGGGGCGGGAGGGGTAGTCCTGGGCGTGGAGGGGTGCTGGCGTTAAGACGCATGCGGTCAGCGTTGCTGTCCGCAAAAACCTGTACATGCCGCTTATCGCGAGCGGCAGTAACTCGCCAGGTCGGTGCTTGAGCGTGCTCCGCCCATGTGACGATGCTGCGCAATCATATAGGTGTATGGACTGCTTATTGCCAGCCGGGCTGCGCCCGATTCGAGATGTCCCGTGCAAGATACGGATTTTGCCAACTAATTTCCAAACCTACCAATTTGGGAGATTTGCGAGCGCCAAGGTAACAGGGGATAGTTGGAAAAGCCGCACGCTTGGTGACGCCGTCAATTTAAGTCGCTCAAGAAAATGATCGCTACACGAATCGATGCGTTGCTTCCGGGCTCCTCAAAGCGTTTCAGCCATTCTTCTTATGAACGCTTAGGCAAGCGATCCTTGATATGCCGAGTTGTCGTATTTATATCACTATCAATCCTCGTGGCTGGTTGTGAAAAAGCCACTTTGGATGCGCAAGTGCGGGAGCTCTGTAAGCAAGACGGCGGAATTAAAGTGTATGAAGTCGTCGCTGTCCCGTCGAATCGGTTTGATGCGTACGGCTCGGTCTATGTACCTCACGAAAAGACCGCAAAACCTAGTGATGATTTTTATTACGCTCGGGAGGTTACCTACTACCGCAGAGGTAACCCCGAAATGTGGCGGAGCCACTCTCGAGTCTATCGGCGCAGCGACAATAAATTGCTCGGAGAAGCCGTTCACTACGCCCGACGCGGCGGCGACATGCCAGGACCATGGCACCCATCATCGTTTGCTTGTCCTGCACACGCCGACATCACCGATCTCACGCGAAAAGTATTCGTTCGCGCCACGGCAATGGGTGACCAATGACGGATATCGCTGCTCTTTACAAGCAAGCTGAACTTGCCCTAGCCGCATACGCTGATCTTGCGCCCGGCACTCCGAATAGTGACGCGTTGCAACGAGCCGGCATGACAGAGCCGCAAGCGATTAAGTTTGAGCGCGATTGGAAGGTTGTCGATCAAAAGAACTCACCGAGCGGCTTATCAGCGACGATATTCAAGGAGGTATCAACCGGTAAGTGCGTTCTCGCCATACGCGGTACCGATGATGTGCGCGATCTGCTGACGGACATAGTAGACATCGCAATTATTGGTTCAACAGTGCGACAACATCAATACTGGGAGCTTAAAACTCAGGTGGGGCAATGGTTGGATGAGAGGAAGTTGCCCTTGCATTTTGATGTCACCGGTCATTCGCTCGGCGGCTTCTTGGCAAGTGGTATCGCTGCGGACTTCGCGCCGAACGTCGACGCCGCGCACCTCTATAACGCGCCGGGACTTAATGGAACATTTGGAGCAAGCGCCGCTTTGAACGTTGTGCTGCGAGCGATCGGTGCAATCGGCGTGGCGGATCCGACGAAGATTTTCAACGTTAAAGCCGAAGCTGGCATCTCACCAATCGCTTCGCTCGGTTCAACCGTTTCGCCTCCAATATGGATCAAGATTGAAAATCAGATTTCCGAAGTATCGGATCTGCTAACGTCTGGAAATCACAGCCAAGTAGTCTTAACTGACACGCTAGCTATATACGATGCGTTTGCCACACTGGTGCCGAGCATCTCGCTGGAGACGATCAGTGCAGTCATGAAGTCTGCAAGCGCTGAGAATCGATTTACAGTCGAGCGTACGCTAGACGCGCTACGAGTTTTCCTCGTTGGTGAAACCAACGTCGCAGCAGCGCCTACCCCAGAGTTACGCGAGACGCTGTACACAAATCTTTACGACCTGCAGGACAGCACAAGCTATAGGGCGGCTACCAACAATTCCGATATTCGCTTGCTTCTACCGCAAGACATGAGTCTTTGGAAGACCAGCGCGAAGACCGATTTCAGTGAGTTTCTCGCATTGCGTAATTTGCTGCCTTTCGTCCTCAACGCGCCAGAGAACATCTTGGGTTTGGCCGACACGGAAATATATGGGCGTTGGCGAGATGATCAGCAGGCCCGTTCCACTAGCAATACGGCGACAGTGGAATTTACCGACTCTTGGTATGCCGATCGAGCAGACATGCTTGCACGGACGATCGTATACAACACTGCAGACGGCAACGTGGCACTCAGAAGCAACCGCGTCTTCTCGACTCTTTATGAGAATAAGCACGACGCGACGGTTACGGATGTGAGCATTCTAGTTGCCGGGACCCAATCGCAGTCGGCGACTACCACTCCAGTGAAGATAATCTTCGGCAGCGACCAAGGCGAAACCATCAACGGCGGCGACGTCTTTTCCGGAGATCATCTCTACGGCGGTGGAGGGAGGGACACTCTTTATGGAAATGGAGGCAAAGACTATCTCGAAGGCGGAAGCGGCGATGATTTACTCATCGGCGGCGACGGCGATGACATTCTCGTCGGCATGCAGGACAACGACATACTGATCGGCGGCAAGGGCCAAGACAAACTTGATGGTGGCACCGGATTCGATACCTACAAGTACACGAGCGGCGACGGCTTCGACACGATCACCGACCTGGGTGGTGCGGGAGAAATTCGCTACACGCTGCGAGGCACGGAGTACGTACTTAGCGGAGGTAAGAAAGTTGGTGATCTTTGGGAAAGCGACGACCACCGATTCACGTATAAGTATTTTGAAAGCCTCAACCGTCTTGTCATAAACGGCGGCCAGATCGTCGTCTTCAACTTCCGTCCGGGTCACCTTGGCATCACATTAGACAATGCCGCCCCCGTTCTCGTGCCAGATACGGAACTGCAACTTTACGGTAGTTCTCAGGACAACTTTGTCAGACGAGGTGAGGCCAGCGCGAACTTTCCGCCAGGCACGGTGCAGATTTCCGGGCAGGGCATTACCTACGTTCCAACACTGCGTGGAGCGCTCATTCAAGGTTTTGGCGGTGCAGACATCTTGGATGGCAGTCCCGGGGATGACCGTATTTACGGAGATCGTATTACGACCGCTATTGACCTAGACCAGCAGGTCGCGAGCGGAGCTCGAGGCGCTTTCATCAACGGCTTCGAAGGTAAGGATCTGATATACGGCTCAGCTGCGCTCGACGTTCTCTACGGCGGGGGCGGTGAGGACACGCTTTTCGGTGGGCCAGGAAATGACGTGTTATGGGGCGACTCGCTTGCGTATGCCGCGCAGCCCAACTGGTATGTACAGACTCCAGAGAATGCTTTCAGTTTTTTTATTGGCAACACCGTAAGCATTGACGCGTGGAACGATATTCCGGGCTTTGGCGTAGATCAAATCTACGGCGGTGCCGGCGACGACATTATTCTTGCAGGCGGCAGCAACGACATCCTGTCTGGGGACGCCGGCAATGATGCGCTGGGCGGCGATGACGGCGACGACGTAATTCTCGGCGGGGCCGGCGACGACCTTGTTCAGGGGGACGTTCCGTATCCCCACATAGCGGGCACGAACATCGGGAACGACTACATCGACGGCGGAGACGGCGCGGACCGGCTGCATGGGCTGCGCGGCAACGATGCGATTTTCGGCGGAGCGGGTAACGATTTTCTGTACGGCGATCAGGCATTTGGCGATCCAGCAACACCCTTGCTCGCCGAACACGGTGATGACTACCTTGATGGCGGCGACGGAAACGACGAGGTGTGGGGCGATGGCGGCGACGACATGCTGCTGGGCGGCGCTGGTACGGATCTTCTTAGAGGAGGTCGAGGGAACGATTGGCTGGATGGCGGAGATGGTAACGATCAGCTCAGTGCTGACGACGGAAACGACACCCTCGCCGGTGGGCCTGGCATTGATGGGCTGAACGGGGGCGCGGGCGACGATACGTACATTATTGCGGCCGCCGACTTGGCCATTGGTCGCGAATACATCCAGGATACCCAGGGAACGAGCTATCTGCAGCTGGGCGTCGCGCCGGATTCCTTTTCAGTCAGCAGTATAGGCGCTGATGTGCTGCTCAATTTCGGCGACGGACGAGAGCTTCTTATCGTCTCGGGTCTGGTTGGCGGAATGTCGAGCATTCAGTTTGCATCCGGCGAGACCTACGACTTTCTTTCGTATCTTCGCGAGCGCCTCACTACCCGCGTATACGTCGTTACTTCTGCGCCGAACTCTGACATAAGCGGCGGACCGAATGGCGATGTACTCACCGCTTACGGCGCAAATGCGTCGTTTTTTGGCGGCAAGGGGACCGATCAGCTCTTTGCTTACTCGCCGCAAGGTGGTGCAACTATCCATCTCGATCTCGGCGATGGGGAGGACCTCCTCGAAGGAAAAATCGATCCTGCAACGCGTGATTCACGTGCTTGGAACGTTATTGAATTCGGCGAGGGGATCACTGCAGAGAGTTTGCATCTCTCCGCCGGAGGGTTGCACACAATCGCACTGCAGTATGGCACGCAGGGCGACGAGATCGATTTCTATATCAAGGCTAATTCGGGTTTGCTGCCGATTGACGCCGTCCGTTTCGACGACGGTTCGGTGCTCACTTGGGAAGAGCTCGTCAGGCCAGGTGTCGAGGTCGATTACAGCAACGAGGGGCAGATTTTTGGGACTCAGGCCCGCGGCGGAACCGAAGTCGACGATCGCATAACCGGCAGTCCGTATCGCGAAAACCTTTGGGGTTACAACGGCAACGATGTGATCGACAGCCGCGGCGGGGACGATTCTCTCATAGGCGGTTCCGGCAACGACAGCTACATCTTCGGCTACGGCGATGGCCGCGATGTCATCCAGCCAACCGACCGCTCGGTGGGCGACGTCGAAGTCTTGCGCTTCAGGGGCAATGTGGCTCCCAGCGACGTGTCATTCGTGCGGCATGACAACGATCTCATTGCACGGCTCGATAACACCTCCGACCGCATTACCGTGGGGTATTTCTTTGTGTCGAACCCTGTGAGCGTGGAGTTTGCCGATGGCACGACGTATTCGTCCGCCGCGGTGCCGGTGGCCGCGGGGCCGAGTCTCGCCACACCCTATTCCGACGAATTATTCGGAGCGCCATGGGCAGAGATTTTCGACGCGCGCGCTGGTAACGACGTTGTAACGGCCGGCAGCGGCGATGACTTTGTAGACGGAGGATCTGGCAACGATACGTTGAACGGCGAAGCGGGTAATGACACGTTGATTGGTGGACCCGGCCGGGACCTGCTGGTTGGCGGTGCAGGGAACGACACGTATGTACTGAGACCGGAAGACGGTTACGGCGAGATTTCCGACTCGCAGGGAACTAACTCAATACTCATTACGGGCGCGCCGCCAGCCGACATCCACCTCACGCGAACCACCGTGCGAACTCTCGAAGATTCGCTCGTCGTGCAGATCGGCACGAGCGCCGACCAGTTGTGGATTCCGGGGTATTTCGTAGGCACGAATACGATCTCGACCATTGAGTTCGCCGGCACGACCTGGGACCAGAACGCCATCGCTTCGAGCATCGTCGATATTCGCGGGGCAGCCAATGCGCTAGTAGGGACTACCGGCAACAACATCTTCACGGTCGACAGCTATGGCGACACGATCACGGATTCGTCAGATGTTGATGTTGACACCGTCCAGACAAGCTTGAGCTACATCCTACCAGCGAATATCGAGAATCTCACGCTGACAGGCACGCTGGACTTAGAGGGGTATGGGAACAATCAGCGCAACCTCCTCCAAGGCAACAGCGCAAATAATCGGTTGTACGTCTCGGGTAGTAGTTGGGACGGGTATTTAGACACACTGAAAGGTGGGGCGGGCGACGACGAATACCACTTTACGCCTGGACTGACGGGTTGGTCGCCGCTCGCGCGACAGTTTCCAGCGACGATCGTGGAGAATCCAAACGAAGGCGTTGATACTCTCATTACGACGTGGTACTACGCGTCGTTGCCGGCAAACGTCGAGAACCTTACCGTTACCGGTGTCGAGCCTTTCGACGGCCTGCAGTTCTCCGGATACAGCCTGACTGAGGATCTCCGGCCGCGTTTTATAGGGAATTCCGACAGCAACATCCTCGATCTGTCCGCGCTCACGAACGCGAACCAGATAAGCCTTATCAACAAGCTCGGCGGGGCGGTCATCGATGGCGGCGCCGGTGCTGATGTCCTGATTGGCAGCGATGAAAACGATTTCTACGTCATCGACAATCCTGGTGACCTGGTTGTCGAGCGGAGCCCTGTCTCGACGAGCGACACGGTGGTCACGCCGTTCTCCGCGACACTACCGGTAAACGTCGAAAACATCGAGCTGACTGGCAGCAACCCTGTCACTGCTACGGGAGATGTCGCGGATAACCGCCTAAGCGGCTCGAAAAACGTAACCTCGAACGTACTCGCCGGAGGACCTGGCGATGATACGTACATTGTCGATGCTACCGACATCGTTGCGGAGACCAGCGGTGAAGGTGATGACACTGTCGTCATGGATGTCCCGGCGTCCGCGAATGGCTTTTTCTTGCTTGCGAATTACGCCAACGTCGAAAACATCCGCGCCGCGAAAGATGCGGGCGGGGTCGGCCTCATCGGTAACGATAGCGACAACGCAATTTACGGCTCGAGGGCTGGCAATGTCCTGCGCGGTGAGGGGGGAAACGACACTATCGGCGACGTCTATAGACCCGAGTATCTAGTGCACCCACTCGGTCGCTCGTATGGGGTGCCGAACGATTCCGACCAACTCTTCGGAGGCGCTGGGGACGATACGCTTCAGAGCTATTCAGGCAATGACCTTCTGGACGGAGGTTTCGGAAACGACATCCTCATTGCGGGCACCGACGTAACAGCTACGTTCGTCTTTGGCGCCGGCTACGGCTCGGATGAGATTCGCAATAGTGGCGTTAAGACGACCGACGACACCCTCGGTTCCGACCGCATCAACTGGACGTCCGGTACAGATATGTCGGCTCTTCGCAGCTTTCGAGACGGGCAGGATCTCCTCGTATGGCTCTCTAACAGTGCCGATCAATTACGCATTGATAATTTTTTCGATGCGTCCGGCAACATCGTGTCATCCGTTGATCGTTGGGATCTACCCGGCGGCATCGTCTTGTCGCGGGCGGCGATCGCCGCATCGCTCAGTGCATTTGATCGAGGAGCGGGCACGGCGAACGCCGATCTACTGATAGCTGGGGTCACGGGGTCTCAATTGCGTGGCGATGCAGGCGATGATTGGCTGCTCGGCCAACTGGGCGGCGACTTGTTAGATGGCGCGAATGGGAACGACACGCTCATTGCAAGCGCCGGCGCGGACACGCTAGTAGGTGGAATTGGAGACGACGTGCTTTCTGGCGGTCTTGGCGCGGACCGCTTCGTGTTCTCTTCGGGATTCGGCTCTGATCTCATCGTCCGCGACTCCGATTATCAGTCCGGTCTCGTCCCCGATATGGCTGTCGACACCGCGGTATTCGACTCGACCATCGCTCCGGAAAGTGTCGAGCTTTCATTGGAGTCCGATGCAATCGGTTACGTGCTCGTCGCGCGCATTACTGGTACTTCCGATGCGCTTCGTATCACCGACTTTCGTAACAATCCCGCAGATCTCACCGGGACGGTGGAAGAGTTTCGTTTCGCAAATGGCACGGTCTGGTCTCACATCGATCTGGTTGCTACCGGCCTGCCGGCGGTAGTCGGCACGGAAGGTGCCGATAAGATGCAGGCAGGCAGCGCTGCAACGCGGCTGCAAGGTCTTGGCGGAGACGATCAGCTCATCGGCGGTGCAGGCAACGATATTCTCGAAGGCGGCGCAGGACGTGACACGCTAAATGGCGGAGCGGGCGCCGACATGATGGTCGGCGGATTGGATGATGATACCTATGTTGTCGACAGCGTCGGCGACTTCGTTGCGGAGCGGCCAAGTGAGGGGCTTGACCTCATTCAAAGCTCAATCACAGCGACCCTTCCGGACAATGTCGAGAATCTCACGCTAATGAGCACAGGGTCGATCAGCGGCACCGGTACGGCTTTCGACAATGTGCTGATCGGAAATGGCGCGGGGAACAGTCTCTGGGGTGGCGCAGGAAACGACACGATCAATGGCGGCGCAGGCATCGATACGATGTACGGAGAAACCGGCGACGACATCCTGGTCGTAGACAACGCCTCGGACACCGCCATCGGAGGTCCCGGGACCGATACGGTCCAGAGCTCGATCAATTACACGCTATCGGACTGGAACGAGGTCGAGCAGTTGACGCTGATCGGCACAAACGCGATTAGCGGCACCGGTAACGTCTTCGACAATGTGCTTACCGGTAACAGTGGTAACAATGTGTTGTATGGCAAGGCGGGAAATGACACTCTGGTCGGCGGTAGCGGATCGGACAAGCTCTACGGCGGTTTCGGCGACGACATCTATGTCTACGATGGGGCCGACTCGATCTTTGAAAATTCAAATGAAGGAATCGACGCGGTCGTCAGCGCTTTCACTTACACGCTCGCGGCCAATGTCGAGAACCTCACGCTCACAAACAGTTCACCCATCAGCGGGAAAGGGAACGCCCTCGCGAACGTGCTAACCGGCAATAGCGCTGCCAACGGTCTAGATGGCGGGACTGGCGCCGACAGGATGGTCGGCGGTGCAGGCGACGACACGTACACCGTCGACAACGCCGACGATGTCGCAATCGAAAACGCGAATGAAGGTGTCGACACGGTCCAGAGTTCGGTTTCTCATGTGTTGGGATCGAACATCGAGAAGCTCACTCTGACAGGCAGCAAGGCGATTATCTTTCCAGCACAGTGGGATCCGAAGCTTGGAATTCACGTGACTTGAAGTCGCGGC
>JADMIO010792778.1_pt1 | contig 30604 bp, 34 predicted proteins | sample 8958161 | NCBI WGS metagenome assembly JADMIO01 (sample SAMN16585339, study PRJNA669376) | soil metagenome | isolation source: Crop rotation soil | place: USA: Cullars Rotation, Alabama | collected 2011 | reverse complement strand
CCTCTTTGGTTTCGCTCTGGGATCGATCCTGGCGATCGTCGGGGCGGTGGCGGGCGCCGCCGCGGGATTTGCGCTGGTGCGCTGGCTCGGCGCGCGCGGAACGCTGGACATGACCCCGGCTGTCGGCAAGCTGGTCGAGCGGGCCGAAAAGGGCGGCTGGCGGGCGGTGGCGATCGTGCGCCTCGCGCCCCTGCCCCACAGCCTCGCCAACACCGCCCTGGCCCTGACCAACATCAGCTGGCGCGACTATCTGCTGGGCTCGCTGGCCGGCATGCTGCCGATGACCCTGGTTCTGGCCGCTTTCGGCGCCTCGGGCGAAGCTGCGTTGCGCGGCAAGAGCGGCTGGACCCTGGCCTGTCTGTTGCTGGCGGTGGCCATCGCCGCGACCCTGCTGATCCGGCGCCACGTCCGGAAGCTCTAGACGACTCGCAATGCTGTGGCTCGCGTGACCTTGCCGTCCTCGAACTCAAGCCGGACGCCTTCGCAGTAGTGGCAAAAGGGCCCCAGATTCGCCGCCTGATCATACAGCGCGGCCGTTCCAGCTTCGATGATGCCGCCGTGGGTAATGATTAGCGCGGCCTGACCGTCTGGGAGACACCTGGCCAAGTTCCGCCAGAGGTTGGCGATCTGGTTCCCGTAACGCCGGACCGCGCCGTCGTGACCATACGCGCCTGCAAACGCCGCGAAACCGGCGTCCCACTGGATTTCCGCGTCTACGTCATCGCCCATGGAGGCGATCCCCTCCACCTTGTCCACCTGCCGAAACCCCATAGCCAGAGCGGTCTGGTAGGCCCTCTCCCGAGTGCTGGAGACGACCTTGGCGAAAGGTCCGATGCCGGCGCCAACTGCGGCGGCGAGCGCTAGGCCCTCGGCGGTTAAGCGCTCGTCTGGCCTGCTGCGCATGGTGTGGCGGCGAACTTCCAGATAGCGCGTCACGTCTCCCCCCGAGCGTCCAGCCCACCCGTGGAAGCACGAGTTGCTTAATCCGCAAACATGAAAAACCAATATTTACAATGGCTCTTCACGGCTCGTTGGGCCTGACCGGCTATGGTGGCCGCCACTGGTAGGGGCGTACGCGAGGTTGGGAGGTGCGCATGCAGCTGGACACCTGGGTATGGCTGGTCGTCGGCGGGGCCATCGGCCTGTTGCTGATGGTTCCGCGGCCGCGCGGCTAGTCCCGGTCGGGCGCGCCGAGCGGGAAATAATGCCGGAATTGCCGCGCGTCATCGACGCAGCGGGCGAAGGACGGCCGCGCCAGAAGCCGCGCGCGATAGGCCTTGAGCGCCTTGCAGCTGTCCGGGATCGGATGGGTCCAGTCGGCGTAAAATAGCGACGGGGCCGCCGCGCAGTCGGCCAGGCTGAAGACATCGCCCACCGCCCACTCTCGGCCGGTCATCCGCTGGTCAAGCCAGGCGTAGCTGGTCTCCAGCATCGACTTGGCCTGGGCGACGCCGAAGGGGTCGCGGTTGGCCTGCGGCGGTCGGATGACGTCGAACACGCACGCGCCCTGGGGCGTCATGACATAGTTGTCGAACACCCGGTCCATCATCCGAACTTCGACGGCGAGATCGGGATCGGCGGGGATCAGCTTCACCAGACCCGGGTGGCGGACCTCAAGGTATTCGACGATCGAGGTCGCCTCGAGGACGGTGCGGCCGTCCTCCACCAGGACCGGGAACTTCTTGATCGGCCACAGGCGGGCGAGTTCGACGCCGTTCTCAGGCTCGGCGGGATCGACGCTGCGGAAGGTGAAGGGGACGTCGTTCTCGTAGAAGGCCATCAGCGCCTTCTGGGTGTAGGACGAGAAAAGGTGGCCGAAGAGATCAATGGACATGGTCAAACTCTGATACTGTCAGGGTGGGATCGAAGATGGCGGCAAGGCCTTCGATGTGCCAGGTCGTGCCTTCCTTGCGGGCGTCGACCGCGCTCTGGCCACCGACGAAATAGCTGCCCTGCTCGGTGTGGATCAGGCGTGTTGCCTCCCCCTCGGGAACCAACTCGATGGACATGACCGAGACCGACAGCTTCTGTCCGCCGGCCCACATGTCGTAGATCAGCACGATCCGCTCGTTTTCCACGATGTCGCGGTACTGGGCCTGGAAGTCGGTTTCGATGCCGCTGGGCCAGCGGGCGTGCCAGCGATCCTCGCCGCCTGGGCGGAATTCGAATACCCGCACCAGGGTTTCGCAGTCGGCCGGGGCCTTGAACCAGCGGCTCTTGGCTTCGAGCGTCGTATAGGCGGCGAAGACGCGCTCGGGCGTGGCTTTCAACAACCGCTCGATCACGAAGGTGGCGTTATGGACTTTCGGTTCACTCATTTCGTCATTCCTGGTCTTTGGTCTCTTCGAGATAGGCTTCGAGCTGATCGTATTGCTGCTCCCAGAAGGCGCGGCGCTCGGCGATCCATTGTTCAGCGGTGCGCAGCGTCGCCGGCACGACCCGACAGGTCCGGACCCGCCCCAACTTTTCGGTATGCACCAGGCCCGCGTCCTCCAGCACCTTGAGGTGCTGCACCACGGCAGAAAGGCTCATCGGCAGGGGCTCGGCCAGCTGGGTCACCGAAGCAGGTCCCCGGGTCAGCCGCTCGACCATGGAGCGGCGGCCAGGGTCGGCCAAGGCCTGATAGATCAAGTCCAGCGGCGGCGGTTTGGAGGGTGGGAGCTGATACTGAAGCATGTACTTAAGTAACGTGCGGTCACGAACGAGTCAACACCCTTGAATCGGCCACAAAGGCGGGCCTAGCTAAGGCCAATGAATCGCCGGGTTTTCTTCGCTCTCGCGGGCGCCGCCGCCGTCTGGCCCGGGATCATGGGCTGCCGGGCTCAGGACGCGGCGCCGCCGGGCCTGGCGAATTCGGGCGATACGGCGTTCGACGCCTGGCTTAACGGCTTCTATCCCCGGGCGCTGGCGGCCGGCATCCCGCGCGAGGTGCTCAATCGCGAGCTGGCTGATCTCAAGCCTGATGCGTCGATCGTCGCCGCCGACCGCAACCAGCCCGAGATCGCCCGGCCGGTGAGCAGCTATATGCGGGGCGTGGTCTCCGACGCCCGGGTCGCCACCGGCGTCCAGAAACGCAGCGAGCTGACCTGGCTGCCCGCGCTGGAAGCGCGATTCAACGTGCCGGGGCCGGTGCTGATCGGCCTTTGGGGCCTCGAATCCTCGTTCGGGACCATCCAGGGCAACAACGACATCATCCGCACCGACGCGACCCTGGCCGCCGACGGTCGCCGGCGGCCGCTGTTCGAGGAAAACCTGATCGCCGCCCTGCGAATCATAGCCTCCGGCGAGGCTGTGCGCAGCCAGTTGAAAGGCTCTAGCGCGGGGGCCTTTGGCCAGACCCAGTTTTCGCCGGCCGACTTTCTAAAGACCGCGATCGACGGCGATGGCGACGGCAAGCGGGACCTTTGGAACTCCACCCAGGACGCCCTCGCCTCCACCGCCAATCTCCTGGCCAAGGCCGGCTGGAAGGCGGGTGAAAGCTCCCAGCGCGAGGTCACCATTCCCGAAGGCTTCGACTACAGCGTCGTCGAGGGGCCGCGCCAATCGCCGTCGGTGTGGGCCGACCTCGGCGTGAAGCCCACAGACGGCAAGGCCTGGTCGGCCGCCGACCGGGCGTCACCGGGTCAGTTGATCGCCCCTTCCGGCGCCGCGGGGCCGGCCTTTCTGATCTTCCCCAATCACTTCGTGATCCGGGTCTACAACAACTCGACCTCCTATGCGCTCGGCGTCGGCCTGTTGGGCGCGCGTATTGCGGGCGATGCGGGCGTCATCAAACCCTGGCCCCAGGAGGTTGGGCTCTCCACCGCCGAGCGCACGGGCGCCCAGAACGCCCTCAACAAGCTCGGCTACGACACCGGCGGGGTCGACGGCATCATCGGGGTGGCCACCCGGGCGGCCATGCGCAAGTGGCAAAAAGAGCGTGGTTTGATTTCCGACGGCTATCTGACGCCGGACCTGTCCCACCGCCTGCAGGCCGAAGCCGCGGCCCTGCCTTAGAACCCGCTCGACGCGTCGTTCCGCTCCACGGACTTCGCCGTCTGACGCTCGGTCGTCGGCGCCTGGCCGGCGTAGCGCAGCAAGGGGTTACGGGCGACATAGACCACCATGGCCAACAGGATGACGACGTTCATCACGTAGGGGCCCGGGTGGTAGTGCTGATAGACGAAGACGAACAGGGGCGCGGCGATGACATTGATGCCGATCACCGCGGCCACGGCGCCGGCGGCGCGGGCCTGGTCGTGCTCGGGCACCGCGAGCGAAGCGCCGGCGGTAAAGCCCGGGCGGGCAAAGCCATAGCCGAGGCTGGAGAGCGCGAAGGCGACCACCACCATCCAGTAGGACGGCATGAAGGCGGTAATGACATTGGCGATGGCGGCCAGGATCACACCCCAGCGAAGCAGGAGGCGGGGGCCCAGCTTGAAGATGCGGATCAGGCCCCACTGGGCGAAAAGGCCGCCCAGGGCGCCCGCGATCATGGCGAGCGCTGTGTAGGGCTGGGCCTTGGCCGGCTCCAGCCCCAGCTTGTCGATCACCAGGAAGCCGAGGGTCTGGTACTGGGCGCTCTGACAGCTTGAGACGAGGAAGCCGTAGATCAGGAACGGACGCACCCTGGGGTCTTTCCACATCGGACTGCCGGACTTGGCCTTGTCGGCCCTGCGGATAGCGCCGCTCTCGGGCGGCCAGGTTTCCGGCAGCTTGAACGCCACCCAGGCCATGACGCCGATCGCCATCAGACCAAATCCGAGCGTGGGGCCCGCAAGGCCGATCACCGGCAGAACGAAGATCGGCGCCAGCGCCGGGCCGATGATGGTGCCCAGGCCGAACGAGCCCGCCAGGCTGGCGATCAGGTCGGTGCGCCTCTGTCCCTCCGAGCGATCTGTCAGATAGGCCTGGCTGGCCGGCGGCGAGGCCGAACCCAGCCAGCCGAAGATGGCGCGGGCGAGCAGGAAGGCGATGAAGATCACGCTGGGGGCGACGAGGTGCAGCCCGCCCACATAGATAACCGCCGTGCACAGCAGCATGGAGACCGCAAAACCCACCAGGCCCAGGATCATCAACGGCTTGCGGCCCCGGATGTCGGCGCGGACCGCCCAGTGTGGCGCGCCGGCCGCCCACAGGAGCGCGGACAGCGAATAGATCGCCGCCACCATCCAGTCGCGCACGCCGATTTCGCGCCCGATGGCCGGCAGCACCGACTGCAGGCCGGTGTTGCCGACGGCTGTGACGAAGCTGACCGAAAAGACAATCGCGAACGCGCCCTTGGCGAGGCTGTCGGGCGGCGCTTCCGAGTGATCTGCGTCCTGAGCCGCCATACGAGATTCCAGCTGCACCGAATTACGCGGAATTAAGCATTAACGGCCATGGTCCGAGTCGAATACCCATCCAACCCGCGCGGACACCTCATGTTTCAGATCATCGGCATCGTCCTGCTGTTCGGCCTTGTGTTCGGCAGCTTCATCATGTCGGGCGGCAACATGGGGGTCATCATCGAGGCCGCGCCGCACGAACTGATGGCGATCCTGGGCGCCGCGGTGGCCGCCTTCCTGGTATCGAACTCTACCTCGACCCTGAAGAAGACCGGCGGCGGCTTCGCCAAGATTTTCAAGGGCCCGACCTGGAAGGCCAAGGATTATACCGACCTTCTCAGCCTGCTGTTCTTGCTGACCAAGACGATGAAGTCCAAGGGCGTCATCGCCCTGGAAAGCCACATCGAGAACCCGCACGACAGTTCGATCTTCTCGCGCTACCCCAAGATCGTGAAGGACCACTTCGCCGTCGACTTCATCTGCGACACCCTGCGGATGATGACCATGAACCTGGAAGATCCGCACCAGGTCGAGGACGCGATGGAAAAGCAGCTGGAAAAGCACCACCACGAAGCGCACGCGCCCGCCCATGCCCTGTCGCAAGTGGCGGACGGCCTCCCGGCGCTCGGCATCGTCGCCGCCGTGCTGGGCGTGATCAAGACCATGGGCGCGATCGAAAGCCCGCCCAACATCCTCGGCGAAATGATCGGCGGCGCGCTGGTCGGCACCTTCCTGGGCGTGTTCCTGGCCTATGGCATGGTCGGCCCGATGGCCAACCGCCTGAAAGAGATCATCGACGAGGACGCGGCCTTCTACAAAATCATCCAGTCAGTGCTGGTCGCGCACCTGCACGGCAACGCCGCCCAGATCTCGGTTGAAATCGGCCGCGGCAACGTTCCCTCGCCGGCTCAGCCCAGCTTCCTGGAGCTGGAAGAGGCGCTGAACAATATTCCGGCCGAAGGCTAGCTTGGCCGCCGGGCGCGGTGTTTCGCGTTAATCTTTGAACGCCCGCGGAAATCGGGTCCACATGGCCGCACTTTTCCGCCATGTCACGGCCACGTGACGCGAGATCACGCTTGCGTGTTCGCGAAAATTAGTACAGATTCGCCTCCACGCTCGAACGTCCGTCAATCCCGGCGGCACGAGGAGCGTTATGATCATTTCAGGGGACCTCCACATGATCCGCAAAATCCTCGTCGTCGGCGCCGCGTTCGCCGCTCTCGCCGCCTGCAGCCCGAAGGCTGAAGAACCGGCTCCGGCTCCGGAAGCTCCGGCCGCCCCGGCTCCGGCCGCTGACGCCGCCGCTGCTCCGGCTCCGGAAGCTGGCGCGACCACGACCACGGCCACCTCGCCGGACGGCAAGATGACCACCACCACCACCGAAAAGAAGTAAGACCTTCTTTCGTTGAGACTTTGGGAAAGGCCGCCTTCGGGCGGCCTTTCTTGTTTTGGGCTGGCGTTGCGCAGGCTAGGATGGCGTCATGATCCGCGCTCTCACCCTCACCGTCCTTTTGCTCCTGGCCGCCTGCAACAAGGCGCAGCCTGCGAAGACCGGCGACCCGGCAGCGGCCGCCATTGCCGAGGGCGTGGCGGCCCCGGCCCCTTCAACACCAAGCCCTGCGCCCGATCTCTCCGGTGAACCCGTCGTTGGAACCGTTGAATCCGCCCAGGGCGCGGCGAGAATCGATCCGCCGGCGGCGGCGCCCCCGGCGAAATAGGCGCGCCCTGCCCGCGCCTTCCCCGCCCGCGATCTGGCAGGACGGCGTCCTGCGCTCGGCGATTTATGGCGACATCTACTTCTCTAGCGAGGGCGGGCTTGCAGAGTCTCAAGCGGTATTTCTGCAAGGATGTGGCCTTCCCGAGTCGTGGCGGGATCGACGACACTTCACTGTCGGCGAGCTGGGCTTCGGAACGGGGCTGAACATCGCCGCCTTGCTGCAGCTCTGGAAAGCCACCCGTCCGGAGGGTGCGCGGCTCAGCATTTTCAGCATCGAAGCCCATCCGCTCGCGCGCGAGGACGCCGCGGCAGCCCTGGGCGGCTGGCCACTGATCGGTGAAGCGGCTCAGGTCCTGCTCGCCCATTGGCCCGGCGCGCGGCGCGGCTTCCACCGCGTGGATCTTCCCGGGTTTGACGCCACCCTCGATGTTGCGGTGATGGAGGCGGAGGCCGCCTTGCAGCTGTGGGGTGGCAAGGCCGACGCCTGGTTTCTCGACGGGTTCTCGCCGGCGCTCAATCCGGCCATGTGGCGAGACGAGGTGCTGCGCCTCGTCGCGGCCCGGTCAGCCCCGGGTGCGCGAGCAGCGACCTTTACTGTCGCCGGCGCTGTTCGGCGCGGGCTGCAATCGGCCGGCTTCTCGGTGGAACGTCTTCCAGGCTACGGCCGCAAGCGCCAGCGGCTTGAGGCGCGCATGCCGGGCCCGGCGCCGGCCTCGCTCCCGGCCGGTCCCGTATTGGTGATCGGTGGCGGTATTGCCGGCGCGTCGGTCGCCCGCGCCCTGCGCGCGCTGGGCGCGCCGGTACAACTTGTCGACAACGACGGTCCGGCCGCGTCGGGCAATCCGGCGGCCCTGGTCACACCCGGCCTGGACGCCTCGGGCAACACTCGAGCCCGCCTTCAGGCCGCAGCCTTCGTGCGGGCGGTGCAGCTCTATTGCGACAATCCCGGATCGGTGATCGCCCAGGGCGCGGTCCGACTGGAGACTGAGGCGCGCGATGCGCGCCGGCTCGAGGCCGTCAGCGCCCAGGATTTTTTCGAACCCGGCGCGATGGCGCGCCTGGGGCCTGCCGAGGCCGCCTGCTGGCTGGATGAAGTCGAGGCGCCGGGTGGATTGGCGATGCAGGAAGCCTTGGTGATCGACCCGGCGGTGATCCTTGCGGCCTGGCGAGGTCCTGACGTGGTGGCTGGCGAGGTCGTGGCCCTCGAACGGGGTGATGGAGTCTGGGTCGCCCGGCTGGCGGATGGCGGCGCGCTGGAAGTCCGGACCGTAGCCCTTGCCGGCGGCTGGGGCGCCGCTGGCCTGCTGCCCTCGCTGCCTCTGCGGCCCATACGAGGCCAAGCCACCTGGTGCGCCCTGAACGAGACGGTGCGCGCCGCAAGCTTTGGCGCCTATGCCATCCCCACCCGAGACGGGGTGCTGTTTGGCGCGACGTACGACCGAGATGACACCGGCTGCGATCTGCGAGACGCCGATCACCAACGGAACCGGATCGCCCTCGCGGCGATGCGGCCGCGGTTGGCGGAGAAGATTGATCTTGCACCGGTTTTCGGCCGCGCGGCTGTTCGCGCCACAACGGCGGACCAAATGCCCTTGGCTGGGCAGGTGGAAGACGGTCTCTACGTCCTCACCGGCCTTGGATCACGGGGGTTTTCTACCGCGCCGCTGCTGGCCGAACATCTGGCGGCGCAAATATGCGACTTTCCATCGCCCTTGCCGGTTGATCTATGGCCCCTTGTCGATCCGCTCAGGCTTTGACAAACTCTGGCGGGGCTTTATGATTGCAGAAATGCAATATTTGCAACATTGCGTATAAGGATCTCCGATGTCCTCCCTGTTGAAAAAAGGCGCGAGTTTCCTAGGCGCGGGCGCGCTTCTGGTGCTTTCGGGCGCCGCCGGCCCTGACCAGGACTTCGTTCGCAACACCGACGCCACCGGCAAGCAGTGCTTCCATGTCCGCGACGTCGAAGGCTACAGCCCCGCCAAGATCGGCGAGCGCGAAGGCGTCAACCTTCGCTTGAAGAACCGCGACGTCTATCAGCTGGAGTTCTTCTCCCCCTGCCAGGACGCCAAGACCGCCACGCGCATCCGCATCCAGTCTAACTCGGCCGCGGACTATGTGTGCAGCGGCTCGGACACCACCCTGGTGGCGGTGAGCGATTCCGGGCAGGCCCAGCAATGCGGGGTCAGCGGCCTGCGCAAACTGACCAAGGATCAGGTCGCGGCGCTGCCGGACAACGAACAGCCCTAGGGCGCGTCAGCCCATATCACCCGTCATCCCCGGAACTGGCCCGGGGATGAGGATCATGTTTTGTCGAAGTTCAGTGGACCTGTCGTCCCAGCGCTTCCAGCTCTTCCTTGATCCTGAGCTTCTGTCGCTTCATCTGCCGTAGCTGGAGGTCGTCGAAGGCCGGGTGTCGGAAAGCGTCTTCAATCATCTTGTCGAGATCGCGGTGACGGTGCCGAAGTTCACGGATACGGGCTTCGATGGCCATTGGGTATCGCTCCATATTGCCGACTTTACATAGGAAGTAGATTCCCGAATTTGCCACTTGTCAGTTCACATTGCCTTGCACTGATGGTGACTTGACACGAATGTCCAGCTTTCGGGCTAAGAGTTGAGCACCATGTCGCGGCCAGGGCTGATTGTCGGAATTTCCGGCGCCTCCGGCGCGGCGCTCGGGGTGCGCTGCCTGGAAGCGTGCCGCGAACTGGGCGTCGATACCCATCTCATCGTCTCCAAAGCGGGCGCCCTGACGATCGCCGAGGAGACAGGCCTGTCTCTGGAGGCGGTCGGCGCGAAAGCCACTCAAGTTCACAAGGTCGCCGATGTTGGGGCATGCATAGCGTCAGGGTCCTTTCGCGCGCTGGGCATGATCGTCGCGCCCTGTTCGGTCAGGACGATGTCGGAGATCGCCACAGGGGTGACCTCGACCCTGCTGACCCGCTCCGCCGACGTCACCTTGAAAGAGCGCAGGCCGCTGGTCCTGATGGTGCGCGAGACGCCGTTCCACCTGGGCCATCTGCGCACCATGACTCAGCTGGCGGAGATGGGGGCGGTGATCGCCCCACCGCTGCCGGCCTTCTATACCAAGCCGAAATCCATCGAGGATATCATCGATCAGGCGGTGGGCCGGGCGCTGGATCTGTTCGGCCTGGAGTGGTCCGCCACCGCGCGCTGGGGCGCAGGCGAACGATGAGTGACGAAGAAGCGGCCAATGACGAAGGCCTGATAGCCAAAATCGCCCTGCTCCGGCAGGAGCACGAAGACCTCGGCGCGGCAATTGACGCCTTGGCCGGCCAGCCCCAGGCCGATCAGTTGCAGATCGCGCGGCTGAAAAAACGCAAGCTCGCCCTGCGTGACGAGATCACGCGCCTCTCCGAGCAGGTGACGCCGGACATTATCGCCTGAACTAGGCCCGGGCGCGCTTTCGCTCGTACATCGCCCCGTCGGCGGCGGAGAGCATGTCTTCCGCCGACAGGGCGGTATCGATTTCGCGCACGCCCCAGGTCAGATGCAGCGGCATCATCCACTCGCCGCTCTGCACCGGCTCGGCCTCGATCATCGCCGAAAGCTGCGCAGCCTTGGCCGCGGCGGCCGCGCCATCCGCCTGAGCAAGGATGACGCCGAACTCATCGCCGCCGATTCGGCCGGCCACGTCGGTTTCGCGGATATGGGCGGAAAGGCGTACGGCCACCGCCTTGAGCGCCTCGTCGCCGCCCGCGTGGCCAAAGCGGTCGTTGACCGCCTTGAACCCGTCGATGTCGAAATAGACGAGGCTCGCCTTCGAACCATAGCGCTGAGAAAAGGCGATGGCGCGGGAAAGCTCGCGCATGAAGGCTCGGCGGTTGAGGAGCGGGGTGAGGACGTCGCGGTCGGCGATTTCCTCGACATCGGCCAGTTGCGCCTTCAGGCGGCTGACTTCCTTGCGCAACTCGTCGATCTCGGCGAGCAGTTGACCCAGGGCGGCCCGAACCTGGGGCGTCAGGTCAGTCTCGTCGAGGCCCAGGAAGCGGGCGCTGTCAGGCGCGCGAGGGCCGGCCAGGCCGCTGGCGTCGGCAGCGCTTTGCAAGGCGATACGCCGGCGCACCCCAGCCAGGGGATCGGCTCTGACGCCGGATATCTTCATGCCGCGTCCCCAACTCGCCAGAATCACGGGAATCGCGTTCTGACGTCCCGATTCTGAACGGGATCGGTTGCGAGCGCAATGTGCGGCCCTATACTGCGCCGCCTTCCCGGGACGCCCGCAAAGGACACCTTGAATGGCAGCCGCTCCCCCCGTCGTAATCATCATGGGCAGCCGGTCAGACTGGCCGACCATGAAAGCGGCGGCCGACGCCCTCGATCAGCTGGGCGTGCCCTATGAGGCCAAGGTGGTGTCGGCGCATCGCACGCCTGAGCGCTTGTTCGCCTTTGCCAAGGGCGCCAAGGCGGCGGGGGTCAAGGTGATCATCGCCGGCGCCGGGGGCGCGGCGCATTTGCCGGGCATGGCCGCCTCGATGACCGAACTGCCGGTATTGGGCGTCCCGGTGAAGTCCAAAGCCCTGGAAGGGCTAGATTCCCTGCTCTCTATCTTGCAGATGCCTGGCGGGGTTCCGGTGGGGACACTGGCGATCGGCGAGCCCGGCGCACGCAATGCCGGACTTTTGGCGGCGCAAATCCTGGCCCTGTCGGATGAGGCGCTGGCCGGAAGGTTGGCGGCATTTCGCGCGGCGCAGACGGCCGGCGTGCCGGAATCGGTGGCGGACTGAGGTGACCGATTTTCCACTTCCGCCAGGCTCGACCATCGGCATTCTGGGCGGCGGCCAACTCGGCCGCATGCTGACCTTGGCGGCTGCGCGGCTCGGATTCCAGACCGTGATCCTGGCGGATGGGCCCGGCTCGTGCGCTTCGCAGGTCGCCGGGCGGACCATCATCGGGGCCTACGACGATCCCGCCGGGTTGAAAAAGCTCGCGGAGGCGGCGGATGTTGTCACCTATGAGTTCGAAAACGTGCCGGCGGCGGCGGTTGAAATTCTCGGCGACCTGGGCTGCGAAACCGCGCCCTCGGCGCGAGCGCTGGCCATCGCCCAGGATCGAGTCGATGAAAAGGTTTTCCTGAACCGGGCCGGCGCAGCGACCGTGGATTTTGAACCGGTATACTCGGCGGGCGATATCGCCCCGGCCCTGGACCGGCTGGGCGCGCCGGCTCTGCTCAAGACCCGTCGCGAAGGCTATGACGGCAAGGGCCAAACCTGGGTCGACAATCATGCTGACGCGACAGCCGCCCATGCGCGCATCGGCGGCAGACCGGCGATCCTGGAGGCGGCGGCCAACTTCGTACGCGAGATGTCGGTGATCGCCGCGCGCGGACGCGACGGCGAGGTCGCCTGCTACCCGCTCGGCGAAAACCACCACGAGAACGGCATCCTTCGCCGCACCAGTGCACCCGCCACGGCCTCGGCCAAGACCATCGCCCAGGCCGAAACGATCGCCGCCCGCATCCTCACCGCCCTCGACTATGTCGGGGTCATGGGCGTGGAGTTGTTCGAGCTCTCCGACGGCAGGCTGCTGGTCAACGAGATCGCGCCGCGGGTGCACAACTCGGGTCACTGGACTCTGGACGGCTGCGAGGTCGACCAGTTCGAGCAGCACATCCGCGCCGTCGCCGGTTGGCCGCTCGGCCCGACAATGCCTCTGGCCCACGTCGAAATGACCAACCTGATCGGTCCAGAAGCGTTGGAATGGAAGAAACTTGCCGCCGAACAGGAGGCGCGTGTCTGGCTCTACGGCAAGGATGAGGCTCGTTCAGGCCGCAAGATGGGCCATATCAACCGGCTGAGACCGCTCAGCTAGGCGCGAGCAGAGTCCGACGGTGTGTTGGCCAGCTCGGCGCCGCCGGGCAAGGTGATCTCAAAGATCGAGCCGGCGGGCCCGGTGCGTTTGAGAACCAGGTCGCCGCCGTGCGCCTGAGCCAGTTCCCGGGCGATCGCCAGGCCTAATCCCGTACCGCCAGCGCGCCCGGAGCCGAAGGGTGTGAAGAGGTTGTCGAGCACCTTTTCCGGCACGCCTGAACCATCGTCGGCGACCGTGATGATGCTATCTTCATCCGTCTGCTTGAAGGTCAGGCGCACCGTTCCCGGCACGCGGCGATCGGGTCCGCTCACGGCCTGACGAGCGTTCTTCAAGAGGTTCAGCAGCATCCGGTGCAGGTGGTCGGGATCGGCGCGCACCTGGTCCTTCGCTTTCACGTTGGTGATCAGCTTGACCCCGTTGCGCTCCAGACCGGCGTCCTCGGCCGCCGCCGTGGCGACATCCCTGAGGCTGATGACGGTTGGCGAGGGCATGGGCTCGGCGCTCTTGCCGTAAGCCAGCACTTCCGTGGTCAGGCGCGCGGCGCGGTCCAGGGCTCGTTCCAGGCGCGGCAGGGCGCTGGCGACCGATGGGTCGGCGGACATCGACAGGCGTTCGGAGGCCAGCTGGGCGCTGGTCAACATGTTGCGCAAGTCGTGATTGATCTTGGCGACCGCTTCGCCCAGAGCCGCCAGGCGCGAGCGTGAAGCCAGCGCGGCAGTGACTTCAGCTTGCATCTGATTGAGTTCGATTTCGGCCCGGCCCACCTCGTCGCGGCGTCCCGACGGCTCGATGTGAGCGCTCGGATCTTCCGGGTCGGCCCGAAAGCGTTCCATGGCCAGGGTGATGCGCTGCATCGGCCGCACAAGAAAGGCGTTGAGAAACAGGTAGACGAGCGCGCCGATACCCGCCGAGATCAGCGCCGTCAGCCAGAGCAATTTGATGACATAGCTGCTGAGCTCGGCTTTCAGCTGGGCGTCAGGCGCGACGATCTCAAGGTAGTTCTGGCCGGCATAAGCCTCGGTGTGACCAAGCATCCGCACATTGCTGTCCGGCCGGCTGGTAAGCGTCTGAATGGGCGCGCGAATCCAGGTGAAGAAATTGGTCTGGCGAAGGTCGATCAGATAAGGCGTGTTCATCACCGACGGCTGGAAATAACAGCCCTTGATGCCGTCCTTCTGGAAACAGAGGGAGATCACGCCGGTGCTGTCCTGCACCTGCTGGCGCTTTGTGTTGGTGACGAACTCATCGCCGGCGAACTTGTAGGCCAGGATACCCAGCTCGGCCCGGGTCATCCGCTCCTTGAGCCAGCCCTGTTCAAAGGTCGACAGGGATGTCGCCAGAATCACCAGTTCGGCCACCAGCACAAAGATGACCGTGAAGACCAGCAGACGAGCCGTGAGACCGCCGGGCCAAAGCAGGCGACGGGCCTGTTCGCTCTGGGCCGCCGCGGGCACGGTCAGGGCCAGCAGGCCGCGCGGTTTTCCGGGCGCTTTCAGCGACATAACGGAAATGTTACCTGAGCCGGGCCTTTGGGCAAGGGCTTATCCGCCGGCGCCGGTGCCAATGACCTGTTCTACCGAAGAAAATCCCTCGGCTTTGACCCGCGCGGCCAGGTCGCGGGCGATACGGGCGGCAAGGCCGGGACCTTCATAGACCATCGCGGAATAGAGCTGGACCGCAGTGGCGCCTGCCCTAAGCTTGGCGTAGGCGTCCGCCCCGCTGGCAATGCCGCCGACGCCGATGATCGGGAGACGACGGTCAGCGGCGCGGTAAAAGCGCCTGAGCACCTGGGTGGAGAGTTCCATCAGGGGCGCGCCGGAAAGCCCGCCTGTCTCCGTCCGCAGGGATGAGCGCAGACCTGGAGGGCGCGACAGGGTGGTATTCGAAACGATCAGGCCGTCGATCCGGTGGGCGATCACCGTTTCGACGATGGCGAGAATTTCCGCATCGTCGAGATCTGGCGCGACCTTGAGGAAGATGGGCGCGCGGCCCGAAGGTTCGAGCGCGCCACAAACCTCGCCGATGCGGCCCAACAGTTCCTCCAGCGCATCGCGGGTCTGCAGGGCGCGGAGGCCCGGCGTGTTGGGGGATGAGATATTGACGGTGAAATAGTCGGCCAGGCCCCACAGCCGGGTCAGGCCCTGGACATAGTCGCCGATGCGGTCGGGCGAGTCCTTGTTGGCTCCGATGTTGGCGCCCACCACCCCGCGCCGCCGCCGCCGTCCGAGCCGCCGGGCAAAGGCGTCGAGGCCTTCGTTGTTGAACCCCAGCCGGTTGATCACCGCGCGGTCCGCGGTGAGGCGAAAGAGGCGAGGCTTTGGGTTGCCCTCCTGCGGCAGCGGTGTGACGGTGCCGCATTCGGCAAAGCCGAAGCCCGCAGCGAGCATAGCGTCCGGCGCCTCGGCGTTCTTGTCGAAACCAGCGGCAAGGCCAACCGGATTGGGCAAGGTCAGGCCGACCAGAGTCGTGCGCAGCACGGGGTCCCGACTGGTCGCGACGCGAGGCCCCAGTCCAAGCTTCAGGCCTTCGATCGCCGCCCGGTGGGCGTCTTCCGGCTCCAGCAGGCGGAAGGCGGCGCTGGCCAGATCATGCAGCCCGCTCATTCGCCGCCGCCGCCGCCATGGTCGGCGGCCAGGAACAGGGCCTCGTAGGCCGCGCGCCCGGCTTCGTCGATCGAGAACACCGACACCGTCGAGGTAGGATAGCCGCGGTCAAAACGCGCCAGATCTGACGGCGGCGCCGAGCCGACCTTCAGGATTCGCAGGGCCAGGGCATGGACGCCGGGGTTGTGGGCCACCACCATGACCGTGTCGCTGTCTTCCTCGTCCTCAATGGCGTCGAGCAGGGCATCGGGCTCGGCATGATAAAGGGCGCGGCTGAACGCCACCTGCGCCTGCGGGAAGGCTGCCGCCATCGCTTCCCAGGTCTCACGGGTGCGCAGAGCCGATGAGACCAGCACCTTGTCGGGAACGATCCCCGCGCCGTCCAGCACGCCGGCCATGATGGAAGCGTCCCGCCGGCCGCGCTCGGTCAGCGCCCGATCGAAATCGCCGCCCCCCGGCGAGGCCCGTTCAGCCTTGGCGTGTCGCATGAGCACCAGGCGGCGCAATCTTCATCTCCTCGTCTCGGCGCCGGTCATAGCTGCGAATCCTCCAGGCTGGTAGCAGCCGGTTGACACAGGCCAAGTCGCGCTGTCCAAGCAGGGCATGTCGGCGACCGTCGAAAAACGCAAGGACCCCGCGCGGGCATCGGAAATCATGCGGTTTCCGGCTGACCAACCCCTGCGCCTCGATTCCGGAGCCAAGCTCGAAAATCTGGAACTGGCCTACAAGACCTGGGGCGAACTCAACGCCGACAAATCCAATGCGGTGCTGGTCTGTCATGCGCTGACCCTCGATCAGTATGTCACTGGCGAACATCCGGTGTCGGGCAAGCCGGGCTGGTGGAGCAAGGCCGTCGGCAAGGGCAAGCCTGTGGACCCGGCCAGGCACTTCATCATCTGCGCCAACGTGGTGGGCGGCTGCATGGGCTCGACGGGACCGGCCTCGCTCAACCCCAAGACCGGCAAGCCCTACGGTCTGGCGTTTCCGGTTCTGACGATCGGCGACATGGTGCGGGCGCAGAAGATGCTGATCGACGCCCTGGGCATCGAGACGCTGTTTACGGTGATCGGCGGCTCGATGGGCGGCATGCAGGTGCTGCAGTGGGCGGCGGACTATCCCGAGCGGCTGTTTTCGGCGGTGTGCATCGCAGCGACGGCCAAGCACTCGGCGCAGAACATCGCGCTGCACGAGGTCGGCCGCCAGGCGATCATGGCTGACCCGAACTGGCGCGGCGGCGATTATGCGAGCTTCAAGGTCCGGCCGGAAAAGGGCCTGGCGGTTGCGCGCATGGGCGCCCACATCACCTATGTCTCGGACGAAGCCCTGCAACGCAAATTCGGCCGCGAACTTCGGCGCGACGGCCTGTCGTGGGGATTCGACGCGGACTTCCAGGTGGAGAGCTATCTGCGTCATCAGGGCGTGTCGTTCGTCGACCGTTTCGATGCCAACGCCTATCTCTACATCACTCGGGCGATGGACTATTTCGACCTGCCCGGAAAGCACGGCGGCAAGCTCGCCGAAGCCTTTCTCGGCGCCCGGCATGTGCGCTTCTGCGTGCTGTCGTTCACTTCGGACTGGCTTTATCCGACCCGCGAAAGTCGCGAGATCGTCAAAGCCCTGAACGCGGCAGGCGCGCGGGTCAGCTTCCTGGAAATCGTCAGCGACAAAGGTCATGACGCCTTCCTGCTCGACGAGCCCGAAATGCACGCGGCCTTGACCGGATTCCTGGCCGCGACGGGGCAGGAGCGCGGCTTGAAGTGACCGAAATCCGGGAAGATTTCCGCGAAATTCTGCGGCTCGTGCAGCCAACCGCGCGCGTGCTCGATATCGGCTGCGGTGAAGGCCAGCTGCTGGAGTTGCTGGCGCGGGAAAAGCAGGTTGATGGGCGGGGCCTTGAGATCAGTCAGGCCGGCGTCGCCGCCGCACTCGCCCGTGGCCTCGCGGTGGTGCAGGGCGACGCAGACCGCGATCTTGCCGCTTACCCCGACGATGCCTTCGATTACGCGATCCTGTCGCAGACCCTGCAGACCGTGCGTGACCCGCGGGCCGTGCTGATCGAGCTGCTGCGCATAGCTCAGCGGAGCATCGTGTCCTTCCCCAATTTCGGCCACTGGCGCGTGCGCTGGTCGCTGCTGACCGGGGGCCGGATGCCGACCACGAAGGCGCTGCCATCACACTGGTGGGAAACGCCGAATATCCACCTTTGCACCCTGCTCGATTTCACCGACCTGGTGGAGGATCTGGGCCTGAAAATCGAGGCGTCCTCGGCCCTGATTCGGGGCAGGGCGGCGCGTCCGATGGCGCCGGGCCTGGCGCTGGAAAACCTGCGCGCCGAGGCCGCAATTTTCCTGCTTACGCGAGGATAGCGCCCTAAAAAGCGAACCGGACCGAGAAGGTGGCGCTGTACGCCGAATAGTCTTCGCCGATCTCGCCGCCAGCCTCGAAGGCCAGGTTAGAATAGGCTCCGCGGCCGCGAAGGGCGGCGCGCAGGATCAGAAGGCCCTTTTCGCGCTGCAGGCCGGTCAGGGTGAAGTCGGATCCGGCCACGCTAGCGAACGAGGCGCTGGTCGAGCCATCGCCGCTGGCCAGGATTGAGCGATAGCCGATCATCAGTTCCGGAGCCCAGTGGTAGGTCCTGCCGAATTCGCTGCCGATGGTGACGCCGATCTCGGCCGCCGCCTCGTAGTTGGACCGGCTCTCAACCGAAAGATTCACCGCAGGGCCGCCGCCGCGTTCTGTGTAGCTGCCCTCACGCAGATAGACGGCGTTGATATTGGCGCGCGGGCGCACGTAGACCGGACCAAGGTCAAGGCTGTAGGCAGCTCCGACGCGAGCCGCGCCCAGCACGCCGTTCCATGACCCGTCCGCCTGACGCACCAGAAGCTGCTGTCCCGCGGCATTGGAATCAACGATGCGGCGGGTCGAGTCGAACCAGGCGAAGCCGCCGCCCAGTTCGGCGTCAATCATCACGTCATTCATCGGCTGACGCCAATAGGCGCCGCCGGTCACGGCCGAGGCCGCCAGGTGCGAACCGAGCACCCGGATGCTGTTGCGAATCTCCGACGACATGTAGCTGCCCGAGAGCCCGACATAGCCGCCGCCACGCGTCGGCCGCTCATAGCCCCCGATCAGGCCAAAGCCGCCGGTCTGGTAGGGCACGTCATCGACGGTTTCCTGCTTAACCGTCAGACCCACTTCCTGAAGCCACGAACGCGGCTCGCCCGGCTGGAGGCCGACTGGAGTGTGCGCCTGCGCCGCCAGGCCTTCGCGCACCGTGTCGGTCAGAGTCTTGAAGGGACCGCCGGAATAGTCGGGTAAAAACTGCTGATAAAGCTTCCTGAAATCGGCGTCGGTGGTCTTGCCCAGGAACTGGGTTGCGACATCGCTGTCGGCGTCAAACGCTGTGTAGAAGGCTTCAAAGGCCTGGGCGCGTCCGCCGGCCAGGCCCAGATCCGTGGCGCTGCGGCGGCTCGCCTCGACGGTAATCGAATTGGAGCCAACGGTCATGTGGCCGTTGAACAGGGCCGGAACCTGCCCCGAGAGATCGGCGATAATGCCCCCATCGATCAGGCTGCCGGCGGTCAGCACCGTAAACGACTGGGTGCCGGTAAGCTTGTTCAGGAACTTCACCTTGACCTGAGCGCCGGTATCAAAGGCCGCGACGCCCGCGACATTCAGGGTTGAAGCGCGCAGCGATGGCGAGGTTTGGGTCGGGTCGGCGGTAAAGCTGATGACGGAATCGGCGCTGGCGACAAGATTGGAGACGTTGGTGGCGCCGGTCTTGTCGAGGTCGAGCGTTCCATTGGTGATGCCAACCTGGAGGGTTCCGGATCCTTTTTCCAGACCGCCGCGCACAACCGCGCCGTCGCCGTTGATGTTCAGCGCGTCGGCGCCGCCGCCAAAGGCGATCCGGCCATCAATCACGCCAGACGTAACATTGACGGTGTCGTTGAAATTGCCGGCCGAGAACAAGACGTCGCCGCCGATCGAGGGGGCAGTTTCGGTGCCGCTCCGCGGCGTCTGATTAAGGGTCACCCCGGTGGTGTTCGCCCGCAAATCCAGGGCGATGGCGTCGCCGACCGCCGTGCCGTCCTCGGTCAACGGCTTGACGTTGGCCAGGATGTTGGCGCGGTTATTGACTGTCGACACGGTTCCCGAATTGTCGAGGATTGCCGTGGCGTTCCCCGCCGGCCCGTTGACGCCGGCCTGAATGGTGCCTGCATTATCGATGGTGGTGACCGTGGCGCCGGCGTCGATCAGTATGCCACGGGTGTTGACGACAGTCCCCTCGACCGTGTCCGCGCCGGCGGAAATCTTCCCGCTATCAACACTGATGGTCGGCACGACCGCTCCGCTGGCCAGATGCAGGGCCGTGGTGTCGGCGCTGAAGGCCGACGAAGTCAGGCTACCGGTTACGGAAACGCCATTGCTGGTGTCGACGGCTCCGCCCAGGCCGCCGATCTGCATGCCCTTTGAGGAAATGCCCTCGTAAACGCCTGTCGAATTCACCGATCCGTGGATAACGACGCCGAACGCGTCTCGTCCGGCCCCCGCATTGCCCAGCGTAAGGCCTGAAGTGGAGCCAATCAAAACCGCCGGCGCGCTGCCAAAGTTGTTCACCGTGCCGGTTTTTTCGGCCGCGTCCACCAGGCCGTCATCATCCTGATCGGTATCGTCCGGGACACCGTCGCCGTTGGCGTCAGTGACGTCTGTCACTGGCGGAGGCGCGTCGACCGTGAGGCCGCCGGTCAGGGTATTGGCGATCCGGATCGCCGGCCCGCCGATCAACAGGTCGTCGGCGTCCAGCTTGTCAATTCCGTTGGGTGCGGCGGAGCGCGAAAGATAACGGAAGCCTGAATTGGTGACCGAGCCTTGAATCATCAGGCGCCCGGCAATCGGACCCTCAAGGCTGATCGCCGACCCGTTGGCGCCCTGGACGCTGACCGTGCCGAACACGTCAATATTGCCATTGATGCCGCTCGTGGTGCGAAGGCCGTAGCTGTCGTTGCCGCGGGCGCCGAGCTGCCCGCTGACAATGATGCTGCCAGAGAGGGGCGCTTCCACTGAAATTGCTGCGGATTTGTCGACGCCTTCGACGGAGATGATCCCGGCTTCGTTGACAAAAATCGTTCCGGTCATGGTCTGGTTGCCGGTGACGCGGATTCCGTACCGGATCATACCGGGAGCAACAAAGGCTCCGTCAGGATCGCCATCCTTGTCGGCGTCAACTTCTGCCGTGGTCTCGTCGGCTGCCAGGGCGCCGGCGATCGTCATGCCATTCACGTGCGGAACGCCGGAATCCGTCAGCACGAGAATGCCGGTGCCCCCGGTGGTGCTGTCGCGCACGCTGATCGTTCCCTGGTTCAGCACGCTGTTGTTGCTGTCCACGGTGATCGCCGCGCCGCCGGTCCGAACCGTAACCCCGCCATTCGTATCGACAATGAGGTTGCCGGTGCTTGAGGTAGCCAGGGGCGTCGTGGTGTTGGTCGTGATCTCGGTCTGGGCCCAGACCGCGCCCGCCGCAAAGCACAGCGGCGCCGCGGAGGCGGCCACGAAAAGTCGCTTCATCATAGTCCCCGAAACCAAGACGCTAACTCTCCCCGTGTGCGGTCGAACCCTCGGATAGGGCACAGATAAGGCGAAAAAACGTCTCGTTGAGACCTGCCTCAAAAGGTGGTCTAGCGGGTCCAAGCGCGCATGGCCAGTTCCCAATTTCCTATCGCTGCAACGTCCTTGGCGAACGCGCCAGTGGCTGCGGACTGAGCGCTCCCGGGCTAAACACCCGGACCGGCGCGGCCTTGCCCTGGGGACGCACCGCGAAGGTCTGTTTCACCGCCTCGATCAGGATCAGGCCGGACAGCATCGGCCAGAACCAGGGTCCGGCCTGCTCGAGCCCGTCGGCCCAGCGAACCGCCCAGCGCCAAGGGGGCGCATAGAGGGCCCGCGACCATGCGATCGGCTCCAGTTCGGCGCCTCGCACCAGCTTCTCCAGCTGAGGGATTGTGTAGGGCCGACCGTGCCCAAACGGCGTAGCATCGGCGTTGGCCCACGGTCCGCCGCGGTTGGCTGCAACGATGATTACCTTGCCGGCAGGCGCGAGCACGCGACCGACTTCGCTCATCAGGCCCTCGGGGTCATCACTTTCTTCCAGGGCATGAATCAGGAGCACCCGGTCGAACAGCGCGTTCCGAAAGGGCAAGGCGCCCTCGTGGCTTAGGCAGGAAAGCACGTCACCCCTCGCCGGCCAGACCTCCACCCCTTGCGCCGCCGGCATCGCCGCAATCACCCGCCGGGCGGTAAGGCGTCGGGGCTCTAGGTAGGGCGTCGCATAACCGAGGCCCAGGATGTCGAGGCCCGCGCCATCACCCCACGCCTCGGTGAGCTTGCCCGCCACCATGGCGCGCGCCGTCCCGCCGAGGGGGCCGGCGTAGAACTCCCTCAGCTTCAGGACATCCAGGCGCATGGACGTGATATAGGCGGTGGAAGAGGAATCGTCATGCCGCTCAACGTTCGCCAGTTTCCGTGCCTCGAAGACAACTACGGGTTTCTGATCCGGGATGAGCAGACAGGCCTTGCCGCCTGCATCGACACGCCGGACGTGAACGCCATTCTTGAGGAGGCGAGGAAAGCGGGGTGGACCTTGTCTTTCGTCTTCAACACCCACTGGCACCCCGACCATGCCGGCGGCAACGCCGAGATCCAGGCGGCCACCGGCGCGACCATAGTCGGCCCGCCGGAAGTGCGCCGGATCGCGCCCCTGGACCGTGAGGTGGGGGATGGCGATGTGGTCATGCTGGGCGCGACACGATTGGACGTACTGGACGTGGGCGGCCACACCAGCGGCCACATCGCCTATCATGACGCCGCCGACGCCATCGCCTTTGTCGGCGACACCCTCTTTGCCATGGGCTGCGGGCGGTTGTTCGAGGGCACGCCGGAGCAGATGTGGACGAGCCTTTCCAAGCTGGCTGCGTTGCCGGACGAAACGACCGTTTATTGCGCGCACGAGTACACCGCCGCCAACGCCCGGTTTGCTCTGTCGGTGGACCAGGATGCCGGCGTCAGATCTCGCGCCGACAAGATCTTCGCCATGCGAGAGCGGGGCGAGCCGACGGTGCCGACGACGATCGGCGTGGAGAAGGCGACCAACCCGTTCCTGCGCGCACCGCTGCTGCGTTCGGGCCTCGCCCCTGCACGGGCCTTCGCCGAGATCCGCGGCGCCAAGGACGTATTCAAGGGCTAGTCCGGTGGAGGCGCGGGACATCATCGCGCTTCTGGACTTGGCGCGCCATCCCGAGGGCGGCTGGTACCGCGAGACGTTCCGTGATCCTGATCCTGCGGGCGGACGCTCGCGCTCGTCAGCGATCTACTTTCTGCTGGCCGAGGGAGAGGTTTCGCACTGGCACCGCATCGACGCGGTGGAGACTTGGCTGTTTCACGCGGGTGCGCCATTGCAGCTGGAGATCGTCCAACCGGGCCAGGAGCCCGCGACCCTGGTGCTGGGGGCCGACCTCGCTGTCGGCCAGCGGCCACAAGGCGTGGTTCCCTCGCGCGCCTGGCAATCCGCCCGCTCGCTGGGCCATTGGACCTTGGTCAGCTGTACGGTTGCGCCGGGCTTTGAGTTTTCGGGATTTGAACTGGCGCCCGCCGGGTGGAGCCCGGTGGCGGGCTAGCGGGCCAGCGCCACCGCGATCCTGGCCGAGGATGGACGTCCAGCCGGACCCTTGGACGGCGCAACGGTGATCTGGATGGTGTCGTAAATACTGACGATTGACGGCTGATCGCCCTCAACGATCAATATGCGCTCGATATGGGCGAACTTGGGGTCCTGACGCATCCGGTCCTTGTTGATCTCGATGGCGTTGGCCACCACGCCCATTGTATCGGCCATCAGCGCCCAGCTTTCCGCGCTGGCGTCAGGCACATCGAACACCACATGCCGCTGAAGCGAATTGGAAATGCGGTTCGAAGTCACCTGGCCGCGTTGATAAAGTTCAGAGAGGTTGGCAATGGCCTGCAGCCGGATCGGCAGCACGGGTCCCGGCGCAGGATCGACCGGCGTGCCTTTAGGATTATCCGGGGTATAGATCGTCCAGCCTCCGAGGCCGGATAGCCTGAGCACCTGTTCGCCAATGTCGTTCTTGTAGATCTCCTCGTTGCGCGGCCCGATGGTGCGGGTCAGGGCAAGGATTTCCGAACTGCGCCCGAATTTGATCAACGGCTGGTTCTGGGAGCGATCGAGGACGAAGTCGCCGACCCCGGCGGCGACAAAGCGTGCGACCGCTGGCCCGCCGCGCGCCTCTCGCCCCCCGAATATATTGAGCGCCGGCCCCTTCGGCTTCGGCGGCTGGGCAAAAGCCGGAGTCACTGCGCCTGATATGAGAATCGCGGCCCCAAGACCGTGAAGAAAGGTGCGCCGTGACATGTCTTAGAGAACTAACATCCGGATGGGGGCGGTTTTAGGACCCATTCAAGGCGCCTTAAGCGGTCGCCTGGGTGGCTATGATATGGAAGATGCGTTCGGGCGGCGGGCCGGCCATGCCGGTCCGTACGGCGACGGTGATCTTGAGTGTTTCACCCTGCAGCTGAGCGTCGGCCCGCTCACCCTCAACAAACAAGACGCGGGTGATGGAAATGGTTTTCTCACGGCCGTTCAGAACCAGGGTGCTGTCCTCGAAAGCCTGAGCGGTCCGCTCGGCGGCCTCCGCAAACAGCTTGTGCGCTCGCAAGTCCATGTCCGGAACGTCGAGCGTGACGCGATGGCCGACGACGCGGCTGATCCTCATCATGGCGCTGGACATTCTGCGCCCCATCTCCTGAGCAGCAGCGACGTCCGCCGCCTTTGGCGCGATGGCATAGGCGGGCGTGGTCCGCACCGGCTCGGCGGCCAGGCCCATGCCCGCGGGAGCGCTCGAAAGCGCCGCCAGCACTGTCATCGCCGCAAGTTGCACCCGTCCCATGCTTGACCTTTGCCTTGGGAGTTTGGCGAGAATTGGACGAAGATCAGGTGGTTATGTACTGGCCCCCATTCATGGTCAGGGTTGCGCCCGTGATAAACCCGGCGTCTTCACGCGCCAGGAAGGCGACCCCGGCGGCGATCTCATGGCCGTGGCCCAGCCGGCCGACCGGTATCCCGGCGATGATGCTGTTCAGCACCTGCTCGGGCACAGCCTGCACCATCTCGGTGTCGATATAGCCCGGCGCGATGGCGTTGACGGTGATGTTCTTGCGGGCGTTTTCCTGGGCCAGAGCCTTGGTGAAGCCGATCAGGCCGGCCTTGGCCGCCGAATAGTTGGTCTGGCCCATCTGGCCCTTCTGGCCGTTGATCGAGCTGATGTTGATGATCCGGCCCCAGTTGCGCTCGCGCATGCCCTCGATGACCTGACGGGTCATGTTGAAGGCCGAATTCATATTGACGCTGACCACCTCGCCCCACTGTTCGGGCGTCATCTTGTGGAACACGCCGTCGCGGGTGATGCCGGCGTTGTTGATCAGCACCTCGATGGGCCCAAGCTGGGCCTCAACTTCGCGGGCGCAGCGCGCGCAGTCTTCGAATGAGCCGACATTGCCCTTGACCACCATCACGCCCAGCTCGCTGGCGCAGGCCTTCGCCGCCTCGTCATTGCCGGAATAGCCGGCCGCGACTGCAAAGCCGTCATTCTTCAGCCGCTCGGCGATCGCCCGGCCGATGCCGCGGGTTCCGCCGGTAACCAGAGCCACCCGTCCCATCAGATTGCCTCCACGCACATGGCCACGCCCATGCCGCCGCCGACGCACAGGGTCGCCGCCCCCTTCTTGGCGCCGGAGCGCTTCATCTCGTGCAGCAGGGTGGTGAGGATCCGGGCGCCCGAGGCGCCGATCGGGTGGCCGATGGCGATGGCCCCGCCGTTGACGTTGGTCTTGGCCGGATCGAGGCCAAGTTCGCGCACCACACTGAGCGACTGGGCGGCGAAAGCTTCGTTGGACTCGACGAGATCGAGGTCGGCGACCGTCCAGCCGGCCTTGTCGAGCGCCTTTTTCATGGCCGGGATCGGCCCGGTGCCCATGATTTCCGGCTCGACGCCGGCATGGGCCCAGGAAGCGATGCGAGCGAGCGGTTTCAGGCCCCGTCTTTTCGCCTCGTCCCCGCTCATCAGCACCAGGGCCGCGGCGCCGTCATTGAGGCCAGAAGCGTTGGCGGCGGTGACCGAGCCGTCCTTGGCGAAGGCGGGGCGAAGGCCGGCGATGCTCTCCAGGGTCACGCCCGCCTTGATGTATTCGTCATCCTCCACCAGCGTATCGCCCTTGCGCCCCTTGATGGTGACGGGCGCAATCTCGGCCTTGAACTTGCCCGCCTTTTGGGCGGCCTCGGCGCGGTTTTGTGAGGAGACGGCGAACTTGTCCTGGTCTTCGCGGGTGATCTGCCAGCGCGAGGCGATATTCTCGGCCGTCTGACCCATATGATAGCCGTGGAAGGCGTCCCAAAGCCCGTCCTTGATCATGGTGTCGACGAAGGAGAGGTCGCCCATTTTGTGGCCGGCGCGGACATTGGCGGCGTGCGGCGACTGGCTCATGCTTTCCTGACCGCCGGCGACGACGATCGCGGAAGGGTCTTCGGAAATCTGCTGGGCCGCCAGCGCCACAGCGCGCAGGCCCGAGCCGCACAGCTGGTTGAGGCTCCAGGCGGGAGATTCCACCGGGATGCCCGCATTGACCGATGCCTGGCGGGCGGGGCCCTGGCCGGCGCCGGCCTGCAGCACCTGGCCCATGATTACCTCACTGACGTCGGCGGGCGAGATGCCGGCGCGTTCGACAGCCGCCTGAATGGCGATCTTGCCCAGGTCATGGGCTTGAAGGGTTGAAAGCGCGCCGTTGAAGGACCCTACCGGGGTTCGGGCGGCGGAGACGATGACGATGTCGGTCATGGGAGGCCTGCTGGATTTTCATCGCGGCGATTTAGGGCCGCGCCTTATTTCCATGCCACAGTTGGGCGCAGGGAGTCATCCGTTTCGCCAGATGCGCCAAATCGTCCTGTTCCAACACGCGGCGAGCCGCTATTCAGTGGCGGAATGTAAACGAAGGAGGCGCCGCGGACGTATGTCGGCCGACCGCACCATCAGGGCGTTCCTGTCGGCCTGCCTTCTGGCGCTGGCCGCCGGCGCGGCGCAGGCTCAGACCGCTCGGCAGATAGGTATTGGCGAGACCCTGCGCGGCGAACTGGCGAGCGGCGATCCCACCCGCGAGAACGGCAGCTTCTATGATCTGTTTTCCTTCCCGGCGACGGCGGGACAGAGCTATGTGGTCACCCTGACGTCCGACGAGTTCGATCCCTATCTTGAGGTCACCGGACCCGGCGGGCTTTCTACTGAAAACGATGATGCACGCGACGGCGTGACCAGTTCCCGGGTAGAATTCACCGCGCCGGCGACCGGTGAAATTCGTATTCGCGCCAATAGCCTGACCCGGCGCGAGACTGGGCGATACAGTGTCGCGCTCACCGCCGGCGCCGCCCAGCGTCGCATCCAGCCCGCGGAACAGTTGAACGGTGATCTGAGCGCGGACTCGCCGCGCCAGCGAGACGGCACGCCGTATCAGGCGTTCTTGTTCGACGGACGGGCGGGGGAGAGCATTACGATCGACATGAAGTCGCGCGACTTCGATTCTTACCTCGTGCTGCGCAAACCGGGTTCGGCCGAGGATTTGACAGCCGATGACGACGCCGGCGGCGGTATGGACGCCCAGGTCTTCTATACCCTGCCGACGGCGGGGACCTACGAGATCCGCGCCAATGCGGTGTCGGCTTCAGCCAGGGGGCGTTTCACCCTCAAGCTTTCGGATGGCATCGCCGAGCGCAAGCCGCCAGTGACTTCGATCAACTACGGGCGGGTGGTGCGCGGCGAGTTGAAGACGGGCAGCGGCCGCGACGGCGCGGGCCTATTTTACGATTCCTATTCGTTCGCCGGCCACAAGGGCGACAAGGTTACGCTTTCGGTCGAGTCGGGCGACTTCGACCCTGTGCTCTACCTCGGTCTGACGAGCCGCCAACGTGAGGACGACTGGCTGGACAGCAATGACGATGAATCGGCCACGGTCACCGATTCCCTCATCCAGGCCGTGCTGCCGGCTGACGCCACCTATGAGGTGCACGTGGTTTCCTACAACGCCGGCGAGGCGGGCCGGTACGTTCTGGGTTTGGCCGTAAACTGAGCGGTCCAGCCCGGTCGAGCTCAAAATGCCGCACCGCAAAATGAGTCTGGCGCCGCTGCAGCATACGCGATAGTGCACCGCAGCGAGACTGTTGCCCGGGAGGCGTCGAAATGGCCAAGACAACCAAGGACGGCGATGAGGGCCCCGAGAAGGTCGTCATCCAGAAATACGCCAACCGCCGCCTCTACAACAAGGCGACCAGCACCTACATCACGCTTGATAATCTTGCCGAGATGGTGCGCGACGGTGTCGACTTCGTCGTCTACGACGCCAAGACGAATGAAGACATCACACGCAAGGTGCTGACCCAGATCATCTTCGAGGAAGAGAACAACAACGAGGGCGAGAGCCTGTTGCCGGTCCAGTTTCTGCGCCAGCTGATCAGCTTCTACGGCAATTCGATGCAGTCGTTCCTGCCCGCCTACCTGGAAATGAGCCTCGATACCTTTGCCCGCCAGCAGGAACAATTCCGCAAGCAGTTCGGCGGATCCGTGCCGGGCTTGCCGGCCATGAAGCCGGTGGAAGATCAGGTGCGTCAGAACATGCAGATGTTCGAACAGGCGATGAAGATGTTCACCCCCTTCGGCTTCGCCGCGCAGAACGCAGCCGCCAACGCGGCGGCGGAGCGCCGCAGCGAAACGGCCAAACCCGCCGCGCCGGCCGGTGAAACGGCGCTCGATGACCTGAAAGCTCAGCTTTCCGCCATGCAGGCCCAGATCGAGAAACTCGCTTCGAAGCCGTAGAGGCGGCGACGACCTCTTAACCTGGGAGGGTTTAAGCTGCCGGCATGACCGATGCTGTCACGCCCGTTGCTTCATCCGACGACCGCCGCGCGGGCCGCCGCAGCACCGATCCGCTGCTGACCGAAAGCGCCGGGGCCGAACCGGCGCGGTCAAATCTGCCGGTCGTGGTTCCCCAGCCTCCTAAACCGGAGACGCCGGCCGCGCCGTTCGAGGCCCAACTTCTCGGCCAGGATGGGCAAAGGCGCGGCCTGAAGGGCGGCCAGCCCGTGCTGGACAAGGCGAAATCGGCCTATTTGGGCGCTGAATACTCGGGAAAGGCCGATCGCCGGCCGCCCAAGGGCCTGTTTTCCCGTACCGAAATCTGACGCCGCCGAACTGGCGCGCATCTTGCTTAAGACGTGGGAAACCACGTTTGACCGCGAGACGCGTCCATGGCCCGAGCCTTATCTCAGCTTTCCCGCCGCTCGACGCGGCTCATCGACATCGCGGTGGTGGTGCTGATTTTCAGCGCCCTGACCTGACCCACCCCCGCCGGGTCAGTCGTGGAAATCCACGTCCTTGCGCGCCGACATGATGGTCACGATGAAGCCGGCCAGCACGTCGAGCAGCACCATCAAGGTCAGGAGGAAAAACGTTGAGGTCGCGAAGGCCGGGGCCAACAGAAACTCAACCAGACACGCCACGAACAGCAACATCGACAGCGAGTGGTTCACGATCACCGCGCGCTGACTGTTGGTCGACTTCAGCAACTCCACGAATAGCACCACCAGGGCGCCGGCCAGAAAAAGGTCGCCCATGCTGACCTGCCAGGGCGAACCGGAAGGAATGGGCACGGAAAACAGCGGCGCGGCCAACTGGTCGCGGGCGTAGACCGCGCGAAAACCGCCATCCAGGGTCAGGGCCAGGAGGTTATAAGCCAGGACCGGCAGGGCCAGCAGCGGCAGGGCTGCGAACATCTCTTCCCCTAATTCGCGCATCTAAGGCTTAACCGCTTTCCAGCCCTAGGCAATCCCGCGGGCATGATATTAGGCGAGGCGATGACACGCACCTGGATCACCGGTTGGCGCGGGGCGGGGCTTGCCGCGGGGCTGGCGGCCGTCTGTGCGTTGCCGGGCCTGATTGCCCTGCCGACGGTCGACCGCAACGAAGCGGTGTTCGTCCAGGGCTCCGCGCAGATGCTCGAGGAGCGCAATCCCACCGACATCCGCTTCCAGCAAAGCGTGCGGCCAGGGTCGATGCCCGGGGCCCACTGGCTACAGGCCGCCGCCGTGCTGGCGACCTCCAAGCCGGAGGCGCGGGCGATCTGGGCCTATCGTCTGCCTTCGCTCCTGGGGTTCATGGTTCTGGTCATTGCCGCCGTGCGCGGGGCCGGGCGTCTGTTTGGCGCCAAGGCAGGGCTTGCCTCCGGTCTGGTGCTGGCCGTCAGCCTGCTCGGCTCAACGCTTGCCGATCTTGCCACCGCCGATGCGCTCTTTGCCGGAGCAAGCGCTTCGATGTTGGCCGCCTTCGCCTACCTCTATTCGGCTCACAAGGCGGGCCTGCGCCTGCGCCGTCGTGACAAGATCATCCTGTGGGTCGCCTTGATCGCCGCCTTTGTGATCAAAGGCCCGCTGATTTTGGGCATCGCCGTTTTGGCCGGCCTGATGCTCGTCCTTATCGACCGCGACATTCGCTGGATGGCCTCTCTAGGCTGGAGCTGGGGCCTCATCGCGCTCGCGGCCGTCGCCGGGCCCTGGCTGATGGCGGTGACGGTTTCAAGCGACGGGCAGTTTTGGCGCGGTGCGCCCTCGATGATCAGCGGCGGCGCCTTTGGCCTGCAGACCGGACTGGCGCCATTGCTGCTCTTCCCCGCAGCTCTGCTCATTCCCTTCGCCGTTGTTCACGCCTGGCGCGGGCGAAACGAGGCCGGCGTGCGCCTGGCCCTGGCCTGGGCGGGGCCTTCCTGGCTGGCGCTTGAGCTGTTGCCGGGTTTCCAGTTGCACGGCGCTGCCGGGCTTTACGTCGCCGTGGTCTGGCTGGGATGCGCCGGGTTTTTCAGCCATCACATCGGCCGCTGGACCCGATTGATCGCCGCGGCGCTTTCGCTGGCCAGCGGCGCTGTTCTGGCCCTGGGCGCCGTGACCTTGGCCGGCCGGTTCGGGGCGGGCTGGCCCGCGGCGGGCCTCTCCGCCTTCCTGGCCCTGACCGCGGCGATGGCCGGGGCCATCGGGAAAG
>JADMIO011827089.1_pt1 | contig 30605 bp, 33 predicted proteins | sample 8958161 | NCBI WGS metagenome assembly JADMIO01 (sample SAMN16585339, study PRJNA669376) | soil metagenome | isolation source: Crop rotation soil | place: USA: Cullars Rotation, Alabama | collected 2011 | reverse complement strand
GGCCGCGACTTCAAGTCACGTGAATTCCAAGCTTCGGATCCCACTGTGCTGGAAAGGCAGCACTTCTAGCTCGCTGCCGGGTTGCAGGCTGATGTTGTCGCCCGCTTTGAACAGCGCCACAGCTGAACTGCCGATGGCGGTAGCAATAACCGGCGCGCCCAGCGTGGCAACGTTGGCTGCGATAATGGCCCCTTTGGCTGCTCCCCGCTCGTCAACACCACTGACCGCGCGCACGCTCTTTTCCACGCGTGTTCCGAAGTTGGTGCCGGGGTCAAGCTGTCCTGCTTTGTTGGTAGTACCTTTTTGGAATTCGAGTGCCGCATCGAGCGGAATCACATCGCCCGTCGGCGTAACAATCTGCTCGAGCTTCAAGCCGATTTTGGCGGCACGGCTGATCAAGCGAGGCTTGGTTATTTCCGACACGCGCCCGCGCACGAGGCTGCCGCGCGGCAAAATCAAACTGCGCCCAAGAAACAGATCATCTTTCACGTGCGCTTCAAAAATATCGCCTGGTTGGCTATTCTTCGCGTCGACGGCATACTCGACCACCAGCTTCAGGCGCGTCTGAACCGGCAATGTCGCTGATTCGAGATCGCTGCGCAAAACGGTGCCCGGGTTAGGCGCCCCACTGATAGGTGGCGGCGGCTGCAATTGCTCGTTGCCGGTCGGCGGTGCATACTCGGGAACGTTTCTGGGATCCATTGGCCGGGTTGGCACCGCATATGGTGACATGCCGGGTGTCGTGCGCGGCAAGCGCGAGTCGTGCGCCGCATAAGCCGGCATGCTGGCGGCAAGCAACGAAGTCACGAAAAACAGCGATACAGCAGTATGTTTCATAGCCCTTATCTCATGGCAACCGGCGCAAATTCGCCGTTTTTGATTGTATCTGATCAGCGCGCAACAGCGGCCGCCAGCGCGCGCTCGACAGCAGCCACATCAGCAGGCTTATCGACAGCAATGGAACGATACTTGCCGGTAACAACCTTGATGCGGATACCATTTTCCAGAGCCCGCAACTGTTCCAGCTTCTCAGCCTGTTCCAGCGGCGTCGGCGACAGTGCGGCAAGGCGCAAAAGCGTATCGCGCCGATATACATAGAGCCCGACATGTGCAAGGTGCGTGCGCACATCGGCGGCATCTCTATAGAAAGGAATAGGCGCGCGCGAAAAATAGAGCGCGAAGCCGTGCACATCAAGCACGACCTTTACGACATCCGGACTATTTATCTCGGCGGGATCGACAATTGGTGCCGCGATCGTGGACATCTCAACTGCAGCGTCAGCGACAAGCGGCTTGACTGCGCTATCAATTGTATGTGGATCGATCAATGGTTCGTCACCCTGAACATTTACCACCGCATCGATGTCGGTGCGGCTCTGTGCGACTTCAGCAAGCCTGTCGGTGCCGGACGGATGGTCGTCGCGAGTCATGATCACTTCGCCGCCGAAAGCCTTGACGGCATCGAAGATTCGCTGGTCGTCGGTTGCCACCAGCACGCCGCTGAGGCTTTTAGCCAGGCTCGTCTGGCGATAAACGCGTTCAATCATCGTTACACCGCCGATTTTGGTCAGCGGCTTGCCCGGGAATCGTGTCGATGCATACCTTGCAGGAATTACAGCTACAGCTTTCATAAAACCCCACCTTGAGCTTTCATATTTTGAACGGTCCAAGACAGGCGCTGCAAGCCGATTCGCTTAATTTGAACCAGATTGTCAAGAGATTTATGAGTTAGATTTAAGGCACCGCGCCCGATCAGCATACGTGTTGTAAAAGTGGCGCCAGGAACATCATTTTAGGCCAGCTCGTCCGTGGCGCACGGTTGCCAATCGGAAGGTTATCGGCGATAACTGAAAGAAATACCCTCTAAGTTGCCTGATCTTGCCTGTAGAGTAACCGAGCGGTATCAACCAGTGAGGTGTCTCGTGGATTGTCCATGTCCCGGAAAGGATTTGCTGAACCGTCAGCGCGCCAAGTTGGAAAACGAGATCATCGAACTGATCGATGTGGCAAGAAAGATTGTCAAAACCGCCAGCGATCCGGTGTCAGCGGTCGCCCGCTTTCTGCATGAGCGCCCTGAAAACACCTCGCTTCCTGGATATGTGATCGATCGCGTGCTCGAGGAGGCATTCGATTGTCCGGAGCAAATTCCGACGCTAGTGCGAATCCTTGCCGGACACGTGAAAGAAATCAGCCGCGGACGCAGCAACGTGATCGATATTTTGAAGGAACATCCGGGCATCGAGCGCTGGGGCAATTACATCATCAAGCAAGCCGAAACCATCAAGTTCGAAGTCGGTAGAGAACGCGACCGCCTCGTATTGAAGAACATCGGTGGACTGATTGCTGTCGAGCACGGTATTGAAATTCCGCTGGACAAGATTCTCATCAATCCCCCGAAGCTGGAAGTGACATTGCGTCTTGGTGTGCTTCGTCCACAAAGAATTATAGATATCGCCTAGGTGCCATTGCGTATCCCAAAAGTTTTTGCTCATCGCGGCGGCCGAGTCTGGGCGCCGGAAAATACTCTGGCTGCTTTCAAGCTGGCTCTGGAGCTTGGTGCCGGCGGGATTGAGATGGACGTGCAACAATGTGCGACCGGCGAGCTGATCGTCTGTCACGACGAAGAAATATCGCGCACCACCAATGGTGTCGGTCGCATTCAAGACTGTTCGCTGGATGAACTGCGTCGGGTCGATGCCGGCTCGTGGTTCGACAAGGCTTTCGCCGGTGAGCGGTTGCCGCTGTTGACCGAGGTTTTCGAACTCATCCAGGGCCGGCTGGTGTTGAACATTGAACTGAAGAATGCTCCGGTAGCATACCCGGGCATTGTAGAGGCGTTCGTCGAGACGTTAGGCGATTACCCCAAGGACAAAGTGATCGTAACTTCCTTCGACCACAAAATAATGATGCAACTGAACGAAGCTGCCCCGGAAATACCAATCGGGCTGCTCGCCGAAGGAATCTTCGTAGATCTCAAAGGAATGGTTACAGGCATTGGCGCGACATTCCTGCATCCCCGCTACGATTCGTTCCGCCCGGACATAGCCGAAGAAGCCCGATCACTTGGTCTGGGCATCAATGTCTGGGATTGCAACACGACGGCACGCTGGCGCGAACTGGTGCGCATGGAAGTAGACGGCATCATCACTGATGATCCGCAGGGATTGCAAGCATATCTAAATCAGATCGCAGCGGCCCAATCGGCGGGCTGATTAAGAGCGGCTGCCGGCCAATTCGTACTCCGCTGCCAGCCAATCCTGGAGGTCTTCGCCAATCGGGCATCCGCGCGATTCCCAGCGCAGATAGGCGCTAACGGCGATTTGTTCTTGCGAGACAGCAGCAACAGGAGCTGCCGTCTTTTTCTTGGCGGCTGCCGGCGCTTCAACGGCGGGTTCGTTGACCTCTACTGGAGCTGCTTTTTTAGTGGCGGCTTTGGTTGCAGTAGTGCTCTTGGCTGGTGCCTTTTCCGCTGCTGTTTTGCGAGTAGTGGATGCCGGTTTGGTTGCGGGCATGAGCGTCCCTCCGTATGCGTGCGAAATGTCGATGATACTGGACACCATGCTTTAATGCATCTAAGCATATTTATATGTTTGGAAGGCATTCTCTGCAACGCGGCTCCAATGGGCGGTTGCAGGCGCGTCGTTGCATTAGTTCATGAATGTTGGTGAGCTAACAAAGCAAGCACCGCGCGCGGTGCCAGGATCTACTTGCTCAACTTTCCTAAGCCCTGCGTTGCAAGCTGTCCAAGCTTGGAACTCGGCGGCACCAGTTTCAAAACTTCTTTGTATTGCACGACGGCTTCGTCATAATGACGCGCCGCCACGTGCGCAACGGCCAGCACGTAATGAGCCTGGACATCCTTAGGATTTTTCGCCAGCACGTTCTTCAATTTATTGATCCCGTCTTCCGGTTTTCCGATCTGAATATCGAAGATGGCGTCCTTCACCGGGCTGTATGCTTCCTTGCTGGCCGGCTTGCTGGCGTCCGCCTTTTTGTCCGTATCGGTTTTCTTGTCGGCGTCGGCTTTCTTGTCAGAGTCGTCTTTCTTATCGGCGTCAGCCTTTTTGTCGCTGTCCGCCTTCTTGTCGCTATCAGCCTTTTTGTCGCTATCAGCTTTCTTATCGGTATCGGCTTTTTTGTCGCCGTCGGCAGTTTTATCGCCGTCGGTTTTCTTGTCACCGTCAGCCTTTTTATCGTCGTCCGGCTTTTTATCAGCGTCGGCCTTCTTGTCCCCATCCGATTTTTTATCGTCATCGGCTTTCTTATCACCGTCGGACTTCTTGTCCGAATCAGCCTTCTTATCTGCATCGCTGCTGCCACTGCTAGTGTCGTCAGCCTTCTTATCGCCACCACCGGTGGTGGGCGTCGTTCCTGCGGTACTATTCGAGCCGCCGTCCTGATTAGGATTCTTCGCCGCTTCATCCGCGGCCTTCTTTGCGGCTTCCGCCTGTTCTTCCAAAACCTTCTTGCGTCCCTCGTAGAACCATGAGCCCTGAGGTTCTGTTGGCTTATCCTGCGCCAACACCGCCGGCGCACCACCGAGCAGTGCAGAAAGCGTCATCAAAACAGCCAGGCGATCGATCTTTGACATGCCAACCTCTGAGAGTTGCTGGTTCTCCGAATTTATTTTGCCTCGCGGCCAGGAATACCTAACAAGTTCCTTACCAGTGACTGTAACCGTTTTTACCATTAGCCGCTTAAATGGAAATGAAAGCGAGGTGCGTTATGTTCCGATACTCCTTCCTGTTTGCTGCGTTTGCCACAACAGCCTTCGTAACCGAGGCGCTGATCATCCATCCGGTTAGCGGCGCGTCGGAAGGCAAAACGGATGCCGTCCGTTCCAGCCTGACCGGGACCTACAAATGCGCCAAATGTCATGGTCAGCTCAATGTTCTCGAGTTGCCCGGCAAGAAAATTCAGTTCGGATTGAGTTCAGAGTGGATTGGCAAAACTCCCCAAGATACTGACGGTGGGCAATGCTCGGCTGTGATCCCGATTAAAAATGGGGTCGCATCATACACGATCGAGAACAAACGCTTCACCCTCACCATGCGATTCCAACCGACCAAGTGTCTGGTGACGTACAGCGGCGAAGGCTTCAGCGGACCGAAAGTGAATCCGCAAGGGACGTACATCAAGGTCAGCAGCAAACGTCCTGCCGAACACGATATAGAGCCGTGGGACTGTCCGGATTAGACTTGCTGGCGGGCGATTTTAGGCATCAAAATTTTTTCGATTTCCATCGCCAGAGTCAAGTAAGGAAGAAGCGAGTAGCTCACCATTGAAAGGTCAAGCAGGCTGCGCCCGGTTTGCGACTTGAGTTCGCCCAGCAATCCAAACTGGCTGCGATCGGGAATGACGGTTTTGAAAACGAAGAATTCCTCGGGGCAGGCGCGCAGGCGCTCTTCGAGCTCAACTTCGACGGCGCGATCTTTGCGGAACTTTGTCAGAAGCACGCCCATGATTTTCAGATCGGCGTTCAGCGGCGGGTCGCCGTGAACGATTTCATGCACCTGTTCCAGCATGCGCTCCAGTCCTGTCAGGCTGATCACCTGAGCGAGAGTCGGGATCACCAGCCAATCAGACGCGACCAATCCATTGAGCGTGAGCATGCCCTGGCTGGGAGGGCAGTCGATGACAATGTAGTCATATTTGTGGGCGACGGCATCAAGAGCCTTGCGCAGGATGCGCTCGGGTTCCTCCGAAAGAGTCTCGGGGCTGCTGTCCAGCGTCACTTCGGTCATCACCAGGTCCGGTGAAGCGGCGATCAAAGAAAGGTTATCGCGCAGGCGCAGCGTGCAAGAATCGGCATCCTGACCGGATTCATACATGGACGCCAGATTGTTTTCCAGCACAAACTCCTGCTGTTGCTCGTCCAACTCCAGGCTGTAGCTGAGGTTGCATTGCGGGTCGGAGTCGATCAACAGAATGCGGCGATTCAAACGGGCTAGGGCAGCGCCGAGATACGCGGTAGTGGTTGTCTTAGCAACGCCGCCTTTCTGGTTGGCGATGCAGATGATGTTGCTCTTGTTATTTCTCACGGCTATTCCAGTGGCTAACGCATGTTTTCGCGGACAATATTCGAAATGAGAGGAACCTCAGCGAATTTTCCCAGAAAAGCCATGACTGCGCCATAAAGCAAGGTCAATTGGAAGCCAGTTTTAAGCGCATTGATGATAATTGTGATCCCTTGATGCACGAATCCGGCGTTGGAACCTAGCAAAGCGTCAGCGCCGCCAAGAAAAATTCCCAGTATCGGTTGCGCGGTGTAGCTTGCCAAGCCGACGATGAATGACAGCAAAATCGACTGCAGGAAATGGAATCGGAACAGGTCCGACTGGCTGCTCTTTTTCGAGATGAGTATGTAAAGAAGCCCGGCGATGCCGAAGGTGAAGTAGCACAATCCACCGATGACTTTTTCAGTCGTTGTCGGGGGACTTGTCAATCGCCAGGGCATGTCTTTGACCTCAGAAAGTCGCCTTTAAGCGGACGGAGGCTTCGTAACCATCAAGGCTCGGGCTGCCCGCTGAGGCTATATCTGAGTTATACACTTTTTCCGACTTACTTTTGCAGGTACGGGATTAGCTCTTGCATAGAAACAGTCTCCTGCGACTGTTTTTCAAGGTTTTTAATGGTGACCGTGCCAGCGGCAATTTCATCATCTCCCAAAATGACAGCCCAGCGGGCGCCGGATTTGGCGGCTTTTTCCAGTTGCCGGTTCCACTTGCGCGGCGCGATGCCTGCCGGTGGAAAGTCCAGATCGCAGGAAATGCCGGCGCGGCGCAACTTTGTCGCCAGCGCCATCGCCTCGACGGCATTGCTTGACACCACGAAGGCAAGCGGCTGCAGAGTATCGACCCCTTCAATCAGGAAACTGATGCGCTCCATGCCGGCAGCCCAACCGACCGCGGGAGTCGGTTGTCCGCCAAGCGAGTCTACCAGGTAGTCGTAGCGTCCGCCGGCGCAAATAGTGGACTGCGCTCCTAATCTCGGGTCATCGGCAATCAGCTCGAACACGGTCCGTCCGTAATAGTCGAGCCCACGCACCAGCCTGTCGTTAATTACCGGCTTGAGTCCGACGGCGTTCAACAGGACGAGAAGCTCGTCCCAGTGCGCCTTGCAATCGGCACAGAGGTTGTCGAGTGACGATGGCAGATCTTTGTAGAACTGTTTGCAGGATTCGTTTTTGCAGTCGAGCATGCGCAACGGATTGCGCTCGAAGCGATCCCGACAATCCTCGCAAAGGTTCGGCAGATGCGGCGCGAGCGCCTGCTTTAGCTTCTCGCGAAAGGCAGGTCGGCAATTGATGCAGCCAATGGAATTCACGTGCACATCGAAGTTTCGTATACCGAGCTCATGCATGCAGTCAACTGCAAGCACGATCACCTCGGCATCAATAGCCGGTCCTGCGCTACCGAACGCCTCAATGCCTGTCTGGTGGAACTGGCGTTGACGACCAGTCTGAGTGCGTTCATAGCGGAACATCGGTCCGAAGTACCAGAGCTTGATCGGCGAAGGCTGGCGGCTCAAGCCATGAGTGAGATACGCTCGCACAACCCCAGCCGTTCCTTCCGGGCGCAATGTCAGGGAACGGTCTGAGCGATCGGAAAAGGTGTACATCTCTTTGTTCACGATATCCGTGGTCTCGCCGACGCCGCGCTTGAACAGCTCGGTGTGTTCGAAGATCGGCAAACGGATCTCACGATAACCGGCACGCTGAATGACCGTGCGCATGCGCTCTTCCATGTGTTGCCACTTTTCCGAGTCACCGGGCAGTATGTCTTTCGTGCCGCGCACTGCCTCAATATTCGTCTTGGCTGCTTCTTCCTTCACTGTCTCTTTCAGGCTCACAATAATCTCCAGTCCTTAAAAGCCCGCCGTGGGCTTAACACCGCCGGTTGCCACGATGTTATCCGGTGGTCCACGATTCTACCGCGAGCGGGTTCTTTTATCCGTTTCCCACCGGGCGAGGCTTTTGGGATTTCGGCTCCCGATTGAACCGGCTTTAGGCGGGGAAAAACTTAGATGATATGCAGTCAGCCATTGATACGAGCCTTTACCGAATCGAGCTGCTCCAGTCGCTGGAGCCGGCTTGCGTGTCTGCGACCGTGGCGAAAATAGTGCAGACCATGGGAAACCCTGCTGCCGTGGGCGTTATGCTGTGGGATCCCGATTTTGAAAGCTTCAGTGAACATCACAAATACACGTTCGGCGCCATGTCCGCCGAACTGAGCGATTATCTGCTCGAGTTGGAGTGGGATGAGTCCGAATTCGAAATGGACGGCAAGGACGCCACGCTCATCGGGAAAGACGTACCCGAGAAACTTTCGCCATTGCTGGCTTATAAAGTGATGCGTGACGAAACCCCGGTCGGGCTTGTTTTCGTGGCTGGCGCCGGCGAATTCAGCACTGACGAGCTCGCTGAAAATCTCGCGCACTATCCGCTGCATATCGCGCTCGGCAACAGCTGGGAGGTATCCGAGCTGAAGCGCGAAGTTGAACGGCTGCGCGAACAGTACGAGCAGATGGAATTCGATATGCAGGAAGAGCGCCGCCAGCATGCGATGAACGGGACCAACGGCCACTCGGTGAACGTGCGCCTTGAACAGGCGGACAAAGAAAAGCTGGTCTACGAAATCAGCAACGCGGTGCGCAGCTCACTGGACATCAAAGAAGTGCTGCAAACCGCGGTGAACAAGATCGGCGCGACGTTTAGCCTGAGCCGTTGTCTGGTGTTGTGGCCGGCTCCGGACAGCGAAGAGTATGACGTATTCGAGTATCACGACGATCAAGTACCAGGGCTGCAAAATTTGTTCTTCACGCCGGCCGGCGAGCGTTTCGTCAGGCTCGTGCAAACACGCATCGCGCCACATGACTTTTGCACGGACGACGATCAGGAAGGTTTTGACAAAGCGTTCCTCAAGAATTTCAATTTCCTTTCAGGCATGCTGGTGCCGCTCATCTATCACGATCGCAACATCGGAACGCTGTTTCTCCAGGACTGCATGATGCCTCGTGAGTGGAGCATCGACAACACGGCACTCATCGGTTCCCTTGCTGACCTGATCACGGTTGCTATCGAACATGCCAACATGCACGAGGAGAAAAAGCGGCAGGCTGTTACCGATGGTTTGACCGGGATCGCCAACCGGCGCCATTTCAACGATACGCTGACGAAAGAGTTCGAGCGGGCGCGGCGCTACGGCAATCCGCTTTCGCTGGTGGTAGTTGATCTTGACTTTCTCAAGAAGATTAACGACGCGTACGGGCACCACGTGGGCGATGAAGCCATCAAATCCATCGGTACCGTGCTGAGCCGCTCGTGCCGCTCAGTCGACCTGGCAGCGCGCTACGGGGGCGAGGAATTCTGCCTGCTGCTGCCTGACACTGACACGGAAGATGCTGTCAATCTGGCAGAGAGAATCCGCAAGAAGATCGAACAGACCGAAATAGAAGGGCCAGGGCACATCTCAGCATCAATCGGAGTGGCTACGTATCCGGTACATAGCGCCGACGCCGATTCGCTGTTCGAGGCTGCCGACCAGGCGCTCTACAAGGCAAAAGAAGGCGGCCGCAACCGGGTGGTTACGGCAACTTCTTTACCGGCAAAACATTGATCATTGTCCGCCGATTTGTGCTCAAATGGTGTACAGAGAGCTAAGGAGAAATACCATGGGATTTATTGACGATGTAATGAAGAACGTTAATCAAGGGATCAGCGATATTCAGAACAAATCCCAGGAGATGATGCAGACCCTCAATATCAACAATCGCATCAACAGCTTGGAAGGCAAGAAGCAAGCGCTCCTTATCAACATCGGACAACTCATCTACGACAAATACGAAAAGGGCGACGAGGTGTCGGAAGACCTCTTGCGCGAGAAGACCAAAGAATTGGCTGTGATCGAGAAAGACATCGAAGCAGCCCGCGTCGAACTCAAGCAATACAAAGCTGATCACCCCGATGCGCCTCGCACCGAAAAAGCCGCGCATCAAGCCGGTTACAAGCCGACGCCCGGATTCACGTGCCCTCATTGCGGAGCAGCAGCGAACTCGTCGAAGTTCTACTGCGTGGCTTGCGGCGGCGCTTTGAAGGAAGCAACCTCAGGCACCGGTGGTACCACATCCGGCACCAATGGTGAAAGCTCCAGCGCGTCGGGATCAGGGACGGCAGAGTAGGTTAGAGAAGGTGGTCATGGTCAGCTTTCGCTGACGCTTTCTGTTTAGCCGGTGACGCAGGTTACGGGCGTGCTGGGCGCTGGAACCAGGCGGCAAGCATCTTCTCCGTTGTGCTGCCTTCGGCGCCTTCCATATCGGCAAGCGCAGCCATGCTCTTTTTGATGAAGGAATGCAGGTCTGATTGGCGTTTGTAATCGCGCATCAACAGTGTGGCGATGATCTCCTCTGGTGTGCAGAAGTTGTTTTCCACAAGCACGCGGCCGACCGGCCGTTGTGATTCCTGTTGCAAGAGCATTGCTACTTTCAAATTTTCTTCCGAGAGGAAGCCGCGCTGTTCAAGCACTTCTCCGAGGCGATCTTCCAGCCCCTCCATGCGTTCGCGCCAGACGCGCTGTATCTCGATCGCCAGTCGCACGGCAGCTTCTGAGCAGCCGCCCACAGCAGTCAAGATTTCACCAAGCGCTTTGCGCCCGCTGCGTTGTGCCGAGATTGCCTCTTCGAGCTGCTCTTGCGCGACCTTTCCTTGCGCGAGCAAAATGCTGCCGATCTTTTCGATGCCCGAGCGATGCAAGCGTCGCGCCCCGGCTTGAATACGCAGCGTATCATCAACCTGGTCCTGCGAGCACAATCCGGTTGCCACCATGATTTGACCGAGCATCATCCGCCCGCGCCCCTGTACGGCAACAGCATGCTGGACCTGTTCCTCTGTGACTATTTGTTTGGTCAGCAACCAGCTGGCAAGGTTGTTGTCCTCGATTTCTCCCTGGAAAGTGTGCCAACCGTTGGCTTCTTTGTATGCCAGCATGTGTTGCTCGGTGCAATAACCCAGACTCAAGAACACGCTGGCAAGCGGCTGTCCGGAGATGCGCTGGCGTTGAAGCGCATCGACGACCTGGTCGGATGTAACCAATCCGCGCCGCACCAATAGTTCGCCTATCAAACCGACCTCTGAGCCGCGCGCCTCTCGCACGGCATTCTGGATAATCAAACTCTGTTCAATATCGTTGGCACTGCATGCGCCGATCGCAGTCAGGATCTCGCCGATTGTGCGCTCGCCTTCTTTTTTGACGCGCAACGCGTACTCGAGTTTTGAACGCGTGATCTTTCCCATGGCGATGAGGATCTCGCCGGCGAGCTCCCACTCGCGCAAGAAGCTCTTGCGATCGACACTTGGCGGGTCGAAGTTAAGTGGCGTGCGAGTATCCATGCAGGCACCAAGCATGACCTCCCATGTGCATGCCTGCTGCGAAATCACTTCTTGACCGAGCGTGCGCTTGGGTGGAAGTTTGCGCACGAGGTCGTTGAGCTGTTCCTCGGTGACATAGCCGACTTCCAGAATGCGGATGGCGATGTACAACTCTGGCGGCGTCAGGCGAGCAGCGGCGGGCAGAATGGCTTCCAGCTCGTGGCGAAGCTGGCTCAGGCGGATTGCTTCGGGTTGACCGACTACATCGCCCTGGCGTGGGGCGAAGACGAAATACGACGCAGAGCCGAATCCGGCTTGCACTTCCAGATCCGGCAACATGACTGACGGATAACAATTGACCAGCGGAAAGGCAACCCGGGCTGTGATTTGGGCCAGACGCCCATCGGGAAGCTCAACAAAATAACCGTAGGGGTTGATAAAGTACCGGTCGTCGCCGCGCGTGCGGAACGACAACCAGGCGTCGTTTTTACGACACCAGACTCTAAGGAGAGGTAGGTTGAACGATTCCGCCACGGATGTGCCAATCAACGCCAAGTTGTTGTCTTAAATTTACCCCCGCCGGTTCAAATTCAAGCAAACCGGAATTTGCTAAGCGTCGGAACACATGCGGCACGGACGCGTCCGCCAGAAAGGCAAACGCAAGGAGGTCCATTGGCAGCATGAGTGTCCGACTTGGCACCCGGCGAGGCAAAGAACGCGCTGGACAGTCGCGCTCCGAGGGTCGCGAGCCGCAATCAGCGCCTTTCTGGGTGAGCATTCTGGCTGAGTTTATCGGAACTTTCTTTCTCACGTTCGCAAGTACGGTGCCGGTTGTAGTCAGCGAGGCGACAAGTTCCCTCGGCAATGCCGATAAAGTGGTGCCGGCGGGGCTCGTCGTTGCAGCGCTAATCTACACCGTTGGCCGAGTTTCTGGCGCACATTTCAACCCGGCTGTAACACTCGCTTTCGCAGAACGCCGTTCCTTCCCATGGAAGTGCGTACCGGCTTACTGGGGCACGCAACTGCTGGCGGCGCTGGCGGCGGCCGGGGCCACTGTACTGATAGTCGGCCGGGGAACGGGCGTCGGGGCAAACGAGCCGCATTTTGGACTTTGGAACTCGCTGTTGATGGAGATTATCTGCAGCTTCCTTCTGGTGCTCGTCATCCTGAGCACCGCCACTCAACACAAAATCGTCGGCGTTAATGCCGCCCTGGCAGTAGGCATGACGATTGCTCTGTGCGGGCTGGTGGGCGGACCTGTCAGCGGAGCTTCGATGAATCCGGCGCGTTCGCTGGGACCGGCGATCGCCGGCGGCAAACTCGATGTCGTTTGGATTTACATCGTCGGCCCCTTTGCGGGCGCCACGCTAGCCGCGCTCGTGACTACGATACTCCACGGCGCAGCCGATGGCGATGAGCGGCGAGAAGCCACAGGCGCCAAAAGCGAAGTGCGCTAGCAAATTGATCACCGCGCACCAAATATGGTGGCACGCTACATGCGGGCGTTCTTACCGCAGTCCGGGCAGAAGAAGAAGGTCGGGCTGACTTTGGCGCCGCAGTGCGGGCAATCGCGCAACCCCAGGTCTTCATCTTTAGTCGGATAGCGGCCGGCCATGATCTCCTTGAACTGAGGCGATTCAGCCCAGTCACGCAGCTCTTTCGCGCGATAGACAGGCAGCGGGTGCGACAGCCACAGCTCGAAGAAGAACTTGTAGAACTTGTTGAGCATGTCGTAATCGAGGTCTTCGTACTTTTCGCCCTGTTTGAGAAACTCATCGATGTTCAGTTCGTCGTACACGCTCTTGACACCGGAAGCCAGTTTCATGTGGGTCGAAATGCAAACCTTCACGTCTTGAGTAACGAGCAACTCGGCGCGGTCAGCTGTCAGTTCGGACTTGCGAGCCCAATCAAACAGCGCGGCCATCACGCCCAGATGGAACAGGCGATTGGTGATGCCGCCGAAGGCGCGGAACAGTTCATACAGGAAAAACACAATCGTGCGATAGAGCACGTGCTGAGCCTTGACGTGGCCGAGCTCGTGTCCGATCACGCCCAGCAGCTGATCTTCGTCGAGCAAGTCCACGAGCGCGGAGTGCAGCACAATAAAGGGGCGATCGACTCCGAAAGTCCAGGCATTGACCACGAAGTGGTTGATCAAGAAAAGATCCGGCTCGTGCATATCGAGAATATCAGCGGCTTCCCGCAGCAGCTTGTACACCTTCGGACACTGCTTCGGCGTCACATGCACGGCTTGACCCAGCAACTCTACGCGCAGCCTGCGTTCAAAGCCCAGCTCGATGAGCTTCTTGAACAGCTTGTCGATGAAGGGGATCTTGCGAACCGCCTCGAGCGCAGCGAGATCCAGCGGGTGCTCGAACGCATTTGACGACATCCGAGGGAATCGTCTGCGAGTTTGAACTGTGCTCATGCCGCCTCCTAGATTTGGGTGTTCGATCTCCTTTCTACCACCCTTGAGAAGCGGTGAAGCTAACAGAAACCCCAGGAATTAAAAAAGATATCGAGCAAGCGCCGATATCAGGACAGGTTGAGGATTTCCATGCCTCGACCACCGACAAGGGCCAGCTTGTCCTGTATGGCAACCGCCGAGGCGGCTTCCAGCACCGGAAAGGTGGCCACGACCCGCGGCGCGGCGGCATTGGACAGATCGACCAGCGACGCTTTGTCGCCTCCCTCGGCTGCTCGCCCCACAACCACCGCCTGCGCGCCGTTCACCGCCAGGGCCACTGCATCCTGGGGCAGGTCTACCGAGCCTATCGTGGGCAATTCGCTCTTGGTCGTGTTAATCGTCAGCAGAAACCCTTTGGAGCTGGCGTCGAGCGCGGCGATATAGGCAACGTCGCCTAACAGTCTCATATCGCGAATTGCCAGGTTCGGGAACTCGCGGCTGCCTATCTGGCTGCCGTTGCTCATGTCGAAAAGGGCGAGCTTGTTCAAGCCGCTCACCAGCACCTTGCCATTGCCCGCCGATGCGTGCTGAAAGATTCCGGTCAAAGTTTGAGCCGTTCCGGCTGTCAGTCCGCCATTGACTTTCACCGGGGTGACGACGCTGTTCTTGCCTTGCACACCCATCACGTAAGCGGTTTTATCCGCGGCATCGTAGCTTAGGCTTTGCCCGGACAGCTTTACACTTGCCACCACATCTGATGGCTTATCAATCGGCCGCAAGTTGAGCCCGTCTCTGGTGAGCGCCAGGAAACGCTCGCCGGCAATGGCGATTGCCCGGACGGGACTGGGCGATTCGGCGCTGCAAAGCAGGGCCGGATGATCGGGCTGGGTGATGTCGTAGACTTTGATATCAGCGCCCGCCAGGATGGCGCGATTGCCCCCGATAGCGACGGACGCCACGGGCAAGCGGGGGATTGTGTGGCTGTACAGGTACTGCCAGCCACCTTTGTTTATGTCGAGCACCTGCACGGTGCCGTTGTCCGACGCCACATACAGCTCCCTTTCCCTGGCGGCAATACGCGCCTTGGAACCGTTGCCATGTGTGCCTCCCGGCAGCACCACTGCTTGCCCGACAGCCAGCTCGAAGTTTTTGTTGATAGCGATCGGCAAGACCGCCAGGCGTCCACCTTGATTGCCCAGCAATAGAATCTGAGTCTTCTGCAGGGCGGCATCGAGTGTTTCGCCCATGGGCAAGGGCACCCGTGCCACCATCTTCGGTGCAGGCTTGAGTGTAATCAACCGCGTTTCAAGCTTGTGATCGTTGCTTTGTCCGGCGAGCACGAGCATGTCCTTGCTGCGGTTCATGACGTTGTAATTGCCGTCGAGTTTCAAATGCGCGGCTTTCTGCGGATCGCGCACATTGCCGACATTGAACATGTCGATGACGGTAAGCCGGGCGCCCGGCTGCAGCACGATCAACTGCTTCTCCTGGAAATCGATTTTGGTGATAGCCTGCTCGACGTTCAACGTCGCCAGCGGCACGTTGCCCTCGTCGCTGCGCTTCTTGGTGCTCATGTTGAGCAGCAACACTTGATTCTCACCGTTGGCGCCGGCACCGCCGACCGCGACGATATCGCCCGAAGCTGCTATAGCAGTTGGTTCCGCCAGGTAAGGTATGGGCGTCTTGGACATAATTGTCGGTTCATTCGCCGGTGTGATGCTGATCACAACCAGCGCAAAACTTTGCTCTGTGCCCGTTTCTTGATAAACAATGGCATACACGCGATGTTGCGTGACCGCCAGATCAACGATCTTGCGCCCGATGCCGAACAGTTCCCCCACCACCACCGGGCCGCTTTCGCGCTTCAGATCGACAATCGCCAGCCTGCCGGTCTGATCGCTAAGCAAGGCATATCCCTTGTCCACAATCGATATAAAGTCCGGCGCAATGGCTGGCGGCCATTGTTCACGCGCCAGTGTGTGCGGCCCGAACTTCTTGATTTCGACCGGTTTCTTCTTTGCAATGGCGCCGGAAGGCTGAATCAAAAGCGACAGCGTGGCTGCCAGAAAACTGCGGCGAGAGAGCATTTATTGCCTGCGTTAGGAATTTACGGCAAGCTATTCCTAACAAAAACGCCAACGAACTGCAAGACGGCCATTGCAATCATCGGTGAAAGATCGATGTTGTTGATGGGCGGAATAACCCTGCGGAACGGCGCCACGACCGGCTGAATAATTGCATCAAGTGTTTTGAACGGCTGGTCGTACCAGCGAACATTAGGAAACCAGCTGCACAGACACCAGATCAGCATCAGGAAACTGTAGAGTTGTATAACGTCCGAAACGAGTCCGCCTATCGAAAAGCCCACGGTGAATCACCTTAACTAGACTGTCCTACCCTCAGATTGTAACATTTGGCGGTTGATTCAGCAGCGGATTAACCCTGTATTTCGGCTCCGAGCAGAGCCGCCCGAGAGCACTGTTTTGAACGAATCGGAATATTTAACGCGAGAACATCGGCTTATCAAAGCCATCAAGGATTGGACGGGCGAGCGGCTCATCGGCGATGACTGCGCGATTCTGCCGGGTGGTCAATTGGTGACGAGCGATATGCTGGTGGAAGGAACGCATTTCATTATCCCGGGCATCAGTTTTGAGGATCTGGGCTGGAAGAGCGCGGCTGTGAATCTCAGCGACATAGCGGCGATGGGTGGGCGCCCGCGCTTTGCCATTGTCAATCTGGCGCTGCCGGATGGCGTCGCCGAAAGCGATATCGAGCACTTCTATCGCGGGCTGATTGATTGCACCCGAGCTTATCGCTGCCGGGTGGTGGGCGGCGATCTGACGCATGCCGAGCACACAATCGTATCCCTGACCATCATCGGCGATGTTCACGAAAATGGCGTAATGCAGCGGTCGGGCGCGCGTTGCGGCGATGTGATACTCACCACCGGCGACTTTGGTGCCAGCGCGGCCGGGCTGCATCTATCGCTTCAGCGCTCGCCCGGCCACGCGCGCAACGGGCAGAACATGTCGTACTGCCTGAAGCGCCACTTCCGCCCGCTGCCACGCTTTTGCGAGGCCTGGGCGCTGCTGCGCCAGACGGCGGGGCAGGGCGCGATGATGGACGCCAGCGACGGGCTGGCCGATGCTCTGGTGCAGATAAGCCGTCTGAGCGGCACCGGCATGGACATTGAAGAAAGCAGCATTCCGATTCACGAGCAGACACGACAGGCGGCGGCGGCAGCCGCTGTGGAGCCGCTTGAATGGGCACTTTACGGCGGCGAAGATTATGAACTGGTCGCCACAGTGCGCCCGGATGATTGGACGGCTCTGAAGGGCTCGCCGCACAACCCGTTTACTCCGATCGGCAAAGTCACCGACCGGCGCGGGCAGGTGATGCTCAAGCGCACCAGCGGCTCAACGCAGCCCGTTTCTCTCGAGCATACCTTTCAGCACTGGCGCGTGTGAACGTTTGTCGTTCCGGTGCCCGTTTCCAGATGAAAATGCGATATGCTCTGTGCCAGCAATGAGGTGACACATGACCGAGCAACTGCAAGCACGTCTTTTGGATGGAACAGCCACAGCAGCGGCGATTCGCGAAGATCTCGCAGCCGAGGTGCAAAAGCTGACGCAGGGCGGCGCCCGCAAGCCCGGACTGGCAGTGCTGCTGATTGGCGACGACCCGGCCAGCCACATCTACGTGAAAAATAAAGTCACCGCTTGCAAGAAAACGGGCATTGAAAGCTTCATGTTTCAAATGCCGGCGGACGTGACACCGGATGTGGTGCTGCGCAAAATTGAAGAGTTGAACAACGACCCCAACGTTGACGGCATCCTCGTTCAACTGCCGCTGCCCAAGCACCTGGACACTGACGCGATTCTGACAGCCGTTTCTCCGGAGAAAGACGCTGATGGCTTGCACTCATACAATCTCGGGTTGCTGACGTCCGGCAAGAAAGGCCCGCGGCCGTGCACGCCGCTCGGTGTGATGCGCATTCTCGAGCGCTACAACGTCGAGATCGCCGGCAAAAGCGCCGTGGTGATCGGACGTTCGAATCTCGTTGGTAAGCCAGTTGCGCTGATGCTGCTGGAAAAGCACGCCACAGTAACGATGTGCCATAGCCGCTCTAAGGACCTAGATAAAATTGCGCGCAGCGCCGACATTCTCGTGGTTGCGGCCGGCAAGCCGCATCTGGTGCAAGGTTCGTGGGTGAAACCGGGCGCAGTTGTCGTCGATGTCGGTATTCACCGCGTCACCAACGAAGCGCACGAAAGCAAAATCATCGGCGACGTGGAATTTGCCGAGGCTTCAAAAGTCGCTTCGATGATTACACCTGTGCCTGGCGGCATCGGACCCATGACGATTGCCATGCTGCTGTCAAACACACTGGATGCGTACAAGCGGCGTATGCAGGTCAAATAAGCGCTAGAATAGCGCTGTCTTGGTAGCAGCGCGATGAGCCGGAAAAAGAAGAAGGAACAAGCAGCGAAGGACTCTGCCGTGAAAACGAGCGGCGGGCTGCCGTTGTGGGCGAAGGCATTGCTGACCTTCTTCGTGGTCGGGCTGCTGGCAACAGTGGTCGGCGCCGCGTACCTGGCGGCATGGCTCGGCGAAATTCCAAAGCGCAGCGCCGACCCGGAATACATCAACAAAGTGATCAACAGCATCGCCAAAATCGATTCGCTGCCGGGCAACTTCGAGCGTGTCAACGGCGTTGAGATCGGGGCGTTCGGCGCCAGCACCGTGCTGCTGCGATACGGCCCGGATGGAACAACGTTCTGGCTGATGCGCACGCCGAGCCCGCGTGATGAGAGCGCTCGCCAGACGGTCGATCAGGGAGCGGAAATGGCAATGAATGGCAAGGGCACCAAGATGACCGTGACAGCCAAAGGTGCAGAGCCGGTGGCCGGCGAGCAGATGGAATGGATACAAGGCCCTGCCACAGTTGAAGGGCACAAGATTCAGGAGTTTGTCGGCGTCGTTGCTCTCAAGGATAAACATTCGCGCATATCGCTGATCGGCACGACGCCGGGCGACACCTACAACATGGCTGCGACCAGGGAACTTCTGCACTCCATCAAGGGATTCTAAATGCCACCACTAAAATCCGCCGCCACCGCGCTCAATTCGGCGATTCGTCCGACAACATTCATTCAGTCGGCGCGGCTTAACACTCACACCGGGCTGAACATCACGCTCGCCAGCGAAACATTTCAGGTGACGGGCAGCTTCAAATTCCGCGCTGCATACAACGTAGCAGCCAACGTGCCAAACCAGCGCATCATCACCGCCTCATCAGGCAACTTCGGGCAAGCGCTTGCCTATGCCTGTTCATTACTCGGCAAAAAATGCACGGTAGTGATGCCGGACAATTCGGCTAAGGTAAAGGTCGACGCGGTACGCGAATTCGGCGGCGTTGTCGATCTTGTCCAGACGGCCAGCAAATCGCGCGCACAGCGCGTTTCTGAACTGGCGGCTGAAGATCCGTCCGCATACGTGGCGAGCGCGTATGACGATCCACTTGTGATTGAGGGCAACTCAACCCTGGGCGTGGAACTGGCCGAACTTGCCGATCCATTCGATGCAGTTCTGGTGCCGGTGGGCGGCGGCGGTCTGTCGGCCGGCATCATCAACGGGCTGCGTTCTCACGGCAACACTCGCACCAGCGTGTTCGGCGTCGAGCCTGAGCTGGCAAACGATTGCGCGCGTTCGTTTCGCGGCAAAGCGATCGAAGCAAACAGCAGCGAGCCGCAGACGATCGCCGATGGAGCTCGCACGGTGAGCGTCGGCAAGCACAACTGGGAAGTGCTGCAGAGCGGTCTTGCGGACGTGATCGAAGTGGCGGAAGAAACGATTGTCGATGCGATGCAGAAACTCTTTTTGTATGCCAATGTAAAGGCTGAACCGACGGGCGCAGTGGGGCTGGCAGGCGCGCTGACAAGAAGCGAGCAATTTCGTGGGCAGCGCATTTGCTGCGTGGTCAGCGGCGGGAACGTCGATCCGGCGGTATTCCAGCGGCTTGTGTTCGGCGATTAGCTCTTCGCAACGCTCGTTAATTTTCTGACGGGAAGCGCTCTGTCAAATGTCAGGAAGCGCAAGCTGCCTTATCATAATTGCGACGCACTGAGCGGCATCTGGAGGCCAAGATGACAACAGAAACACACGGCAAAGCAAGCGAAATCTGGCTTTGGTTTTTCTTCGTTTGTTTCGTCATTGTGCTGATCGGCATCGGCTTGTTGGCTGTGTTCACCTACGATGTCAATGCTCCGGAACCTGCGCCCGGTGGCGGTGGCGGACACGGCATGCTGCTTCCCGGCGACACCAAGCACATCGCGCATATCGAAGTGGCGTAAGCGTTCCGAACAGAAAAGTTATAAAAGGGGCGGCACGTGCCGCCCCTTTTGCCAGGCATGATGCAAAAAAAAGAGCGGCACCTGGTGCCGCTCTTCAAGCCACAGATGAGTGCGGACGGTTATTCGTCCTCGTCTTCCTCATCATCCCAGTCTCCTTCGCCTTCTTCTTCGTGGCTCATGCAGCTCGCAAGGAAGAAGTCTCTGGCTACTTCCACTGCTTTGTCAGGGGAAACGCCAACGGTCTTGAGGGTGGTGACCCAGTTCACAAGTTCTTGCAGAACGGGGTTCTCGATGGCCTCTTCGGTTCTAACGGGAGCCATGCCAAATCTCCTTATGGGAACAGACGACGGATTCGAATGCAGATCCTACAGGCTTGTCCCGCGGACTTCCAGAGAATAGTCTCATAGACATATGCAAGAAAGCGCTTAGTGCGCGGGCGGCATGTATTGCCCGTGATTTCCCGTTACGAAATGCAGGATAGCCGCAGTTTTGAGCAGCCTCTCCTTGAGCGCTTTGTCGTGGTTGTCTGTAGAGTGCAGCAACCGGTAGAGAACGGGCTCGCGTTCCATCGCCTGCACGAGGGAAAACTCGGCAACGCCGATGGTTTGGCCGCTGGGGATGGTCACCATTTTGAGCCGCCGGCGCCCGATAGAGTCATCACCGAATATCTCGGATGGATCCTTGCAATCGTGCCCAACTACAATCAGCTCTTCGCCGGCGTTCAGTTGCGTAACGTGCGCTCCGACCTGAACAGCTGTATTGCCGAGCAAGACGAAAACGTGATCGCAGGTCGGTTTGCGGCGCACGAATACGAGCGATTTGCGCCGTGGCTCAACCAGCGATAATCCCGTCTTGATGGTGCAATCGTCGAGGTTCTCGATCATCAGGCCGCCCAGCTGGAGCTCTTCCTGCCCCTTCTTTTCTTCGTACCGGGCATCGTCCGATGCCGATAAGCGACGATACTCGTTGACGTTTTGCCATGCATCCGTCGCGGCATTCTCGGCTGCAGCCATCGACCGCGGCAGGGCGCATGACAGCGCCGTCAGCGTGACAGCCACCATCAGACGAATGTAACTTATCGAGCACATGCAATCAGGATAGCAGGAGCGAGCACGGTAATGTTCATTGTCATTAGCACATAATGGCTGCAGATCTAGGTGACACTCATGCCAGCCTGCGAATTGCTTTCCATCGGAACCGAGCTGCTGCTCGGGCAGATACTCAACACCAACGCCCAGTTTCTCTCGGAAGAGCTGGCTGCGATAGGCATCAATTGCTTTTTCCAAACGACGGTCGGCGACAACAAAGAACGGATCCATAGCTGCATCATTCAGGCATTCAACCGCGCCGACCTGGTTCTAATCACAGGCGGGCTAGGCCCCACTGTTGATGATTTGACGACCGAATGTCTGGCGGAAGCGTTCGGCTCGCCACTAATATTCGACCAATCGGTGCTCGATCGCATTGAAGCATTTTTCAAGACACGCGGCTATCCGATGCCGGCATCCAATCGCAAACAGGCGATGCGCCCCCAAGGCTCTCAGATCCTACCCAATCCACGCGGCACCGCCCCCGGTATCATCTGGAACCTGTCCGAAGATCAACTGCGCAGAGCAGGCGTGATTGAACCAGCGCGCGAGCGGCTGGTTATGACGTTCCCCGGGGTACCAGGTGAAATGAAAGCGATGTGGCATGAGATTGCCGCACCATATCTCGTGGACAAATTCGGGCAGAACGTACTGTGGTCAATCGATCTCAAACATTACGGAATCGGCGAGTCCGCGCTGGCGGAAAAGTACGAACATCTGATGGAGAGCGCGAATCCTACAGTGGCACCATATGCCGGACGCGGTGAGTGCAAGCTGCGCGTGACGGCACGCGCTGCCACTGTAGCTGAAGCGCAGAAGCTGGCTGAGCCGATCGTGCAGGAGATCACCGCGGGCAGTGGCAAACTTTGTTATGGAACCAACAAGGACAGCCTGGAGTTAGTCGTCGGAAAGATGCTGAATCAGCGGGGCCTGTGGATTTCAGTAGCCGAATCATGCACCGGCGGGCTCGTCAGTCAACGATTGACCGACATCGCCGGCAGTTCCTCGTACATAAAGATGAACGTGGTAACGTACGCCAATGAAGCGAAGGAACAACTTCTTCAGGTGCCCCACGATGTGCTGGAAGCGCACGGAGCAGTCAGCCAAGAGTGCGCCATAGCGATGGCTCAGGGAGTGCGCAAACTGGCAGCAAGCGACATAGGTTTATCCATCACCGGCATCGCGGGTCCGGGCGGAGGCACAGCGGAAAAGCCGGTCGGGCTCGTCTATCTGGCACTGGCGGATGCGTCCGGAGTAAAACCGAAGCGATTGACATTTCCCGCGCATCTATCTCGCGAAGAAATACGATTCCGCTCCGCGAGCGAGGCACTAAATATGGTGCGCTTGCATTTGTTGAATCATTAATAAAAGAAGCAGCCAACGCCCGCTGCGACTCCGGCGTTGGCTGCTAAGTTTTTGCGAGTTCTCGACTACTACGGTGTCTCGACGTAGCTTGAGTCAACTCAATGAACTCGCTCCAGCTTTTCTCTTCCTTCTGTGCAGTTGAGCAGACGGCACCCCCTGAGAGATGTTCCGGAGATTTTGATAATGTGCGGCTCATCCGCGCAATGCGGGCAGCGCAGGCTATTTATGCGGCTCGCGCGGCTTGTCCGGATCTTTAGACGTAAGCTTCAATTCGCTGTCCATCATTGCCAGAGCCGATTCTGCTTTACCGCGCACCTCGGCAATCGGGCAGTTGTCCTTCAAATAGCGGAAATGAACAGCACCAAGATAAATGTTGCCGGTGGCGTAGTAGCTCATCGCCAAATACATACGGGCCTGCCAATCGTTCTTATCCTTGTCGATCGCCTTGCTCAGAAGGTCTATCGAACGCGCGAAATCCTTCTGCCGAAACGCAGAAATGCCATCGCCAACCAGATTGGCGTGGGCAAGGATCATCGATTGGAGCGATTCAGGAATTTCCACGAAGGAGCAACCCAGGTGTTACTTTAAGCAGACATATGTACTATGCCCGTGAAGGCATTTGAATAACAGACGAAGGTCTACCCGTAACGAATTTAAACCAAAAGGCAGGCGTCGCCGTAACTAAAGAAGCGATACCTTTCGGCAACCGCATGCCTGTAAGCCCGCATCACAAGGTCATATCCGCCGAATGCAGTAACCAATACCAACAGGCTGGAACGGCTGAGGTGGAAGTTCGTAACCAGCCCGCCTATAACTCGAAAGTCGTAGCCGGGGCGGATGTACAGGCGGGTCTGCGCTTCCTGGACCGGCGAGATAGCAGGTATCTGCTCTGAGTGTTTGTCCGCAGCGCCAGCGAGTGCTCCGGCAGTTTCCAGAGCACGGCAGGAGGTCGTTCCGACCGCTACCACGCGCCTGCCGTCCGCCAGCGCTTGATTGATACTGCGTGCGGTTTCAGCATTGATGCTGTAAGTTTCCGCCTCGATCGAATGGTCTTCCAGAGTGCTGGTAATTGGCTTAAACGTACCCGGTCCGACATGCAGCGTCAGCTTGCACACCTCGACTCCGCGCTCGGCGAGCCGATCGAAAATTTGCTGAGAAAAGTGCAGCCCGGCCGTCGGTGCAGCCACCGCCCCTGGTGCTTGTGCAAAGATCGTCTGATAGCGCTCAAGGTCATTATCGCGCTTTGCCTGGGCGCTGACGGGCTCGCGTTTGATGTACGGGGGCAGGGGTGCCAGTCCGCGCTCTGACAGGACACGATAAACATTGTCCTGCCCGTTGAAATCGAGCAGCACGCGTTTCTGCCCATCTTCGGCAGTAACAATCGAGTCGACGACTACAACATCGCCTGCCGCATTAGCGAGCTTGAGCGCTTCGCCTTGCTTCAGCTTGCGCAGCGGTGTTGCCATGGCCAGCCACAGCCCGGGACGCGCGGCTTCCGGACGCAACAAAAGGATCTCGACCTGCCCGCCTGTCTCGCGGGCGGCCAGCAAACGCGCAGGGATCACGCGAGTATCGTTCACCACCAGCAGATCACCGGGTGCCAGAAGGTCAGGCAAATCGGTGAACATGCGATCTTCTATGCGGCCCGTACTGCGATTTATATGCAGCAGACGCGAGGCGTGGCGAACCGGCGGCGGCTCCTGCGCGATCAGCTCATCCGGCAGGTCGTACGCAAAATCGTCTAGCGAAAGTGCAGTTTCAGGTAAACTCTGGTCCATGGACTTGAAGCAGGAGATTATTGCCATTGCCCACGAGCTCGGCTTTCAGCGAGCCGTGATCGCCGGCCTGCAGCCGCTCATTTCTGAGCGCGACCGCTATCAGCGGTGGCTCGATAACGGTTACGCAGCCGGCATGGAATATCTTAAACGCAACCCCGAGCTGCGCACAACGCCTGAGCTTCTATATCCGCAATCTCTGAGTGCGATTGTCGTTTCTGCAAGCTATTACAGCGAGCCTCCCGACTGCCCCGGCGACCATTTCGGGCAGGTTGCCAATTATGCCGTCGGCTTGGATTATCACGTTGTGTTGCGGGCGCGGCTGCGGGAGCTTCGTGATCGGATTGAAACGTTAGTCGGACGCAAAATTGTCAGCAAAGCTTATACGGATGACGTCGCGTTGTATGAGCAGGGAATTGCTGCCAGACACGGGCTCGGCTTTGCTGGAAAAAACACGCTCATCATCGGACCCAAACTGATGGGCTCATACAATTTCATTGCCGAGCTGCTTACCGACTTGCCTTTGCAGCCTGATGAAACGTATGCGGGAACGTGCGGTCAATGTTTTCGTTGCGGCACTTCGTGCCCGACCGGCGCCATTACCGAGCCGAAGAACATCGACTCCCGTTTGTGCATTTCCTATTTGACGATCGAAAACAAAGGAGGCATTCCGCAAGAGCTGCGCCCGAAGCTGGGTTCATGGGTGTTCGGTTGCGATGTGTGCCAGGAAGTTTGTCCCTATAATCAGAAGCCGCCCGAGACTAAATGGCACGAGTTCCGCCCGGAGTCAGGCGCGGGGCATTACCTTGATCTGTTTGAGTTGCTGCGAATCGAAAGCGAGGAAGAGTTTCGCGCCCGTTTCCTGCCCACCGCTCTGCGGCGGCCCAAGCGGCGCGGCATGCTTCGCAATGCGCTGGTGGTATTGGGAAATAAACGCCCCGCCGGCGGCGTCACGCGCATTGCGCAATTCGCCGAGGCTGAAGCAGACTCGATGTTACGTGAACATGCGATTTGGGCGCTGGCACAATATGATGATCCGCAGGCGCGAAACGCCGCGAACCGGCTTGTCGAGCGCGAGACAGACGAATCGGTAAAACAACTGATGATCTCCTGTCTTTCATAAGTCACAATAATTTTTGTTCGAAACCTGCATAAATTGCCACTTTTCAAGAGCGGCGGGTATGATGCATATAGAAGCGTTTGGGGCGCGGTAGGTATCACTATGTTTGGAATAGACGAAGCTCGCAATGAACTGCTGCAGGTGCTGGGTTTATCTCGTGCAGAATGTCAGTCTGAGGCCGACGTCGAAGCTGCGCGTATGCAGTTGTGCAGCGCACTGCATCTACCGCTGGTGACGCCGGATGCCGCATTGGTGGCGGCTGCGCGGCAGGCGGGCTATGTGCCACCAACGCGACAGCAATCTTTCACCCATACTCCTCAAGTACAACCAACAGTTTCAGCAACCGCACCCCCTGCGGCTCAAGCTCCAGCCACCGCCATTCCGGCGTCAGCGTCGCCGACGACCAACAGTACCTTCGTACGCGGCGGCGCCAACGCAGACGAATTGGCTCAAATTCCGCGGCGTACCCAGACAGGCATGCAAAAGGTCAGCACAGTGCGCGGCACGACCACCACAGCGACCAATGGGATCAAACCCCTGCACAGCCGCAGCAGTTCGGCGGATCTGCCCGAGGTCACGGACGAACAGCTGGAGCAACATCGCATGCAGCAATTAGCTACCTCGCAGAGAACTAAGTCGCTGCGAGATGCCGAACCGGCGCCTACAGAGACCACTGGCATCGTCGGTTTGTTCAAGAAGCTGCTGGGCAAGTAGCGGTTTGGTCAGCTTTCGCTGACACTACGAAGAATTGCGCAGCAAGAACGGCGTACGGCGCGAGCCGGCCATGAGGAAGAACTGGCGCGGCGGCGCGGCGAAACCTTCGTGCAGGTAGCGGCTGGTCAGCGCGCCGTTTTTGTATTCAAACATCAGTTCGTTATACGTGCCTTGTCCGTATTCCAACGATCGCCCATCATCTTCGATCAGCGTGCCGCGCGCTTCGGCACCATATACGGTGAGCGTAACGGGTGCCGTGGCATAGTTACGCGTGCTCTGCATCACGTCGGCGAGGGGCAGGATTGCGCCTTCCCGAACATATGCGGCTACCGTTCCCAGCGGCACTTTAATCAGGTGCACGCGACCACCCTCGAGCGGTTCACCGCCTTCGAGCGGATACCAGCGACCTTTGGGGAAGTAAGCAGTGCGGCGAGTTTTTTCGCGCTCGACGATTGGCGCCACAAGAATGTCGCGACCCATGAGAAACTGATCGTCGCATTCCCAGGCCAGTTCATCCTCGGGATAGTGCCAGGAAAGCGGGCGCATCAGCGGCGCGCCGGTCTGTCCATGTTCCCAGAATAGAGTGTAGATGTACGGCAGCAGCCTGTAGCGAGTCTCGATCAAGCGCTTGATCAGCTTCTCGACTTTTTCGCCGTACGCCCAGGGCTCCTGCGGGCGATCGCCCATGCGGCAGTGATTGCGGAAGAAAGGATAGAAGATGCCGGTCTCGTACCAGCGCACCAGCAATTCCGCGGAGCAATCGCCGGTGAAGCCGCCGACGTCGACGCCGGCGAAGGGAATGCCGGACAGACCCATGTTCATGATCATCGGGATGCTCATGCGCAAATGGGACCACCAGGAGTTGTTGTCACCGAGCCAGACGGCGGCATACTTTTGCGTTCCCGCATAGCCGGAGCGGGTGAGCACAAAGGCTCGCGTGTTGGGCCGCAATTGATTGAGCCCCTCGTGAGTGGCGCGGCACATCAACATTCCGTAGTGATTGCGCACCTCGAGATGCCCGACCGTTCCTTCCGGCGTTTCCTGCGTGAATGGCTGATCCTCGTACGCAGGCATTTCAGTAAGCACTTCCGGCAGTACGCGCTTGAGCCCGAAGAATGCGGGCTCGTTCATGTCATTCCAGATGCCGGCAATGCCGCGCTTGACGTAGAACTCGTGCCAGCGTCCCCACCACGAGCGCGTCGCCGATTTCTCGAAGTCAGGAAAAACGCAGACCCCCGGCCAGACTTCTTCAGTGAAGTCTTCGCCGTCAGGCGTCTTGCAGGCAAGATTTTCAGCAACGGCTTCTTTGTACAGCGGGTATTTCGGATCGCGCTTTACACCGGGATCGACTATGGTGACGATTTTAAAGTCCTGTGCGTCGAGCTTCTGGGCAAGTGTGTCGAATTCCGGAAACCGTTCCTTCGACGCGGTGAACACGCGGTACTCATCCATGTAATCGATGTCGAGGACGATTGTGTCGCATGGAATTTTGCGCTTGCGAAACTCGCCGGCAATGTCCATGACCGTCTTTTGATCCGGGTAGCTCCAGCGGCACTGCTGGTGCCCGAGCGACCACATGGGCGGCATGCTGTGACGTCCGGTCAACTGCGTGTAAGCGTTCACCACGTCGGACAGCTTGCCCGGTCCAATCACGTACAGCTGCCAGCCCCGGCGGCTAAAAAGCTCAATACGAGCCGTTCCATCCAACTCGGCGTCCAGGTCCCAACGCTGAACCGCGGCTGAATCGAGAAATATTCCGTAGCTTTCGCTGCCTTCGGTAACGATGAGGAACGGAATCGCTTTGTAGAGAGAATCAGCGAACTCGGTGTGTTTGGTCTCATCGGTGGTGCACAACGTGTGAACGGCACCGCGCACATCCAGTCCGGAGAAGCGCTCTCCAAGGGCCATGCAGCGGGCATCAGCAGACAGCGGAAAGCTGAAATCCCAGGTACCGGGCAGCGACTGCTGCCAGGTGATGTTCATGGGCAGCTTTTTGGAAGGCAGCGCGTTCCACTGGCATTCCTCAAGTACTGCGAACGACTGAGGTACGACTTCACCTTCAGGCGCGACGGAAAGACGCACTACAGGCAGATCGGCGATCGCTCTCTGGTCGTAGATGGCCCGCCCGGCGAAAATGTTCTCGCCCGCTACGCGGCGTTGGCGTTTGAGCAGCTCTTTGTTGCGCGCTTCTGTCCAAACCAGATCTTCAGCCGTCTGTTCGACCATGACTCCCTCCTACATGCCTGCGGTAAGTCCACCGTCTATCGGGATGACAGCGCCGGTAATGTAGGCGGCGTCGTCAGAGCACAGAAACATTACCACGGAAGCGACTTCTTCCGGCGTTCCCACCCGTTGCATCGGTATATTTGCCATTACAAACTCAGTTAATGCTTCTTCACCGGTGCGCCCGCTGCGCGCGCCCACCTCGGCGTTGAATCGCTCGCACAGCGGCGTTCTGATGCAGCCGGGGCAAATGCAGTTGCAACGAATGTTGTGCCGCGCATAGTCGAGCGCGATTGAACGGGTGAGTTGCACAACGCCAGCCTTTGATGTGCTGTACGCGGCATTGATATGCAGCCCGCGAATGCCGGCATCGGATGCGTTGTTGACCACGACGCCGCCACCGCTCTGCACCATATGCGATACCACCGCCTTGCTGACCAGAAACGTGCCGCGCAAATTGACGCTCATCACGGCATCCCAGTCGGAGACATCAGTTTCAAGCAACGGCGCGACAAACTCAATACCGGCATTGTTGAACAAGAAGTCGATGCGGCCGAAATGCTCGACCGTTCCCGCGACCGCCGCATCTACATCGCGCGCCGATCCTATGTCACCGGCAAACGCAAGGCACTGTCCGCCGGCGCGCTCAATTAGATCCGCTGTTTCCCGCCCGCTCTCAGCGTTCACATCAAGAACGGCAACCGAAGCTCCGTTTGCCGCAAACGCTTGAGCGGCAGCGCGTCCCATTCCCGAGCCACCGCCGGTAACGAACGCCACTTTGCCGTTAAACTTCACGAATCCTTGCTGCGATTCTGCAACTCGCGAATGGACTGCAGGCTCACCTTGTCATTGAGATGCTGGCGCTCAAGCGCCGCCAGGATTTCGTCTATAGTGAGCAACCCGCGCTGAATAACCAGCTGTCCAATATGTTGTCCGGTCGCCTTCTGCTCATCAAGCAGTCCTTCGAGCTGCTCAATGGTCAATCGGCTGTGTTTGACAAGTATCTCGCCGAGCCGCTCGTGCCTAGTGAGGAACTGCCACTTCTCCTCGTCGGTCCAGTTGGCGTAGGATGGGTTGTTCTCGTTTTGATCCATATTGGCGACAATCGTCCGCGCTTTTCTTACATCATTATAGTGCCATTGGGCACAGTCCCAACGAATCCAAGGCAGTTCCTAGATTTGGCAGGTCTTGACGTCAAAATCGGTTGAGTCAAGCCTTGATGTCCCGAGTCCGAGGACAACGGTGCACCGCCCTTATTTTACCCGCAAGAGGTCCTCAAGCAGCGACCAGGCGCTGCCCAAACCCGGGAATGTTTGTTTCTACAATCAGGACGCGGCGCCGGCTGCAGCTGTGGCAGTGGCGGTCGGCGGGCTCTTTTTCTTCTTGAGCTTCTGCTCACGCCACCAGACGAGCAGCGCGCTGGCGTTGAAGATGGAAGAGTACGTTCCGGAGATGATGCCGATCAGCATGGCGAGAACGAAATCGCGCGTGGTTGTGCCGCCTAGAACAAACAGAGCGGTCAAGGTGATGATAACGGTAAGCGATGTATAGATGGAACGCGCCAGGGTCTGGTTGACACTGTCGTTGGCAATGTCGCCGAAGGTCCGCCGGTACTCCTGACCCGTTTTGGGGTCGGTAGTTTTGCTGCCGACGAACTTGGAGTTTTCGCGAACCCGGTCAAACACAACGATCGTGTCGTGAACAGAAAAACCGATCACGGTCAAAATCGCAGAGATGAACAGACTGTCGACCTCGGTGCCGAGCGCCAGCGAAAGAATGGCGAAGATACCGCACAGAACAAGCACGTCGTGGAACAGCGCGATGATCGCGCATACCGCAAAGTCATACTGGAAGCGGCTGCCGATATAGAGCACCATGGCGCCAAGGGTAACAAACAGAGCCAGCAAGCCACTTGTAAGCAGTTCGGGTCCGACGACGCCGCTGACTTTGTCGCGAGACATGACGACGGAGCCCTCGTGTCCATCAACTTGCGGCGCGCCGAATTTGGCTTGCAACTGTTGATCGAGCGCCTTGCGCTCAGCTTCGTCTTGCTTGTCGTCCTTCTCGGACTTGGTACGCACGACGATCACCTGCTTGCCGGCCATCTGCGCTTCCTGCACTTGAGCGCCTTTGAAACTTTCCAGCACATTGGGATCCTAAGCTTAGAATTCCACGTGGACAAGTTGTCGCGG
>JADMIO010888912.1_pt1 | contig 30611 bp, 25 predicted proteins | sample 8958161 | NCBI WGS metagenome assembly JADMIO01 (sample SAMN16585339, study PRJNA669376) | soil metagenome | isolation source: Crop rotation soil | place: USA: Cullars Rotation, Alabama | collected 2011 | reverse complement strand
TCGTGACGTTATCGGCGCTGGACGAACCGCTGTCGCTGACTGCGGCCAGATCGGGTGCGGAAACGAAATTGGTCAAATCAAGAGCTTGACCATCCAACGTAGTATTGCCATTCGATAAGACATGGAGAATGCCCCCAAATTCGCTGAAAGAAGTCTCTTGGCCGTCTGCAAAATTAACATGTTTACCGCCAAAGCCCGCGTGAAGAATCAGATCCTCCAGCAGCTGTTGCTTGCCACCGTTTTCCGAACTATCCAGCGATACTACGTCGTTACCATCTTGAACATTGACGATAATGGACTTCACTTTGCTTGCTGACCACGAGCCATTTATTCCGCTGATCGAAATCTTGCCACTGGTTTGGCGGAGCAAGAGACGATCGTCGCCGTTGGTGCCGGTGACGTTCAAAATCCCGTTGCTGAGTGTCACCAGTACTTTGTTGGAAAAATTTAACACCGCCCCATTCAAGGCTGCTTTGCCATTGGTGCTAACGGTTAGGCGGTTCTGAGGACCGCGAATGTTTACGTCGTGTCCGTTTTCCAAGCGCACCCGCTCATTACCAGTGCCGGATAGGATTGCGATGTTTACGCCTAGTGCTTTCGTGCCACCATTCAGCTTGCTGTTCAATGACACCAAATCATTGCCACCTTTGAGATCAACATTAATTGCTTTTACTTTGGTTGCGGTCCACGCGGCATTGAGGCCACTAATCGAAATGACACCATTGGACTTTCGAAAAGAGACTTGGTCATCAGCGTCCGTTCCGAAGACGTTTAGGATGCCTGCCGTGCTAAGCGAGGCAGTGATCCCGGTCGTCATCAAGCGGCGCGGTTCCAGTCGCTCAAATTGCAGCGTTCGTGGACGATGCAAGCGATTCATGGCGAAACTCATTCTCAAGCAGCGCGCAATGTGAGCGCGGAGTCACCACAAGCGTGAAAACGACTTGATTGAAGTTCGAGGCGAAGTACGTGAGGAGCGACAGCTCCCTGCCGGGGACGTGTCGCGTCATGCATGACGAATTGCAGAGAGCGCGACCCGGCTATTCAAACCCTAGGTCATGGCGTGCACACGTCAAATTCGCAACAATTGATAGCCAAACAAGCGAAGCGATCTGCTTGCCGGCATGACATTTTCTGGTGAATGCCACGTCTCTTCGATGGCATAAATGGGCCAATTCAGGGGCCAGTATTCGACTTAATGCAGTCTGAATGCATCAGCAATTTCGCCCACACACGGCGCCACCCAATGGATCCGCACGCGTGTCGATAAATTAGCAAACTGCGATGGGAATGCCCGAATCCACGGCATTACATAAGGACTGAAATTATGTGACCTTTCGCGACAGATGAGTTGCAAAGGGTTGCAGCGACTGCCACCACGGTGGTGAACTCGTCAAGATAGGTGCTGCAATCAGCAAGGGGATCAAGCCGGACTTAGTTTTCTATATGGCAGCAGAGCACCCCAATTGTCGCTCGCGATTGAAAGTCCGCTTATTATCAAGAGACCGTTGCAGCGGGCTTCTGATCGGAGAACGAAAGGTAAATCCTCCGAAGGCTTTCGCAGCCTAAACTGCGATCGACGAGCAGACGGTTTACTGCATGATGGCGTAGCGGCTTATGTCGATGGCGATGAAAAGTACATGCAGCTCCAGCACTCTGCCTGGTTTATCCCGCGGCGCAAAACAATGGAACCGTCGATTCTGAATGCCGATAATCTTTGAACATAAGTCAATCGCCAACGCAATTCGGATGGTGCCGCCATTCTCCACCATCTCTCCCGTTAAGAGGGAAAGCCATGCGAGCATTACGCGACCGGTGACGAAAGTCGGCCTATAAGACCTTGGCCCGAATCGAGTCTTTGAATACAGTCTTGCCAAGTGGCGCCCTGAGGGCGATTGCGTAATCCGGCTTGTGGATTTTAAGTGTACGCCCGATATGCGGCCAGTCCGAACATGGGTATATCAGCATTCAACTGAAAATTGCTGCGCACCGCAAAGTTTTGCAATTCCAGTCATTCCCCGGCGGGCGTATTCAACAACAGAAGAATCCGTTTGTACGACTCCGACGACCGCGCTACTGTCAGGCCAGATTGGATTGTTTGACCGCTAAATCAGCTTATTGGCTCAAGCAGAAAATCGTCAATTTCCAACGATACTCCCTGCTGCAGCATGGTAATCCCGATAACCAGGCGCGTTTGCTTTTTTCGCCGAACAACCGTTCCCTCTAAGCCGGCCAGCGCGCCGGCACGGACACGAACCGGTTGCATCGCTTCCAGCCGGGCCTCGACCGTCAACGGCGCGCCGCTGTCGATCAGCACTTGAATATTCTGCAGATCGCGGCGTAATTGCACGGGATCCGCGACAGCGAGAACTTGGGCCACGCGATTAGTCATCAGCGCGCGCACTCGATCGGCATTCGAGCAATACCCGAATACATAGCCGGTAAGCAACGGCACATACGAATGAACCGCCCGCCCGCGGATCAATAACCGCCGTGCCACGACGGGGAGATAAAAACCGATTTCGCGCTGCAGTAAATCGCGGGCGAGGCTTTTTTCCTGGCGGGCTCGTGTGTAGAAGACCCACCAACAAGGGTCATCCAGGACGTTCTCGTCATCGAATCGATTCTGGTCACCTGCTACATCGTTTAATAAATCACTCGGATAAACACACACCTCGGTCGTCAAGATCGGCATCCTAAACTCCTCGATTGCCAGCTTCCAAGTTGTCGTTCCAGATGGCTGCCAACCATACCGTCTGTGCGGCGTCAATTCTCGCCAACAAAGGTCGGAGTAATCTTGCAGCCCCATACAATAAATTGCATCGAAGCGTTCACGCGTTGGTTCCAACGAAAATTAAGCGTCCTCCGTGTGGTGCTCGCCGGACAGCAAAGTAGCTAACCCGTGTGTGAGGCCAATCTGCGGTTGTGGTGGTTCATTTCTGTTCCGCGGAGCGTAATGATGTTGCGCCGAGAAAGAAGAAAAGGTTTCGTCAGTTTATGCACTGCTGACACCTGCTTCAAGTGGGCAGCCACCGCAATCCGATGAGAAAATTCTGTTCATGCATCGGGGGGCTTGATCGGATCGACATTGAGGCCTGGGAATTTGTCTGTTTTCATAGCCAAAATGTCAAAATCGCAGGGCCCCGAAGCGAGATTGCTTGACTTCGCCGGATTGGTGATTATTATGCAGCGAACCTCCCTCGTTGTAGGGAGCTTTTTTCATGCATAGGACTATGCATGGAACAAAAAACTCGGTTCGGGCGACAGGTCCTTGCTAGGAGGGATGCCAATGCTAGGACGCGTAAACTATTGGACTACGGATTTTTATCGATTGCTTCTTGCAACCGACGGGGACAGAGTGTCGACGCACTAAGCGGTCATCGATCTGCAGCTTCGGATGCACTGCCCACTCTGCCTGGCGCACTGTGTGACTTCTGACATCGCCGTTAAATTCGTCGTTCTGTGCGCCTGTTGCTGATTTCAAGCCGTGTCTTTATCAGGTTCCCGCTGGCAAACGGCCACGTCTGTATCGCTGTGCAATCACAGAACTAGTTTCTGGCAGCTTCGAATTTGAGCGTCATTTGCGATCTCAAACTCGAAGAACCAACTGCCTATTAGCGGAAGCGGTCGCTCGGCGCGGTGTGCAAATTGGTACTTAGTCAGTGGGTTCGGTCCAGCTCCGAATTGCAGAATGATTACCAACAAGGAGGTGGTTATGCCGATCGTACTTCCTGAAATTGCATGCTATCCGGAAAATCTGCTAACTGAGCTGCCGAGTGATGTGCCGGGACGGAGCTGGTCGGTTGTCAATACTTTAGCTAGGCAAGAGAAGTCGTTGGCGCGGGCGCTGTTGCAGCAAAGCATCCCCTTCTATTTGCCTCTCTTACCGCGAAGACTACAGTACCAATTTCGAAGGTTGACTTCATACGTACCAGTGTTAAGCGGTTACGTTTTTTGCTTTGCGAATGATGCCGAACGAGATCGGATCTGGTCTACCGGCCGGATCTCTGGGCTTTGGAAAGTCGCCGATGCGGCCGGCTTACAGCGTGAGCTGTCGCATTTCGCGGCTAACCTGGACGCGAACGTCACGACCGGGTCGCATACTGCAGAATGTTTATTGAAATTGGCACGCGACGGGGCGCAGACGACCGGATCGACTAAACCATCCCGCGCAGTCCAGGTTCTATAGTTTACCTTGACGGTTTAATTCGGGTCGAATCTTGCCTTTAAGCCGCAATCGCACGCGTTCACGAAGCCAGTCGCTGGCGTCTACTCGGCGCGCAGAACAAAAGACTCCTGAGTCGGCCCGTGCAACTCAGGCACGTTTCCCAGGGGTACTCGCACTGATTTTGTTGGTAATTGGCGTGTGGAGCTACTGGCCGACCTTAGTTCAGATGGTCCGGACGTGGTCTACCGTCGATGATTATTCCCACGCCTTTCTCGTGCCACCTGTGGCGGCACTGATTTTGTGGTCGCGCCGCAATTCGCGACCGGCAGTAACCTCGGCCGAAAATTGGGCTGGATTACTGTTAATTGCAGTTGCGGCGGTGCTCCGGATCGTCGCCGGAAAATACTTTATTGACGCAGTTGACGGGTGGTCGTTGGTGGTCTGGATTGGCGGCGTCGTGACGCTGCTCGGTGGCTGGGCAATGCTTCGCTGGGCGGCACCAGCGGTAGTGTTCTTGGTATTCATGGTTCCGCTTCCATTTCGGCTAGAAACTGCGCTCAGTGTGCCGCTCCAGCGGCTCGCCGCGCAAGGGAGTAGTTGGCTGTTGCAATCGCTGGGCGAACCTGCTCTTCCGGAGGGAACCAGGATCGTGCTCGGCGATCAGACGCTGGAGGTCGAACGCGCTTGCTCCGGCATGCGGATGTTCTTCGGCGTATTGGCGTTAGCTTATGTGTGTGCGGTGTTTTCGCGCCGACCGTGGTGGCATAAAGCCGCACTTCTTGCGTCCACGGTTCCGATTGCTATTCTGGCGAATATCCTGCGGATTACAGTCACCGGATGGTTATTCCAGCGCACATCCAGCCCCAACGTGCATCAATTCATTCACGATTCGGCTGGTTGGGTCACGATTCTGGTGGCGTCAGGATTGCTAGGAATCATGTCCTGGTATCTCAGGAAGGCGTTTGTGGAAGTACAGCAGGTAGATGGACGCGAACTGTTGCAACTCCACTAGGAAAACTGGTATCTCTCGCCCAATTCACGCCTTGATTGTTTTGCGTTCATTCGACGGAGATCAACTTCCATGAGCAACGACCCGAACGAAAACATGCCGGTCCGCGCCATTCACATTCCCTCGGCTACGTATCCGGCCGTCAGCCCACATGTCATCGTACCCCAGCATCGTCCGACGCGCCCTCCTGAAACATTGACTCCCGCCTTTGTCTGGCGCACGGTGCGGCAGTGGTGGAAAATCGCCCTTCCCCTGGCGATTTTGCTGGCCGCCGGTGGCGGCGCTATCGTTTGGCTTACGTTTAAGCCAACCTATCGGACGACCGCTTGGCTCTTAATCAAAGAACAGCCAGATTACTTAGCGTTCAAGAGCGATGCCAATCCCCGTTTTGTCAAAACTCAAGTCGAGCTGCTGCAGGGGCCCGTGGTGATGGAGCGTGTGCTGGCGAAGCCAGCGGTGGCCCGATTGCCCGAAATTACGGAGCAGGCTTCGCCGATGGAATGGCTGCAGAAGAACATCGCCGCCAAAAATCAAGGGAATTCGGATCTCTATGAGTTAACCTTCGCTGGTCCGAATCCGGTCAATGTCACGACCATTATTAACGCCGTGATCCAATCCTATTTGGAATTCAATTTGGAGACGACGCAACTGCAAACGAATTCCGTCGTGCAAAAACTAACGCAAGAGCAAGAACTCCTTCGAAAGACCGTTGAGCAATTACGGGAAACCGTACGGGACCTGGCGAAACAAGTCACCGGGGAGGACCCCTTCGCACCTAGTGCCAATCGCGAGATCTTGGCATTACGCTCTCCGAAGGCGGCCCTCCAAGAAAATCTGGTCACGACTCAGGTTGATCGTGAGATCATGGAAGCCGAATTGAACTCCCTGGAAGAATCCTTGCGAGAAGCGCCGCGAAAGCTTTCCGAAGGACTACTAATGCAGCTGGTAGAAGCACGTCCTGAACTTGCCAAATTCAAAGAGGAGCGTCTTGCAAAACGGCAGCTGCAGAAAGAATACGAGCGGCTGGTCAAGCCTGGAGCGCTACAGAAACTACAGACGGCACCCTTAGACAATGAGGACGAGCGTGAATCCAATCTTCGTACTCAACTGAAGGAGGCCATTATTCAAGACGTGCAGAACTCGGAACTTGCGAAGCGCCAGCAACTCGTCGAGGAAATGCGCCAGAAAGTAGACAACTTGAAGCGAAGGGAACAGCTGTTGCAGGAAAACGTGAAGAAGCTGACGCAACAGCAGGTTCAGACCGGCGATCACGCGATTGAGTTGGAGTTTCGCAAGGGAGAATTGGAACGGGCGGAAAGCGTCTATCAGCGAATTGCCGATCGCATCCTCGCTCTGAATACCGAATCCCAAGCTCCCGATCGCGTGCTGGTCATGCATAAAGCCATCATCCCAACTGAGGCGGAAGTCAAATCTCCGTGGAAATTGCTGACGCTGGTTTGCTCGGCACTATTTCTGTTGCCGTTCCTGGTGGCCATCTCCTGGGAGCACCGCGTGCGGCGTATCTTGGAGCCGAATCAAATTGTGGATGAAGCTGAGTTGCCCGTGGTGGGGGAGATCGCCATTCTACCGCGACAGTTGATTGGTACTGCGGGTGGGCGTGGCCTCAGCTGGTCGCGTCACGTGTTCGAGGAAAGCGTGGATAGCCTACGCACAGCACTCGTCCTTTCCGATCAACTTAAGCACGTACAAGTTATCGCGGTCGTAAGCGCCGTTAGTCGGGAGGGTAAAACCAGCCTGTCAGCCCAATTGTCGGTCAGCTTGGCGCGCGCCACCGGCGAGCCCGTGTTGCTAATCGATGCCGACATGCGGTCACCCGATCTGCACAAGTTGTTCGACGTTGCTTTCGAACCAGGACTGGTTAAAGCGCTTTCTAACGAAACAGATGTGACCGAGGCCATCCAATATCCGGCTGTGAATCCGCTGATCCATCTACTCCCTGCCGGACGGCTCCACAAGAGTCCGCATAGCCTATTTGGCAATGGCCGTTTGACTTCTTTAATCGCACGACTGCGAGACCAATACCGGTACATCGTCATTGATACACCACCGATACTGTCGGCCAGCGAGTCCTTAGTTGCAGCAAAAGCCGCCGACGGGACGTTGATTTGCACGCTTCGAGAAGCGAGCCGGACGACGCAAGTCCGCCAAACCTATCAGCGATTGCAGAGCGCGGGCGCCCGGGTGATCGGAGTAGTGCTTAGCGGAGTGCCAACACGCACGTATGCCTACAAATATGGATCCTACGGATATAGCAAGCACATAAGTTAAAAGCGCGACGTTGCCGGAACTGTCCAGAGCTCCGATGTCCATCAACCGCACAATTCACTACCAGCTCAATGGATGGGTGATCGCAATCACTGCCGTCTCCCTCCTGCTCGTTGCCGGCGCCGGCTATGCTTGGCATGCGCAGCAGTTGCATCGCCTAGCATCGGCGCTGCTGATGCGCGCCGATCAACTGGAGCAGCAAGCGCAGTACGAAGAAGCTGTCGGGTGCATCCGCCGCTACCTTTTACTCCAACCGGAGGATGCGACGGCCCGGGCCCGGCTGGCCAGCGCTTCCGATCGCGCAGGAACTGATGGATATCGAACGGTGCGCTACTACTATCAGGCAATTGGACTAGCGCCCGAGCGCGTCGACTTGCGGCAACGTTTGGCGGATCTGCTACTCTCACTGCAGCGTTGGCCGGAGGCAAGCAGCGAAGCCCAACAAGTGCTGTCCGCCAACCCGAACGATCCGCTGGCGCTGCGGATCCAGGCGCTAGCAAAGTATCAACTTGCTGTCGACGATTTGCATACCAAGTGGGATGAGCTGGGCGGAAGCTTGGCATTGGCACTTTCAGCAAATCCCACGGATGTCGAATTGGCTGCGAATTTGGCGCTGGTCGATCGCGAGCACATCGACCCACCCATGCCGGCCGAGGCCGATCGCATCATGGATCAATTGGTGGAAGACAACCACCGCGCAGCGAATGCTTTGTTGGCCCGTGCTGAATACCGGCGGCGATTCAATCTCGCCGGCGCCGACGACGATCTGGATGCTGCACTCGAAGCCGCGCCCAAGGACCTACGGGTCGTGACGGCCGCTGCCGAACGAGACTGCAGCCGTCAGCAGTGGGACGCCGCCGTCGCGCGCTATCAATTAATGACGGAAATTGCACCACAAGATCGCCGCGGTTATTTAGGCTTGGGGCTTGTCTATCGTCGCCAAAGTGAGTTAGACCGCGCGGCCACCGCCTGGCAACAAGGCCTGGAAAAAGTTGGCCCGGATGACCTGATCTTGGGGTGGCAATTGGCCCAACTGTGGATTGACCAGTACAAACTGACGCACGACGGACACAAACTGAAACAAGCGGACGAGCAGCTGCGCACGCTAAGCTCAGCTGCGGATAAACTTCGCCTCGACACGCCGTCTCGGATCGTTCAGGCGGTTGGCAATGCGAACGATTATTTGCGGGCCCAATGGTGGTTGGCTCAGGATAAACCGCTGGCCGCCATCCCGATTCTTAAGCGGCTGGCGGTGGTCGAGGACGCCTTCAGCGAGCGCACACCATTGCGGATATCTCAAGTTGACGTGAAATGGCAGCTGGCAGGGGCATGGGGGCGGATCGGCCGCTGGGACCAGGCAGCATTGGCCTACGAGGACGTTATCGCGATACGCCCGGCTGACTCAGTACCGCGCTTGGCGGCCGCTAAAGCCTGGCTTAATGCCGGACAGCTGACGGAAGCGCTGAAAGATTTTCGGGTGGTTGTCACGCAGCCACCGGTCGCGGTTGAAGCGTGGCTGCCCTATACACAAGCGCTGTATCGACAGCAGTTGCGCCTGCCGGCCACAGAGCGAGACTGGAGGGAATTCGACAAAGCACTCAATCAGGTTCCCAGTTCAGGAGCGGCTGCATGGCAGTTGCTCCTGATGCGTGCGGACTACGATCTGATTACAAATCGGCGCGATGAGGCGATGGCGCTCTGTGAACAAGTAGAGCATCAGTTTATTGGTGAGGAGGGCTGCCTCCAAGCACTCGCATTAGCGTACCAGCACGGTGGAGTTCCGGATGCAGCGGATCGGATTCTTTCGCACCTCGATCAAATCGCGAAGTCCGCACTCGTCCCACTTATGACACGCGTGGAGATTCTTGCTCAGCGAGGGGAGGATTCCCAAGTCATCGAAGTACTCGAGTCGGCCCGCCAGATCTTTCACGAACCCGATCTTTCTACCGTTGAGCAGCGGCTGGCGGAGCAGTACATCCGGTTGGGAAAGCTGACGGAAGGTCGTAAGATCCTGACAGCACTGACCGAACGTCATCCTGACCAGCTTCAATTCATCCAAGAGCTCGCGACGGTCGCGCTGGAAACCGGTGACACTGCGGCTGCAGAGAGCTGTGAAGAAAAGCTTCTTCAGCTCGAAGGAGACGATGGGTCCGTTTGGCGCTATGTACGCGCGCGGCGACTCTTGGACGCCCCTGCGGCGAGCCGTGCGGCGTTGCTGGCGGAAGCCGAATACTTAGCAACTGAACTCCAGAGCCGCCGTCCAAGTTGGCCCGATACCTATCTCTTACTGGGCTTGCTGGCCGAACAACAAGGTCGTTCTGTACAGGCAGTAGCAGCCTACCGGCGGGCTTTGGCGCTCGGTGACCGGCGGTTGCAGGTCTCTGAGCGGCTCGTCGCGCTGTTGTCCCGCACGCAACAATTCGACCAAGCCTGGCAAGTGCTCAACGACGTTCAGCAACGCTCGGGCGGATCGGACGTGCTGTCCGGCTTGGCGATTGCTTTGTCGCTCAAAACGTCGGAGATTGATCGGGCCTTGGAATTGGCCAGCGATCTGGTCAAGCGCCGCCCAAATGATCCGCTGGCGCAGATCTGGCTCGGTCAGAGCGAGCAGTTGGCCAACCATCTGGACCCGGCCGAAAAAGCATTTCAGCGGGCCACGGAGTTGGCGCCGCATGAACTGCGCACCTGGCAGTCGCTATTTCAATTTTACGTAAAAATCCACAATCTCACCAAGGCACGAGAGGCGCTCGGACAGCTTGGCGCGCTCGTCACGCAAACCGACATCGAGCGGGCCTCCCGCTTGGCAGCTGGCTACGAATTGTTGGGGGACCTGCCGCTCGCCGTACAATATTGTCAACAGGCACTGCAGCTGGCCCCCGATAATACCGCCGTGCAGCAACAATTGGCTTCACTCCTCTTACGCTCGCATGATCCGGCCATCGGCAAGCTCTTGGAGCAGATGGAACGCTCGGCGAAGACCGGAGAGGCCAGACGGAATGTCGCGCTGTTGCTGGCCGCCCGAAACGACGCTGCCGCGTGGGAAAAGTGCTGGCAGCTGCTGGATTCCAGCGCCGAAACGGACGCGGGTGAAGCGGCAGCCGACAATCGGGTGCGAGCCCTCTTGCTGACTCGCCGTGGGCGCGCCGATGATCGCCCCCAGGCGATCGCACTTTTGTTGCCATTGGTGGACAATCCGCGGGTATCACAGCCTGCGGATCGGTTGCTACTGGCACAGTTGCAGGAAGCCGAGGGAAACTTGGCGGAAGCCCGCCGTCAGCTTGAGATGCTCCTGACGCAACCTCAATCTTCGACAGGACCGTTGGCGATTTATGTCGATTTCTTATTGCGCAACCAGCTTGCGGACGAGGCCGAAACGTGGCTGAAGAAACTGGAAGCGGCCGCTCCCGACGAATGGCTCACCACCGTGCTGCGGGCCGACTGGCTGGCGCGCCAAAAGCGCACTGCGGAGATCGAATCACTGGTGGAGCGCGCGGCGATTAAAGGAATAGCAAAATGCATAAGCGATCGACAGAAGGCGCAGTTCGCCGTGCAGGTTGGACAACTGTATTCCAACGTCGGACTGACTGCACAAGCAATTCGGTATGGCCGGCAGGCCTATCAAATTTCCGACGAGTTTTATGCGCCACTCGTGACCGCGTTGGTCGCCGGCAAGCAAATTGGCGAGGCGGTACAAATCTGTGACGAAATCGTGAAGAAGAATCCCAATTCCCAACCAGCACGCGCCTTGGCGGGCGCTTTGATCGCCAGCGAGAGTGAATCGGGTGCGATCGCCGGTGAAGCAGACTCTTTCTTAACACGGGCACTCCAGCAATATCCTGAAGACGATGAATTACTAATCGCCATCTCCGGCGTCCGCTACCTTCAAGGCCGAATGGATGCGGTCTGTCAATTGAGTCGCCAAGTTTTAGCTCGCCAGCCCAACAATTCCGTAGCGCTGAACAACCTCGCTGCCCTCCTGGCGGAGCAGTCCGGTCATGAGGCGGAAGCCATGACGCTCATCGAGCGCGCTTTAGCGCAGGAAGCGCACAACCCGACGTTGCTCGACACCAAGGGCATGATTTTATTTCATCAAGGAAAGTGGGAAGAGGCCGCCGCGCTACTCGATCAAGCATTGACCAAACCCACTCGCGATCCGCGGATGCGCTTTCATCGCGCCCTCGTGCATCTGCGCCTCAACGATCACTCGCAGGCCCAGAACTGTTTGGCGGAGGCTCGCGCCGCGGGGTTGACGCCGGCGGCGCTCACGCCGACGGAACAAAAGCTGCTGACCGAGCTGGAGCAACAACTCGCCGAGCCGGCAGCGGAGCGCAACCCGCAGCTGTCCGCGCGCTAGTCACCGCAATGAAACTCCAAATCCTAGTGATGTGGGTGCTGGCTGCGTCCGCCACCATCGCCGCTGCAGTGCTCGAGGGACAATGGACAAATCGTTGGGGTACCTCCGATGCGCTGCCCCGAGCTGCGAAAGTGTTCGCCGAGCTGCCGGCAGAATTCGGCCCCTGGCGCTTGATCGAATCGCAACCACTCGCGGTCTCGGCACGGGGAATCCTGCAATGCCAGCGCGATTTGCAGGGGCTCTACGAAAACCGTCAATCGGCCGAGCAAGTGATATTCACTTTGTTGCTCGGTCCTCCCGGACCCATGTCGGTGCATACCCCGGAGATTTGCTATGGGTCCGTCGATCAAGTGCCATTGGGAAGGCGCGAGCGCGTGACACTGATGTCCAAAGGAATTGAGAATACGGCCTGGAGGGTTGACTTCCATGATGCGCATGATCCGCAGGGAACGATTACCCGAATCTATTACGCCTGGAGTGAGGGACCGCAGTGGTCCGCCGTCGAGGAGCCGCGAATCACGTTCGGCGGCCGTCCCTATTTGTTCAAGCTTCAGTTGCTGGTGCGATTACCGGAGGAGTTGGCCAGGAAGGGGAATGATCCTGGTCGGGAGTTTTTGGAGGAGTTTCTGCCGGAATTCGCGCACGCCGCGGCTTTCTTAAGCGGCTCTAAGACATGAGATTTGCTGCCTTGATTCGTCAATCGTACGCGGAGGATGTGGAATGAGTCGTTCCGCCGAACATTGGTCAGGCCCCCTGAGCAACAGTGCACCCAGCGCGATGCCGTCGATCGCACTAACGCATCCAATACTTCCAGGACAATACTATCGTTGGAAGTATTGGTTCGAGCGCTGTTTGGCAGTCGTGCTCTTACTGCCGGGGCTGGTGGTGATCGTGGCGGTGGCGTTATTAGTTCGATTGACTTCGCCTGGACCGGCGATCTACCGCCAGCTGCGGGTGGGTCGCGAAGGTCGCCATTTTTGGATGTATAAGATTCGAACGATGCGCCGCGATGCTGAGGCCGCCAGCGGACCCGTTTGGGCCCGGCAAGACGACCCGCGAGTGACACCTCTGGGACGCGTCTTGCGCAAGGTGCATTTGGATGAGTTTCCCCAGTTATTCAACGTGCTCAAGGGGGAAATGACTTTGATTGGTCCCCGTCCGGAACGACCCGAATTCACTCAGCAATTGGCCGCGCGGATTCCCCACTACTTGGAGCGTTTGGCGGTGTTGCCAGGGATCACTGGTTTAGCACAAATCAATCTCCCCCCGGACAGTGACTTGGAAAGTGTCCGCCGCAAGCTGGCCATTGATTTGGAATACATTGCCACAGCCAGTTGGTTTCTGGATGCAAGGATGCTGCTCTGCACGGCGGTGCGACTGCTGGGAATTCACGGTGAAACCGCAATGCGGTTATTTGGGCTCAAACGGGCGATACTCGGATTGCAGCCGGATCCGACCAATCCATCCGGTGAGCTGCGCCCACACGGGGGCGGCCGGTGGGACAGCGACGCAGCGGTCGCGCAGGCGTACTCCCTGGCAGGTCATCCATTCCTTCGGTCCGCTGATGGCCATGACGGGTCGGGAGCTCCCAATCATTTTGGTCAACGGAACGGCGCCGAGATCGGGAATGTTAACCATCACAACGAAGCAACAACTAATGGCAGCCACAGCCATGAATTGTTGATTAATGGCAAGCTGACAAGTGATCATCCGCCCTTCAATGGCAACGCCGTCAATGATGCTGCTCTCCATCGCGCTGCCGAGAATGGTGCTGACCTATGTGGCAAAAAATCCAAAAGCGGGGAAGCCGACGTCGCATCGACCAACGGGGCGTCGAATGACGATGCGCTGATCGGTAGCGACGATCCGGACCTGATCAATGCTGACCAGCCACTGGACGAAGCCGACAGCGCCACGACGGCGCTGACGCCTGGCGAATCTTCCTCCTCCGTCGCGCGCGGTCACCTACGCCGTAACCGCTTCTCTCAGCGCGGTTGATTGAAATCAGCGCAGCGCGCAGCAAGTCTTTTCGGTTTTTTCAACATTGATTCTCAACGCGTTGACGATTGACGTCGAGGACTACTACCAGGTCTCAGGGTTCGAACGCCACATTGCGCGCGATCGCTGGGGGGAGTACGAAAGCCGCGTGGTGGTTAACACCGAGCGGATCTTGGACCTGTTGTCGTCGTATTCTGTTTCCGCGACGTTTTTTGTGTTGGGCTGGGTGGCCGAGCGTTTTCCACAGTTGGTCCGAGCGATTGGGGCCGCCGGTCATGAAATCGGATCGCACAGTTACTGGCATCGCCTGGTATACCAGCAGACGCCAGATCAATTCCGCGATGACCTGCTGTACTCGCGCCGCGTGCTTGAGGAGGCAGGTGGCGCCGCGGTGACCGCGTACCGGGCGCCCAGTTTCTCGATTACCAAGCAGTCGCTGTGGGCGCTAGAGATTCTCGCTGCTGAGGGGTTCACGATCGACTCGAGTATTTTTCCGATTTTTCACGACCGCTATGGCATTCCCGACGCTCGTCCACATGTACACGAACTAGAAACCTCTGCCGGTCCGCTGTGGGAGTTTCCCGCTTCGACCGAGCGGTTGGCGGGCGTAAACTGGCCTGTGTCGGGGGGTGGCTACTTTCGCCTGTATCCATTCGGCGTCACGCGGCGCTTCTTGCGCCGGATCAATGCGCGGGGCGAACCGTTCATGTTCTACTTCCATCCCTGGGAGATCGATGCGGCGCAGCCCCGCTTGCAGGCGGGCTCCCGTGCCGGACGGTGGCGGCATTATCTGAACCTCGACGGTACGCAGCAGAAGCTCGAACTCCTCTTGCAGGAGTTTCGCTTCGGCACAATCTCGCGATCGATCGCTGAAAACCGGGGCGACGCCGATCGCAGGACGGAGGATGGAGCCACCACATCGAGACGATTTGCGCTTCCGTGAGTACCACGCTTCCCACCATGTCAACTGCCAGCCCACGCCGCCGCCGACTTCTGTACTTAACGCACCGCGTGCCCTATCCACCCAACCGCGGCGACCGCATTCGTTCCTATCACATGCTGCGGTTTTTAGCGGCGCATCACGATGTCGATCTGGCTTGCCTGATGGATGAACCGGTTACACAGGATTGCCAGCTGACCTTAAACGCTTGGTGCCGGCGCACCGCCATCGTGCCACTGTCGCGGTGCAGTCGCTGGTTGAGAGCAATGGCATCGCTGGCGCGCGGCGAATCGGCAACCGTGGGGCTCTTTTATTCCCCGCAGTTGGTCAAAGTTTTGGAGAATTGGTTGGCAACCACCAGCTACGATTGGGTGATTGCATACTGCTCTAGCATGGCGCAGTATCTGCGTATTGAAAATGTAAAACAATCAACGCAAGTCGTTGACCTCGTGGATATCGACAGCCAGAAATGGTTCGATTACGCGGACAATTCAAAAGGTCCTGTGTCTTGGCTATTTCGTTGGGAAGGCAATCGCGTTCGGAAGTTGGAGCAGCAAATCGCAGCACAAACCCAAATGCAGTGGGTGGTCAGCGATGCGGAAGCACAACTGTTTCGCGAATTCTGTCCGCAAGCAAATGTCCACAGCGTGCCCAACGGTGTGGATCTCGAGCACTTTAGTCTGTCGGCCCGCCAGACGGAAACCCGTCCCGGCGAATGTGTCTTTGTCGGTGCGTTAGATTATCGTGCAAACGTGGATGGTGTCACGTGGTTCTGCGAGCAAGTATGGCCACAGGTGCATGCCCGCTATCCCACATCCAAATTTGTCATCGTCGGTCGCAACCCAACCTCGGCGGTAAATCGCCTGGCCCGGCAGCCGGGAGTGGAAGTCGTGGGAACTGTTCCCGATGTTCTTCCTTATTTGCAGCGCGGGCAAGTGGTGGTAGTTCCGCTGCGTATTGCGCGGGGAATTCAAAACAAGGTTTTGGAAGCGCTCGCAGTCGGCAAGCCGGTGATTGCTTCATTGCCAGCGTTGGAGGGATTAGCAGTGGTGCCCGGCAACGAGGCTCTGGCCGCAGAGACGCCCGCGCAATGGGTGAAAGCCATCACCCGGCTGCTCGACGACCAACATGAATGTCGTCGCCTCTGCAAAGCAGCCAGAACGTTTGTTTCCACGCACCATAATTGGAAAACTTGCCTTGAACGGCTGAACGATTGGTTGAATTCGGACGAAGCGTCTGCCTCCCATAGTTCCAGCTGTAAGCAAGTAACCTTGGCGACGTAGCGCAGATCGCCTTAGGTTACTCACGGGACGTTTTTTCGAGTAGTTTCAGACGAACCGATGGGATGGGGACTACCAGGCATCCTCCGCTATCTTCCCAGTCCGACACTTGTTCCACAGGATGAAATTGGTCAGACATTAAAGTTGGTGCAGGCGGATGCAACCGTCTGCGATATTGGCGCAGGGGGCCGCCGGCTAACGCCTACCACAATCACAGTCGACGCTGTCAAAGCTCCCAATGTCGACCTGGTTGGTGATATCCACAATTTACCGCTTGAAGATGCATCCGTTGACTGTGTGTTTTGCACGGGCACCTTGGAGCATGTTCAGGATCCCAGGCAAGCCATGCGGGAGCTCAAACGAATTGTCAAACCTGGCGGTCTGATTCATATCGATGTGCCATTTATCCAAGGATATCACCCCGATCCGACCGACTACTGGCGGTTCACGCTCGATGGCCTGAAATTGTTATGCAGTGGCTTTGACGAACTATCATCTGGAGCATACATCGGACCCAGCTGCGGTTTAATCTGGATCGCCCGGGAATGGGCGAACAGCTGGACGAGCAATCGAATCGTGTCCAATTTACTACTACTGCCGGTTGCATTCGCCAGTGCTCCTTTCCGATACCTCGATTACTTGATGATGAGATCATCTCGTAGTCACCATGTTGCATCGGCAGTGTTTTTTCGCGGTCGAAAACCTGAGACGAACGTCGCCGCAATTGAGTAGCTTGTTGGGTATGGATTACGGCCGTCAAAGTATTTCGTGTTGGATTGGATTTGATTGCAACCGCGGGTCAGTTAGCAACGCGCGTAATAATGTCCATTTTATCAACTGATAAGGTCGCAGCTTCCGGTGACGAGGCAAGCATTGACTTACCCGATCCACACGTCGTGCCCTACCACGGACCCATCGCAATTATCGAACCCAGGCCAGGTTGGAAATTCCTCGACTTTCAGGAGATGTGGCGCTATCGGGAGCTGCTTTATTTCCTAGTGTGGCGCGATGTCAAGGTGCGCTATAAGCAAACGATTTTGGGTGCCCTGTGGGCGATCCTGCAGCCCGTGGCGACGATGGTAGTGTTCAGCATTTTTTTTGGACGGATGGCGGAAATGTCGGCGGGAAATGATCCCTATCCGCTGTTCGTGTTTGCTGGATTGTTGCCCTGGACGTTCTTTTCAACCGCCGTCACCGGTGCCGGCGGTAGCGTCGTCGGCGAACAGAACCTGGTTACCAAGGTCTACTTTCCGCGATTATTTATTCCGCTGGGATCGGTTGGTGCTGGCTTGGTCGATTTTGCCATCGCGATGTGCGTGCTCGTCGTCATGATGCTTGGCTATGGAAAAATGCCAAGTATCGAAATGCTCGCACTGCCGGCGTTAATCTTGGCATTGCTGTCCGCGGCGCTGGGCGTAGGTGTGCTACTTGCCGCGCTTACGGTCGCGTACCGCGATTTCCGGCATGTGGTGCCGTTCATGGTGCAATTGTGGATGTTTGCCACGCCTTGCATTTACATGCGCACCGAAACTATTGGCCCGCGCTGGAATGCCATTTTGCCGCTGAATCCGGTTTTCGGGATCATTAAGAATTTCCGCGCAGCGGCCCTGGGCGAATCCTTCGATGGATATTCGCTCAGCATTTCCTGTACAGTGGCGCTGTTATTGCTCGCGCTAGGCTGCCTCTATTTTCGGCGCGTCGAACGTAGTTTTGCCGACATTATTTGATCGATTCAGCTATTCGTCGCCAAATACCACCTCCCGCGGGTCATTTGGAATCGGCTCCGCCGCTGCGATTGCTATCACTCGCGCTGAAGATTTGGCGGCAACGAGAAGACCTCTGGCAGCGCTTCGGAGATAAGCTTTCTAATTCAGTCAATTTGCGCGACGATTTAAATGATGTGTCGTATTTTCTTGACGGCGCGCACCTCGATTTCAAGGGACACGCCGCTGTAATGGATCGAATTTATCAGCCCATTCGAGATTTGTTGAACTGAGAAGTTGTTCAGCGTCGGTTTATGAAGGGCCTGTTCTTCACCTATGCTCTCACGTTCGGCGGCTCACTGGTCAGCCTTGTGAATCCGTTTGTCGGGCTGCTTGCTTACATCTGTTTTGCAATTCTCCGGCCAGAATCACTGTGGTCCTTCTCCGTTCCCGCGGAGGGTAACTACAGCCGCATTATCGGCGTCGCACTCATGCTGGGCTGGGCGCTAAATGGCTTTGGTGACTGGAACCTGGGGCGCGCCAGGAGAATCGTTTGGATGTTGGTCGGCTTTCTCGCCTGGATGGCTTTGGCCTCATTGACGGCCATCTATCCGGAGTCGGCCTGGCCGCGCGTCGAGGCTTTGGCAAAAGTCGTACTGCCGTTTCTCGTTGGGATGACAACCATTCATTCCGTACAACAACTCAAACTGTTGGCATGGACCATCGTCGTCAGCGAAGGATACGTTGCCTACAATCTGAACACACAGTATTTGGATGGCATTTTCAACCCTGAAAATCAGTTACGGTTTGCCGATTTGGATAACAACGGGGTCGCCATCACGATGGTCTGCGCCGCGGGCCTGGCGTTCTTTCTCGGATTAAACGAAATACGACCGTGGCGGCGGTGGCTGGCGTTTATCGCGGCGGGGTTGATGGCCCACGTCGTATTATTTTCGAATTCACGCGGCGGAATGGTCGCGCTCATTATTTCCGGCATTGTATCGTTCTGTGTCATCCGGAAGCAGCCGTCGCACTATGTCTTCTTCGCGATTGCACTGGCTGTTACGCTGCGGTTGGCGGGGCCGCCCGTTTGGGAACGATTTTCGACGATTTTTGCCGAGCCAGAAGAGCGCGATGCTTCCGCCGAAAGCCGCTTGCAGCTTTCTGCAACGATGTTGCGAATCATGGCGGAGTCGCCGACTACCGGCATCGGTCCCGGCAACTTCATGCTCGTTTCCGAAAAATATGGTTGGACGCGTAATAAAGACGGCCATACGACTTGGCTGCAAGTCGGCGCTGAAAATGGCATCCCCGCCATGCTGCTGTTTTTGGGCTTTTATTTGCTCACCATCAAATATTGTTGGTCGCTGACCCGACCGAAGAACGGAGCACCGCAGGAACTCGCCGACATTGGGCGCATGACCATCGCAGCGCTGGCTGGCTTCATGGTGTCGGCGCAATTCGTCACGATTTATGGCGCGGAGTTGCCCTATTATGTCGTGTTATTGGGAGCCTGCGCCGTGAAACTTGACGATCTGGAGTTCGCACCACAACTCGCTGATATTACTTTCCAAGCTGGAGTCGCGACTGTATGAATTCACCCCTGTTGATCGCCGGTGCGCAGCGATCAGGCACCACCCTGTTGTGCGCCATGCTCAATCAGCATCCAGAGCATTACGTCGCCAACGAATTGCCAGGCGTGCCCTATCAGTTCCTCTCTGACGATGCCTGGCAAGCCGAAGCGTTCTTCAATTGTTTTCCCGGCGACAGCCGATTCGCGAGCACCCCAGTCCCTCCGCAGGCGCCCACCTGTCAAAGCGGTTGGAATTACTTGGAGGCTGCGCTCGGCGATTGCGCGAGGCAATTTCACAAGTCACAATGGGGCATCAAAGACCCCAGCCTTTCCGAATATCTGCCCAGATTCGCCGCGCGCTATCCTAATGCGCGTTTCTTGATCATTATTCGCGACGCCCGACCCGTCGTGGCTTCCATGCTGACTCACGCCTGGTATGTGGCGAACGTATTCCACGGGGCGCGCGTGTGGCGTGAGCAAGTGGAAACACAACTTCAATTCGCATCGCAACATCCGTCGCGCTGTGCTGTAGTCATTTACGAAACGCTCGTGGCGCAGCCGCGCGAAACGGCCCAGAAATTCTGCCAGGCTCTCGACCTGGAATTCGTCGAAGCAATGCTCACGCGACCCAATCATTCCGATCTGGTTCCCAATCGCCAAAACGAAAACGTGTTCAAGCCCATCGATCAGGGCATTGCCGAGAAATGGAAAACCCAGCTTACGCCCCGGCAGGTTCAAGTCATTGAAAGTGTTGCCGGCCCGCTCATGGAAAAATTGGGTTATCCGCTGGTTTCCCAGTCGCGGCGGCTGAGCCCCACTACTCGACTGGGCTATGCCTGCCATCAAAAGCTGGTGTCCGAGTGTAAATGGCAATGGACCCGGCGCATCGCCCCGGTATTGGCGCGGGTTCGCAAATCGTCGCCGGGCTAGAGCTTTCGCATCTAAGAGCCGCTGCTATGCCTCCTGCTGTACGTATCGAAAACCTGTCCAAGCTTTACCGAATTGGCATCCGTCATCAAGCGCGTTATCGCACGCTGCGCGAATCGCTCTCGGATGTTGCGACGAGTCCATTGCGGCGCTGGCACGCCCTGCGCAACCGCTCCCGCTTCGCGCCGCACGAGCTGAACGGCAATACGGCGAACCATCCCCAATCCGCGAAGTCGGCCCAGGTAAACGGGGCTCATCAAAATGGGGCCTTTTGCACCGCGAGCCACACCGTAGCTGGCGAGGCCAGACAAGATGCGCCGGCCGACACGTTTTGGGCGCTCAACGATGTTTCGTTCAACGCCGAGTATGGCGAAGTCGTGGGCATCATCGGCCGTAATGGGGCGGGCAAAAGTACACTCTTAAAAATCTTAAGCCGAATTACAGAGCCCACGCGCGGCCGCGTCGTCTTGAACGGCCGCGTGGCCAGTCTCCTGGAAGTGGGCACGGGTTTTCACCCGGAGCTTACCGGCCGCGAAAACATCTACCTGAACGGCGCCATCCTCGGTATGCACCGGCACGAAATCAAGCGCAAGTTCGATGCAATCACTGAGTTCTCAGGCGTCGAAGCCTTCCTGGATACGCCCGTCAAACGCTACTCCAGTGGCATGTACGTCCGCCTCGCCTTCGCCGTGGCGGCCCACCTGGACCCCGAAATCCTCATTGTTGACGAAGTCTTGGCCGTCGGCGATGCCGAGTTCCAGAAGAAGTGCCTGGCACGAATGAGTGCGATCCGAAGTGCTGGCCGATCAGTCTTTTTTGTGAGTCACAATCTGGCGGCTGTTCGAAACTTATGCAGTTCGGTGGTTGTTTTGGAACGCGGGCAAATTGCCTATTCAGGAGGTTGCGACGAAGGAACTACAGAATACCTGAAACTAACGAGCGGCTCCCAGGATGATGCTGCCAGTTTAGTCGATTTGAGCAATGGCCGTTTAATTCGAAGAATTGTCCTGCGAAGTGTGAATGGAACCGAAACGCGGCACATTTCTAGCGGGGATCCGCTCGTTGTGGATTTGTTGTTCCAGTCCCAATACCCCTCACAAATGCTGAACTTCGAGCTTATTTGTCTCAACTCGTCTCGGTCAGCGCTATTTAAGGTTGGTACTCTGTTGTCGAAGAGTGGCCCAATAACTGTTAAAGGGGAATCGGTAGTTACCTGTCGTGTGGATGAGCTGCCGTTGTGTCCGGGGGACTATACTCTGGTTCTAAACGTTGGCATTCCCTATTCGTCAATTATTGAAACGCACGATCCTGCAATTCGATTCAAGGTGATCGGATCCGACTATTATGGAAACGGACGCATGCCGACAGGTGTCGACGGCGATTTCATCATGCGATCCGACTGGTCGACTGAGCCGCTTGCACTGATTAATCAATAGCGGCAGTCAGATGAATCCGCCCTTATTCCACTATCCCAGAATCATTGCTAAAGGCTTTATTTCGACGATGGCCGAGTCTGTGGCGCGCGTACTCGGATTCTCGTCGCCGTCGTTAGCACGTTCATACTATTTTTGGCAACGCGTTCAGTCCATTCGGCATCCATCCTGGGTCGAACCCCTTCGATGGGAAAAAACCATCAGAATTCCCCTAGGGATGAAAATGCGCGTGCCATTTGCCGAAGTGCATGGGATGTCACTCATTCTCGGATATGGCTACGAACCTGAATTGACATCGCGTATTCAGGCGTACCTACGTCCAGGGGACGTTTTCGTTGATGTAGGCGCGAATATGGGTTACTTCACATTGCTGGGCTCGAAGCTGGTTGGCGATGTGGGCAAAGTACTATCATTTGAGCCTTGCATAAGCACTTCTGTTCGATTAACTCAGAACCTTCAGCTGAACAGCATCACAAATGTTTCGATATACTCGGCAGCACTTTCCGATCGGGAGGGTACGTCCTTTCTTTCTATCCCACCGTTTTTTAACAACGGCGTGAGTACCGTGAGAGACGTTGCAAACGACAATAAATGTCTTCCGGTTCAATTGCGGTGTTTTGATGGGATATCAGAAGCACAAAGTAGCAAAGACCGAATTCGCCTGTTTAAGATTGACACTGAGGGGCACGAATTACGAGTATTGCAGGGGATGCAAAACACCTTGAAATCGGCGAAGTCGGTCGCAATTGCATGCGAGTTGACTCCCACTTTGACTTCAGTTCCGGCAATTGTCACATTCCTCGATAATCTGGGCTTTCGAGGTGAATATTTTTGGTGCGGCAAATGGCATCCAATTGCCGCCGACGCCAAATTTCCCGCGCAGTGTAATGCTTGGTTTGTGAAGAATGCCTGATTTGAACGGCAGAGACGATTCAGGTTATACGTGCATGGTTAGCGTAATCGTGCCAACGTACAATCGAGCGAATTTGTTGCCTCGATCGATCGTTTCAATCCAAAAGCAGACCTTCACCAACTGGGAAGCAATTGTTGTCGATGACCGAAGCACAGATTCAACAGCGCAAGTCTTCGAAGATCTAGCCAGGCAAGACGGACGTCTCCGTATGGAATGCAACTGCCGCACCCGGGGCCCTTCCGGTGCACGCAATCACGGAGTGCAATGTGCCCGGGGTAAGTACATTGCGTTCCTCGATAGTGACGACGAATGGATGCCCTTTCACTTGGAACAGGCGGTGCATTACCTTGATCATTGCCCAGAACATATCGATGTATTTACGGCGAATCCTTTGCGAAAACGGGCAATTGACGGTGAAGTCATCAAGCGCGATTTGCTCAATTTAGATTTAATTCGACACACACAATTCAAGGATCTTTACATTCTGGAGCCCGACAACTTATTCCAAGTAGCGTTAGAGGGGCATCGCATATTGACCACGCAGACCATTGTCGCGCGGCGAGAAGTCTTTGAAACACTTTGCTGGGACGAGCGTATTTTTGGCATGGAAGACTGCTTGTTTCCCATCGAAGTGGCGTTTCATCGGTTCCGCATTGGCCATCGCCAGGACTTCCACGTCACATATTGGGTACACGACCAGAGCTTGACGAATGGCGACGGCAAACACAATGCACAGCAAATGATTCCAGTGCTGGAGGCCTGCGTCAAAGTGAAGCAGGCAGTCTTGGAAAAGTTTCCGCTGACGAAGGCATTGCGCAAGAAAGTGGAATTGGAACTCGCCGATGCGCTTGTATGGCTCCTAGGTTACAACGGCTACGCGGCCATTGGAAACCACTCAAAAGCGCGCGATTGTTATTGGGGCGCAATTAAGATTTCACCATCTAATTTGCGCTATTGGAAAGTGCTCCTGGTGAGTTACGCAAAGCAAGCCTTAACACGAAAACGCACATAGAACCTTGCCGATGTTAGGCTTGCTGAAGCGTTGCGCGAATCTCATTCTGCGACCGTTGGACCATGAGGTCTCTCGGATCCGAGCCAAAAAATTCGGTCAGTCTTTGGATGAAGACCTTGTCAGGTTAGTTCCTGATAAGAGGCCAGTCACAGTTTTTGACGTTGGCGCGAATGTTGGCCAGACCGTTCGCCGGTTCCGGTCAATCTGGCAGGATCCAATCATCCATTGCTTCGAGCCCGGCACGGATGCGTTTCCAAGGTTGAGAGAATCGACACGAGTGTTTCCCAATATCCATCTGAATAATCTTGCCGTCGGAGCGCATGCCGGGACGAAGGTACTTTTCCAGTTTTCGGCAAGCGAATCATACATGAATTCTTTCCTGGCGCCCGATCGTGAATGTTGGACATCGGTCGTCGATGAGATTAGCGTCCCGCTCGTGACAATAGACGCTTACTGCGAAGACAATGGCATTCAGCATGTTGACGTATGCAAGATCGACACCCAAGGATTTGACTCCGAAGTTCTCAAAGGAGCATACCGAACCGTCGCCAATGGAGGCATTGACATAATACAGACGGAAATAATGTTTTCGGAACTGTACTGTGGTCAACCTAGTTTTGAAGAGCTCTATTCGCAATTTCGAGATATGGACTTTTCACTATTTGCACTCTACGACTGGACGATTCGGGCGGGGCGCGCCGGGAATGTTGATGCATTATTTGTGTACAACAACTATCGGGAAACGCTGAGGCTCTGAACCTACGATGGCTGTGCTGGTCAGTATTATCTTGCCAACATACAATCGCGCGCGGTTTTTACCGGAGGCGTTAGCAGCAATCGGTAATCAAACGTTTTCGGGCTGGGAATTGATTGTCGTTGACGATGGCAGCACTGATAACACGCAAGAATTAGTGGCGGAAGTGGCCAAATCGACTGCGCAACCGGTGCGGTATATGTATCAGGAAAATCAAGGGGCCTATGGCGCGCGGAACACTGGACTGGATCATGCCGCGGGCAAATACATCGCGTTTTACGACAGCGACGATATTTGGCTGCCGCATCACCTAGCCGATTGTGTGGAGGCATTGGAAGCCAATCCGGAGGTCGATTGGGTGTATGGTGCCTGCCGGATGGTTGAATATGCTTCTGGTCGCATGTTGTGCAAGAATACATTTTATGAAAATGGTCGCCCCCGCCCGTTTATGTCTTTGAATACGAAAGACGCCGGCAACCTACAGATTATAAACGATCGCCGGGCGATCGAACGCATGGTTTCGGGCTCAGGGCTCATGTCGGGGCTGCAAAACTCGGTCATTCGACGTTGCGTATTTGCAGCCGCAAGGTTTGCCACGCACTTTCGCAACGAAGCAGAGGATCAACTGTTTGTCATTCAGGCCCTTGCATCGGGCCACGTGTTTGCATACTTCACTTCGGTACACGTGGATTACTTTGTCCATGAAAGCAATTCATCGGGATCTGCGCAAGCGATGAAAGCAGACGGCCGCCAGAACCTTTTCGCCGCGCTGGTGCGGGGTTATGAAGAACTGCCGCAGCGTGTGAAATTGGACAAGGCCGAAAGACGCGCGCTGCGTAAGCGCCTTTGCGCCGAGTGTTTTTGGCATTTGGGGTATGCAATCCTTTGGAATGCAGGTTCTCGCCAAGAGGCATTGAGAACCTATCGACGTGGCTTGCGGTACTGGCCGTGGGACTGGCGATGCTGGAAGACCTATTCCATTGCGCTTTTTCGTGTGCGATTCAATCTGGCTAACTGAAATCGATGATTCAGCGATTGCGAGATGCGTTAGCTTGGCGATGGTGGTTTCTCAGGGGACCGTTGGGGCAAGGCGTTATTTCTCGCGCGTGGCGATTTCCAAAGGTGTTTGCGACCTGGCACGACGCGCGGGCCTATTCGCGTGTGATGCTTTCCATGCACACCGGATTCGTCGAAACGATTCATGCGAAACTCCTCGGTGAAAAGCACCTTTACTGCCGTGCGGGAACGTCTGATGCTTGGGTTTTTTGGGACGTATTCTTTAACCAATTCCAGTCTTTGCCTCGCGAGATGCCAAGTCCACGGTGCGTGGTCGATTTAGGGGCGAATGTTGGCTATACCGCAGCTTACTACGCAACGGTATTTCCAAACGCCAAAATTCTCGCGGTCGAAATGGACTATGCTAACTACGAGATAGCGCGTCAGAATCTCAGGCCATTCGCAGAACGTTGTTGCATCCTCAATGCGGCAGTTTGGGACCGCAATTGTCAAATCGAATATTGTGGAACCGAAACGCAAGGTTACCGTGCCGTGCCGCTCGGTGAGCATGAGGGGCGCGCCGACGTCAAATCGGTAGCTGCTAGAGATTTGACGTCTTTGTTTGATGAATACGCACTGGACGAAGTGGATTTCTTAAAAATGGATATAGAGGGTGCCGAGGCCGTGGTGTTCAAGGGATCGCTAGAGTGGTTGTGCCGAGTAAAGTCGATGAAGATCGAACTCCACACTCCGATGACCTACAATGAGTGCATGCAGTTGCTCACCCGCGAAGGGTTTCATTGTCGTCGCGATGATCGACACAATAACTGTCTTGTTGCGATTCGAAAAACATGTGGCTCAGACACGCAGCCAGCCACAACTGATTTCAAATGATATCCGTTTTATTTATCACCGCGAATCCGAATCGAGCCAGTAGTAATGTGCCAACGGAGAATTGGTTTCGAATTCTTGGGAAGGATGGTTTGCATCCGGTGGTCGTGACGAATCGAGAGGGGGCATTTTGTAACTGGACCCGTTCACAGAACATTAAAACTCACTTGATTCCACTGCCAGTTCCGGACAGGCGCCGTCCGTGGAATTACTTCTTTGCAATCTGGGCTATTCGCAAGATCATTCGCCGAGAGCGCGTTCATTTGATTCACGCAATCGAGCAGAACGTATGTCCGTTTGCCGTGGATGTGGCGCGGTGGTGCCGGCTGCCGGTCGTCGTTGGAATACACTGCCGTGTTCGTCGCCCCTTTGTCGAATGGGCGCTGGGAGGGCGACGAGTTCCTGATCGGTTGTTATTCCTTTCTGAGGGTAGCCGCGACGTGTGTCGCCCCGCGGTGGAAGGGATTATTCCCGAGTCGAAATGGGGATTCTTGCCAAATGGCTTGGATTTAAGAGCCTTTTGCCCCGATGCGGCGGCGGGTGCCCGGTTTCGCGATGAACATCGCCTTGGCAGAGAATTGTTGGTGGGTATAGCCTCTTGGCTGCGACCGGGAAAGCAACTGGAACATGCGGTGAAAGTGATGTCGGATCCGCAACTTCGACACGCCACATTCGTTCTCGCCGGCGGTATTGCCCCAGGAGAGGAGGCTTATGCGAACCAATTCCTTGAACACGCTCGGAATGCGCTTCGGGAGCGATTCCGATTTCTTGGCTGCTTGAACGACGTACGCAATTTCTACAATGCGATCGATATTTGTTTGAATACGAGTCGAGAGGAATCCTGCAGCATTAGCATTATGGAATCGCTGGCATGTGGCTGCCCAGTGATCGGCTATCCAAGTGTTTCAGTCCGCGAACAAGTGTTGCCCGATGGGGGTGAGATTACGCCCCAAGACGACATCGAAAGTCTGATTGCGGGAATAGCGCGTTGGATTTCCGATCGATGCAAATTGGCTGATGCGCGATTGTTGGCGCGTCAACAAGCAGTGCGGTTCGATATTGCCGCGCTCTCGCAATCGCTGTGGTGCGAATACGAGGCTTTACTGTCCAAGCACGCTGGCAAACGGCGTTCGCCGTTGACTGCGCTCTGACTGGAATGACTGACCGCCTGCGAATTGCCATTGCCAGTTGGGCGCCGTTTCAAGCCGGAGCTGAAATTGCCGCCGAGAGATTGGGGCTAGGGCTGCGTGAGGCCGGGCATGAGGTTTTGATGGTATTGGGGACCGATGGGGAAACATTGCGGCGGATGCGGGAAGTTGGATTACGCTGTGAATTCGTGCCATTGATGTTGACTGATAAGTGGCGAATGTGGCATTGGCGCGCGGTGCAACAGCAATTGCGGCACGTGCTTCGGCGGTTTAATCCAAATATTCTTCATTGCAACGATTTGCCAACCAGCCAAATGGTCGGACAGTCGGCGCAGCGTCTTGGGATTCCGCGCGTTTGTCATCATCGTTTTTTGTTTGAAAATGCAGCCATCGATTGGCTCAACAAGTTCGGTGCCGAGCGGCACCTATTTGTATCACAGGCATTTATGAGGGAAATGTGCGCGCGATCCACGAAATTGGCCCACGCGCCGCGCAGCGTAGTGCATGATGGGATGCCGCTGCCGCCACAGCCGACCTTTGAACGTCGCCGCAATGTTCGCCAGATTTTGCGATTGCCAGCGGATCGAGTACTGGTGCTATTTGCCGGGCAGATCGCCGAGCACAAGGGGTTGGCCGACTTGCTCAATGCCTGGAAACAGATGTCTGCTAATGCTCACGCAAAGGCAGAACTAATTGTCGTTGGCGAGGACCTACGCACGAATGGAAGATACCGAACGGCGATGCAAGAGTTGGCTGGAGCCATCGGCTGCCCGGCGCGATTTACGGGATTTCAGGCCGACATCGGCGCTTGGCAATTGGCTGCAGATATCGCCGTTGTCCCGTCGCGCATCGAACCGCTTGGACTGGTCGTCATGGAAGCAATGGCTCAGGAGTTGCCGGTCGTCGGCTGCCACATTGGTGGTATCCCGGAGATGATTGTGCATGAGCAAACCGGTCTTCTTGTGCCGCCCAACGATCCTGCGCAGTTGGCAGTCGCGATCGAGCGATTGATCAACCGGCCAGATGAACGGCGGCGATTTGGTGAGGCCGGTCGTATTCGTTGCGAGCAGCATTTTTCCATCAGCGTCCATACGACCAGTATCTTCGACGAGTACCGTAAAGCAATGTCTTCGGAGCTAGTTGGCGCCGGCGCATGAAGTGCTTACTCATCACTTCCGTGTTTCCGCCGCAGGTTGGTGGCAGCGGACGGTGGTTTTGGGAAATCTATCGTCGACTGCCGAAAGATCAGGTGCTCATTGCTGGAGGTTCTTGGCTGCGCGACTCGGACTTTGACTGCTCTCACGGCTTAAACGTCGTCCGCCTTCCGCTGAACATGTCGAGCTGGAGTGTCTTGAATCTGCGAAATCTACTTTGTTATACGCGCAATTATCGCCGTCTCTGTCGACTCGTTCGCGACCATCAGATTGATCAGATTCATTGCGGACAAGTTCTGCCGACAGGCTTGCTAGGATGTCTATTGCGACGTCGCTTTGGAATCCCGTACTGCTGTTACGTCCATGGCGAGGAAATGACGTATATGCGACGGAGTCGTGAACTGACATGGTTGATGCACCATGTACTAAACTCCGCACAGATGGTAATCGCCAACTGCCAGAATACGAACAATATTCTGGTGCATGATCATCGATTGCAGCCCGATAAAATTCGCATCCTCCACCCTGGCGTCGATGTGCACCGATTCGTCCCAGCAGCGCGTGACGCTCAAGTCCGTAAGTCGCTCGGCTGGCATGATCGGAAGGTCGTTTTAACGGTCGGTCGACTGCAGGCTCGAAAGGGGCAGGACCGATTGATCCTAGCGCTGAGGCGGGTCATGCAACAATTCCCCGATCAGCTGTATGTGATTGTCGGTGACGGCGAAGAACGGGTGAATCTGAAGCGCCTCGTCCGTGAAAATCGACTCGAAGGCCATGTCCAATTTCGGCACAATTCAAGTGATGAAGAATTGGTCCAATGTTATCAACAATGTGACTTGTTTGTGTTGCCAAATCGTAACGTCGATGGCGACTTTGAAGGCTTCGGCATGGTGCTTTTGGAAGCACAGGCCTGCGGGCGTCCAGTCGTTGCCGGGCGGTCGGGAGGTACGGCAGAGACGATGCAGGTTCCGACTACAGGACGAATTGTTTGCTGTGACCGGCCCGAACCCGTGGCCGAGTTGCTAATTGAATTGTTGGGCGATGGCAACCAACTGGAGTCGATGGGGCGGGCCGCTCGGAAGTGGGTCGAGGAAAAATTCGATTGGGACAGTCTGGCACGCCAGGCATCTGCACTTTTTCATGGCTTGTCGGACTGCAGTGCGCATTCGAATTATCCGCTGCGTCAACCTGCCTCTCAAGGCCAATGTCCAGACCACGATTTGCAGCCTGAGACGGCCAAAGTATGAGACCATTGCTTAAGCAATTGGCCAACACGATCGCATTGGCGATTGTGATCATCCCCTGGTTGATTTATCGACTGGAAGCTTCGTTGCTGGGAACCTCAAAGGTTTTCCCTGGATGGTCGCAGCTAATGAGTCTGTTGCCTGGTCTGAGTGGAGTTTATGTTCGCCGGGCTTTCTATCGGTTGGTGTTTACAAGCTGTTCGGAAGATTGCTGGATTGGGTTTGGAACTGTGTTTTCTCATTCCACTGTCTGCATCGGTCGCAAAGCATACATTGGAACGTTTTGTTGCATCGGCGATGTGACAATTGAAGATGATGTGCTCATTGCCTCGCATGTATCGATTGCTAATGGACCGGCCCAGCACGGCATCGACCGACTAGATATTCCAATTCGAGAACAGCCCGGTGTTTGGCCACGTGTCACTATCGGCCGGGATACGTGGGTCGGCGACCGCGCCGCGATCCTAGTTAACGTTGGGAAGCACTGCGTGATTGGTTGCGGCGCCGTTGTCAGCCGTGTCATCCCCGATTACGCAATTGCTGTTGGAGTTCCGGCTCGGGTCGTCAAATCGCGTTGGCCAGCCGGTGGATCGGACGAACTCGACCCGCAGCCGGTCGTCTCACAACTAAATTAGTCGTCTCAAAGAATCGAGTTTCACGAGAACGTCAGTCTTGCTATGTGTGGTATTGCCGGAATTCTTTACCGCGATCCTGACCGCGTAGTCGAGCAAAGTCTGCTGCAAAGGCTGGCGGACTCAATTGCCCATCGCGGCCCCCTTTCCAGCACATTGGGATCCTAAGCTTAGAATTCCACGTGGACAAGTTGTCGCG
>JADMIO011285635.1_pt1 | contig 30616 bp, 27 predicted proteins | sample 8958161 | NCBI WGS metagenome assembly JADMIO01 (sample SAMN16585339, study PRJNA669376) | soil metagenome | isolation source: Crop rotation soil | place: USA: Cullars Rotation, Alabama | collected 2011 | reverse complement strand
GCCGCGACTTCAAGTCACGTGAATTCCAAGCTTCGGATCCCACTGTGCTGGAAAGCTGAATTTCGCGAGCAGCGCCTCGCCCTGATCGTCCAGTGTGTGCGGCGCTTTGCGCAAGGTTTGCGCCAGCGGGAACCGGTAGATCGACAACGACGGGTCCTTCTTCAGGAACTGGGCGATCCGGTCCTTGCCGATGTGCAGAACCTCCGGGTCGACGAAGGCGCTGCCTTCGGTCACCCGGCTGCCGAGGAGGTCGGACTTCTGGTCGAGCTCCTGAAACGCGGCGTTGCCGGTGTCCTCGGAGGCCTGCTCGCTCGCGTACGCGGCCAGCCGGTAATACCGTTTGGTGAGGTCGGCCTGGAGGTCGAGGCATTGCTTGAATCGCGCAGCGCTTTCGCCAAGGTGACCCTTGCATGCGGCAAGCTCCTTGAGCTGTGCGTCGACCTTGCTCGCATCGGCGTTCCAGGCTGCCGTCGACGGATAGATCTCGGACAGGTCCCACCGGTCGGCAATCGTTTCGGCGTGGGCCGGCGCCAGGATGGCGGCGGCGATGCCCAGCAGAAGGTGGCGGAATTTCATCGTGGCGACCCCGGAGAAGAACTGCCGAAGCGCGCGATTTTACGCGCAGTACGCCAGAATGAAACGGGCGCGACGGTAAGGATTATTGCATCCCGCCGGCCGCTAAAGCCACGACCGATCTACGCGGCTGTGGTCTTGACCAGCAAGCCTCGGTCGGCGTGGCCGATGTAGTACGCTGTCATTGCAGCCGATGGAACGAACTGCACAGCAAGCCGGAACGATAGTCGAGAGCTCCATCCCCGCGCGGCTGGACGCCTTGCCCTGGTCGCGGTTTCATTCGCTGGTGATCGTCGCGCTGGGGATCACCTGGGTGCTCGACGGCCTGGAGGTGACGCTCGCCGGCGCCGTGTCCGGTGCGCTGAAAGCGAGTCCATCGTTGCGGCTCAGCGACGCCCAGGTCGGGCTGTCGGCGAGCGCATATCTCACCGGGGCCGTGCTGGGAGCGCTTCTGTTCGGCTGGCTCACCGATCGGTTCGGACGCAAGCGCCTCTTCTTCGTAACGCTGGGCGTTTATATCCTCTCCACGGCGGCCACGGCCCTGTCGCAGGATTTCGCGACCTTCGCGCTTTTCCGCTTTCTGACCGGCGCCGGAATCGGTGGAGAGTACTCGGCGATCAATTCGGCGATCCAGGAACTGATCCCCGCCCGGTATCGAGGGCGCACCGATCTCGCGGTCAACGGGAGTTTCTGGGTGGGAGCCGCGCTCGGCGCGATCGGTTCCAGCCTACTGTTGCAGCCCGGACGTCTTCCGCTCGACATCGGCTGGCGATTCGCATTCGGCTTGGGTGCTGCACTCGGCCTCGGCATCCTCTTCCTGCGGCGATACCTGCCCGAAAGCCCGCGCTGGCTGCTGCTGCACGGACGCACCGAAGAAGCCGAGCGCATCGCGGCCGCGGTCGAGCGCGAGGTCCGCGGCGGCAGCGTCGCGCATGTCGCGCTGCCGCGGCTGCGCCTGCGGATCCGCGCGCGCGTCGTCAGCTTCGTCGACCTGGGCCTTACCCTTTTTCGGCATTACCCGCGCAGAGCGGTGCTCGGACTCGTGCTGATGACTGCCCAGGCGTTTTGCTACAACGCCATTTTCTTTACCTATGCGCTGGTGCTCGGCCGCTTCTATGCCGTGCCGCCGCAGGACGTCGGACTCTATCTGTTGCCGTTTGCCGTGAGCAATTTTCTCGGGCCCCTGATTCTCGGCCGCTACTTCGATCTCTGGGGGCGCCGCCAGATGATAGCCACGACTTACGCCCTTTCGGGCTTGCTGCTCGGCGTCACGGCCATGTTTTTCGTTGCCGGCTGGTTGAATGCGACCACGCAGACGCTGGCCTGGACGTTCGTGTTCTTCTTCGCCTCCGCGGCGGCGAGCTCGGCCTATCTCGTGGTCAGCGAAAGCTTCCCGGTCGAGGTGCGGGCGCTGTCGATTGCATTCTTTTACGCGCTGGGCACCGCCATCGGCGGGATCGGCGCTCCCTGGTTGTTCGGTGCACTCATCGGAACGGGCGAACCCGCCGCGATCGCCTGGGGCTATGCGCTCGGCGCGATTTTGATGCTGACCGCAGCTGCCGTCGCATGGTGGCTCGGCGTCGCAGCCGAGCGCAAGCCCCTGGAGGAGGTCGCGCGCCCGCTATCGAGCGTGGACTTCGCCGACTAGCACGAGCGCTACGCGGGCTCAAGCGCCGAGCCAGGCGACGAGATCGGCCTTGAGCTGGGTCAATTCCTCTTCCCGCGTATACATCATGTGACCGGCGTCGTAGTAGTGATGCTGGACGCGGGTCAACACCTCAGCCGGCGCGTCCAGCTGCGCCAGCGACCAGTCGGTCGCGCTGTAAGGCGTCCCCAGGTCGTAGCGGCCGCTGCCGACGAACACCTTCAGATGCGGATTGCGGCGAAGCGCGCGCGCCAGGTCGCGGCTGGTGGTCGCGAAACTGTTCCCTTTGGCTTCGCCGCGATTCCAATCCCAGCCCTTGTGCACGTCCACCGCCAGCACTTCGTAGCGCAGCTCGGTGCTCATGCCGAGCTGTTCGCCGAAGTAGGCCATCGCAGCCATCGTGTACGGCGATGCGATGGCTTCGATGCCGGGGTCGAATTCCCAGTCGCGCGTGCGGCTGGCGGCCATCGGGCCGGTCGCGCGCGCATCGAGGCGGCCCACGATACGTCCTTGCGGACGAAGCGCCTCGAAGAAATACGTCAGTTCGCTGACGCGCAGGTTCTTTTCCTCGACCAGCGCTTGCGGCAGCCCGGTCAGCTCGGCGATCCGGCGCGCGATGCGAGTGCGTGCCTTGCCGTCCAGACGCGCACCGGCCTGCAGCGCCGCGACGTAATCGTCGTGCACGAAGGCTTCGGCCGCCGCGCGCGCGGCGGCGGGGGACTTGGCGAGCGCACCTTTCAGCAAGCCGTGGTATTGCGAGACGTTGGCGAACGCCGGAAGGAAGAGCGAATACGGCAGATCGTTCGCCGGACAGAACACCACGCTTTGCAGATCCATCGCGCACGAGATCAGGATCAGGCCGGACAGCGCGACGCCGGCGCCTTGCAGCTTGTCGGCCAGCGCTGCGCCGCGCGTCGTGCCGTAGCTTTCGCCGGCCAGGTAGACGGGCGAGCCCCAGCGCTTGTGCCGGGTCAGCCACACTCGCATCACGTCTGCCAGCGCGGCGACGTCTCCATCGACCGAGAGCATCTTCTTGCGCGCATCGAGGCTCGCCGTCGTCGACCACCCGGTATGCGGCGGATCGATGAACACCAGGTCGAAATGCTCGAACCAGCTGTGCGGATTATCGGCGACGGCGTAAGGCGCCGTCGGCATGCTGGCGTCGTTCGGCGTCACGACGCGCTTCGGACCCAGCGCGCCCAGATGCAGCCAGATCGACGCCGAACCGGGTCCTCCATTGAAGGCGAAGCACACCGGGCGCGTGCTCGCGTCGGCGCCTTTGCGCACGTAGCTGGTCGCCATCACCGCGGCCTCGGGCTCGCCGAGCGCTCCGTCGAGGCCCGCGGCGACCACCGGCAGGAATGCGGCGCTGACGGTGTAATCGAGCGCTTTGCCACGCAGCGTGATCGAGCCGCCGCTCTCGCTGGCGGCCTGCGCGACGAGCTTGTCGACGCGCTCGCGCATCTTCTTGTCGGTTTCCTTGGGATCGCTGCCCGGCTGAGGTACCTCGGCCATGAAGTCTCCGTTATAAAGATGCCGCGGACGAGGCGGCAAAACCGAACGCGCGCAACTGCTGCTCGCCGGGACGTTCAGGCGCGAAAAGGCGCCGGCAGCGTCAGGCAAAGGCGCCGAAGATACCATCTAATCGCGGAGGAATTCTACCGCCGGGTCGGTCCGCCGACCTCGACGACTGCCGCCGCGCGCGGAGTTCACCGGCGTTCTAACGAACGAAGACCACGCTCATCATTCGTCCGACATCCGTCGCGAGTCTCCCGCCGGCTGTTCGCGCGATAAACCCGTCAAGGCGACTGTCGAGATCGGCGGTTGACCCATACGACCGAACCCACAGATACTTAGTCCTTCCGCCGGAGCCTCAATCGGGGAGTCGGGAAGGTGGCAGACCGGGGTTCGAAAGCCGAGTGATGCAGCGCAGACTGGCCGCGATCCTGTCCGCCGACGTCGTCGGCTACAGCGGTTTGATGGAAGTCGACGAGGCTGGGACGCTCGAACGGCTGAAAGTCAACCGAAGCCGGATTTTCGATCCTTTTGTCGCCGCCCAGGGCGGCCGCGTGGTCAAGCTCATGGGCGACGGCGCGCTCGTCGAGTTCGGGAGCGTGGTTGCGGCCGTCAACTGCGCACTTGCGATCCAGGAGGCGACGGCGCGCGCCGAGCCGGAGCGCGCCGGAGCCAAGGGCATTCGCTACCGGATCGGCATCAATCTCGGGGATGTCATCGTCGAGGGCGACGACATCTATGGCGAGGGGGTCAACGTTGCCGCGCGACTGCAGGCGCTCGCCCCGGTCGGCGGCGTCGCGGTCTCGCTCACTGTGCGCGACCAGGTGGCGGGAAAGGCGTCGTGCACATTCGAGGACCTCGGCGAGCACACGGTGAAGAACCTCGAGCGTCCGGTGCGCGCTTTCGCGGTGCACGCGGTCGAGCGCGAAGAGCAGACGACGCGGTCGCCGCACCGGCTCGCAGTCTGCGTTCTGCCGTTCGCCAACATGAGCGGCGACCCCGAGCAGGAATATTTCTCGGACGGCATCAGTGAGGACATCATCACGGACCTCTCCAAAGTTTCGGCACTTTGGGTCGCCGCGCGCAACACCGCCTTCACATTCAAAGGCAAGCATGTCGACGTGCCGCAGGTTGCTCGGCAACTGAAGGTCAGCCATGTGCTCGAGGGCAGCGTACGTAAGGCAGGCGGCCGCGTACGGATCACCGCCCAGCTTGTCGATGGCGCGACGGGCGGGCACGTCTGGGCCGAACGCTACGACCGCGATCTCAACGACATTTTTGCGCTGCAGGACGAGATCTCGCAGGCGATCGTCGCGGCGCTGAAGCTCAAGCTCCTGCCCGAGGAGAAAAAAGCGATCGAGCAGCGCGGGACCAACGATCCCGAGGCATACAAGCTCTATCTGATGGCGCGCCAATACAACATCACCGGCAACTTCGGCAGCACACGCCGCAGCGAAGCGATCATCCGGCTATGTCGCCGTGCCATCGAGATCGACCCGAACTATGCGCGGCCCTGGGCGATGCTGGCGGGTGCGCAGATCAACTTGCGATTTTTCTTCGGGCGGGAGGGCGACGATGGGTTGCTTGCGGCCGAGCGGGCCATTGAACTGGACGCGAATCTGGCGGAGGCGCACGCCGCAAAAGCGCAGGTCCTGAGGCAAAACGCACGCCTTGATGACGCGATTCGCGAAAACGAGATAGCCCTCCGTCTGGATCCCGACTCCTACGACGTGAACCTGGCTGCGGGGCAGTTGCATTACGTGCTGCGGCAGTTCGACAAGGCGATCTTCCACTACGACAAGGCGGCGACGATCGTGGAAACGGACTTTCGGTCAGCCAGCATGCTGGTCAGTTGTTACAACGCGATCGGCGACAAGGACGGTGCGCGTCGAGCGGCGCGACGCGCGCTCGAGCGCTGCGAAAAGATCGTCGCGGTCGAGCCCGACAATGGATCGGCGATGGGGTTCGCCGTCGGAGCGCTCGCCGCACTGGGGGAGGCGGAGCGCGCGAAGGAGTGGGCCGAGCGCGCGCTGCTGCTCGACCCGGACAACATCAACCTGCGCTACAACTTCGCGTGCTCGCTGATCACCGACTTGCACGAGTACGATGCCGCGCTCGATCTGCTCGCGCCGCGATTCGAGCGCATGTCCATCGAAGTCCTGAACTGGGTCAAGACCGACCCGGATCTCGATCCGGTCCGCGATCATCCGCGCTTCAAGGCGATGCTCGCGGGAGCGGAAGCGCGCCTGGCGCAATCGTAGCCGGCGCGGACCTTCAGAGAGAAACCGGGGCGACGAGCTGTGCCTGATGCGGTGCCGGCCGCATCGCACGGAGTTTGGATTTGGCGGGCTGTTGGTGTCGATGCAACGCGGCCCGGATTAGCTGGCGGGTGAACCCGGCATGGCCCTCCGGATCGTGCGCCAGGCACAGGTCGGCGCTCCCGGCGTCCTTGGGAAGGTAGTAAACGCCGCAATTGGGATTGATTTCCAGCATGAAGATGACGCCGCTTCGGTCGATCCGCAGATCGCAGCGCCCGAAGCTCGCGCCCTTGAGAGCGAGGAAAAACCGGGCGGAAACATCGCGCAGGCGCGCATCGAGTACCGGATCGTCGACGGGCAGGGCGGCCATCTGCGCGAAATTCACCCACTTCATCGCCGAGTGCTTGAAGGTCTCGCCTTCGGGAAAGCGGTATTGAATTGGCGTGTAGGTTATCGGCCGGCCCGGATCATCGGGGTTCTCGGCGACGAGGACCGTGCATTCGGTTCCCTCGATGAACTCCTCGATCAGCGCCGCGCCATGGCGACGGACGATCTTGCGTGTCTGCTGGCGCAGGCCGGCCGGCGAGCAGACGCGGGAGCGCCGCGAAAGATCGACGCTGGAATAGCTGCTGTAATGCTTGACGATCAGCGGAAAGCGCAGCAAGTGCGCCGCGAGCTCGACATCCGCCTCGCAGCGCGCCAGGACGTACTCTGGAGTGTCGATGCCCTCGGTCCTGCATGCCAGCTTCATCGCCTGCCGCGTGGGCTCGTAGAATTCCGAGGTGGCGCCGGTGAAGGCCACGCCATGCTCTTCCAGGGTCTTCACGACTTCGATACCCGGCGTGTTCTGGTCCGCGGCACCGTCGCATAGGTTGAAAAACAGATCGAAGCCCTGGTGGATGCGGCCAGTGACCTGTTCGACCGAGGTCGCTTTCTCCAGGCACTCCACTTCCCAGTGCGCGTCGGGATAGAAAGGACGCGGATCGCAGGGCCAGTCGTCGGCGGGAAAAGGATCCGCCAGAAGATTCTGGTTGGTGAGCAGGCAGATGCGCATCATCAGCTGCGTAGGGGCAGCGCGATTCCGATCGCGATGAACACGCCGCCACAGGCCTGATTGAAGCGACGGCCGACTCGCCGCAGCCACGGATTGAGCCGGTGCGCCATGCTGGCGATAAAGAGCTCGGTCGCGATTTCGATCACTGCGAACGTACCGGCCATGATGGCGAACTGGACGACGAGGCTCCGGGCGGGATCGATGAACTGCGGAAGGAAAGCGGCAAAAAAAAGCAGCGCCTTGGGATTGGTCAGCGCGGAAAGTGCTCCTTGCCGGAACAGCGACCAGCCTGCCCTGGGTTTCACCGAGCCGCGGATGTCGACGCCTATCGCAGGCGACCGCCAGATCTGGATGCCCAGCCAGACCAGATAGGCGCCTCCGATCCACTTCAGGACCGTCAGCCACGCCAGCGAAGCCTTGAGCAGCGCGCCGATGCCGAACATCGAAAGGGCAATAATGGCGACGAATCCGAACGCTCCGCCGAAGATCGTGTACAGCGCCTTGCGCCGGCCGTGCAATGCCCCGTGTGTCAAAGCCAGCAGCCCGTTCGGTCCGGGCGACAGGGAGAGGCCGATGGCTGCCAGCAGATAGATGAGCCAAGTGTTGAAATCCATGGCGAATGCTGCCGGGCGACAGGTCGGTGGTCAAGAGGGCGACGGCGGCACAATCGAGGATGGGTTGCGAACATCCGCGTCTGCCACGCTGCGGGTGACACGGCTGGCCGCTGGGGCCGCAACGGCGACAGGCGCACGAAGTCGGCGGCGAGCGCGCATTCGCGGCAGACCGGGTCTTCGTTATTGACGATTGCGGCAATGGGCTCGACGCATGTTTTCGATGCGTTCTTCGACCCGGCGCAAGTAGCCCGGCCATCCGCGCTGCGGTACGATCGCCGACATGCAAAGAATTTTGACCGCCACCGGGGTGGTGCTTCTGATCGCTGGATTGTTGTGGCCGTGGTTGTCCAGACTCGGTCTCGGACATTTGCCTGGAGACATTCGCATCGAATCCGAGAACGGATTCTTCTATTTTCCCCTTACGACGTGCGTGCTCCTTTCTATCATCGTCTCGCTGGTCATCTGGTTCATCCGCCGCTAGTCCTCCCGGCGCTGTCAGCAAATAGTCAGCGGTCTGTCAGAAATCTGGCAGCTATTGCGAATAGGATCTGAAGAAAAATCCAGATCGTTCGCGATGATGCGACGTGACATTTTAGGAGGAACGTATGGCCATACCGACTCGCATCCGCACGTTTGATCGCCGCACGGTGCTCAAGAGCGCCGCCGCCGCCGCTGCCCTGCAGGCGGCATCTCCATTCATCAGTAAGGCACGCGGCGAAACGCCGCTGCGGATCGGTTTCGTCGATCCTTTGACCGGCGTGTATGCCGCGCCGGCGCAAAACGAAGTCATGGGCGCGAAGCTTGCGGTCGAGCAGATCAACGCCAAGGGCGGGATTCTCGGACGGCCGATCGAACTACTGATCGAGGACTCCGCCAATGACGTCGGCACCGGCGTGCAGAAAGCACGCAAGCTGATCGAGCGCGATCAGGTCAGTTTCCTCATCGGCGACGTGAATTCAGGCATCGCGCAAGCCATCGCCCAGGTCAGCAACGAGAAGAGGGTGCTTCACATCGTCTCAGGCGGCCACACCGACACGATCACCGGCAGCGATTGCAAGTGGAACGTCTTCCGTGTGTGCAACACCACGAGCATGGAGGCCAACGCGGTCGCGAATCTCCTTTTCACCAAATACGGCAAGAAATGGCATTTCATCACGCCCGACTATGCGTTCGGCCACACGCTGCAGAAGGCTGCCGCGGTCGACCTGCAGAAGCTTGGTGGCACGATAACCGGCAATGAGCTCACGCCGCTCGGCACGACCGATTTCTCGGCCTATTTGATCAAGGCTCGCGCCGCGAATCCGGACGTTCTGCTGGTGCTGCCGCAGGGTTCGGACATGGTCAATTGCCTGAAACAGATCGCACAGTTCGGGATGGAAAAGCAAATGCACGTCGCCGGTCTGCAGCAGGAGCTCGAATCGCTGGAAGCGATGCCGCCCGAGGCGCGAGTCGGCATCTGGATGTTCGAGTGGTATTGGAAGCAGCCCGGTGTGCCTGGGGTCGAGAAGTTCGTCGCCGATATCCGCAAGGTGAACGGCGGGAAGGTTCCCACGGCGCGCCACTGGTTCGGCTACACCTCGGTCTACACGCTGGCCGGCATCGCCAACAGGGAGAAGACCCTCGATTCGAGGAAGCTGGCTGAAGCGCTCGGCGGATACGAGCTTCCGGCGGAAGTGAAGCTGCAGCCGAACAAGTGCTATTACCGCAAAGGCGACCATCAGCTGATGACCTCGGCGTTCGTGGGCGAAGCGCTGGCCAAGCCGGGCGGCGACCCGGAAGATCTGTTCCGCGTCGATAGCGTCATCGCAGGTGACACGACCGCGCCACCGGAGAATGCGACCGGCTGCAAGGTGCAGTGGCCGGCCTGATCCGGCAGAGAAGCTGCGAGCAGCGCTTTCGGGCGCCAACTGCTGAGCAGCGTTGGCGTCTGAAGGCGAGGCGCGTGCGGCCGAGCGCGGCCCGCGCACCGCGCGTTCAGACGTAGATTCGCGATGACCCAGCTTCTCCTCTTCAACGTCACGAACGGGCTGATCATCGGTGCGTTTTACGTGCTGATGGCGCTCGGTCTATCGCTCATTCTGAACTTGAGCAATGTCATCAACTTTGCTCATGGCGGCTTTCTCGTTGTCGGCGGCTATATTGCGTACACCATCACCCCCTACGTCGGCTTCTGGGGCGCGCTGCTGATCGCGCCGATGCTTACCGCCATCTTCGGACTTCTCATCGAGCGCACGCTCATCCGGCAAGTTTACGGCCGCGACCCGCTCTACAGCCTGCTGCTGACGTTCGGGCTCGCTTTCATTCTGGAGGACGGCACACGCTTCATCTGGGGAGCGCAGGGCAAGCCGGTGACGATTCCCGCCGTCCTCGCCCAACCACTGAGCAGCGAGTTCTTCTTCATCACCGGCTATCGCCTGTTCATGGTCGGCACCGTTGCTGTCACCGTCGCGCTCCTCTTCGTGCTGTTGCGGTACACCCGGCTCGGCGTCCGTATCCGCGCCGGCACCCTCGACCTGGAAACGGTTGCGGCGCTAGGCATCAATGTCGGCAGGCTGCGCTCGCTCAATTTCGCCGTCGGGATCTTTCTCGCCGGTCTCAGTGGCGTGCTCGCCGCCGGGCAGCTTGGGCTCGAGCCGACCATGGGAGCAGGGCTGCTGATGCCGAGCTTCGTCGCCATCATCGTCGGAGGCGTCGGCAGCCTGACGGGCACATTGCTGGGGGGGTTGCTGATCGGTGTCGCTTCCGGTGTCACGGCGGTGTTTTTGCCGGCGGCCAGCGAGGCCATCATGTACGTTCTGATGGCGGTGGTCCTATTGATACGACCGCGCGGCCTGCTCGGTGAAGAAGGCATGATGACGTGAGCGAGCCGGAGCGGCTGCGCAGGCTGCTGACCCTCGTGGCGATTTGGGTGGCGCTCTTGCTCGCGCCGTACTGGATGGCGCCACTCGGCGGCTATACCGCGCTTGGCACGCGTGTCGTGGTCCTCGGATTGGCTGCGATGTCGGTGAACTTCCTCCTTGGATTCACCGGCATGCTGTCTTTCGGTCACGCGGCGTATTTCGGCCTGGGCGCCTATGGCGCCGGCTTCGCACTGAAGTTTCTGGCGCCGAGCACGCCGCTCGCGCTGCTGTGCGGAATGCTGCTGGGCGGCATAGCCGGAGCGCTGCTAGGCGCACTCATCGCCAGTCGGCGCGGTGTTTACTTCGCCATGGTCACCATCGCCTTCGGGCAGGTGTTCTATTACATCGCCTTTCAATGGAGCTCGGTCACCGGGGGCGATGACGGCCTGCGCGGCTTTTCCCGGCAGCCACTCGATCTCGGCTTCACAACCATCGACATCCTGTCGAATGCGAACGCTTTCTATTACTTCGTCCTGTTCTGCGTCGCGCTGGCGGTGGGGTTGATGGGTTTCATCCTGCGCTCTCCGTTCGGGCGCACGATGATCGCCATTCGCGAAAATCAGCGGCGCGCCCGATTCCTGGGCATTCCGGTCGACCGCCATATCTGGATCGCGTTTACGCTTTCGTGCTTCTTCATGGGGTTCGCCGGCGCGCTTTACGCCCTCGTGAACAACTTCGCCGATCCGCGGGGACTGCATTACAGCCAGTCCGGCGATTTCGTGATGATGGCCGTCATGGGCGGCATGCGCAGCTTCTGGGGACCGCTGCTCGGCGCCGCGGTCTTCGTGGTGCTGCAGGATTACCTGTCCAGCATCACTCTCAACTGGATGTCCTTCGTCGGCATGCTGTTCATCGCGGTCGTGCTGTTCTTTCCCCGCGGCTTGCTCGGATTCATCCGGCGAAAGCGCGAAGCATGAACGTGCTGGAGGTCAAAGGGGTCAGCAAGCGCTTCGGCAGCCTGCAGGCCGTTCGCGACGTGTCGCTTACCGTGCAGAAGGGCGAGTTGCGCGCCATCATCGGCCCAAACGGCGCCGGGAAAACCACGTTCTTCAACCTCATCAGCGGCGCTTTTCCGCCGGCCGCCGGAACGATCACGTTCGAAGGGCGCGACATCACAGCGCTCCCCGCGCACAAGCGCGTCACCCTCGGCATAGCCCGCACATTCCAGATCACGGAGATTTTTCCCGAGCTCACCGTGTTCGACAATGTGCGCATAAGCACGGAAGTGACCGAGGGTTTCCGGCTGCGTCCATGGCTCAACAAAGCCGCGACGGCGAAGATACATCGGCAAGTTGAGGCAACGCTGGAGCTCACCGGCCTTGCCTCCAAATCCGGTCGACTGGCCGGAGAGCTTGCCCATGGCGACCAGCGAGCTGCCGAGATCGCGATGGCCCTTGCGCTGCGACCGCGCCTGCTGCTGCTCGATGAGCCGACGGCCGGCATGGGCGATCAGGAAACCTACGAGATCACGCAGATCGTCCGCCGGCTGCACCGCGAAAGCAATTTCACCATCATATTGATCGAGCACGATATGCGCGTGATCTTTCATCTCGCCGACCGGATCACCGTGCTCGACCAGGGCAGCCTCCTCGCGGAGGGCGCGCCCGCGGAGATCGCGTCCAACGAGGCAGTACAGGCCGCCTACCTCGGCAGCGCCACATGACCGCCGCGCTCACTGCCGAAGGTCTGCACACCTACTACGGCAAGAGCCATATTCTCCATGGCGTCAACCTGGAAGTTGCGGAAGGCCAGGTCACCGCATTGCTCGGCCGCAACGGCGCGGGAAAAACGACTACGTTGCGCACACTGATGGGATTGACGCGCGCCCGGCAGGGGCGGGTGACGATCTTCGGCACGGATGTCACCCGTTGGCCGCCATTCCGCATCGCCTCGAGCGGCGTCGGCTACGTTCCGGAAGGGCGGCGAATCTTCGCTAATCTCAGTGTCGAGGAAAATCTGAAAGTCCCGATGGAGCGACCCGGCCCATGGACGATGGCGCGGATCTATGAGCTGTTTCCGCGCCTCGCCGAGCGCAAGCTCAGCCGCGGGCGGCAGATCTCCGGCGGCGAGCAGGAAATGCTGTCGATCGGCCGCGCGCTTCTGCTCAATCCCCGGCTGCTTATTCTCGACGAGCCGTCGCAAGGGCTGGCCCCGTTGATCGTTCGGAATGTTTTCAGCGTCGTGTCCAAAATGCGCGATGAGGGGATTTCGGTGCTGCTGGTCGAGCAGAATGCGCGCATGACGCTGGAGATTGCGGATCATGCTTACGTGCTGGACGACGGTGCAATCGTCTACTCGGGAAGTGCGCGCGAGCTGGCAGCCGACGAAAGCCGGGTTCGCGCGTTGGCCGGAGCGAGCGCCGAAGAGTGGATGCCGTCGTAGACCAGCCACCCTAGTATCAGCAGGGTCCTCTCGGCCGCGCTTTGGCCGTCGACCCGAGTCCGACGGCTCCCGTCTTTGTCGTGGCGCTTCGAGCCGTAAACGCCGCAGCGACCCAGGTTACGTGGCTTCCGATCTGGACCGACGCAGCCTGGCTTGTGCGGGAACCTGGCAGCGGCGGACGGCAGCCTGGAGAAAGTGCTTGACACCTTGATCAGTGTTATAGTACTGTATAACAGTACGGTCAACACCGGAGGGAACCCAAGTGATCAAGCCGCTGAATATGTTCAGGAATATCGTGAGCTTCGCGCCGCCAAATGGGGAGGCAATCGGCTCAAGCTCGCTTCAATCGCACCTGCCCCGCCTGGCGTTCGGGTTCCTCGGCACCGCTCTGGCGTCCGCCACGATAGCGGTATCGGTCGTGCTTCCCGCGCAGCTCGACTCCGCGGGGCCCGCGCCGCACATGCACCTGGCGTCACAGGCGGTGCCGCTCGACTCCGACGCCGCGGGCGCCATCACGAGCATCACCGTCGTTGCCGCACGCGAGCCGCGAGCGTCGACCAGGCCGCTGCGGACGGTCGAGGCCGTAACGAGCTCCGAGCCGTCAGGTGAGACGACCGCTTCCCCCATCCTGCGCATCTCCACCGCCGCCCGATAGCGGTCGAAAAGCCCATCATGGATCGAGAGTGGAACGACAGTCAGCCGATTTACCGGCAGCTTCGCGATCGTGTCATCGCGATGATCCTCGACGGGGTGCTCAAGGAAGGCGATCCCCTGCCGTCGGTGCGCAATGTCGCGGCCGAATATCTGGTCAATCCACTGACGGTTCTGAAGGGTTATCAATTACTGGTCGACGAGCAGCTCGTCGAGAAGAGGCGAGGTCTCGGTATGTTCATCAACGCCGGTGCGCGCAATCTGCTCTTGCAGGGCGAACGCCAGAAATTTCTTGCCGAACAGTGGCCCGCGATCCACGCGACCATCCAGCGCCTCGGCCTGACACCCGAGGAACTGCTGCGTGCTGCCGCGTCCGGCGGTCGCCCGTCGGCGGGCGAAAAGGAGCGCTGAAACCATGCCATGCATAGAAGCACACGGCCTGCGCAAGGCTTACGGCGCGACGGTCGCGCTGGACGGCATCGACCTGTCGGTCGAGGAGGGCCATATCCTCGGACTGATCGGGCCCAACGGCGCGGGCAAGACGACCGCGCTCAACGCGATTCTCGGCCTCGCACCCTACCAGGGCGAGCTGAAAGTACTCGGGCGAGACCCCTGGACCGAGCGCGACCAGCTGATGCGCGACGTCTGCTTCATCGCGGATGTCGCGGTGCTGCCGCGCTGGCTGCGGGTCTCGCAGGCGCTCGATTACGTCGCCGGCGTGCATCCGCGCTTCGATCGCGCGAAGGCGGAAGCTTTTCTTGCAAAAACCGCCATCAAGCGCGCCAGCAAGGTCAGGGAATTGTCGAAGGGGATGGTCACGCAGTTGCATCTTGCGCTGGTCATGGCCATCGACGCCAGATTGCTGGTGCTCGACGAACCGACGCTCGGCCTCGACATCCTCTATCGCAAGCAATTCTACGATTCGCTGCTAAACGACTACTACGACCGGAGCCGCACGATCGTGGTGACGACTCACCAGGTGGAAGAAGTCCAGCATATTCTCACCGACCTGATGTTCATCAACCACGGTCGCATCGTGCTCGATTGCAGCATGGAGGAATTCGAGTCGCGCTACCTGGAGGTGATGGTGAACCCCGAGCACGTGCCCGCCGCGCGGGCGCTCAAGCCGATGCACGAGCGCCAGGTGTTCGGCCGCAGCATCCTGCTGTTCGATAGTGTCGGTCGGCGGGAGCTTGCCGCGCTCGGCGAGGTGCGCACCCCCAACATCGCCGACCTGTTCGTTGCCGTCATGGGCAATCAGCCCGGCATGCCACAAGGAGCGGTTACATGAATACGCAATCCGGCGCCACGTTGGGCTCTCCGCCCGGCTCGAACGAAATCCCGGCCGCTGCGCTGCCGCCTACACCCACGCGGCCGATGTACTGGTCGATCCGACGCGAGCTGTGGGAGAACCGGTCGATCTATATCGTGCCGCTGGTCGTCGCCGGCGTCGTACTGCTCGCGTTCCTGATCGCGACGATAGGCCGTGCGATCGTGATCGTCGACCCGGTGGAGAAGGCGGCCGTGCTGGCAGAGCGGAACCACTTCGCGGCGGCCGTAATGATGGCGGCGGCTTTTATCGTCGGCATTTTCTATTGTCTCGACGCGCTGTACGGAGAGCGCCGCGACCGCAGCATCCTGTTCTGGAAGTCGCTGCCCGTTTCGGATCTGACGACCGTGCTCGCGAAGGCGAGCATTCCACTGGTGATTCTGCCGCTGGTCACCTTCGTGGTCGTCGTCGCCATGCAACTTGTCATGTTGCTGCTGCGCAGCGCAGCCCTGCTGATGAGCGGTCTGAGCGCCGCAACGCCGCTTTCGCTTGAGCAGCCAGTGATCCTGCTGTACAGCCTCGTCGTGCTCGCGCTCTGGCATGCGCCGCTGTACGCCTGGCTGCTGCTCGTGTCCAGCTGGGCGCGCCGCGCGGTATTTCTCTGGGCCATGTTGCCGCCGGTTGTCATCAGCGTCTTCGAGAAAGTTGCCTTCAACACCTCGTACTTCCAATCGATGATCAACTACCGTCTGACGGGCTTCGCCAGGGAGGCTTTCGCGAACGCCGGGCACGGCAGCATCGACTCGCTGACCCAACTTACACCGGGTAATTTCCTGAGCGCGCCAGGTCTCTGGATCGGGCTCGCGTTCGCGGCGGCGTTTCTGCTCGCTGCTACCCGCATGCGCCGGTATCGGGAACCGATCTGATTCACTGGCAGGTTCGATCGCTCGCTCGCGGGTGGAGCAGCGGTTCGCGCCATAACGGCGGCGGGACACTCTCAAGCGGCACTCGGCATGTGTTCGTCGACCAGCGCGGCAAGCAAAGCGATCGTAGGAGCGTCGAAGATCGCGCGGAGCGAGAGTTCGATGCCGAAAGCATGGTTGACGCGGACAACCACTTGCGTGGCGGACAGGGAATCGCCGCCGATGCAGAGGAAATCGTCGTCGACGCCGATGCGGTCCAGGTGGAGGGCCCGTTTCCAAATCCGCGCCAATGTCTCCTCGACCTCGTTTCGTGGAGCGACGAACGTCGGTGTCGAGCGCGCGCGCCCGAAATCGGGAACGGGCAGCGCGGCAAAGTCGAGTTTCCCGCCGGCCGTGCGAGGCAGCTTGTCCAGCAGCACGAACGCGCCGGGCACCATGAAGCGGGGCAGCGACCTCTCGAGATGCAGGCGAAGAGCGTCGTTGAGGGCGGAATGGCCAGCGTCCGTAACTTCCGGTGCGATGGCCACGTAGGCGACGAGGCGTTTCTCTCCGTCGGCATCCCCGACGCCGCGCACGAGGCTCTCGACCACATCCGGGTGCGTGCCGAGCGCGGCTTCGACACTCCGGGGCTCGATGCGAACCCCGCGCACTTTGATCTGGTGGTCCATTCTGCCCATGAAGACGATGTTGCCGTCGGGCAGGTAGCGGGCGAGATCGCCGGTCCGGTACAGACGGTTCGCCGCGTTGCCGCCGGAAAAATCAGCCACGAACTTTGTTGCCGTGAGCTCGGGATCGTTCAAATAGCCGCGCGAGACCGGAGCGCCTCCTATACAGAGCTCGCCGACAACGCCGATCGGGACGGGACGCAGGTGCGCATCGAGAATGTGGCACCTTGCGTTCCAGATTGGCCTGCCGATCACGTTGGGCGCAACGACTCTGGATAACACGGACGCGCCAGAGCCGTCGGGCGACTCTTGCCGTTTCATCAGGACACAAAAGGTGCAGTAAATGCTCGCCTCTGTCGGGCCGTAGAAGTTCATCACGCGGTCGACGTGCGGACATGCGGCCAGCCTCGCGAGGACCCCTTCGCTGGCAAGCTCCGCGCCGACGCTGACGACCTTTACCGATTCCGGCAGAGTGAAGTTGGGCAGGAGGCTATTGAGGACCGAAGGCGCGGAGCCAAGCGCTGTTACAAAAGGGGCCCAGCGGGAGTAAGGCAGCGACAGAATCGAGTCGAGGACGACGATGCTGCCACCGCAAGAGAGCGGGGAGAAGATCCGGTACACGCTGGCGTCGAAGCAGATGGAGTCCGCGAACGGCACGACTGCCAGTTCGGCGGGGCTGAAGACGACGCTTGTGGTGTGGACAATGGCGTTCACGACGCCCCGATGTTCGATGCCGACGAGCTTCGGCGGGCCGGTGGAACCCGACGTGAACATGGCGTAGGCGAGGTTGTTCGGTGAGGCGAGCGCGCCAAGCCTGTCAGCGCTGCAGCGGTCGATCTCCGCGGCGCAATCGTCCACGCTGACGGCCTTGGGCCCTCGAGATGACACGAGCTGCAGGTACTTGCTTTCGGTGAGCACCACGCCGGCGCGCGAGTCCTCGAGCATCGAGGCGATCTGTTCCGCGGGATAGTCGGGGTCGATCGGGACGTAGGCGGCGCCGCTCTTCAAAACGGCCAGCATCGCGGTGATCAGGGCCGGCGAGCGCGCCATGCAAATGGCCACCAGGGTCTCCGGTCCTGCGCCGATGGTCTGGAGATAGTGGGCGAGCTTGTTGGCGCGCGCATTCAAATCGCCGTAGCTAACCGTCTCCGCTTCGAGAAGGAGGGCCGGAGCGGCAGGCGTCCTCGCCACCTGGGCTTCGAACAGCTCGTGGAGACACCAAGGCGTGGCGAGTTGTCTCTGCGTATTGTTCCACTCGTGCATCAGCGCCTGCTCGGCGTCTGTCAGAAGCGGCAGGTCGACCACGCGCCTTTCCGCATGGGTCGTCAGTCCGATGAGGATGGCGCGCCAATGGCCGAGCATTCGCGCTGCCGCGTCGTCGTCGAGGCTTGAATGTCCGTAGGCCAGGCGCAAGGCGAGGCACGAGCCCGCATAGGCACGTCCGATCAGAGGGTAATCGCTTCGCTCGAACAGCTCGAATTCCCTGCGCTGCCAGCCGCCGCCAAGGGACTGCAGTCTTTCTGCCGGGATATGGTCCTCGATGGCGAGAATGTTCTCGAAGAGGGGTCTTTCGGGCCCGAAGCCGCTCCATGTTTGTATGTCGCGAAGCGGCGTGTGCTCATAGGCGCGCATCGCCACCCAGTCGGCGCGGGACTTCTGGAGACACTGCGAAACGAGGAGGTCCGCGCCCAGTCGAATGCGCATCGGGACGGTATTGATAAGAAGGCCGATCGTGGACTCGGCGCCGGCGATCGAGGAATGACGGCACGCACGGGTGGCACCGAACAGCACGTCGTCCTGCCCGCTGTACCTGGAGAGAAGCACCGCCCACGAAACCTGAATGAGCGTACCCAGCGTCACGCCGTGGCGGGCCGCAAACGTGCGCAGAGTGCCGGTGTCTTCACGGGAAAGAACGCAGTCGCTGTGGCCGCGGCCCGAAGAGTCCTCGCGTGGGTGCGAGGATGGCCGAGGAAGATCGATCCGGGTGGGGTTTTCGAAGCCGTCGAGGAATTCCAGCCAGAAGTCTTTGGCGAGCGCGAATTCCTGCCGGACCCACCATTCGACGAAAGCGCGAAAGGAGGGTGGCTCGGCGAGATGGCAGTCCTCGCCGCGGCGCGCGGCGTCGTAGAGGCCGAAGAGTTCCTCGAGTATGCGCGAGCGCGATGGCGCATCAAGGAGTGCGTGGTGATACGTCCAGACGAAGTGAAAGTCCTGGTCGGCCAGTCGCAAGAGGGCGAGACGCAGGAGAGGGAATCCGGAGAAGTCGAAAGCGCGACGGCGGTCCTCGTCGAGGAAGTGCCGGAAGCGACTATCGCGCTCTTCGGCGGAGATCGCTGACCAGTCTTCTTCGGTCCATTCCGGCTGCGCACCGGGGACGACTTCCTGGCAAAGATCCGACTCGTCCGCCAGATGCATGCGCGTGCGCAGCACCGAATGGCGCGCCATCAGTCGTGACCACACGCCCTTGAACAATGAAACGTCCAGGGGTTCGCGAAGGCGGCCGGCAAGCTGCTGGACGTAGAGCCCCGATTGCGGAGAGCGCAGGCTCTGGTACACCATACCCTTCTGAAGGGCGGTCAGCGGGTAGCGACGTCCGGGCATCTGGCGATCCTCGCCTGCACGCCCTCGAGGGGGAATCTGTCTATCCACGGAGCTGTCGCGAAGAATCGATAGCCGAAGCCGTGGCAGACGTCGCCGCGGACGCTCGGAGCCGAGAGGCTAGCGTAACGCGTGTCGTCTCGCAACGCGAAATAGGCGAATGTTTGCGCGGCTTGTCGAACCTCCCGCGGGATCCGGATGGCGGGCGCGGAGCCATACCGCCGCGGACGACGAAAGGAAATCCAATAAGGGCGCTCGATGAAAGACGCGGGTGAGCAAGGCGACACAGGGAGGCGAGCCGACCGCGCTGCGCAATGGGCGAAGGTCGCGCGGAATTGGAATCTCCATGGCCCTCCTCTTCGGCCGTCGCGGGAAGATCTGCGCTTCAGCGAGGAGGCGATCGGCGCGTGGCGTGGACAGGCTGCGCCGCGGGTGCTGCTGCTTGGGGTTACGCCGGAGCTCTATCGGCTGTCGTGGCGGGAGGGGACGAACTTTCTGGCCGTCGACCGGACGATCGAGGTCATCGAGGCGGTATGGCCGGGTCCCCGAGAGGCCGTCCGGTGCGAGGACTGGCTCGAGATGAAACTTCCCGCCGCGTCGCGCGACATTGTCCTGTGCGACGGCGGGCTCAACCTCCTCGCGTACCCGGACGAGCAGCAGCGGCTCGCGTCGATTCTCGGCGAACTCCTGGCCGAGGAGGGCTTGTGCATTCTGCGGCTGTTCGTCCGTCCGGCGGAAAAAGAAACCTGCGATGCAGTTCTGGGCGATCTCCTGGCGGGCCGAATTGCGGACATGAACGTGCTGAAACTGAGACTCTGGGCGGCCCTCCAGGAATCACCAACGCAGGGAGTGGAACTGGACACGGTCTGGCGCGCCGTGCAGGGCGCGGCTGGCAGTCTGGAGGCGCTTGCGTTGAAACTGGGATGGCCGCTCGAGGAAACGCTGTTCATCAACGCCTACCGGGGCTCGACGACCCGGTACTGGCTCGGCACGGTGGACGAGGTCGCCAAGATCTTCTGCCAGGACGCCGGGGGATTCGAACTCGCCGGCGTGCATGTTCCGACCTACGAGTGCGGGCGCCTGTGTCCGACGGTTGTGCTGAGGCGCACTTGAGCGCCGGGGACCCCGGGCGGAACGTTGGGGATCTCCTCGACGGCTACCAGGATACGGCCCTGCTGTATGCGGCCGCCAAGCTCGGTCTGGCGGACCTGCTGGCGGAAGCGCCGCGGACAAGCGAGGAGCTTGCGTCGATGGCGGGAGCGCATGCGCCTTCGCTCCACCGCATGCTGCGGGGCCTGGTGGTCGTTGGACTGTGCTTCGAGGCCGAGGAGAGGTTCGGGCTGACCGCTATGGGCCAGCTCTTACGTACCGGCGTGGAAGGGTCGCTCAAGGATCGGGCGCTCGTCTGCGGGGAACAGTACATGGTGGCGTGGAGCGGCCTCGTCCACAGCGTGATGACCGGGGAGACGGCGTTTGCGCACGTCTTCGGAGCGGACGCGTGGAAGCACAGACAGCGGAACAGTGCGCTGGGCGTGCAGTTCGACGCAGAGCTCAACATCGAGACGGCGCGCGCGGCGGCGGCGATCCTGAACGCATACGATTTTTCGTCATCCCGGGTCCTTTGCGACGTGGGCGGAGGCTATGGCGCGCTGCTGTGCGCGATACTCGCGGCGTGTCCCGCGATGCGGGGGATGCTGCTCGAGCAGGCACACGTCGCAATCGGCGCGCGATCCTATGTGGAATCGCAGGGCCTCGGGAAACGCTGCCGCGTCGTCGAAGGGGATTTCTTCGAAGGTGTCCCCGAAGGCGCGGACACGTACGTCCTGAAGAGCATTGTGCATGACTGGCCCGATGCACCCGCCGCAGCCATACTCGGGAACTGCGGCAAAGCGCTCAAGGCCGGCGGCCGCGTGGTCCTTATCGAAAGACTGATGCCGGCGCTGGCGAACGACGCGCCGGACACGGTCCGCGTCGACCTGCATATGCTCGCGGTGACCGGCGGACGCGAGCGAAGCGAAGCGGAGTACCGGCAGCTCCTCGAGGCGGCGGGCTTCAGCCTTCGCAGAATCGTGCCGACTCGGTCGCCGTTCTGCGTGATCGAAGGCGTGCCGCGTTGAGGGTGTGAAAATGAAAACGCCGACGCAGAGTCGTCGGCGGTGGCATTTGGGGTGTGCGTGCGCCACGGAGCAACCTCGTCGCGGGCCAGGCGATGACGGTACGCCGCCGGCTATCGCACGCGGACGGAAGCCAGCATTTCATGGATGTCGTAGCTCATTAGCGCGGTAAAACCAGCGAGTGCGATTTAGAAAAGACCATAGGTCAGCTTCGTTTCAAAGCTGGTCTTGTAGTAGACGGTGTTCTCGGGAGCATTGGGGTCATGTTTCCAATCGCCGTCGTCTCCGCAGACAAAGCTTTCTACGCACCGTCCGACCGCTTCACTTATCTGATGTACTTTCCCTCACTTCCGGCGCTCCTCGAACTTCTCCCATCCGACGATAAGCGCCTTGAGCAGGTGCGAGCGCTAGTCCACCAGGGCGATGATCAACTGGCCGACGCGTCGCGAGTCGAAAAGGGCGTGTTTGTTGACCTGAGTGAAGATGCGCTTGTGATGAGCGAAACACCCTAGTGGGCGCCTCGGGCAGATGATCGCGCAACCGTCATAGGCGCGGCGGGCGTATGATCACAGTCAGTGCTCGTCTCTCCGCGATTGCTAGTCAGGGATATGATTGCCAGTTCTACAAAAACGTTCAGACGGTCGCTCATACGGGCTTCGCGCTCTTGCGCGCAGCGTGTGGTCGTTGTGCATGCGATATTTGTGACGGGTGTCTCCGTCCTTCTCGTAAGCACTGTCTCTGCGCTGCCTGCCACGCAGATGACTATAACCCAGGATCCCGCGGGACATGTTCACGTGCAACTCTCGGGCTACGCCCCGCATTGCATCACCATAGACCCCAGTGTTTTCGTGGTGCCGCAGTCCTCGACGTTCATTGACATTCAACAGTCAGAGACGAATACGACTGGCGAAGCTTGCAGCGGCGCTACGGCAGAATCCTATAACGCGGAGTACGCAAACCTGCGCCCGTACGTAAGCACGGCAGACTTGGGCATTCTCGGCGATGGCGACTATCGCGTTCGTTGGGGCTTTGTGAACTGCTGCTGGTATATCGATGCTCAGGCTAGTGAGTGGCTCTCTATTCGGGCGGGGCAGGTTATCGTCGCCAGCGCAATCGGGACGTTTCTGGCACCCCCAGTGGTAACGCCATCCACTCCCTACAACGTTCACGTCAGCGGCATCTCTGACGAAGGTCCAATCACGGTAACCCAAGCGGGGGCCGGGCTAGCTTCGCGCCACCTCGACTTTCTGGCGTTCTACAATGTCGATCTCTTATTGAATCATGGACTCGATGACGTCTCAGCGCTCTACCAGACAGTGTTTTCAGGTCCGCCTGTAACTCCGGGACAGTACAGCATCTACTACACCCTCAATCACACCTATCCGGGATCGCCGGAGATATTTGAGAATGACGGCCCTGGCTATACTTCCGACTTTGCGATCGTTTTGCCAGATGGCGCTCGCGCAGCAGCCATCGAATATTACAACCCGCAACGCGATCACTATTTCATGACCGTGGACGCTGCAGAAATAGCGGCGCTCGACGCGGGGATCATTCAGGGCTGGATTCGCACGCGCGCCGAGTTTCCTGTTCTAGTCGCCGAGCCAGATGCCTATGCGGCCCAAGCAGGATTGTCCCCGGTTTGTCGATACTACGGCCGTCCGGAATTCGGACTGGACACGCATTTCTTTTCAGTATTTTCGGACGAGTGTGCAGCCGTAATCGCGAACTGGCCGGACCAATGGATTCGCGAAACGTCGAACGCGTTTCAAGTGATTCGTCCCTATATAAGCGACGGTGCTTGCCCTCCGGGAACGTCACCGGTCTACCGGGTCTACAACAATCGATACGACGTTAATCATCGCTATACCACATCTCTTGGGGTACGCCAGCAAATGATCGACAAGGGCTGGGTGCCGGAGGGTTACGGGCCGGTTGGGGTTGCGATGTGTACCGTCAGCGCGGTGACTACCGGGTGATTAAACGAATCTTGAGAGGAATCTCGGCAGTGTCGGGCTCATCCAGTCTGGTGGGGATCGACGCGGAGGCGCATTTGCGCTCACTTCGACGTGCAACGCCGTAGTGGCAGCGGGGAGTGTGTTTGCTGCTGGGGGACTCTCGGGCGGCAACCTCGAGAGCGCGGTGCAGGGCGCCGTCTTTGCCGGGCTGAGTTTCGGAATCGGCGAAATAACCAGCAGTCCGACAGCCTTTGGCGGTCATCCTTTCGCCGCTAACGTAGCGCTCCATGCGGCGCTTAGTAAAGTCGCTGTGGTGCCTTCCGCGCGTATCCGCGCCCACCGGAAAACGACAACGCCGACGGAGAGCCCTCGGCGTCGGTATCTGGTGGAGACGAAGGGGATCGAACCCTCGACCTCCGCATTGCGAACGCGGCGCTCTCCCTCGCGCGCAACTCCTTGATCCTTCTACTTCCCCGGCGCCGCGTCTTAAACGGCCCGACCATAATTCAAACAACTCCACCGATTTTGGGTACACCGTTTGGGTACACCCCGGCGCAGTTGTTCGAGTGATGCTGCGCTTTGGCCTCGTTATCGTCAATCCATGTCAAGGGCCTTGCTTAGATCGTCAGTCTGGGCGCCTTGTCAACTCCTTTAGCGCTATTTCCCACGATCGAAGCCAAGCGCCATCGTTATGCTCTTCTTCAAGTTCGATCCCAATCTCCTTGACCTGCTGCCACCGGCCCTTCGCGCCTTCGATCATTGCTAGCGCTGCAGTTGGCGCGTTCCCCAACGTCGCCTCCGATTCGGCGAACCACCAGAGAAACTGGCGCCACGAGTCAGCGAGCCACGGGCGATAATCGCCTTCCAACACTCCGAGTATCGCGCGGCTGAACGGATTATTTGCATGTAGTGCCGACAGCGGCACCTCTCGTCGAATCCGCACCAAGTCGGCCTCTCTAAGAAAACCTAGCATTTCTGGTTCAAACCAATATGGTACGTTGCGCCCGCCTTGGTTTGGGTCGTCGTTCCAGCGATTTCTCGTGAATCGGCGGAGGTTGAAGAACTTGCCACTCGCGACATGCTGCGCACCTGCCGCCTTCCACAAAACCATCTCGGAGGACGTGAATGCCACAATGACCTCAAAGCGGGCGGTTGCTAGTAAGCGGATGAGTCTGCATGCGGCCTCCAAGGCGGCTGAGTCGGATCTCTCCAAGCGCGGGCTCGTGTCATCTTCAAACACGAGATAAATCTGGCGGCCGCGGAATCGCGAGAGCACAGACGCTACCTGCAAATAGCGGTCCTGACGTGAAAGGTCTTGCAAGCCCACCAGCCCGGTCAGCACTGGTCGAACATTGGTGCTTGAGGTCTTAGCTACGAGGTCGTTGCCTATCTCGACGAGCATCTCGTAGTACAGATCGTCATAGGCGCGCGGCAGCGGCGCCGGACTGCAGATACCCTGCGGAAGAAAGGTTTGAGCAGCGCGCAGCACGCGATCGACCACGGTAGCCCACCATGTCAACGAGCCGAGGTCCGCTGTATCGAGATCTTCTGGCATGTGGGGCCAAGTGCCCAGCTTGCCACGTTCTGATTGCGGAATGTATAGCTGCGGATCGAAGAGGATTTCTATCGCTGGTTTCTCTGCCCGGAGACGGGCACACTGCGTCGACATGCGGTCGAAAGCACAATTTACTGGACTTACGATAGCACCGCCAAAGCGACCAAGCTCCGGTTCAAGCACAATGTTTTCAGAGTCGTATCCCATCTGATGGTAGGCCGTCATGCATCGCTCCTCGTTGCTTGCCAAGCAGCGATCAGTTCGCTGGGCCGGGTAAACCGATGAATGGGCCAAGGCGCGACCATGCGCGCGACGACGCCCAGCCCATAGGCACGGACCGCCTCTGTAAAGGCTGGCACTGGCGACTCGCGCTGACCCATCCGCTGCACTACTAGCTCCAGGTCGCGAGTGCCGGAATAGGGGTGCATTCCCAGCATAGCGATTGAAAGCGTAACGCCAAGTGAAAATTGGTCGGTTCGCCAGTCGATCATCGCTTTCTCGTTGCGAAGCTGTTCCGGGGCCGCGAAAGCCGGCGTTCCAGGCCCTTGACCCAGCCATGACTGCGTCAGCGATGTATCTTCGAGATGTCGTGCGATACCCAAGTCGACCAGCACAGCCGACCCATCGACACGCAAGAGGATGTTGTCCGGCTTGATGTCGCGGTGAACGAGTCGACGTGACTCAAGATGTGCCACCGCTTCTGATAGCGTGAGCCCCATTCGCACACCCTCAGCGCGGCCAACGGCTTCATTCGCAATACGCTCAGCGAGCGTACCGCCCGCGATGAATTCTTCTATCAGATAGACAACCGTGCTTCCCTGCGTCTCAATCTCTCCGACATCGTAGAGTTGACAAATTGCCGGATGATCACATGCTCGCAGCGCCGTGATTTCGCGTGTTATGCGTTGAGGGTCTATCGCACCGACAATCAACTTGAGAGCGCAATGTCCCTGCGGCCCGTTGACCGAGAATGTCCGCTTAAACGCCCCGGCCGAGCCAACGCCCAGAAACTCTAGTCCGCGCTCCTTGCAGATCGCCCGCGCCAGGCTTTCGACAGCGTCAGGCACTGCCAGTTACAGAACAGCGAGCTCTATCCTGCATCCAAGGGAGAACAGGCGCTGAAGAGGGGCATTCGATCAAGAGCTCGACGGAATCCGCATCGACTGCGCACAGGCCGACCCCGCGTGCCTCAAACTCCGTGCGATGGAGAAGCGCTTGCGTGCAATGGTTGCGGGGCAACACGACGTAGACACGATTCGCGAAGCTGGTATTTCGCCACGCCTGACGGAGAGCGCGCCGCCAGTCTCTAAGTTTGGCCTCGAACGCTAAGACCTCATTGCCGCATAACACGGCCACAACATCGGTGCGGCCAGAGATGTAGTCGAATTCGCGTCGATGTCCTCGGGGCTGCCACGGCGTCGCGCCACCAACGAGCTTAGCGACAAATGCCTCGACAAGCCTCGCTTCTGTGGCAAAAGTCATGGTTCCTCCTCCACGTCGTCCTGCTCATTGCAGTAGCACTGGCACGTCTCTACATAGGGCGACAGCCGCGCCGCATTACGCCATACATCCTCGCGTGGCGCAACTCTCGGCTTCCACTGGGCGGCCCCCGGCCCCATCGCGCTCCCCAGCGATGCCCGGCAGTTGGGCAATTTCGCTATCTCTTCTTCGGTCTTGCTGGGGCTGGCCCGTGCGGGAGCTTGCTGCTCTGAAGCCGCAGCTTCGTGATTTCGCCAATCGCTACCCTCATCTCGTCGTTCAAACCCTCGGTATTCAATAGAGTTGGAGTCGAGTAGTTCTCTTGCTCCATCTGAGAAGACATGCGAGTCGCATCGTGAGCCGAGTTTGTTGTTGAGCTGCTGCTTCTCGATTTTTGCAGTTTCGCGGCGATTTTAGTGAACAAGTCGAAGGCCGACTCCAGCTCGTCCGCGATCTCCGCGGCGATGATGTCCGGCGCGGGAAGCGAGTCGGTATCGGTCAGGCTCTGATCTTTGATCCAAAAGAGGTCGAGACTGAGTTTGTCGCGCTTGAGAATCTCATCGTAGTCGTAGCGGCGCCAGCGGCCGCCTGGATTCTCGTTGCTCCACGTCGGCTTCCGCTTGTGCATCGCGCCGGGCTGGTAGCAGGCGACGAATTCGTCAAAGTCCTTTCGGGTGATGGGTGCCTTCTTCTGCGTGAAGTGCATGTTCGTCCGCAGATCATAGACCCACAGCTGGTCGGTCCACGGATCGGGCTGGCCTTCCTTCTTGTCGAAAAAGAGCACGTTTGCCTTCACGCCCGGCGAATACCAGATGCCGGTCGGCAGGCGAAGCAGAGTGTGGACGTTGCACTTCTCCAATAGATTCTTACGAATTTTCTCGCCTGCGCCGCCCTCGAAAAGCACGTTATCAGGCACGACTACTGCGGCGCGGCCGTTGATCTTGAGCAGCGAATACATATGTTGAACGAAGTTGAGCTGCTTGTTGCTAGTGGAGGTCCAGAAATCTTCGCGGACTATTACTTTGTCGTCCTTCTCGGTGTCGCCCTCCTCGTTCACGAACAGGAGGCTCTGGCTTTTGCCGAACGGCGGATTGGCCAGGATCATCGAGTATTCCTTGCTCCACGACCCCGCCAGGCTGTCGTGGCCGGAGTGGACAATGACCTTGTCGCCGCCGATGCCGTGCAAGGAGAGGTTCATCGCGCACATGCGGCCAACCTTGGGGGAAAGCTCCATGCCCTCGACAAGTTCCTCTCGCACCTCCCGCTTCTCGTCGCGGTTCAGCTCCTTTTCGTATTTGGTGAGCACGTAGTTGTAGGCCATGAACAGGAAACCTCCCGTGCCCGCCGCGGGGTCGCAAATACGATCCTGCGGCGTTGGCTGCATGACCTCGACCATTGCCTGTATGACCGCCCGAGTCGTGAAGTATTGCCCGGCGCCCTTGGCGGATTCGGAGGCGGAACGTTGCAGCAGTTCTTCGTAAATGGTGCCTTTCACGTCCACCGGGAGGCTCATCCAGTCTTCTTTGTCAATCAGGTTGACGATGAGCTGCTTGAGTAGCGCCGGGTTATGGATGTCGCAGCGCGCACCTTTGAAGATGACGCCCAACATGCCAGGCTTGAGCGCGAGCTTCTCGATTGAGTCGCTGTATTGCTTTTCCAGCGCGGCGCCATCGAGATTGAGGAGCGCCTTCCAGCCGAACTGCGGCGGCACGATGGGCTGCTGGTTGTACGGCTCCTCGGTCAGCTGGTCGGCCATCTTGAGATAGAGCAGCATGGTGAGCTGCTCGACGTATTCCACGCAGCTCAGTCCGGCCTGTTGCAAGACGCCGGCATAGCTCCATGCCCGTTTCCCTATTTGGGTTGCGTCAATCATGAAAGTGTTTTGGTAAGGGATCAGTCATGGCAACGTTTGCGCGCCGTCTTCGTTCTTGCTGTTGCCGGCTTCGCCCGCTTGGTCGCCTTCCTGGCAGCGACCGCTTGCTGGGCGCGTTCGCCGCGTTCTGCTGTGATGCGTTTTAGGAGCTCGCCGGCTGGTTCGTCGTTCGGGTCCTGCGGGACTAGCTGACCAGAAAAGGCATGTCGAAGGATGGATTGGCGCAGCGCTTGCGCGCTCTTCAGCTTGGCTTCGAGGTCGGCTTCGACGTGATCGATGACTGAGAGTTGGTCTTCGACGGCTTCGACGAGGAAGGATTGTTCAGCCAATGGAGGGAGAGGAATGGGAAGTTCTCGAAGATTGTCTAAATTCAGACCAGGCTTTCCTGCGCCGTACGCTAACCTGAGAAGAACCTCGCGGCCACCTGATGGCGCAGTCGCATAGATATGAATAAACGACCCAAATTCCGGTGCCAGCAAGCGAACCATTCCCACGTGCTGACTAACATAGGCTTCGCTCACATCGCAATCAACTAAAGCAGCCTTGGCAACGTTTGCGCCGGTGATAGTGATGAGGAAGTCGCCTCGATGAAGTCGCGTACGCGCGCCTTCCGAATTTCGAGGAGGAGTAACGCGAGCTACCTCGTTGAGGAGAAGTCTATCGGTGCGAATATCCTGCGAGCGAATGAACATGGCACCTTCTTGGGAGTAGTATTCTGCCCAACCTCGCGATCCACTTGTAACGAAAGCACTAAGCTGGTCCACCGTCGCCCAACTCCATCTGTCCGGTAGAGAAGATAAATTCGTAGTGTTGGCGACCGCGGGCTCTTGGTATTTGGCCTTCCAGTTTTTGGACGGCTTTTTGCCCGCGGCTTTGAACTTTTCGAGTTGGACTTTTTCCCAGTGGCCGCGCCGTTGGGCAAGAACGCGCTGTAAGAGGTCGCGCGCAGGTTCGATGTCCGGATGTTGCGCGCGCCAGTCGGCGGTCAAAGCACCTTCCACCGCCGCCTTTAGTACGGAGGCCCGGTAGAGGTTCAGCTTCGCTTGTACCTGCTCCAGCGCCGCCACGCCCGCATCAAGGTCGCAAAGAAGTTCGTCGAGCGCGTCGGTGATGCGCCTTTGCTCGTCCGATGGTGGAATCAAAAGCGGAACGCTGTGCGCCAATGGCTCAGTTGCAATACTTGCTTGATTAACGTGGTTCTTACAGCGGTGCCGAAAATATCCTACCATCCAAAGAAAATGCAGTTGCCGCGCTACGAAGGTCGGATTCATTCCGTCTTCAAGACGAATCCGGGTCATGTGGTTGGAATACGCGAGTGGGGAACTAACGAGTATTGCAGTGGTTTTTCCGATTAGCTCGGGGCTATTCGTGTTGTTAAACAGAACATCGCCCGATGCAAGTAAGCGGGGCGTTTCGCCATCAATGGATTTAATGACACTGAGGTCGAATCGACCTTCACGGTCGATGTTCATTGGTCGTATGTGAGGGATTCCTTTGCCTTCAGAATTGTGTGCCCCGGTCGGAAAGCCTGACGTTAGTGACTTCGCAACGTGAGCAATCGCCGCCGTAACCCAACCGTTGGGCAACTTCCCTGAGTCGAACGGGTAATGGTCGAGGACAAGTGTTCCACTCATGCCGCGAGCCGTTCAGTCAGCTCCGCAAGGAGGGGTTGCAGTTTTTCGCCGAAGAGCGCGTGGGCTTTGCCGAGGCTGCCATGCTGACCGAACCAGCCATCCTCGAAGTCACTCGCCCGGATCTCCAGGCTAGTGGCGATGTGCTCCGCCATGCGATCTAGCCATTCCCGTTGCTCGGGCGTGAAGGACTTTGTCACGTCGCGCTCTGCGACCCAGGCATCGTAACGTGTCCGCACCTCGTCGCTATAGGGTACTAGTGTCAAATCGGGGACAAGCGCGTGCCGCACGAGGGTGACGAGATCGGCGAGCTGCGTGCCACCCAGGCCCTTTACCTTATCGCTCTCCACTGCCTGGAATGCGCGCCAGAGCTGCGCGGGCGATGCGGCCAGCGGTGGAGTGGAAAGGGCGTCTCGCAACTGGCGGAGGTCCTTGAGCGAGAGCTTGAGCGGCTTGTTGCCGGAGTAGAGCACTTGAAGCGCGGTCAGTTCATCCTTGTGGGTGGCAATCCAGGCACGGAAGTCATTCACTTTGGCCTGCGCCTTGGCCACGGCGGAGGCGTCGAATCCGGCATAGAGCACATCGTCAATGGAATGGCGGTCTATGGTCTGCTCATTTTGCGCGCGGATTTCGAGGATGCGGCGGCGCAGCGCAGCCTTAAGGAAGGGCGTGACGGCCTGCCGGCCGAGCTGCTCGGTCGCCTGCCTGAGCTGTTCGTCGCTCGGCTGCTCGGTAGCGAACGTCTTCTTAGCGGCGGCAATTTGCGCGTCGGGGTCGCAGGCGCGCATGAGATCGCCCGCTAGGTCGGGGAAGGATTTGCCCCCAGCGAGGTCGCGAAGCTCGGTGAGTTGGGAGAAAGAGAATTCGCGCTGCAGGCGCGCAAGGCGTCCAGCGAGCGTGGTGCTTTCCAGCACATTGGGATCCTAAGCTTAGAATTCCACGTGGACAAGTTGTCGCG
>JADMIO010897378.1_pt1 | contig 30620 bp, 28 predicted proteins | sample 8958161 | NCBI WGS metagenome assembly JADMIO01 (sample SAMN16585339, study PRJNA669376) | soil metagenome | isolation source: Crop rotation soil | place: USA: Cullars Rotation, Alabama | collected 2011 | reverse complement strand
TGGCAACGTAAGTTCGAAGCCCCATATCCTGACATTCACGCCTCAACTGACTCCGCTGTTATTGCCCACGGTGAATACTTAGTCTACGGCCCTGCGCATTGTGCAGAATGCCATCTTGGTCCGCAGGATATGGAGACATTTCAGAAAGGAGAAAAGACCTCACTGGCCGGCGGTTGGGAATTCAAGCTCGATCTTGGAGTTGTTCACTCCGCTAATATTACCTCAGATAAAGAAACGGGCATTGGCAAATTTTCAGATGGTGAAATTGCCCGCATTATACGCCACCAGGTAAAGCCTGACGGCACAACGATGATTCCCTTTATGGAGTTTCAAAACCTGAGTGATGCTGATCTGACGTCCATTGTATCTTACCTGCGTTCAGTCCCCCCCGTTTCAAATAAAGTAAAACCAGCTGAGTGGAATTTCATGGGCAAAGCTGTGCTTGCATTCTTAATAAAGCCTGAAGGGCCAAAGGCAACCCCACCTAAAACAGTTGAACCTGGCGTCAACGTGGAGTATGGTCGTTACCTGGCTGATGCTGTTTCCAACTGTAAAAGTTGCCATACGCAACGTTCAATGACAACAGGTGAATACACCGGCATTCCTTTCGGCGGAGGAATGAAAATAGAAGCAGCGACGGGAGAGAAAGGAGTATTTGTTGTCACACCGAACATCAGTACCGATAAAAAAGCCGGCCGTCTCGGTTATTGGGACGAGCAGAAGTTCGTCGACCGTTTTCATCAAGGGATACAGATCAAAGAAACCATTATGCCGTGGCCGTCATTCCGTCATTACAGTGATGATGACCTTCGGGCGATTTACCGTTATCTTACTTCATTGCCACCGGTTGACTTTGACCCGGGTCCTGTAGTGGTACGGGAAAAGTCGTAGAAAGTCTGAGACTTTATTGTGATGCAAGACCTTGCATTACAATCTTAGCCTTTGCCTTCCCAACTACTTTCTCAATCTCGTCAGGAGCTGCCTCGCGTATTTTCTTCACCGACTTAAAATGCCGCAGCAGTTTCTGCGCAGTGTTCTCACCTATTCCTTTTATCTGTGACAGTTCTGTCTTTACAACTCCTTTACTGCGACGCTTGCGGTGATGCGTGATACCGAAACGATGCACTTCATCACGCAGATGCTGGATGACACGTAGCGTTTCACTCTTCTTATCAATGTATAATGGAACAGGATCGTGAGGGTAATAGATTTCTTCCAGTTTTTTTGCAATACCGATGACGGGAATCTTTCCATCAAGTTGAAGCTTCTTCAGGCTGTTCATAGCAGCGGAGAGTTGTCCCTTGCCTCCGTCAATAACTATTAATTGTGGCATCGGCTGCGCTTCATCAATCATTCGTTTGTATCGGCGGTAAATCACTTCTTCCATCGATGCAAAATCATCAGGGCCTTCGACAGTCTTAATATTGAAGTGCCTGTAATCTTTCTTACTCGGCTTTGCATTTTTGAAAACACTCATCGCAGCAACAGGATAAGCTCCCTGTATGTTTGAGTTGTCAAAACATTCAATGTGCCGAGGCAGCTCTTTCAGTCGTAAATCTTTCTGCATCTTTTCCAGCAGGCGCAGGGTACGGTTCTCAGGATTTTGCTTGTCGAGCTGAAGTTGCTTTTCGCTGATGTAGTATTTCAGATTCTTTTCGGCCAATGAAAGCAAGTGTTTCTTATCTCCGATTTTAGGAACAGTAAACTCTATCCCGGCCATTTCAATTGCCATCGGCACGGGCACAATAATCTCCTTTGAGTCACTGGGAAATTTTGTGCGGATGTCGGCAATGGCGAGCTCGAGCAGTTCTTCATCACTTTCATCAAGCTTCTTTTTCATCTCGACAATATGCGACTGAATAAACGCTCCGTTCATCACCTTCATGAAGTTCACATAGGCTGTATCCTCATGCGTCACCATTCCATATACATCTACATCGCTGATGTTTGGATTCACAACTACTGATTTGCTTTTGTAGTTCTCCAGCAACACAAGCTGCTCCTTCACCTGCTGCGCTTCTTCGTACTTATATGAGCCGGCAAACTGCGCCATGTTTTCTTTCAGGTGATTGATTACCACTTGCAGGTTGCCCTTCAGTATGTGCCGTATCTGCTGAATGGTAATCTCATAATCTTCTGATGTCTGCAATCCTTCACACGGGCCCAGGCAGTTGCCGATATGATATTCAAGACAGACCTTGAATTTCTTTTTCTCAATATTCTCTTCGGAAAGTACAAAGTTGCAGTTGCGTAGCTGGAATAGATGCGTGATTAAATCCAGCAGCGTCTGTATCATCTTCACCGAAGTATACGGACCGAAATATTCCGAGCCGTCACGTATCAGCTTGCGCGTATAGAATACCTTGGGAAAGCGCTCATTCTTTATGCAAATCCACGGATAGGTTTTGTCATCGCGCAGGTTGACATTATAATGCGGCTGGTGCTTTTTGATAAGATTATTCTCCAGCAGCAGCGCATCCATTTCCGTGTCAACGATGATGGTTTTGATATCGGCAATCTTCTTAACCAAAACAGCTGTCTTGCCGTTGTCGGCTTCTTTATGAAAATAACTGCTGACACGTTTCTTCAGGTTCTTCGCCTTGCCAACATACAATAGCTTTCCGTCTTTATCATAGTATTGATAAATGCCCGGCTTGTCCGGCAACGTGGAAAGCATTTCCAGGACTTTGGATTTCATTTTCTCATTTCGGATTGCGAATTGCCAAAATTGCGAATTAAAGAGTTACAATTCGTTCGCCTGAGGCGGACTCAATCCGCAATCCGTATATATGCTATGAGTTCGCTTTTGAGAAGAGGTACTCCGTTATCTGCCTCTTCTCTTGTTCTTTCAAAGAAGTTTTCAGAAACATCTCAGGCAGCAGCTTGGCCCACTGCTCTTTTGTTTTTTCATTGGGCAGGTGCAGCGTATGGCAGCCTCCGCAATTCATCTTCCACAATGTAAAGCCCTGCTGCAAATCGGCAACAGTGACATCGGGATAATCCTTTTTAACTTTTGATAATTCACTTTCCACCGGAGCTAAAGTATTGGTTGTAGTTCCGCAGGCAACTATAAAAGCCGCTATCGAAACGTAGACTAAATACTTAACTCCTTTCTTCATTCGTTATTCGTTGGTATTAAAATGCAAACGACACCAACACCCTCGCCTCGAATTTTTCATGATGAACTAAGTCGAGGCTTTCCGTATCACCATCTTCCTTGTGCAGGTTCGTCAGCTGCGGCATGCCTGACAGATTGATAAACCAGCCATTGCCGTTGAAGTGAAACGTGGGGCCAAGATACAACGCCGAGCTTTCCCAGCCGTCTTCGCCGTTTTCATTATGATTGCGCATTTCAAGACCTATGCCTGCATGTTCACCGCAGAAGTGCATCCAGCCAAGGTCGAGCTCAAAGGGCATTTCCTTCTCCATATCCACTTCGGCCTCGCCGGCATTATTTACTTCGTATTCTGCCTCCAAAGCATATTCTCCAACAATGTTCAGCGCAAATAAGTTTTTACCCACCCGTTTATCCAGGATTAGCTTGCCTTCCAGCTCCAGCTCGCCACCGTTGTAGCCTATTTCGCCGTACAACGATGAGCCCAGCTTATCGGTCACCGGGTCGCTCATCTTCCACTTCCACTCATTGCTGAAGCCGATAGAAGTGTTGCGCTCAAGGCCGAATGCGCCCTGGTACACCTCCGTGCTCGTATTAAAATAAAAAGCAGTCTGCCAGTTTTTGCCGACGCCTACTTCCAGCTCAAAGCGCGAGTCAACAGCATTGTAATAATTCTCTTTTCCGCTGCGCACAGTGGCCCAATACTCCAGCTCGCGCGCATGCAGTGGCAATACGGTCGATTGGTATGTGTGTGTGAATACGCGGTCCTGCGCATTGGTAAACAGTGTCAGCAGCAGGACTGCGATGAGTAGGATATTTCTTTTCATATATTTTGTTTAGGGTTTAACGTTTAGAGTTTAGGGTTGAGGTTAACTCTAAACCCCGGACGCTAAACTCCAAACCAACAGCGGCAAAACTAATAGTTATTTAGAATGATTCTAAACAAGGTGATAAAAATCATGTAGAATTCTATAAATATTGAAAATATATTCAAAAGCCCACTTTTCACCCTCAAGACTTACATGTAAGTCGAATCAATGTGCATGAATATCTTTTCGATTTACATGAACAATGTTTCATTGTTCGTGAGCAAAGATTCATGATACATGAATAACGTTTTACTGTTCACGAACAAAGTTTTGTAATGCATGACCAATGCTTCAATGCTCATGAATAAGGTTAAAATATACATGAACAAAGTTTCCATGTTCATGAGCTAAGCTTCAGCATTCATGAACCATGTTGCAATGTTCGTGGATAAAGATTCAACGTACATGAATCATTTTACGATGTGAGCACATATGTGCGCGAAAATCCGCCGTCTAAACATCAAATCCGTAACTTTGTAAGACTTTATGAAAATTCTAATCGTAGAAGACGAAAAAGATTTGCTGCAATCCATTGCATCGGGATTGAAGAATGCCGACATGGATTGTGACACGGCCGAGAACCTGCGGCAGGCGCTGTCACAGCTTGAGTCGACCAAGTACGACTGCATCATCCTGGACATAGGCCTGCCCGACGGCAGCGGCATGCGCGTGATAGAGGAGATGAACCACAAGGATTACCAGGCCGGCATCATCGTAGTGAGTGCACGCCACCTGCTGGACGACCGGCTGGCTGCGCTGAACCTGGGCGCCGACGACTTTATCATCAAGCCGTTTCACATGCCTGAGCTGGTGGCCCGCATACAATCGGTGGTGCGCGCGCTGAACCCGCATGCGGAGCGCAAGGAAATTGTGTTTAACGAGATGCGCCTGGTCCCCGATGAGCTGCTGCTGACGGTGAACGACAAGCCCGTGGCGCTGACGCGCAAAGAATTTGAGCTGCTGATGTTCATGATTAATAACCCTGACACGACGCTGACGAAGGAATCGCTGGCCGACCACCTGTGGGGCGAGCACGCTGACATGGCCGAGTCGTTCGACTTTATCTACAGCCACATCAAGAACCTGCGCAAGAAAATAACACAGGGCGGCGCGAAGGATTATATTAAATCGGTGTACGGCACGGGTTATAAATTCTCTACACAATAAGCCGGCGCTTCTTCGCTGCGCACTGAATGACAGCCTGAGAGAATGAAGCTGCTGAACATCACCAACCGCTACTACATCTTTATTGCCTTTGACCTGCTGTTGATCGGCAACGCCTTCCTGGCATACAGGCTGATTACGCTGGTAGACCAGGGCATCGTAGAAGATATGCTGGCCGAAAAGATGGTGATAGACCGCCAGATATACGAGCAGAGGCCGTTGCAGGATATTCACTTTAAGATTGGCGACGGGGTGGAGATAGAACACATTCCGAAGTTTACCACACTACGCGTGAACATGCGCGACACGATGATGGAGAAGCGCCGCTACAAGGCGCTGACGTATGAGCAGAAAGTAAACAACGAAGGATACCGCATCACTATCTGGAAGCGGCTGCCGTCGTCGCGGCACCTGATAGCGGGAATATTAATGACCGTTGCACTGACAGGGTTGGTAAGTATGTTGTCCTTCTTCCTGCTGAACCGCTGGTTTGCACTGCAGATATGGCGGCCGTTTTACAATGCGCTGAGCATGCTGAAGAATTTTGACCTGCGGAAGAAGGACCGCGTGATGTTTCACGAGACGGGCATTGAAGAGTTCAAGACGATGAATAAGGAAGTGGGGCGGCTGATGAACAAGGTGCAGCGCGACTACCAGAACCTGAAAGAGTTTACGGAGAACATTTCGCATGAGACGCAGACTCCGCTGGCCATCATTCACTCGCGGCTTGATGTGCTGTTGCAATCAGATAACCTGACGGAAGAGCAGCATGAACAGATTGCGAGCACGCTGGATGCCGTGAACCGCCTGTCGAAGATGAACAAGGCGCTGATACTGCTTGCACGCATTGAGAACAACCAGTTCTTTGATACGAAGCCACTGAAATTCGGCGAACTGATTAATACCCAGCTGAAGAGCCTGGAGATGTTTATCGAGGCGAAAGAGCTGAAAGTGGAAGCTGAGGTAGACACACAAACGGAAATAATAGCGAATGAACACCTGGCTGAGATATTAATTCGGAACCTGCTGTCGAATGCCGTGAGATATAATATCACCGGCGGAACGATTACGGTAAATTACAAGTACAATACGCTGGAAATAAAAAATACGGGAGAGCCTCCTGATGTTCCGGAAGGAGAGGTGTTCGAGCGGTTTAAACGAAGTCAGCGGCCCGAGTCGCTTGGATTGGGACTGGCCATCGTGAAGAAGATTTGCAACCTGAGCAATTGCCAGATTGAATATTCCTACAAGGATCATGTGCATACGTTTTCTATTCTCTTCCCCGATGAAAAGATGGCATCAAAATCCATCACTACCTAACTCTGTTGGATAAAAAATATTCTCTTCTGTTATTTCTTGTGCTGCTGCATGTGGCATTGTGGGCGATTAAGAAACCGCCTCAGCCGAGCTCGGATGATTTAGTGTACGTGCAGAATGCGAAGTCATTGTTGGCAGGAGATTATCAATTGAGTGAGAGTCCGAAGAACCACAGGCTGGTAGTGTTTGCGCCGGTGGCATTGCTGATAGCGGTGTTTGGTGAAAGTCCTTGGGTGATTAGTTCGTGGCCGCTGCTGTGCAGCATCATTACTCTGGTGGTAATGTTTCTTTTCCTTGAAAAGTATTCGGGATTAACACATGCTTTTGCAGCGGGACTACTGCTGGCTACAAATACGCTGCAGATAGATTATTCAGACTCGCTGTTCCCGGATGTGATTGTTGGAATGTTTGCGTTTTTGTTTTTGGTGCAGGTGTTTAAGGCGCGGGATTACAAATCCCGCGCAGCGACAGACAATCTGTGGAGACGGGCAATTGTTGCCGCTATTCTTTTTTACCTGGGATTTCTGACGAAGGAGATTATTGTTTTTGTACTGCCGTTTGTAGCGGTGCAATGGATTGCTGATGTGAAAAAGAAACGGAATGGAGAGTTTTGGAAAAAATTGTTTGCGGCAATGGCAGCTGGTGGAGTGTTGTTTGTTGGGATTTATTATTTGCTGACGGGAGAGCTGAATTTCATTTATCAATCAGTGGAAACGAGGCATAGTGAATTTTATGCATTGAACTCAGCCAATGAAATATGGCGGAGGCTTACCTCAGGGCCGGTGGTAATGATTGTGGAGAATGTCGGGTACATCATTCTTTTCCTGTTGGCAATTCATTTTGTTTTGACACAGAGGAAGGGAATGAAGGAAAATGCAGTTGTACAGTTCTTTGGATTGTATCTACTAGTTCTGCTGCTGGTGTATTGGTTTGGACCGATCTCGCTGAGTCATGCTTCATTTATTCATCTTGATCCACGGATGTGGATGATGTTGCTGGTCCCGATGTATGTGATAGGAGGATTTACTATTTCAAAAATTGCAGAAGCAGAAAATGACTCTGCTATAAAAATGCTGGCCATTGTGTTCTTAATTGTAGCGGGAGCAACATTAATTTATGAGACTCCGCAAAGAGCATTTGTGTTTATGATGTTTGCATTGAGTGCTGCCGTTATGCGCGTGCTGCAAAAGCGCATGACAATTAATAAACTGTGGATGGTTTTTATTCTGCTGGCACCGGCGATTATACTTGCACTACGGTTTACGACGGCGAATTCGAATTTTTAATGGAAGGACTGGCCGTATAGATACGGGTTGCCTTTTTGAACTTCGAGCTTTGCTTCGGAAATTCTAATCAATACACCTTGAGTGTTGCGGAATACAAGTTTTAAATCTGCTTTCTTGAATTTGATGGAAATGTCCGTAAGGCGGACGGAGAGATAGACGTCAGACCAGGCAGCAGGTTGGGCATAGTCGCCGATGCGGACAGATTTTTTGTCGAGGGGTTTGCCGTCGTATTCGGTTATTAATTCAAGTGTGGACGACGTGTCTATAGTTTCTGAAAGAACATTCATGCTGACAGTGACTACGTCGGAATAGTTTTTCATGATATCTTTCAGGGGTTTCGTAAACAATGTTGTTGAGCCGGGTGGAACTGAATCGAAGTTTATTTCGGTTGAGAAAATAGTTTCTTCGATTGGATTGGTGGGCTTTTCTTTTGAAAAAAGATAAAACTCTGTTAAGAGGCCGTTGTATTTTTTAACGAGATATGGATACTGTTTTTGAATGGCTGCAAGTATTTCTGTGGGGAATGTTGTAATGGTACCGAAAGCGAGATATTTTTTGTTCTGCTGAAGCAATCTCTTATTGAACTGATTGACGTCTTCAGACGTTGTTGCGGAAATTATTTTGACGTCAGACAGATCTGCTACTTTGTTTGAATAATAATCTTTGAAATAGCTTTCGACATTGATGAAATAGCCAGCAGAGTCCCGACCTATTAATTGTTTTGAAGATTGAATTTCTGTTTTGAGCTTATCTATTCCCTGGTTGTAGAAGAGTTCGAAATGTTTGCGTTCAAATATTAATGTTAGGGTACTGACGATGAGCAGCCCTGAAACAACAATGATTTTCATTTTAGGGTTTAGCTCTTTGCCAGATGAAAAGAGAAACATTGGCAGAAAGGCAAAGCCGAAAATGAGTCCTGAGAATTCAAGAACCGGAAATAAGGTTATTGAAATTAAATAGCCAATTGCGAAAGGGCCTGCAAACAGAATTAAGGCTATCCATTTTCGCTTATTCCATCCTGTTGAACTCTTGTTTTTTCTATTAATGAACAAAACCAATTTGATTAGGACAATTGCTGAAAAGAGCCACCATGAATAGTGACAGATATAAAAGAAATACCGGGCGATGAAACCAAGATTAGGTTTGCCTATCCATGTTTTTTCTCCTGTAGCTGCATCTAAATGTTGGAGAACAATTGGAATAAATGGAATAAAGGAGACGGCAATAATTATTGTTGAGATTAAGTATGCCTTTAGCTTCTCTTTAGGGCAAATGAAGAAGCCTATAATGAGTGCAATAAAAGTAAAGAGTAGAGAAAAATAGTGTAGGTATATGCAGATGATGCCTGAAATGATTAATCCTGCAAGCCATCCGTTTCTTTTTCTTTCTCTAGTAAAGAAGTTCCATTGACAATAAACCAACAATAGTGCGAAGAGCATTCCGAAGGCATATGGTCGAGCAATGATGTGATAAGTGATTACATACTGGCTTGTACTTAAGATTGCAGCTGTAAGTAGTGCTGTTGTTCGGTTAAACCATTGGGTGGCGATTTTATAGGCAACTAAAATGGAAAGTATGCCGGCAATGATGAATGGCAGCTTAACGGCCTGCGGTGAGTTCCCGAATAATTGAGCCCAGTAATGGATGAATATTACAAGGCCGGGTGGATGGACATCTGATTTGGCAGCGTTTGCAATCAGGTTTCTGAGGGTATCCGATGACTGCGCCCTGAAAAGAGTGCTTATCTCGTCATGGACAAATGGAATGTGGCTATAATCATAGAGCCGCAAGACAATTCCCGTAAGTAGAATTACCAAGAGCAGGATTTTATCCGTGACAGAAGCCCTTTCCTTCATCGATTGCAATTTAAGTCCTTTTTGTTTCATCGAAAAAAGAGACCTTTGCCGCCGAAATATTAAGCGATGCTGTTAGATAAGTTAGAAGCGATAAAGGAGCGATTCCAGGAGGTAGAGAAAGAGCTGGCAAATCCGGAGGCCATGAAGAATATGAAGCGTTTTGCCCAGTTGAACAAAGAATACAAGGAGCTTCAGAAGATTGTTGAAAAGCACGGTGAATACAAGAACGTGCTAAGCAATATTGAGCATTCCCGGGAAGTTATAGCCAATGAAAAAGATGCTGAATTCCGTGAAATGGCGCAGCTTGAATTAGAAGAGTTTCAGAAAAAAAATGAAGAATTGGAAGAAGAAATTCGCATGCTTCTTGTTCCCGCCGATCCAGAAGACGAGAAAAACGCTGTCATGGAAATCCGTGCAGGTACAGGTGGAGATGAAGCCAGCATTTTTGCCGGGGATTTATACCGGATGTATACACGCTACTGCGAACGTAGGGGTTGGAAAGTAGAAACGGTTGATGTTACAGAAGGCACTAAAGGTGGCTACAAAGAAGTAATCTTTAATGTAAAGGGCGAAGGCGCTTATGGCCAGTTGAAGTATGAATCTGGAGTGCACCGAGTTCAGCGCGTTCCCGAAACAGAAGCTCAGGGTCGCATACATACTTCTGCGGCTTCAGTGGTGGTGTTGCCTGAAGCAGATGAAGTAGATGTAACAATTAATCCTGCCGATTTAGATTTTCAGACAGCACGTTCCGGTGGCGCAGGGGGGCAGAATGTAAACAAGGTTGAAACAAAAGTGATGCTTACGCATAGGCCTTCAGGCATCGTTGTCGTCTGCCAGGTAGAACGTTCACAGTTTTTAAATCGCGAGCTTGCAATGAAGATGCTCCGCACAAAACTTTACGAGCGCGAGCTTGAAAAACATAACAGCGCTATAGCCAGCAAACGCAAAACCATGGTAAGCACTGGCGACCGCTCCGCAAAAATCCGCACCTACAACTATGCCCAGGATAGAATCACCGATCACAGAATAGGCCTTACGATGCACAATCTTCCTGCTTTTACAGGCGGTGATATACAGGATATGATTGATGCCCTCCAGCTGGCAGAAAACGCAGAGCGTCTGAAAGAAGGAGTGAACTGAAATTTATTCGGCCGATTTCTTCTGCTCTTCGGCGTATTTCGAAAAACGTCTTCTTTGATTTCTTCTCAGGAAAAACATTCCTGTTGAGATAGCCGTTCCGATAAACATAAAGAGAGCTGCGGGAAACCCTTCTGTAAATACTTGCCATACGGCAATTACAAATGTTAATACTGCAATAGAGAGCCAGGCCTTTTCAAGAAATTTCAGCATAATTATTTGTTGATTGAAAGAGTTCCTTTAATATTGAATATGGTATACTTCGTAAAGTCCTCATTGGCTTCAAGCCCGTCGCCAAAGATAATCTCATCCTTCGTAGTAATCTTGACAAATTCAGTACTGCGCAACTTGGCTTGTTTCTGGTCCCATATTAAATGTTCGGTGTTTAACTGATCTCCCTTCTCGTTTACAACTACGACATTTTTTTTTGCTTCCATTTTCTGGTCACGCTCATAGTGAATTCCATAGTCTGCGGTGATGCGGCTCTTAATGCCTCCTTGCTCGTCGTAGACAATGGCTTTTAATCCAAGCGGCATTTCAAGGTATGGATTCTCCGTTTCATAATGATTCATCTCAGGGGCCGTAATTTCCGTTTGAAGTCTCGCCGAATCACTGTAAAGGATTTTAACATTGCTCACGGATTCCAGTGGCTCTACTTCTTTGCTTGAAAGCAGCTTCACTTTTGCCATGTCGTTTTCGCATGACGAAAAAATTATGAGGATACCAGCTATGTATAAAAACGCTTTCACTATTTTTTTAAATAATATCCTGACAGACCGTCAATGGGCTTTTGTATAATCTTTCCTTTTATCAATTTTTTCTCTTTGCATATTTCTTCAATAAAATCCTGAAGATAGAATGCAACGGAACCTACAAAATGCACTGGCAATTTTTCAAAATCCTTTATCGCAGAAATATTTGTTTCATAAAATTCATCAAGTCCTTTTCTAATCATTTCCCGAATTTCTTTTTCGTGAGTCCGGCCTAAAATAAACGTTGCAAACGATGCAAGGTACTTGTTTGCATTCGGCTTATTGTAAATGTTATCGATGGCTGATTGCCTGGTCACATGAAACTGTTTCTTAAAATCGTTTGCCATTTGTTCCGGCATCCTTGCATAAAGGTATTTCTGCAGCAATTTCTTTCCAAAATAAGTACCGCTTGCTTCATCTCCTAAGATGTACCCAAGCCCGGCATTGCCCTGGTGAACTTTCTTCCCGTCAAAGTAACAGCAATTGCTTCCTGTTCCAAGGATGCAGACTATACCTTCTTCACTTTCACAAGTTGCCAATGCCGCACCCATTAAATCGGTTTGCACCTTCACTTTTGTAAAGCGAAAGAAGCTTTTCAGAACCGCTTCAATCTTTTCCTTTCCTTTTTTGTCAGCGCAGCCTGCTCCGAAGAATTTTATGTCTGTAACCTTCTTGTTGAATTCACGGAAGAAACTAACATTGCGCAACACGCTCTTTATCTCTTCTTTAGAGCGAAACAGTGGATTAAGTCCAATCGTGGTCGTACTGAACACCTGCTTACCATTATTCAATACTATCCAATCAGTCTTAGTACTTCCGCTGTCTGCTATCAAAATCATCTGCTTCAAAAATACTCATTGTAAACGCAATCATCTTTAAACTTATTTGCTCAATTTTGTCCTATAATGAAACAACGCATTTGCTTGCTTTTTCTCTTCCTTTTTACATCAACTATTCAAGCACAGGACTATAAATTCAATGCAGGCATTATTGCAGGCATCAGCACTTCGCAGGTCGATGGCGATCAATTGGCGGGGTATAATAAAGTAGGCATTAAAGCGGGGGCATATGTCAGAAGGAGTTTATCAGCACCAGCTTCATTACAAATGGAGTTGCTCTTCATCCAGAAGGGTAGCCGAAAGCCGGTGAATACGGAAGACAACACATACTTCGTCATGCGGCTAAATTATATTGAAGTGCCGCTATTGTTCCATTACAGGCTTTCGAAAAAAATTATTGCAGAGGCAGGGCCTTCAATAGCCACATTAGTCTCTTCAGAAGAGGTTGACGAAGTCGGAGTCATCAACAGCCGTCCTCCGTTTCACAAATTCGATTACAATGTTAATGTCGGAGGATATTATTTGCTTGGCGATCATTGGTCATTCAACTTTCGCTTCAGCTATTCTATTTTTCCAATACGTCCATTCGACTCTGCAAGACCCTATGCTTTCTTCGACCGCGGACAATTCAACAATGTGCTGGCGATGACTTTGGTTTACCGGTTCTGAAAAGTGGATTAAATACCTATCGGATGCCAGGTAGTTTTGATTTCCTGAAAATCCATTATGCGATACGGGTTTTGATTTTCTTCACTCATCCAGTTATCCTCTGAATAGATAACGGCTCTCTTTACGTTCAACGAAGAGTTAATCTGTACTTTTTTTATTTCTTCTGCATCGCTGCCACAATACACACATGCATTTACATCCATGTGATTTGAAAAATCCGAAAGGAGTTCTGTCCGAAATCCGGTAAGGATATTTACAACTCCTGTAGGCACATCAGATGAGTGAATAACTTCGGCAAAGGTGCTAGCAGCAAGAGGTTTTTCCTTTGATGCAAGAATAACAACAGTATTGCCTCCAACAATGGCAGGAGCAATTGTTGAGACCAGTCCCAGCAATCCATATCCTTCAGGAGAAAGAATTGAGACGACACCCGTTGGTTCAGGTAAAGAAAAATTGAAATGAGAACTTTCGACAGGATTGACTGATGAAAATACTTGCATGTATTTATCGCTCCATCCTGCATAGTAAACCAACCTGTCAACCGATAAACTTACTTCTGCCTCTGCTTCTGTTTGTGATAAGCCCATCTGCACAAGTTCAGAAATGAACTGTGCCCTTCTTCCTTCCAGCATTTCAGCAATTCGATAAAGTATCTGGCCTTTGTTGTACGCAGTTTTGGATGCCCAGCCGGGTTGAGCCTTACGAGCTGCAACAACGGCTTCACGAAAGTCTTTTCTCGATGCACGGCAAATATTTGCAATGGATTTTCCTGATTCATCCTTCAACAAATAGTATCTGCCGGATTCTGTACGGGGAAATTTCCCATCTATGTAAAGCTTGTACGTCTTTAGAACATCAAGCCGTTTACCTTTTTTATCACTTCCATTATTTGAGGTAAAAGAAGCACTCACTTCAGTATCTTTCAATTTAGTCTCGGTTGCCATTTTTGATTTTTATTTCTGCATTTCAAGATAAGGCATCAATCCGTGCAATCCTCCTTCACGGCCCATGCCACTTTCTTTATATCCTCCAAATGGTGCAGTTGGGTCGAACTTGTTATATGTATTTGCCCAGATAACACCTGCGCGTATCTGCGAAGTGACTTTAAAAATCTTTGACCCCTTATCTGTCCATACTCCTCCGCTTAATCCGTAAGGAATATTGTTTGCCTTCTCAATGACCTCTTCCACAGTTCTGAAAGTTTGAATGCCAAGAACCGGTCCAAAGATTTCTTCCTGTACGATACGTGATGATTGAGATACTCCTGTAAATAACGTTGGCCGGAACCAATACCCTTTTTTAGGAACTGAACAGGACGATTGATAACAAACCCCGCCTTCATTCACTCCAATCTTTACATACTTCTTTATTTTCTCAAGCTGGTCTTTTGAATTGATAGCTCCGATGTCGGTATTTTTATCAAGCGGATCACCAACTATAAGAGTTTCCATTCTGTCTTTCAGTTTGCGGATAACAATATCTGCCACACTTTCCTGAACGAATAGTCTGGAACCTGCACAACAAACGTGGCCCTGGTTAAAAAATATTCCATTTATAATTCCTTCCACTGCCTGGTCAATTGCAGCATCTTCAAATATGATATTAGCCGCCTTGCCCCCAAGCTCGAGAGTATACTTTTTATTAGTTCCCGCAATTGCTTTCTGAATAATCTTTCCGACTTCCGTAGAACCCGTGAAGGCAATTTTATTAATATCGGGATGATTGACAATGGCTGCACCAGTAGCGCCTGCTCCTGTCACAATGTTTACGACACCATCCGGCAATTCAGCTTCCTGTATAATCTCAGCAAGCTTTAATGCGGTCAGCGGAGTCGTCTCTGCGGGTTTTAATACAACTGTATTACCTGCTGCCAATGCAGGAGCAATTTTCCACGCTGCCATCAGCAAAGGAAAATTCCACGGAATAATTTGCCCGGCTACTCCAAGCGATTTTGATTTCGTTCCCGGCGTTGCATAATCAATCTTGTCTGCCCAGCCTGCATAGTAAAAGAAATGTGCTGCCGCTAACGGCACATCAATATCACGAGATTCGCGGATTGGCTTTCCCCCATCCATGCTTTCAATGACTGAAAGTTCGCGGGCACGTTCCTGCATAATACGCGCAATGCGATAGATGTATTTGCCGCGCTCTTTTGCAGGTATCTTACCCCACGTTTTTTCATAGGCATTACGAGCAGATGATACTGCTTTATCAACATCCTTTTTGTTGGCATCAGCAACTTCGGAAAGCTTTTCTTCAGTTGATGGACTAATAGTATCAAAATATTTTCCTGAAGTCGGGGCAACAAACTTTCCGTTTATAAAAAGATTGTACTGCTTTTTAAGCTGGATATGATCTTTGCTCTCAGGAGCCGGAGCATATTCGAAGCCTTTATTAAAATTAAGCTTGACGTCTTTTTTCTTTTTTGCCATTTAGTCTTTTGAAAAGTAATCGATGGATTGATATACTCCTGTCTGTTCTTTAATAATCTGCATCAAAATATCGTTGGCAAGAGAGCTTGCGCCAAAACGAAACAAATCAGGAGTAAGCCAGTCACTGCCGAGAGTTTCGTGTAATACTACTAAATACTGAATGGCAAGCTTTGAAGTCGCAATTCCTCCGGCGGGCTTCATTCCAATTTTTTTTCCGGTGCTATAGTAGAAATCGCGAATGGCCTCCAGCATAACAAGCGTAACAGGCAACGTAGCAGCGGGCTGCACTTTCCCTGTCGATGTCTTAATGAAATCTGCCCCAGCATTCATTGCAATGTCACTTGCTTTGCGGACGTTATCAAGTGTGCTTAGTTCACCTGTCTCTAAAATGACTTTCAAATGCGCATCACCACACGCCTCTTTCACGGCAGCGATTTCATCGAAGACGAAATTCAAATCGCCTGCTAAAAACTTTCCGCGCGAAATAACCATGTCAATTTCATCTGCTCCTTCGTTGACTGCCCATTTTGTTTCTTCAAGCTTGACTTTGCGATTGCTCATGCCGCTTGGAAATGCCGTTGCTACGGCAGCGACTTTTACCCCAGAATTATTTAGCGCCTCTTTTGCTATCCGAACTAGATTTGGATAGATACATACGGCAGCAACAGACGGAATTCCGTCCACTGCATCATGAGGATGCATTGCTTTGGTGCAAAGCTGTTGTACTTTTCCGGGAGTATCTTTTGCCTCAAGAGTAGTTAGGTCAAGCATGCTCATAGCAAGCTTAAGCGCTGCAAGCTTCGATTCTTTTTTAACGCTGCGCTTCGTCAGGCGCGAAATCCGCTCCTCTACTCCTACCTGGTCAATGGGTGGAGAATCAAAAAACGAATTCGTTGTTACAGGCATCTGATTATCCTTCGACCTGGGCGCGGATTATATTCAGCGCCCCGCCGGCTTTAAACCATTCAATCTGGTTTGCATTGTATGAATGATTCACGGTGACAATATCCCTCGAGCCATCTATATGATGGAATACTACTTTCAGTTGAGAGCCGGGAGCAAATTCTGTGAGCCCGAGAATATCGATAGTATCATCTTCCTGGATGCGGTCGTAATCTTCTTTGTTTGCAAACGTCAGAGCAAGCATTCCCTGCTTTTTCAGATTCGTCTCATGAATACGCGCAAACGACTTAACAAGTATCGCACGAACTCCAAGGAAACGTGGCTCCATAGCTGCATGCTCGCGTGAAGAACCTTCTCCATAATTCTCATCGCCCACTACAATACTTCCTATGCGTGAAGCTTTATATGAACGCTGAACATTCGGAACAGAATCATACTGCTTAGTAACCTGGTTCTTTACTGAATCCGCTTTACCGTTGAATGCATTGAGTGCACCGATGAGCATATTGTTTGAAATATTATCCAGATGCCCGCGATACTTAAGCCATGGACCTGCCATAGAGATGTGGTCAGTAGTACACTTGCCTTTTACTTTTATAAGAAGCAATAAACCTTTCAGGTCAACACCTTCCCAGGCCGGGAATGGATCAAGAAGCTGAAGTCTGTCCGAAGTTGGAGACACTGCAACCTGCACCATGCTTCCGTCTTTTGCCGGCTCTTGATATCCTGCATCTTCAACGGCATAACCTTTCAGAGGCATTTCCAATCCTTGGGGCTCTTCAAGCTTTACCTCCTGACCATTTTCATTTTTCAACGTATCTGTCATCGGGTTAAAGCACAAATCACCAGCGAGAGTCATTGCTGTTACCAATTCAGGTGAAGCAACGAATGCATGAGTATTCGGATCACCGTCATTACGCTTGGCAAAGTTGCGGTTGTACGAAGTGATAATTGAGTTCTTTGGTTCTTCACTACTTTTCCGATGCCTTGCCCATTGACCAATGCAAGGACCGCAGGCATTGGCAAGAACCATTGCTCCCATATTTTCAAAATCGTTTAGCAGGCCGTCGCGTTGTGCAGTGAAACGAACCTGTTCGGAACCGGGAGTAACAATAAACTCCGCTTTTGCCTTAAGATTATTTTTAGCTGCAAATCGCGCAATGGACGCTGAACGGGTTAAATCTTCATATGATGAATTAGTACACGAGCCTATTAATCCAGCTTCGAAGTAGCGAGGCCAGTTGCTGTCAAGCACTGCCTGCTTGAATTTAGAAATAGGCCATGCTAAATCCGGAGTGAACGGGCCGTTTACATGCGGCTCTAATTCAGAAAGGTTTATTTCAATGACTTCGTCAAAATATTTTTCAGGATTCTCATATACTTCTTTATCGCCGCGAAGATGTTCTGCAACTGCATCAGCTGCTGATGCAACATCACTACGTTTAGTACCGATGAGATACTCGCTCATCTTATTGTCATAACAGAAGATTGAAGTTGTTGCTCCTATTTCTGCTCCCATGTTACAGATAGTTCCTTTTCCTGTGCAGCTTAATGACTCTGCACCGGGGCCGAAGTATTCAAGAATTTTATCCGTGCCGCCTTTTACAGTGAGAATACCTGCTACTTTCAGAATGACGTCTTTTGCAGATGCCCAGCCTGAAAGTTTTCCTGTGAGTTTTACTCCAATCAATTTCGGAAATTTTAATTCCCACGGAAGGCCTGCCATTACATCGCATGCATCAGCACCGCCAACTCCGATGGCAATCATTCCAAGTCCGCCGGCATTTACCGTGTGTGAGTCTGTTCCGATTAACAATCCTCCGGGAAATGCATATTGCTCCAATACTACTTGGTGAATAATTCCAGCTCCCGGTTTCCAGAAACCAATTCCGTATTTATTCGAAACGGAAGAAAGGAAATCATAGACCTCTTTATTTTTTTCAAGAGCAACAGTTAAATCTTTCTTCGCTCCAACTTCGGCTTGTATTAAATGGTCGCAGTGAACTGTAGAAGGAACTGCAACTTTCGGACGGCCTGCCTGCATAAACTGAAGCAGCGCCATCTGGGCAGTGGCATCTTGCATGGCAACACGGTCAGGATTGAACTCTACATAAGACTTGCCGCGTTCGTAAGGTTTGTTCGCTGCGTGCGTTAAATGCGAGTAAAGAATTTTTTCTGTAAGAGTTAGCGGTCTGCCCACCATTCTTCTTGCAGCTGCAACACGATCAGGCAGGTTTCCATATACTGCCTTTATCATATCAAAATCGAAAGCCATAAATCAGGATGTTTTTTGAAATTTAAATTGGGGTAGCGAAGTTACAAAAGAGAGGGGGTTTTTTATGTGTTAAATCATCGTTTTAATATTGAAATAACCTGGTTATTTAAAGGAAATGCGACTTTCTAGATGCATGATTGTTGAGATTTTTGAACAAAATCGATGGTTTTCTTTTGCGAACCCGAAACTTTTACTCATTACAGAATAACTTTTCAATGTGTAAAAGTTTCTTCTTTTATCACAGTAACGAAATTTCTTATAAAAGTCGCTTCTTTCTTTGTAATCATTGTTTCTTAAACTAGCATTGTTCGTTTCAAATCACGCAAAGAAGTTTCAATGACGCATTGAGTTGCAAAGACCTTTATAACGGTGGCAACTTTCTTGTTAAAGGTTGAAGCGATAACGCACAAGAAAGATTCGAAGTAATGGTGGCTTGTTTCGGCTACGCGAAGCTTTTCGAGGTAATAAAAACGGGTTTGTTGGTTTTTACTTCAGAAAACTAATTGGCACTTAATTAACCGAAGATAATTTCACATTCAGCTCCGGATTTCCTTTCAAAGTCTGGTAAACTACACAATAACGTTCTGTGAGTTTGAGAAGAGCTACCAGTTTTTCCTGGTCAGCATCAGTATCAAGTTCGAATGTGACATTTATTTTTTTGAAACCAACCTGGCATCTTTCGCAACGCCAAGCGTTCCTCGAAAATCAATTTCACCCTCTGCTCTGACAGCCCCTTCTTTTATATTGACATCGATGGCCGTCGCCACAGCTTTTAGAGTCACGCCTGCGCAAGCAACAAGAGCTTCGAGAAGCATATCACCTGAACAGAGAGAAAGCCCATCGCCGCCTGTAGCCGGATGAAGTCCTGCCTGGGCCAGAGCTCTTCCCGTTTCTACCTTACAGGCAATGCCCTCGCCGATTTTGCCTTCGGCTTTTAATATGACTGTGGCCTTTTCGGGCTCATGTTTGTATTTTTCTTTTAGAGGGGCCTGGAGGGATTTTAGTTGTTGGGAATTCATATCAGGATGTAATTATTAAAACTTCAAAGTTAGGATAAGGGGTGTTTTTCAGAGGTAAATATTCTTTTTGTGATGTCATTCTAAGATATATCTTTGCGCCCCTAATTGAAAACCAAATAATTAAATAGTAATAAAGAAATGACAAAAGCAGAATTAGTAGCTGAAATTTCAGAAAAAACAGGAATTGAGAAGAACATTGCGCTACAGGTAGTAGAAGCCACTATGAAGGTGATTAAGACGAAAATGGCTGGTGGTGAGAATGTTTACCTGCGCGGTTTCGGCAGCTTTATCGTAAAGCGCAGAGCTAAGAAGATAGGCCGCATTATCTCTAAGAATACAACAATCGTTATCCCTGCACATAATATCCCTGCATTCCGCCCTGCAAAAGTTTTCGCCAACAAGGTGAAAAATGCCAAGATTAAGGCAAAGCAGAGCAGCGAAGCCGTTGATTAATTAGATGACTGTTCGTAGTCAGCAGCTTTTATTTGTAATAGGAGCGGTAGCGCTGACAGCCGTTCTTTATTTCGCGCCAAGAAAAGTAGACAAGATGGTGACGGCAAGTGTCGCGCCTTCTTTCTCTTTTGAATCATCGATTGAAAAGGCAAAGCAAGGTCTGAAACGACAAGAGGCTGATGAGATAAGTACGCTGGAGAAAAAGTCAAAAGACAATCCGGATGACTTGTCGGCCACTGAAGAGCTGGCAAAACAATGGGATGCTTTACACCAGTCGGGAATAGCTGCTCATTATTACGAAACGGTTGCAGAAAAAAAGCCCGAAGAGAAAAGCTGGCTGAATGCTGCTTATCGTTACTTCGATGCCTTTCAAATGACGGAAGACTCTGTTGAGCGGAAGCGGATGATTGATAAAGCTACTGCAGCATATGAAAAAGTGCTGCAGATAAATCCGAAGAATCTCGATGCAAAAACAGATTTAGGAATCTGTTATGTAGAGGGAACAGGGGAGCCGATGAAAGGAATCATGATGCTGCGGGAAGTAGTAGCGGAGAATCCGAATCATGAAAATGCGCAGTTTAACTTAGGAGTGCTGTCGATGAAATCGGGGCAGTATTCAAAAGCGGTGGAGCGGTTTGAAAAAGTTCTTCAGATTAATCCTCAGCGAAAAGAAATATACCTGGCATTAGGCCGTGCATGGATGCTGGCAGGAAACAAAGACAAGGCGAAAGAAAATTTCGAACGCCTGAAAAAAGAAACAACTAATCCCGAATTACTGGGAGAAGCGAATAATTATATAAATCAAATTTCTAATAATTAAAACATTTTAAAATTATGCCAAGCGGTAAAAAAAGAAAGAGACATAAAATGGCAACGCATAAGCGTAAGAAACGTCTCCGTAAAAACAGACATAAGAAAAAATAACCGTTAGCTCTTACAGTTGCAGGCCGTAGTTACGGAGGCAACTATATCATGTTGACATGCGATGAGTCGTATGTCGCGGTTTGCTTCGCATCTGTCTTTTTAAAGACCGCATTCCTTCGTTAGGATCCCGATAGCTATCGGGACATAATTGAAGTGTTTTATTAAAACTTTATTGTTTGAATAACGAACTTATTATCAGTTCTACAGCCAACGAGGTGAATATTGCCTTATTGCAGGATAAGACTCTTGTAGAGCTGAACAGCGAAAAGAAAGACCAGCGCTTTGCCGTAGGGGATATATACCTTGGCCGAGTTAAGAAGCTGATCCCCGGGCTGAATGCAGCCTTTGTAGATGTAGGTCATGAGAAGGATGCCTTCCTGCATTACCTCGACCTTGGTCCCCAGGTCCAATCCTTATTAAAGCTTGTCAAACAGACGACGACGGGAAAAAACCCCGACTCGATGATGGCAGACTTTAAGCTGGAGAATGACATTAATAAAGGCGGGAAGATTACGAATGTGCTTTCCGTAAATCAGTGGGTGCTGGTGCAGGTTGCGAAAGAACCGATTTCAAGTAAAGGGCCTCGTATTACTTCTGAGATTTCTTTGGCGGGGCGGTTTGTAGTTCTCGTTCCTTTTACTGACCATATTTCTGTTTCACAGAAAATAAAAAGCGCTGAAGAAAGACAAAGACTGAAGCGATTAGTGGGCAGCATTAAGCCTAAAAATTTCGGGCTTATCATACGTACGGTTGCTGAAGGCAAAAAAGTAGCTGAACTTGATGCCGACGTACAGGAATTGATAAGTAAGTGGAAAGGCATGTTTGCGCAATTGAAGATATCGAAGCCTCCGGCGCGAATTCTGGGTGAGATGAATCGTACAGGAACTATCCTCCGCGACTTACTGAACCCTAACTTCAACGCTATCCATGTAAATGACCAGGCGACCTTTGATGAGATAAAAAGCTATCTCACAACGATTGCTCCCGACCAGGTTGATATTGTCAAGCTTTATAAGGGACGGACTCCGATTTTCGAACATTTCGGAATAGAGAAACAGATAAAAGGAAGCTTTGGTAAAACGGTGACCATGCCAAGCGGAGCGTATCTTGTTATTGAGCATACAGAAGCATTGCATGTTATTGATGTAAACAGCGGAGGTCGCTCTCGCATGGGTGATACAGGACAGGAGAACAGTGCACTGCAGGTCAATCTTGATGCAGCAGGAGAAATTGCCCGGCAGCTTCGACTTCGCGATATGGGAGGAATTATCGTCATTGACTTTATTGACATGACCAATGCGCAGAACAGGAAGACCCTGTATGAACGCATGAAGCTGGAAATGTCAAAAGACCGTGCAACGCATACTATTCTTCCTCCAAGCCGCTTCGGACTTATTCAGTTAACACGAGAACGAGTGAGGCCTGAAACAAATATTACAACAGTCGAGAAATGTCCTGCCTGCGACGGAACAGGTGAGATAAAGGCAAGTGTGCTCTACATAGACGATATTGAAAACAACATCCGCTACTTCGTACAGGAGCAAAATGAAAAGTCAGTAACGGTGGCCGTGCACCCTTACCTTGAAGCATACCTGAATAAAGGCTCCATTCTGAAACCTTCGATTATTACGAAATGGAAGAAGAAGTACAAGGCTAAATTAAATGCCGTTGCCAATAACAACTACCACTTCCTCGAATATCATTTCTTTAATAAGACAGAGGAAGAGATAAAATTGTAATTTCTTTTTTAGCTTCGCATCTCTAACTAATCTTATTCTTATGAAAACCCTCAACAAAATTCTTCTTGTACTTGTTGCTATTATAGCTCTTGCTGCCATTATTGGATTTTTAATGCCATCTACTTTTAAAATTGAAAGAAGTATGGTTATGAAAGCTCCGGTTGAAAATATATATGCGCAAGTCAACAATTTAAAAAACTGGAATAACTGGATGCCGTGGAATAAAATGGATCCTAACTGGAAAGTGAACTGGGGTGAGAAAACAGTTGGCGAAGGCGCAAGCTATTCATGGGAAAGCACAAACAGCAATGTAGGAAAGGGTTCATTATCGATTGACAAATCTGTCCCTAACGAGTTTGTGCAAACGACTCTGAATTTTGAATCCATGCCTCCCGCAACAGGGAATTATAAGTTTGAAAAAACTGATGGAGGAACGAAGGTGATATGGACCATGGAAGGACCTGCAGGAAAGAATCCTTTCATGAAATTAATGATGCCCGTTATGGATAAGATGGTGGGCAAGACATTCGAAGAGGGATTGCACCTGCTTGATTCTTCTTCAATGGCAACTCCTGCTCCGACAGCCGCCAACTTTCAAATTGAGATGACGACTGTGCAATCGTTTCACTACATGGCAGTTCACGATACTGCAACTGAAGCAACCATTGGCCAGAAGCTTGGAATGAATTATGGAATTATCGGCGCTGCCCTGCAAAAGCAAGGACTGAAGATGGCAGGTCCCGTGATGGCGATTTACTACACTCCTCCGCCAAACTTTGAATTTGATGCTGCTGCTCATGTAGACAAACCCGGCAAGGACGATGGAAAAGTAAAAGCAGGAGAAATAAAAGGGGGCAATGCCGTGGTTGCACATTATTATGGAGCCTATGAAAAAATAGGCCCTGCATGGGATGCCATCAAAAAATATATTGCTGACAATAACAAAAAGAAAATCGGCGCACCATGGGAAGAATATGTGACTGACCCAATGATGGAGAAGGACACTGCAAAGTGGCTTACTAATATCTATTTTCCTGTAGAATAATTCTTGACGAAAGAATATTCGCGCATACTTAAATACTGCGCCTTCCAGGAACGCAGCCAGCAGGAAGTTCGAGACAAGCTTTATTCATATGGTTTGCATCAGAGAGAAGTGGAGCAAATCATCTCGCAGCTTGTTACTGAAAACTATCTGAACGAAGAGCGTTTTGCCATTGCGTATGCCGGCGGGAAATTCCGAATGAAACAGTGGGGAAAAAACAAAATCAGAGCAGCCTTGAAGTTGAAAAAAGTCTCAGACTACTGCATCAATAAGGCGCTAAGAGAAATTCCCGACAGCGATTACCGCAAGGTCCTCAGTAAAGTCATTGCAGAAAAAAGCAAGGCGGTTTCCGAAAAAAATCCACTGAAGAAAAACTACAAGGTAGCACAATATGCTATCAGCCGAGGCTTCGAGCCGGAAATGGTTTGGGAACGACTACGATTAGGAGAGTAGCCCAGGAAAGGCTGTTTTCTCCGTATGCTATCTCAAAATAATCTTCCTCTGCTCGCGCATGCCGTTGGCTTCAAGCTCTACGAAGTATACTCCCTTAGTAAAATTTGAAAGGTTAATTTGCTGATGTGATGACTTGATAATTTGATGATAGACTTTTTCTCCAAGGAGATTGTAAATGTTTAATTCGGCATTCTGCATTTTGCATTTTACATTTAAAAAGCCTGTGGTTGGGTTAGGATAGAGTACAAATCCGGACAAGTCATTTTCTGAGATACCTGTCGACACATCGTTTGAAATGGATGCGATAAAAGAGTTTCGGCCAAACTGAGCAACAGGCTGAGGGAAGTAGAAGGCAGAGTTATTCAGAAAAACTTCTGTTTCATAATGTACCCCTACATATATCCTGGCATCGGTGACTTCCATGTGGCCTCCGTCATTAGGCCCTACAGATGCATATTGGTGCCACATGTAATTGAAATTTTCATCCAGCTTGATAACGACCATTGCTGCGCCATGCGGCATGTTGAAGTTCAGTGTTTGAGAATCTATGGTGAGAGATGTGCTGACCTTCATAAAAAGAAAAACATTGTTCTGAGAGTCGGTCCTGATGTCCAATATCTGTGTGCCGTTGCCGCCAATAGGAAAGCTCATATGATAAAGCAGGTTGCCTGAGGCATCCAGCTTGAAAAAGTGAAGGGTGTAGATGGCCAGTGGCAGGAAAGCTTGTGAATCGTAAAACACAGTATCCGTGGCAGACGCTGCAAAATAAATGTTGCCGCCACTGTCTGAATAGATAGTAGAAGGGGAAATAAAATTGCTGCGAGCCACCTTGGCCCACTCTACATTTCCGGCAGACGAGTATTTAATTACATATGTCCATGCCTGGTCGGTAAGCGTTGGCAGATACAGGCTGTTCGAAGTACCCTGCACAAGCGTGTCGTGATTCTGGTTGTAGAGGCCCGTGATTAAATATCCGCCATCGGAAGTTTCCGTTGCCTCAACAAATGAACCATCACCTGTCAGCGGCAGGGACCACATCAGGTTGCCATCTGTGTCATATTTATTAATTAGGTCAATTCCATCAGCGCTCATACTGCTGCATGCAGTGTCATCATTGATTACGGTGATTACGTTTGCGCCACTAAGTGTAGAAGTGTAGCTGAGATCGTCACAGGTATCGCCGTAATTCCTGAAGTACTGCGGGATGCCACTTGCATCGAGCCTCACTACATATGCATCGCTGCCATATGTAGCAGTTTGGATAAGTGTATTGCCCGGCATTCCGAATGTAGCAAGGCCTGAAAAGTATCCTGTCACATAACTGTTGCCAGCCGCATCTACTGTAAAGGCTGAAGGCTCTACGCTTGCGCTACCCGCGCTTACCCAGAGAATATTACCAAGCGAATCATATTTAGCGACCAATGTGTGGCTGCCTGTGAATGTCAGGGTGTCATTCGCAGCATGAAATGTAATGCCTGTTGGATTGGCCAGCATTAATAGATATGGATGGCCAAGATTGTCCACATCTAAATCCTGCATCCACGCAGGGTCGTCAGTAGATTCAATTGAATGTGCCCATTGCCATTGCTGAGCGTTGAGGTTCGAGATAAAGAATAAGGACAGAAAGAGACTTACGTAGAGTTTTTTCATATAAATAGAATTTTTTTCATTTCCATTTTTGAATAAAAAAGTAAACCACGGCAGAAAGAGGAATTTCTGCGTGGAACGATGCATCACAACTTGTCCCGATAGCAATCGAAAGTTCAGACAACCCTAAAATTCCTTCACAAGCACCCTGTTCTTCAAAATTCATTTAAAAACGATCTTTTTGCCTTGAGACTTACATGTAAGTCGATTCAATGTGCATGAACATCGTTTCAATTTACATGATCAACAATTTATAATTCATGAATCAGGATTCATAATACATGGACTACGTATTACTGTTCATGAGCAAAGTTTTGAAATACATGATTAATGCTTCAATGCTCATGAATAGGGTTAAAATGTGCGTGAACAAGGGTCCGATGTTCATGAACTAAGTTTCAGCATTCATGAACCCTGTTTTAATGTACCTGAATGAAGATTCAATCTGCATGATCACGAGTTAGGCTTTAACAAAGCATCCATCATCCTGTAATAATAATGAAGCGAAAAATGGAGCATTTTCCACACAGTGCATTTTCACTCTGAAAACAGCCGTTCTTCTGTCATCCGGCGGAGGGTTTTATCCATCGGTCGAAAGTTTTTCTGCTTCATCAAAAACTATTAAAGTAGTCCGTCGTTTTTGACATACAGTTATCGACGGATTTCAACCTTCCGGCGGATAGTTTAAGCGAGTCATCGAATAACAAAGGACTCAGAATAAAAAGCGGCAAAAAAGAATTTTTTCTCAATTTTTAAATAAAGTTCCCGAATAGTACAACAACCTATGAAAAAAATCAGAAAAATCTGCCTAGGCAGCATTGCAGCCTTATGTCTCTTATTTTCTTTTTCCGGCTATGGACAGGCCATTTCAACAAAACTTTTTGGTCAGAATGCATGGATGCCCGACACTATCGGCACTACGTTTTACAACGGCAAACTGCATAACCAGTGGGGCAATATTCAATCCAGCGGTTCGCAGACGGTGCGCTTTGGCGGCATCGGCGCAGACCATCACATGCCGACAAATTACCAGTACATCCGTATGGTTGACTCTATCCGCGCAAAAGGAATGGAGCCTATTATGCAGGTGCCTTTTAACAACTGGCAATACACGGCTGCGCAGGCAGCGGCTATCGTGCAATATGTAAATATTACGAAAGGAAAAAATGTGAAGTACTGGATTATCGGGAACGAGCCCAACCTTGGTTATGGTTATACAACGGCGGCGCAAATAGCTGCATATATCCGTCCTTTTGCATCTGCTATGAAAGCTGTTGATCCTTCAATTTTGATTATCGGTCCTGAGCTTGCATGGTTTGACCAGGGCATTATTAACGGGCTTACTACTCCGGGCGGCAATGATGACATCACCGGAAAGGATGCGAACAACCGATATTACATCGATGTGTTCTCATATCACACCTATCCATTCAACGGAAGCCAGGTGCGCACCGATGTGCTTACTAAGCTAACTTCTACAGGCGGCATGAAAGATAATTTGCAATACCTGAACGGGCGTATCAACACCTGCAATAACTATTACACACGTACGGGTTCAGCTGCAATCAAAACTGCAATTACAGAAATGAATATTGACTGGCAGAATCCTGCAATGGATGGCGTAACAGGATTAGGTGCCAGCAGCTTCGTCGGCGGACAGTTCGTTGCCGAGATGTTCAGTCTTGCAATGAAGTATGGAGTAGAGATTATAAATATCTGGAGCGTAGTAGAAGGCAATTCCGAAGCTTCGAACATAGGTTATATCGACCGCACGACTCAAAATAAGAAGCCGCTGTTTTATCACTTCCAGATGCTGGCTCAGAATATGAACAGCACGTATGCAAACGGAACTTCAACTGTATCGAATGTAAAAACATTCGGAAGCAAGAACGGCAGCGAGATAAAGGTGATGATAATGAACCAGGATTTAGCTGCGAATTATAATTACACCCTTCGCCTGAACACAGGTACGGTAAGCGGCTCGAATCCTTTGAAGATGACGATTGATGCAGGCGTTGCAGTAGAATACACAGATAACATTCCCAACCAGACTTCGGTAATGCTGACATTTAACTCAGCCGGAACGCTGACAAGAAAATGTGTGTACTCGCTTACAGGAAACGCATTGGCAGGCACGGCTCCAACTTGTACAGATGTAAATCAAACCGTGCAGGCTCCTGTTGCTAACTTCTCTGCAGATCCTACACAGGTATGTAAAGGCGGCAGCGTTGCCTTCACTGATTTAAGCTCGAACACTCCAACATCATGGAGCTGGACATTTGAAGGTGGAAGCCCTGCAACATCTACTACGCAGAATCCTGTCATCACTTACAACACGGCAGGCACGTACTACGTAACGCTGACGGCAACAAATGCCGGTGGCAGCAATACGCGTACAATGTCAGGCTACATAAAAGTGAAAGGCAAGCCGAATGCACCTGTAATGGTTGTCGGCCCGACATCGCAGCTTTGCCCTGACGGAACTCCGATGGCAGTATACAGTGTCGATTCAGTTGCAGATGCTACTACCTATACGTGGACCTCTCCTGCAAACGCAACGATACTGAGCGGACAGGGAACAAGAAATGCAATGCTGGGCTTCACCAGCAGCTTTACATCAGGTGCAATCATCGTAACGGCAGACAATACCTGCGGAAGCAGCGCACCGGTTACGCTTCAGCTTAGCGGCTGCACAGCTTCGACGGATACAACAGATACGACAACAACAACAGCTGTTATAGAAAATACTGTTGAAGGTCACTTTGAGCTGAATGTATTTCCAAATCCTTCGGACGGAAAGTTCAACGTGACTATCAACACGGATAAATATGAGAAAAAGAATTTTGAAATAACCGTGCTGAATAACATAGGCCAGCAGGTGTACGAAGCAAAATCAAGCTTCAGCAATGGAAGAGAAGAAGTAATTCTTCGCGACGATATGGTTTCGGGAACTTATGTCGTTCGCGTAAGACAGGGAGATAAGGTTGAAACAAAGCGGTTGATGATAGTTCATTAAATGCTTTGAAGTCTCCCGACTTACTAAAAAGCCCTCTTCGGATTTCCGTCGAGGGCTTTTTTTGTTGAAGGTAAACTTACTTACGATGTTTCTTTATGAAGCCTGCACCGGTTCTTCAATTTGAAGAGGCACAACTTCAGCGGTTATTTCCTGCACGCCAGGCTGCGCAGCAGCAACAGGCGTTTCAACTTTATCTTTAATCCTGTCTCCGCTCTTAATCACTGCATATTTTTCCTTCAAGGCCAGGAACGGCATTTCGAAGAAGTGATAGGACAGCAGGCTTAATCCCAGTACTACAACATTCACTGCGGCAAAATAAATTATGTACTCCTTTGCATTGTCTACTGAGAAGAGCTTCAAAGCAAGAAATACGATGACAGGGTTGAACATATAGATGCCGTAAGAGGCCTTGCCCAGATGATGCAGAAAATTTTGTTTTCGCACTTTGAAGATTGACTTGGGATGGAAAATAAAATTGCCCATGGCAAAGGCAGCTATCAGAACGAAGAAATATTTTTTAAATGTTGCAGTGAATAATGTTCCGCATTCAGCATAGTCAATATTCAGAAATGCAAAAATAAAAATGGCATAGACCATCAGCCGGATGGAAAGCGGAGTATTGAAGCTTAGTTTCTTGTGAAAGTGCAGCCAGCCAAACAAACTTCCGATGGCAAGCACGTCAATGCGGCTGAGCGTATGAACATAGAGTGCTAGACCGTAATTCTCCGTATAGAGAGACATATATGCCCTGAAGGCAATAGAAATTAAAATGATGGCAAATAAAAACTGCGGCAGCCGCTTTACGGGAATAAATGCAATCAGGAGGGGTACAAACAAATAAAAATGCTCTTCAATGCAGATAGACCAAAGGTGATTTGTTGCAACTGATTTCATTCCCTCGCTGATGATGTCGAAGTTGCCGAGGAAGAAAAACTGCAGATTGTAACTTGGCGACTGCTCAAAAAAGAAATAACTGAGCACAGGTGCAACAAGTATCATAAAGAAATAAAGCGGCCAGATGCGGAATGCACGGCGTATGTAAAACTTCACTACATCTACTTTTCTAGTTTTCTCATGTTCGCTCAAAAGCAGATAGGTAATCAGGAAACCGCTTATCAGGAAAAATATATCGACGCCGAAAGCAAGATTGTGAAAAATGATACCTAAAGAATCTCCCGTTGAATCAGCAGAATTGAATGAAGGAGCATGACCGAATTTAGTGCGCCATCCGAAAAAGCAGTGCAGCAGCACAATCATGTATGCTGCAAGAAAGCGCAATATGTCAAGGTTTCGAAAATATACTCTCTGGTTATCCATCGTTGACAATTGAGTTGTCGGTTGCTAATTGTTTTCTGCTGTGGACATTTCAGGCTTACCGTCCTTTGCAGAAATCTTTTCTGACGTAAAGCAGATGAAGTCGAAATACCACATTCTTCCCGGAGAATACCTGTCGTTTTTCTCAAATGAGAACGCAACGTTGTGTATGCCCCCTTTACGTGTGACGTTGAATTTGCCGTCACCGCCTTTATTGTTGTCGTAAAATGCTCTTAGAGGAATGGAAATTATCTGCCATTCATCTTTTCCGGTTACATGAGCCTTATAAACCCACTCATCGTCCTTATTCTCCTGGTAAATACCATCATCATTGTCATCTTCCTGGATGATGATTTTTACAAAGTCGCTGCCGTTATTTTTAGGATTATAAAACCGGAA